>OLQL01001286.1_pt1 | contig 21434 bp, 21 predicted proteins | sample 1672971 | NCBI WGS metagenome assembly OLQL01 (sample SAMEA3136742, study PRJEB25190) | human gut metagenome | biome: human gut; feature: human-associated habitat; material: faeces | place: Austria | collected 2013
GGGCGGTACACGACCGGTATCTGTTTGAACCTGACCTGTATGTTTGCGCCATGACCGTGTAGGAAAACGGGGACCGCCTTTTTGAATACCGCTGGCAGTATTCGCCCACAGCGATATTTTCAGTGAATGTGGCGAAGGATTCAGAGAGCCTCTATCCCTTTTTTAACGCAGAGTTCAGTTTTGAAAATTATTTTGATGAGCTTGTTCAGGTTTTCGACGGTTTGTTTGGGGACTGGACGCTGGAACAAAAGGCGTGGCTTTCTTCCAAGGTAGAGGAGTATTGGCAGATGGAGGTTTTCAGAACGTATTATCTGGACTCCGGCTATGCGCCGTTTAAGACAGTTTTATTTAAACGTCTGCTGGATGAGCAGCGGTGTGGTCTGCCGGATGAAAGCGCTGTTCCACAGGATGAAGCTTATGCGCTGGCTGTTCAATACGCCGAGAACGACCCGCAGATGTCCCGGCAGGAAACATGGTGGAAAATTCAGACCTTTTATCTGGTCAATGACCCGGAAAAGCCGGTATGGCTGTTCCGCTTTTTCAGCCGAATGAACGAATTTTATGATGTGACGGTCGATGCACACAGCCGAGAAATCTTGATGCAAAAAGGGGAGATATGATCTAATGAAAAAGGCAAAAGCGTTCTTTCTGGCAGCCCTGTTGATGATCGCACCGTGCTTCGCCAAGGCCGGCGAGCTGAGCAATGCGGAAAAAAACTATTTGAAAGACGTGACTGCTCAATGGGAATTTGCATTCGGCCCATTAGAATTATGGGATTTCCGAATGATTCACCAGTGCCCACTTCTGCCAATTTTGTCCAAACGATAACAATCTGCAGTTGCGATTTAAGCAAAGAACAATTTCAACACAGTCTGTTGACAAATTTCTTATTGGTTGCTTACTCCCGCGAGCAACGCTTCGTCAGTTTGCAAGAAAGTATTGCGGCGAAAGGTTTAGGGGACAACGCCCCTAAACCTTTCGCCGCCACTTTTTCAACTGCCTGACTTCAATGTTTTTGCTTTTTATTTGCTCTTGGCGTTTAGATCATCAATATGCTTCATCAAACAATGTATGATAACTGCTAATATTTTTACCTTCCTGAACAGATTGAATATACTCAATAAGGAGCTGCTCACTATAGAATTCACCTTCTGAAGCCAGGGCAAAAGACGGTGCCAGAGATATATGCTGCTGTTCCTCCATCGCGCGCTGATTACTATTCATCACCAATTCATCCAAAGAAACGTGGAAATGTTTAGAAAGTAGCACCAATTTCTCAAGACTAGGAGAATAGCTGCCATTTTCCCACTTCTGAATAGCCTGAGTGGTGACCCCACACATTTCAGCAAATTCCATCTGAGTCAGTTTTGCGGCAATACGTAATTTCCGGATTTTTTCACCAAGTCCCATGAATTTCTCTCCTTTTTTTGAGTTATCATCAATCTAACTTTAACATACCTCCAACCGCTTTCGCAACCAAGCACAGCTTTCTCAAGAGATATATTTTCACGACAAAAAAGCTAATATCGTTTTATCAAGAATAGTGAAGCAACTGAACCCCTATCTGAAAGAACTGATCACGGGCCGTACAGAAAAACTGGCATGGAAAGCGGAAAAGCTGCCGGAATTTAAGGAGGAGATGGAGTGACTTCAGGACTTGCGCGGTGAACTGACCGCGCTTGTTGGTGAGGAAAGCGCTGGCGAATTGATTACTGCTGCCCGTGGCGCAGATGTGCCAATTTACGAATACTGTTATCGCGCCGGGCTGGAGGACGGTATACGTCTGAGCGGATTGAGCGAGCGGCTGAAGAAGTCCTAAGCACACAATTTGACAAAACTCAAGAATATACCATTTTGACCGTGGTGGGGTAAAAAACACAGGCGCGGAGAGCAATTTTGCCTTCCGCGCCTGTGTGCGTAATGCGAAATGAAGTTGGCTCAAGATACTTTTTCGGGAAAATGTCCGGGAAAACCATTGTAGCAGGGGCTTTTGAACCACCATGGGGTAAAAGAAAAGCACCAGCCTTTGTATCAAAAGCTGGTGCTTAATATGGCGGAGAGTTAGGGATTTGAACCCTAGGTGGGGTATTAGCCCACACACGATTTCCAGTCGTGCGCCTTAGACCACTCAGCCAACTCTCCAAGCGCAACATAATCAGTATACTCACGGGCAGATGGTTTGTCAAGCACTTTTTGAAATGTTTTGGCATGGTTTTCATCTTTGTGCAGGTTTTGGGAGAAAAGCGGGGCTCCGTCTGGACGGAACCCCGCAGGGAAAGCCATTAGGCTACGATCTTTTCATATTCCCGGGCGGTGAGCAGATACACCACTGCGTACAGGAGAGCAAAAACCAGAAAACTGACGCCCATGCAGCGCAGCATGAGGGGAATATTCTGCATACTCAGGGCCGCGAACATGTGGGTGACGCTGGGGAAGGAGAAGCAGGTGTGGATCAGCGCCGTTGCCAGCGGAAGGAAGAACACCATCAAAATCTGCGAATGGATGCACCGGCGAATTTCAGCCTTGCTCAGACCTACCTGACGCATGATGCGGAAGCGTTCCCGATCTTCGTAACCCTCGGAAATCTGCTTGTAGTAGATGATGAGGATCATCGCCATGATGAACAGAGACCCGAGGAACAGACCCACGAACAGCAGCCCGCCGTACAGCTCGGAAAGCTCCTGCCGAAGATTAATCTGATTTTCGATCCGACGGAAGCTGATGGAGCCTTCTGCCTCGGTCAGGGACTTCTCAATATGATCAAAACAGCGCAGAATGGCGTCGTTGTCGCCCGTGGTCAGGTTGAGGAACAGACACAGGCCGGGCTTGGAGGCGTGGCGGCCATAGGCGGCCGCCTGCTCGTCGATGATCTGATCCAGCACTGCACGGTCTTTTACGATCAGCCAGCGCACCGGGTAGACGTAGAGCGAATCCGAAGGAATGACCACGTCCTCGGCGGCAAAGCGCCGCACGATGCGGTAATGGCGGTCAAACAGGTACAGATCGTCCTGTGCGTGAGGGACGGAACCGTCTACCAGCCAAAGCTCATCCTCGGCCAGTTCGGCCTTCTCGCCGGTAAGCCGGGCAAAATCCTCCGCGTCCATTAACCGCAGCATGGACAGGCCGTCCGTGGCCAGTTCACTCAGATCCTCCGCTTCTGGGTCATTCAGGTAGACGTTGCCCTGCTTGTAGCCGGCAAAGGTGATGGAATAATAGTCCATCTCCTCGGCAAGAGACTCGTTTTCTTCCCGCACGGCCTGCTCCACCCGGCTCAGGACCGTCTCCCGGGAAATGGGGGAGGTGATTTCAAAGACCATCTGGGTGGGACAGTGGGAACGAAGGGTGTCGTCTATGCCGAACCAAAGGGAGAAGGTCGAGAAGATCATCACCAGCACCATGGTAGACAGAATGGCCACGTTGGCCAGCCCTACCGCGTTCTGCTTCATGCGGTAGATCATGCCGGAGACGTTGATGAAATGAGCGGGCTTGCCGTAGTAGAAGCGCTTGTCCTTCCGAAAAAGCTTCAGCAGGGTGACGCTGCCCGCCGTGAACAGCAGGTATGTGCCGAGAATGACGCAGATCACCGCTACGAAGAACAGCAGAATGGAGGTGACCGCATCCGTCACGGCAATGCTGATGTAGTAGCCCGCGCCCAGAAAGAGCGATCCCAGCACGGCCAGCAACCAGTTGGCTTTTGGCTCCAGCTCGCCGACCTCTCCTCCCCGCAAGAGCTCGATGGGCTTCGCCAGATGAATCTGGCGGATGGAGTTGAGCAGGATCAGCAGGAAGATCACGCTGATGATCAGCGCCGTGCTGGCTACCACGCCGGGAAGAATCTGGAAGGAAAGGCCTGATACGGCAGCCCCCAGCAGCTTCATCAGCAGCAGGAACATCAGCTTGTCGAACAGAATGCCCAGCCCGATCCCCAACACCAGACTGACCAGCAGCAAAATCAGCGTTTCGCAGAAGATCACCAGCGCAATGTGCTTCTTGCCCATGCCCAGAATGTTCAGCAGGCCGAATTCCTTCTTGCGCCGTTTCATCAGGAAACTGTTGGTGTAGAAAAGAAAGATCACCGCAAAGAGGGTCGTGACCAGCTTGCCCAGCTGCAAAGTTATCAAAAGATTGCCGGAGCCAAGACTTTGATTGGACGAAAGCGAAGAGATCACATACAGCATCATGGCGGTCAGGACGGCGGTGAGCAGATAGGGGTAGTAGATCTTCCGATTTTTGCGGATGTTGCCCGCCGCCAGCTTCCAGTAAAAGCCCTTACGCACGGGACCCACCGCCCGTCATGAGAAGATTTAGGGTGTCGGTGATGCGCTGATAGAAGTCCTGATCGGTGCCTTCGCCCCGGTAGAGCTGATGGAAGACTTCGCCGTCCTTGATGAACAGCACCCGCCCGGCATGGCTGGCCGCCTTGACGGAGTGGGTGACCATCAGGAGCGTCTGCCCGCTTTCGTTGATGCCGTTGAACAGCCGCAGCAGGCCGTCGGTGGCCTTGCTGTCCAGCGCGCCGGTGGGCTCGTCTGCCAACAGCAGCTGGGGCTCGGTGATCAGGGCGCGGGCCACAGCCGCCCGCTGCTTCTGTCCGCCGGAGACCTCATAGGGAAATTTGGACAGAAGCGAAGTGATGCCCAGCTTGTCCGCCAGCGGCTTCAGACGCTGCTCCATTTCCCGGTAGGGCGTGCCCGCCAGCACCAGCGGCAGCAGGATGTTGTCCCGCAGGCTGAAGGTGTCCAGCAGGTTGAAATCCTGAAAGACAAAGCCCAGATGGTCCCGGCGGAAAGCGGAAATTTCCTTCTCACTGACGGCGGAAAGCTCCCGGTTGCCCAGAAAAACATGGCCCTCGGTGGGCTTGTCCAGCGCCGCCAGAATGTTGAGCAGCGTGGTTTTGCCGCTGCCGCTTTCGCCCATGATGGCGATGAACTCGCCCTCCTCAACGGAAAAATTCACGTCCCGGAGCGCCTGCACCTGCTGGCTGCCGAAGCGGGTGGTGTAGACCTTTTTCAAATGCTCGACCTTGAGTATGGACATTGCAAAAAACCTCCTTTGCGCCAAGCGCTCCGAAAGTATAGCAGAAGGCGAAGCGGCGCATCCATGGCGTTGGCTTACAATTCGGGCTTGCAACCTTACAAAAGTGTAAGATTGCAAGCCCGGTTTTCTTATTCATACTCCCGTTCGTCCTGCTCCAGCCCCACAAACGCCGTGGTTCCCTGCCCGGGCGTACTATCCAGCCGAATGGAATGTCCCAGCCGGGTCAGCGCCTCCCGGCACAGGTACAACCCCAGACCGGTGGCCCGCTGCTGTTCCCGACCGTTTTCGCCGGTGTAGCCCTGCTCGAATACCCGGGGCAGGTCCTCCGGGGCAATGCCGATGCCGGTGTCGGAAATGGTCAAAAGCTGCTTTTCAGCATCCACCGCCACGGTGACGGAACCGGCTTTGGTGTATTTGACGGCGTTGGAAAGCAGCTGCTCCACGGCGAAGGAAAACCATTTTTCATCGGTCAGCAGCGAGTAGGGCGCAGGCTCGTAGCAGAGCCGCAGCTTCTTCTGAATGAACAGCGGCGCGAACCGGCGCAGTACCTTCCGCAACAGCGCGTCCAGATCGCAGGTGCGCAGCACGTAGTCGGTGGAGGAGGCGTTCATCCGGGCGTAGTTCAGGGCCATGTCCGCATATTGCTCCACCTTGAACAGCTCGCACAAAAGCGTGGCGCTGGCCGCGTCGGGCCGATCCTGCAGCAACAGCTTCATAGCGGAAATGGGCACCTTAATCTGGTGCGTCCACAGGGAGAAGGTGTCCAGTTGGCGGCGGCTGCTTTGACGGCTTTCCGCCAACAGCTCGGCCTTTTCCCGGTACAGCTGCCGCAGCAGCCGGTCGTACTCCGTTTCGATCTGGGTGCGGGGCCGCGGCAGCTCGGCGGGGTCCCGCAGCGCGTCCAGTTCCCGAAGCAGACAAAGCCGCCGCAGGTGTCGCCAGAAGCCGATAATGCATCCTGCCAGCAGCCATGCGCCGCAGAGCAGCGCACCGTACAGCGCCACGGAACCCGGCAGACCGCAAGCCCAGCCGATCAGCGAAAAGCAGACGATCATGCCCGCAAAGCCCAGAAGCCAGCCGGATTTTTCCCGAAGATAGCCCCCAAGGGCCGTTCCAAACAGCTTTCGTTTCATGAAATCAGATACCCGACGCCCTTTCTGGTCTGGATCATGTCCGGCGCGCCGATGCTTTCCAGCCGGCGGCGCAAACGGGTCACGTTCACGGTCAGGGTGTTTTCGTCCACAAAGCAGTCCGTCTCCCAAAGGGCGTTCATCAGGTTCTCCCGGCTGACGGTCTCGCCCTTGTGCCGGAGCAGAACGCCCAGAATGCGGCTTTCGTTTTTGCTGAGAGGCACGGTTTTCCCCTGAAATTCCACCGTGCCGTCGGCGAGGTTGTACAAAAGTCCCTCATGACTGAGCAGCGTGGGAGCCGCCTGCCCGAAATCGTAGGTGCGCCGCAGAAGAGCCTGCACCTTGGCCAGCAGCACGGAGAGGTCGAAGGGCTTCTGGACGAAATCGTCCGCGCCCGCGCTGAGCGCCATGAGAATGTTCATATTTTCCGCCGCTGAGGAAAGGAAAATCATCGGAGTCTTGCTCAGCTTGCGGATCTCGGCGCACCAGTGGTAGCCATCATAAAAAGGAAGGGAAATATCCATCAGCACCAGATGGGGCGCATAGGCGGCAAATTCCTCCGTTACTTTGCGGAAATCCTCCACGCCCCGGCATTCGAAGCCCCATTTTTCCATATGGGCGCACAGGGCGGATACGATGACCGGGTCGTCCTCCACGATGAAAATGCGGTACAACGTCATCCCTCCTTTGAACGGGTTTTCACGAAGGTTTATTATACGATGTTTTGGAAGGATTGGCAACGCACGGCCGTTTCCGGCTTGACAAAGCGCAAAGAGAAAGAATACAATGAATTTTGGCGCGCGTGCGGCGCTATGTTTTTAATATTATGGAAGAAATGGGAGCTTGACCAAAGATGCAGCTTTCGGAACGATTAAGGCTCTACCGGGCGGATAAGGAATTTTGCCGCCGTGCGCTGGGCGTGATGCTGCCCGTGGCGGTGCAGCAGCTCATCAACAGCCTTTTCAATATGGTGGATAACCTGATGGTGGGCAGTCTGGATCTGAACGGGCTGGCCATGAGCGCCGTCAGCGTGGCCAATAAACCCTACACCATCTTCAACTGTCTGCTTTTCGGCCTGACCGGCGGAGCGGGGCTGATGATCAGCCAGTACTACGGCGCGGAGGAGCATAAAACCTGTCAGGGGCTGTTTTCCCTGCAGGTGTTTTTGAGCTTGGCGATCTCCGCGGTGTTTTTTGTGCTGCTGCAGCTGCTGCCCCGGCAGATCATGGGACTGTTTGTGAAGGATGAAAACACCATTTTGCTGGGCCTTGCCTATCTGGCGGTGGTCAGCGTCAGCTATCTGCCCACGTCCATCAGCAACGTTTGCGTGCTTTCCCTGCGCTCCATCGGCCTGAACCGGCTGCCCATGCTGGTCAGTCTGGGTACCATCACCGCCAACGCCGTATGCAACTACATTTTGATCTTCGGCAAGCTGGGCGCGCCCGCCATGGGCGTGGCAGGCGCGGCGTGGGGCACGCTGATCGCCCGGACACTGGAAATGCTGGTCTATCTGGTGCTGCTTTGCGGCAAACGGATGTATTTTAACTGGAACCTGAAAGAAGCCCTGCGCCTGCCCGGCAGAACCGTGCGCACCTTCTTTGTGAAGGCGTCGCCGCTGGTGGCCAACGAGCTTTTGTGGAGCGTGGGCCTGAACCTGTACTTCTGGTGCTACGCCCGGCTGGACGAAGCCTCCCTGCCCGCCATCTCCATTGCGGAGGTGTGCAATATGTTCGCCTCCATCCTGGCCGCCGGCACCTCGGCGGCGGTCTCCGTGCTGATTGGCACCGAGCTGGGCGCCAACCGCCTGAAGGAAGCCCGGGAAAGCTGCAAGAAGCTCTTGGGGCTGGACGTGGCCGTCGCTCTTTCCAGCATGCTGCTGTCCTGCCTGCTTTCCGTGCTGCTTCCGCAGGCCTATCAGCTGACGCCGGAGCTGCGCCATACCGCCACGCTGATCTCCCTGATCATGAGTGTGCTGTGCCCGTTGCAGTTCGTGTACGGCTTCTGCTTCTTCTGCCTGCGCGCCGGGGGCGATACCCGCAGCGCCATGCTGCTGGACAGCGGCTACATGTGGGTGGTTCCCGTGCCTGCCGCCGTGCTGATGGGCATTTTCCTGCCGGGAAAGATTTCCCTTTGGGTAGCGGTGCTGATCGTACAGTTCCTGATGTACGCCAAGGTGTTCCCGGCCTTGTGGATCCTCAAAAAGGGCAAATGGGTGAAAAATATTACCGTGTGATTTGCGCTTGAGGGCGGAAGATGCTACAATAGAGCGGAAAAGGCGGCTTTTTGACGAAGCCATAACGATGTAAGAGGGTTGAAGCATGGATCAGATTACGGAGCTGATTGCGGAGGGCAAGGGCAAACGCCTGTACGCTACGGAAAATCCTGACGAAGCAGTGGTTTATTACCGGGATGAAACCTTCGCCTTTCACGGACTGAAGCGGGGGCGCATCATCGGCAAGGGCGAGATCAACAATCTGATCTGTGAATATATGTTTACCCTGCTAAAGGATAAGGGGGTGCCCAATCATTTTATCCGCCGCATCGACAACCGCTGCTCGCTGGTGAAGCGGGTGGAGATCATCCCTGTGACCGTGAAGGTACGCAATATCGTGGCGGGCAGTCTGGCCAAGCGCATCGGTTATCCGGACGGGACCAAGCTGAAAAACACCGTGGTGGAGCACTGCCTGAAGGACCCGGAACTGGAAGACCCGCTGGTGAACCTGACCCACATTACCGCCATGGGGCTGGCCACGCCGGAGGAGATCGAGATCATGTCTCACTATGCCCTGCGGGTCAACGAAATTCTCTGCGAGTGTATGCGGGAAATCAATATTGAGCTGATCGACTTCAAGCTGGAGTTCGGCCGTTTCCATGGCGAGATTCTGCTGGCAGACGAGGTGTCCCCGGACACCTGCCGTTTCTGGGACGCCAGAACCCATGAACCGCTGGATCTGGACTGCTTCCGTCATGACCTGGGCAACGTGGAGGAGGCCTACCGGGAAGTGCTGCACCGCCTGACCGGCAACGTGCTTAAGAACGGCGAGGAGGACGAATGATATGCTTTTCAGCGGCAAAACTCTGATGATCACCGGCGGCACCGGCTCCTTCGGCGGCGCGGTGCTGGACCGGTTCCTGAATACGGATATCAAGGAAATCCGCATTTTCAGTCGGGATGAGAAGAAACAGGACGATATGCGCCACCGCTATCAGTCCGATAAGATCAAGTATTATATTGGCGACGTGCGGGATATGGCCAGCGTGAAAAACGCGCTGTACGGCGTGGATTACCTCTTTCACGCGGCGGCGCTCAAGCAGGTGCCCTCCTGCGAGTTTTTCCCCATTGAGGCCGTGAAAACCAACGTGCTGGGCACGGATAACGTGCTGACCGCCTGCATCGAGGCTGGGGTGAAGAAAGTTATCTGTCTGTCCACCGACAAGGCCGCCTATCCCGTCAACGCCATGGGCACCTCCAAGGCCATGATGGAGAAGGTGTTCGTGGCCAAGAGCCGTACCGTGGCCCCGGAAAAGACCACCATCTGCGGCACCCGCTACGGCAACGTGATGTGCTCCCGCGGCTCGGTCATTCCGCTGTTCATCGACCAGATCAAGGCGGGGCTGCCCCTGACCGTGACCGACCCCAACATGACCCGCTTCATTATGAGCCTGGAAGAAGCGGTAGAGCTGGTGCTCTTCGCCTTTGAAAACGGCACGAGCGGCGATATTCTGGTGATGAAGGCCCCGGCCTGCACCATCGGCACACTGGCACAGGCAGTGCGGGAGCTGTTCCACGCGGACAACCCCGTGCAGGTCATCGGCATCCGCCATGGCGAAAAAATGTATGAGACCCTGCTGACCAATGAGGAATGCGTCCACGCCATCGATATGGGCCGGTTCTTCCGGGTACCCGCCGATACCCGCGACCTGAACTATGACAAGTACGTGGTCAAGGGCAATGTGGAACGAAACCCGCTGACGGAGTTCAACTCCAACAACACCCGCCTTCTGAATGTAGAGGAAGTAAAGGAGAAGCTGCTTTCCCTGCAATATATCCGTCAGGAATTGGCGGAGTGGGAAGAAAGAAAATAAAAAAGACCGCTGGCAAAGCCGCTCTGTTCGAATGAAAGAACAGGGCGGCTTCTTTTTTGACCAAAGGAAAAAAGCAGACCGAATCGACAAGAAATTGTCATTCTGGTTCTTTTAGATAATGAAATGGTACAAAATAATACAAATACGACAAAATTTTGATTTTTGAAGAAAGAGTGCAGGACAATGAATGTTCAAAATCGAATTGCTATATCAATAAATATATAACCGCTATGCGCCGTCTGAAAGGTTTCGAAAAGAGGGCATGGCGCGAAAGAAGGAAAGCAATGGACATCTTCGTATGCATCAAGCAGGTGCCGTCCACCAACAAGGTACAGGTGGATGAAAAGACGGGTGTGCTCAAACGCAGCGGCATCCAGAGCAAGATGAACCCCTATGACCTGTACGCATTGGAAACGGCGCTGCGACTGAAAGCCCGGTACGGCGGTACTGTGACCGTGGGCACCATGGGTCCGCCGCAGGCGCAGGCCATCATCCGGGAAGCCTACATGATGGGCGCGGACGACGGCTATGTGTTCTCCGACCGGCGGCTGGGAGGCGCGGATGTGCTGGCCACCAGCTACACCCTGTCGCAGGCCATTCAGAGCGTGGGCGATTTTGACCTGATCCTCTGCGGCAAGCAGACCACCGACGGCGACACCGCGCAGGTAGGCCCGGCCATTGCCGAGCATATGGGCATTCCCCATGCGGCGTGGGTCAGCAGGATCGACGTATCGGACGACGGCATCGACGTGGAGCAGCAGCTGCAGGACGTGATCGAGACCGTCCATATGCCCTTTCCGTGTCTGGTCACTGTGGAGCAGGATATTTTCATGCCCCGTCTGCCCTCTCTGAAGGTGGAGCGGGAGATTCGGGAAAAGCCCATCCATATTCAGGGGTTGGACACTTTTCTGGATACCGACCCCAGCCATTACGGCCTGTCCGGCAGTCCCACGCAGGTGGAGCGCATCTTCCCGCCCCAAAACGACGTGGAGCGGGAAACGTGGACGGAGGGCGATCTGGCGGAAAAACTGCACGATACCCTGCGCAAGTGGAAGTTTATTTAAGGGAGGAACGCACAAATGGCACAGATTGCATTTTTGGAGCGCAAGTGCACAGGCTGCGGCCTCTGCGTGGAAAACTGCCCCTTCGGCGCGATCGATATGAAGGACGGGCATCCTGAATTGAACGCCGCCTGTAAGGTGTGCGGCATCTGCGTGAAGAACTGCCCGGAGAAAGCCATTCTCAAATTGGAGACCAAGGTGGAAAGCGTGGATAAGTCCCAATGGAACGACATCCTCGTGTTTTCCGAGGTCAGCGGCGGACGGCTGCATCCCGTCAGTCTGGAACTGATCGGCAAGGCCCGGGAACTGGCCGCTCCGCTGGGCTTCAAGGTCAAGACGGTGCTGGTGGGCGACGGCGTCAGCGCCTTTGCCGAGGAATTACGCCACTACGGCGTCAGCGAGATCTCCGTATACGACGATCCGGCGCTGGGGTATTTCCGGGCCGATGCTTACGCCTCCTGCGTGGAGGACTACATTAAGCATGCAAAGCCCAGCGTGGTGCTGGTGGGCGCGACCTCTCTGGGCCGCAGCCTTGCGCCCCGGCTGTCCACCCGGTTCCATACCGGCCTGACCGCCGACTGCACTAAGCTGGAGCTGCGGGAAAATACCGATCTGGTTCAGATCCGTCCGGCCTTCGGCGGCAACATCATGGCACAGATCATCACTGCCAACACCCGGCCCCAGTTCGCTACCGTGCGCTATAAGGTGATGGATCAGCCCGCCCGTCAGGAAACGGCGGAGGGCGCGGTCATCATGCGCCGCATTCCCAAGGCGGTAGGGGAGTCGAAGGTCACCCATGTGAAGACCGTGCCGGTACCCGCCGGGAAGACCATCTCCGATGCGGAAATTCTGGTGGTGGGCGGCCGCGGCCTGCAGAAGGAAGCTGATCTGGACATGGTGAAGGAACTGGCGGCGCTGCTGGGCGGCGACTGGGCCGTTTCCCGTCCGCTGGTAGAAAAAGGCTGGGCGCCCAACGCCCGTCAGATCGGTCTGTCGGGCCGGACTGTCCGCCCCAAGCTCATCATTACCTGCGGCATCAGCGGCGCGATCCAGTTCGCCGCCTGCATGAACCAGAGCGAGCATATCATCGCCATCAATACGGACCCGGAGGCCCCCATTTTCAACGTGGCCCATATCGCCATGGTGGGCGACCTGTACCAGATCGTGCCCCGGATGATCCAGAAGCTGAAGGAGGAAAGAGCATGAAGCCGTTCAAAACCGTGGATTCGAACGATCTTGCTTTCTTTGAATCGGTCATGCCAGGCCGGGTGTTTGCCGGCGAGGATATTTCCCCGGACTACGACCACGATGAAATGACCATCTATGGCAGCTATCGCCCCGAAGCAGTGCTGCAGGCCCTGAAGACCGAAGAAATCAGCGCCGTGCTGAAATACTGCAACGAGCGCAACATCGCCGTTACACCTCGCGGCTCCGGCACCGGCCTGTGCGGCGGCTGCGTGCCCAAGGACGGCGGCGTCGTCCTTTCCACTGAAAAAATGAAGAAAGTATTGGAAGTGGACGCGAAGAACATGACCGCCACCGTGGAACCAGGCGTTCTGCTGATGGAGTTCCCCAAGAGCCTGGAGGGCACGGGGCTGTTTTATCCGCCGGATCCCGGCGAAAAGACCGCCACCATGGGCGGCAACGCCATGACCAACGCCGGCGGAATGCGCGCCGTGCGCTACGGCGTGACCCGGGACTATGTGCTGGGCATGGAAGTGGTGCTGGCTAACGGCGACGTGCTCCATCTGGGCGGCAAGAACGTGAAAACCTCCAGTGGCTACAGCCTGATCGACCTGATGGTGGGCAGCGAGGGTACGCTCGGCTTCCTGACCAAGCTGACCGTCAAACTGGTGCCGGAACCCAAGACCAACGTGTCGCTGCTGATTCCCTTTGCTGATCTGGACGCGTGCATCGAGGCGGTGCCGGAGGTGCTGCGCTGCGGCTGCGAGCCTACCGCCGTGGAGTTTATGGAGCGGGAGGTCATCGCCTGCGCGGAAAATTATCTGGGCAAGCAGTTCCCCGACACCAGCGCCGACGCGTATCTGCTGGTGCGGCTGGACGGGGCCAGCTACGACGCGCTGCGGCCCTCCATCGATACCCTGACCGATCTGGCTCTGAAGCTGGGCGCGGTGGACGTGCTGCTGGCGGACACCGACGAGCGCAAGGAAAGCATCTGGAATGCCCGCGGCGCGTTTTTGGAGGCCATCAAGGGCAGCACGGAAAGCATGGACGAATGCGACGTGGTGGTTCCCCGGGATCGGATCGCCGCCTTTGTCAAAAAGAGCGTGGAGATCGGCAAAGAAATGCAGGTGCGCATCTGCTCCTTCGGCCACGCGGGCGACGGCAACCTGCATATCTATGTGTGTCAGGACGGCGTAGCGGACGAACAGTGGCATGAAACCGTCGAAAAGGTCATGGAACGCCTGTATTCCGAAGCGCGGCTCTTGTCCGGCGAGGTCAGCGGCGAACATGGCATCGGCCATGCCAAACGGGCATTTTTGGAGGAAAGCCTTGGCTGCGAGCAGGTGGAGCTCATGCGGGGCATTAAGAAGGTATTCGACCCCAACGGGATCCTGAACCCCGGAAAAGTAATCTGATTTTGAAAAACACCGGCTGTGGAGAACCATGGCCGGTGTTTTTCATGCGGGGAAAACGCCTTGACATCCTTCGGGGAAAGTGATACCATATAGCCTAGTTATTAAACTTTGTTTACTAACATTCTGAAAACCGAGTTTCCAAGGACGGACAACGGTTTTGCAGAATCGGAAGGGATGAGAAAGTTGAAATACCTGTTGGGAATTGACTTGGGCACCTCCGGCACCAAGACGGTTCTGTTTGAAGAAACGGGCCGCGCCGTTGCCAGCGAGACCATCGAATACCCGCTGTATCAGCCCAAAAACGGTTGGGCGGAGCAGGAACCCGAGGACTGGTGGAACGCCGCCCGAGACACGGTGAAGGCAGTGATCGCCAAGAGCGGCGTGAAGCCCGAGGACGTGAAGGGCGTTGGCATCAGTGGCCAGATGCACGGCCTTGTGCTGCTGGATCGGGAGGGCCGCGTACTGCGCCGTTCCATTCTGTGGTGCGACGGACGTACGCAGGAGGAATGCGATGAGATCACCCAGACCATCGGTAAGGAACGGCTGATCGAGCTGAGCGCCAATCCGGCCCTGACCGGCTTTACCGCCGGGAAGATCCTCTGGGTGCGCAAGCACGAGCCGGAGGTTTATGAGAAGGCCGCCCATATCCTTCTGCCGAAGGACTACGTGCGCTACCGCCTGACCGGCGAATACGCCGCCGAAATGAGCGACGCCAGCGGCACCAATCTGCTGGATGTGTCCCACCGCTGCTGGTCGGAAGAAATTCTGGAAAAGCTGCACATTGACAAGAATCTGCTGCCGCCCCTGCTGGAAAGCAGCGACCCGGCGGGCCGCGTCACGGCGGAGGCTGCGGCGGCCACGGGCCTGTGCGAAGGTACGGTGGTAGCCGCCGGCGGCGGCGACAATGCCTGTGCCGCTGTGGGCACCGGCGTGGTGGTCGAGGGACGCGCCTTTACTACCATCGGCACCTCCGGCGTGGTGTTCGCCCACTCCGACCGGGTGCAGATCGACCCGGCTGGCCGGGTGCATACCTTCTGCGCGGCGGTTCCCGGCGCGTATACGGTCATGAGCTGCACACTGGCGGCGGGTCTGTCCCTCAAGTGGTACCGGGACACCTTCTGTCAGGCGGAATGTCAGGCCGCCAAAGAGATGGGCGTGGACCCCTACGTCCTGCTCAACGAGGAAGCGGCTCAGTCCCCGTTAGGAGCCAATCGTCTGCTGTTCCTGCCCTATCTGATGGGCGAGCGCAGCCCCTTGCTGGACTCCAACGCCCGGGGCGCGTTCGTGGGCCTCAGCGCCATTCATACCCGCCGGGATATGCTCCGGGCGGTAATGGAGGGCGTGATGTACTCCCAGCGCCAGAATCTGGACGTGCTGCGGGGGATGAAAGTGGCTCCCGACGCCATGCTGGCCTGTGGCGGCGGCGGAACCAGCCCCTTCTGGCGGCAGATGATGGCGGATATGTTCCAGATGCCTGTACGCACGGTAGCCAACCGGGAAGGGCCTGCCTTGGGCGCGGCCATTCTGGCGGGCGTAGCCTGCGGCGTGTATGAGGACATTCCTTCCGCCTGCGAAAAGGTCATCCGCCTGAACGAAGCCCAGCAGCCCGACCCGGAGCGCGGCGCGCAGTACGAGCAGTATTACCACCTGTACGAAAAACTCTATCCCGCCATGAAGGAAAGTTTTGCCGAGCTTTCCCGACTGGATTGACCTTCCATTTGCAACCCACAAAAAAAGGAGAGAAAAACCATGATTCAGAACATTCCCGAAGTCAAACTGGGCCTGATCGCCGTCAGCCGCGGCTGCTTCCCCATGGCGCTGGCGGAACGCCGCCGCACCGCGCTGCACAAGGCCTGCAAAACCGAACTGTACGAGTGCCCCGTGACCGTGGAAAACGAGTGCGACGCCCGTAAGGCAGTGGACGATGTGCTGGCCCACGGCGTGAACGCGCTGGTGGTATTCTTGGGCAACTTTGGCCCTGAGACCCCTGAGACCCTGCTGGCCGACTGGTTTGATGGCCCTGTGATGTACGTGGCTGCCGCCGAGGGCGACGGCGACCTGCACGACGGCCGCGGCGACGCGTACTGCGGTCTGCTGAACTGCAGCTACAATCTGGGTCTGCGCCATCGCAAGGCCTACATTCCCGAACTGCCCGTGGGCACTGCCGCCGAGCTGGCCGACCGGGTGGAGGACTTCCTGCCCATCGCCCGCGCCATTCTGGGCCTGAAGGGCCTGAAAGTGATTGCTTTCGGCCCCCGTCCTGACGACTTCCTGGCCTGCAACGCCCCCATCAAGGCGCTGTACGATCTGGGCGTGGCTGTGGAGGAAAACTCCGAGCTGGATCTGCTGGTGGCCTACAACAAGCATGCCGACGATCCCCGCATTCCCGCTAAGATGAAGGAAATGGAAGAGGAGCTGGGCAGCCATAACCCCTACGCCGGCATTCTGCCCCGTCTGGCCCAGTATGAGCTGACCCTGTTGGATTGGGCCGAGCAGCACAAGGGCACCCGCCAGTACGTGGCCTTCGCCAACAAGTGCTGGCCTGCCTTCCAGACGGAGTTCAAGTTCGTGCCCTGCTACGTCAACAGCCGTCTGACCGGCATGGGCATCCCAGTGTCCTGTGAGGTGGACATCTATGGCGTGCTGTCCGAGTACATCGGCATCTGCGTGTCCGGCGCGCCTGTGACCCTGCTGGACATCAACAACACCGTGCCCGCCTCCATGTACGAAAAGAGCATCAAGGGCAAGTACGATTACCGCCTGACGGAGACCTTCATGGGTTTCCATTGCGGCAACACCTGCTCCAACCTGTTGAAGAATCCCCACATGGGCTATCAACTCATCATGAAGCGGGATCTGGAGCCCGACCGCGCGGAGCCCGACATCACCCGCGGCACCATGGAGGGCAACATCAGGGCCGGAGACATCACCTTCTTCCGTCTGCAGTCCACGGCGGACACCCAGCTCAAGGCCTACATCGCTCAGGGCGAGATCGTGGATATGGACTGCGAGAGCTTCGGCTCCATCGGCGCGTTCGCCATTCCGGAGATGGATCGCTTCTACCGTCACGTGCTGGTGGCGAAGCGCTTCCCTCACCATGGCGCGGTGGCCTTCGGCCATTACGGCAAGGCGCTGTTTGAGGTGTTCAAGTATCTGGGCATCGCGGACGTGAGCTACAACCGTCCCGCCAACCTGCCCTATCCCGACGAAAATCCCTGGGGCTAAGGGCCGTCTTTGACTCGTTTAGCAACGTACAATGAATTTTGCCTCCCGGCGCGCCGCTTTGATGCGCCGGGAGGTTTGTTTTTCGAATCAACAGGAAAAACGCGGCCCAACGACGAAAACAGAAAGTGCAGAAAAACAAGGCCTGATCGGCCGGCAGAAACGAAGGGAAAATGTGATTCGCATTACTGTTATCGACCAGGAACACCGGCAGGATATTCGCCTGCCCAACGAACCTTTTGCCCTGACCGGCAGGGTCGTGCCCTCTTACGTAAACGAACGGTGGAGCTACGAGGTGCGGCCTTTCCCGCCGGAGCGGGTGGGGGAAATGTGCTTTCCCGATGAAAACTACGACTATGACGAAATGAAGGACAGTGTTTTCTGGGCGCCTATGAGGACGAAAAATGCGTCGGGCTGGCCGTGCTGCAGCCGGGGTTCTTTCGATATCTGTACCTGTATGACCTGAAGGTGTGCCGGGCGTACCGGGGGCAGAAGATCGGCGCGCTGCTGATGGATAAAGCCCGGGAGATCGCCCTGCGGCAGGGCTACCGGGGCTTATATACCCAGGGACAGGACAACAACGTGGACGCTTGCCTGTTCTATCTGCATTACGGCTTTCATATCGGCGGACTGGATACGGAGGTATACCGGGGAACCAGGCAGGAAGGGAAAGCGGATATTCTGTTTTACCTCGACGCGTGATGGCGAAAGGAAGAAGAAAAAAATGAAAATGCTCCGAAAGTATATGCACAACACAGTTTTTCGATACGAATTGAATGCCATGACCCGCCGCACCTTTGGCTTTGATTTTGAAAACTGGATGCAAAACGGTTTCCGTGCAGAGGAGTACATCCCATATTCGTTTGAGGAAAAAGGACGGATCGTGGCCAATGTGTCGGTCAATTGGATGTTCTTTAACAAGAACGGTGAAGAACAACTTTGTTTTCAACTGGGAACGGTCATGGAAGACAAAGCGTACCGCAGCAGGGGACTGATCTGGCAATTGATGGAACGGATACTGGAACGATATGATGGGATCGAGACGGGCATTTATCTGTTCGGAAATCTGGGCGCGCTGGACTTTTACCGGAAGCTGGGCTTCCGGGAACTTATGCAGTACGAATACACCCTGAAACCCGGCGTGATCAAGCGGGAGGGAAGACACTTCCGCCCGGTCAAAAAGGATGCTCTCGCCTTGCGGGAACGGTATGAACACGCCGTTCGAAAGGGGGCGGTTTTCTCGTCGCTGGAACAGAAAAACCGCTACGGCCTGCAAATGTTTTATACGGCGGATCTGGAAACCGTCTGGTACTCGGACAATCTGGACTGCTTCATCGTGTTGGGGGCGGAAAAAGATACGCTGATCCTGGCGGGTGTTGCGGCGGAACAGAAAATTCCTCTTGAAATGATCCTTTCCCGGCTGGATATCGGCAGACGAACCGTTCGTCTGGGTTTTTCTCCACTGCCGGAGGATGCGTCCCTGTTCAAAGCCGCCCCTTTTGACGGCGGGGAGAAATACCGGCTGTTTTATCGGGGCGAGGAACTGGAAAGCATCCAGCGGGAACGGCTGTATTTTCCGCTTCTGTCCCACGCATGAAAAAACGCATTGACGCTGGCTTTGCGGCCGGTCTATAATGGGCTCGAACGCAAGGACGAAGGAGAACGAAAGCATGGGAAATGCCATCAGGCCCAATTATCAGATGCGCCATTTGACCACGGACGATCTGGAACAATATAATCAGCTGCTTCGCTATGCCTTTCAGGTGACGGAGCAGGAATTGGCGGAAACGGGCTGGCGGGACGATGAGATCAAGCAGTCCAAGTTCCCGGTGCTGGAGCGGGCCGACGTGCTGGGCTGCTTCGACGGGGATAACCTGATCTCCCAGATTGCCGTGTATCCGCTGGAAATGAACATTTACGGCAGAACGTATTCCATCGGCTTTGTGACCAGCGTGTGCACCTACCCGGAATACACGGGCCACGGCATTATGAAGCGGCTGATGCATCTGAGCCTGGAAGATATGCGGATGCGGGGACAGTCCTTCGCCATGCTGTTTCCCTATTCCATTCCGCTGTACCGGCGGTTCGGGTATGAGATCATCTCCAACAAAATTTCCTATACGGTCAAGGATCGGCAGATCCCGTCCAAGGCCAAGGCTCCCGGCTATGTGCGCCGGGTAGGCTGGCAAAGTCAGGATCTGATGGAGCTGCACACTCGGTTCGCGGCGGCCACACACGGCTGCCTGTACCGAAACAGTCTGGCGTGGGAGGAATACTGGCGCTGGGACGAGGACGACACCTTCGTGGCCGTCTACTACAACGTGGAGGGCGAACCCACCGGCTATATGGTCTACCTCATCAAAGACGACGTGATGCACGTCAAGGAAATGATCTATCTGAACCGGGAAGCCTACGAAGGCCTGTGGGAGTACATCCGCGCCCATGATTCCATGATCGACGAAGTGCGGGGCAATTCCTATTTCAGCGACCCCATCGCCTTTGAGATGGACGACGGCGATATTCGGGAGGTGATCCGCCCCTATATCATGGGCCGGATCGTGGATGTGGAGCGCTTTTTGGAAAACTATGCCTGCGACCCCAATGAAAGCGGGGTGCGCTTTGCCTTTGAGATCGAGGACGAATTTCTGGACTGGAACAACAAGATGGTAACGGCGGAGTTCCGCGGGGGACGCTGCACTCTGACGGACGAAGCGCCAGATTACCGGCTCAAACTGTCCATCGCTACCCTGACCACGCTGCTGGTGGGCTATAAGTCGGCCCTGAAGCTGTACCGCATGGGCCGCATTGAAGCCGACCCGGCGGCAGTGCTTCGGCTGGACAAGGCGATCCTGCATGAAGCACCCTATATTTCCGACTACATCTGACAAAGAGGGAGAAAATGGCTTCCAGCAAGGAATATCTGGATTTTGTTTTGGAACAGCTTTCCGATCTGGATGGGATCACCGTCCGTCCCATGATGGGGGAGTACTTGCTGTATGTGGACGGGAGATTGGCGGGCGGCGTGTACGACAACCGTCTGCTGGTCAAGCCGGTTCCGTCCGCGGCGGCTTACGTGGGAGAACCCGTGTACCAACTGCCCTACGAGGGTGCAAAGCCCATGCTGTTTGTAGAAAATATGGATGACCGGGCGTGGCTGGCGGGGCTGCTGCGCACGATGCGGGACGAACTGCCCGAACCCAAGAAAAAACGGTGAAACCTGTGAAAAAGGAAGAAAGAAAAATGACTGACGAAGTCAGACTGGGCAACGTCATGGTGGACTGCGGCGACGAACAGGCACTGCAAAACTTCTATGGACAACTGCTGAATTGGGAAACGACCACGCTTTTTGGCCGTCCAGCCGTGCGCAGCGCCGAAGGCGTCGTGTTCCTGTTCTGTCAGGAGGAAGACTATGTGCCGCCGGTGTGGCCGGAGAAGGACGGCTGCCAGCAGAAGCAGATGCACTTTGATTTTCAGGTAGATTCTGTGCCTGAAGCAGTGGAAAAAGCGTTGGAGTTGGGAGCAGTCAAAGCGCCCGTCCAGTACGGCGGGGAACAGTTCGTCACCCTGCTGGACCCGGCGGGCCATCCCTTCTGCCTGTGCCGAAAGGAAAAGAAGGTAAGCACTGCAGCTATCCGTCGGGTGGACAGCCCGGAGGAAAAGCGGCGTATCAGCCGGGAAATTCTGGAAAGTCTGCCGGAATGGTTCGGGATTCCCGAGGCCCGGGAGGAGTATATCGCCGAAAGCGCCGGACAGACCTTCTTTGCCGCGGAAAAAGACGGGAGCGCGGTCGGGTTTCTTTGTCTGAAACAGACCGGCCCGAAGGCGGTGGAGCTGGCGGTGATGGGCGTTCGCCGGGAGGCTCACCGGCAGGGAATCGGCACCGCGCTGGCGGAGGCGGCGCGGGAGGAAGCCCGTCGGCAAGGCAACACACTGATGCAGGTAAAGACCGTCGCCATGGGGCATTATGTGGAATATGACGCGACCAATCGGTTCTACCAGAGCCTTGGATTTCAGGAGTTGGAAATTTTTCCGACGCTGTGGGGAGAGAAAAATCCCTGCCAAATTTACGTGATGCCGCTGTAAATAACACGGAGAAACGGCCTTCAAGGCTGAATTTTCAAGGCTTGCAGGACGACCTGAAAAAGAAGAAAAAGCACCGGGAAAAATTTGAAAAAGTTGTTGACAAATGACGGCGAGTAAGGTATTATATAACACGTCGCCGCGAGAAACGGAGACAAGGGCGGGGGAGCATAGCTCAGCTGGGAGAGCATCTGCCTTACAAGCAGAGGGTCACAGGT
>OLQL01001288.1_pt1 | contig 21409 bp, 14 predicted proteins | sample 1672971 | NCBI WGS metagenome assembly OLQL01 (sample SAMEA3136742, study PRJEB25190) | human gut metagenome | biome: human gut; feature: human-associated habitat; material: faeces | place: Austria | collected 2013
GGGTATCCTCCCCGCTCCCGAGAGCAGCCACGCCATCCGCGCCGCCATGGACGAGGCTCGCGACGCCCATCGGGCCCTTTCGGTGGAGATCGCCACCTTGGAGGAGATGGAGCGCTCAAGCGCGCTTTCCGCCGGCGAGGCCCGGGCGTGGCTCGTGGAGCACGTCGACGAGGGGCTGGGGCTCTGCGAGCCGCTCTCCCACGTCATCCAGGCCTCGGCCGGCTTCGAGCCTTTGGTGGAATCGCTTCTGGGCGGGGACGTGGCCACGCTGCTCGTGGAAGACGCGGGCGCGGTAGAGCTCATCGCCGGACAGCTCGCCGCCGCCGGTGCCGCGGGCGAGGCGTCCTTCCTCATTCGCGACGACGCCAGTCCCTCCCGCATCCGCGGCGCGGCCCGTGTTCGGCGCGAGCGCTTCGGCGGGGCCGAGGGAGTCCCCCTTGTGGACGAGCTCCTCTTCCCGGAAGAGGCCCGGGGCGCCGTAGAGGCGCTCCTGGGCGATGTGGTGGTGTGCCCGACCCTGGAGGCGGCGCTTTCCGCCCACGGACGGGACGACGCGGCCCTGCGCTTCGCCACTCCGGATGGTGCCATTGTATGGCCCTCCGGCAAGGTGAGCGTGGGAGGTGCCGTGGTTGACGAGGGCGCCGGCGTGCTCGCCCGCGTGCGCCACTTGGAGGAGCTGCGGGCGCAGCTTTCCGGCGCGGCGGCGGCCCAGGCCAAGGCCGAGGAGGCCCACCGCTTGGCCGAGGAGGCCCTGCGCCAGGCCCAAGCCACGTCCCTTGAGCTTTCCCAGGCCCTGGCCAACCTGCGCGGCCGTGCCGAGGCGGCCCGCAACACCGCGAGCGCCGCCGCCGAGAAGCTGGCCTCCTGCCGCCGCGAGCTGGAATCCGTCGAGCGCCAGCGCGCCGAGGCCGAGGCCGCCGTGGCGTCGGCCCGTCCCAACGTGGAATCCTTCGAGGCCCGGGTGAAGGAGCTGGACGCGGCGCTGAATGCGGGCAAGAAGAAGCAGGAGGCCCTGACCGAGGAGCTGGCGCCTCTGCGCCGCGAGGCCCATCGCGTCTCCGACAGCCTCGCCGAGGCGAAGCTGGCGCAGGCCACGCTCTCCGAGCGCACTACCTACGCCGAGCGCGTCCGCGATGCCCGTGTCCGCGACTTGGAGGCCCTTGCCGCCGCGAGCGAGGAGGCCCGTGTGGCCCTGCGCGCGAAGACGGTCTCCGCCGCCCGCATCGAGCCGGTGCTCGCTCTCATCGACGAGCTGACGGCCTCGGCCCAGAAGTGGACGCGTCAGCTGGAGGAGCGGGCTACTGCCGCCGAGGACTCCTCGAGCGGGCTGCACGCCTCTGTCACCGAGGCCCGCGGCCGGGCCCATGAGGCCCACGCCCTCTTCGACGGCGTAAGCGAGCGCCTCAGTGAAGCCCGCGTGCAGAAGGGGCGGCTCGAGCTCCAGGTTGAGGCGGCGGTGAACCATATCGCGACCGACCTGTCCGTGCCCCTGGAGACGGCGCTTTCCGTGCCGCCCCTGGAGAACCGGCCCGAGGTGGAGGACGCCCTGTTCAAGATCAACCGTCGCATCGCCAACCTCGGCACCATCAACCCGGACGCCGCCGAGGAGTACGACGCGCTGAAGGTGCGCTACGACTACCTGGCCGCCCAGCTGGACGACCTCGATCGCGCCCGGCGCTCGCTCGCGAAGATCAACCGCGTCATCGACGCGCGCATGAAGGAGGACTTCATCCGCACCTACGAGGCGGTGGATCGCAACTTCCAAGAGATCTTCTCCATCCTCTTCCCCGGTGGCAGCGCGAATTTGTCGCTCGTGGATCCGGATGATCTGGAGAACACCGGCGTGGAGGTGAACGCCCAGCCCAAGGGCAAGCGCATCGCGAAGATGATGCTTCTGTCCGGCGGCGAGAAGTCGCTTACGGCGCTGGCGCTGCTGTTCGCGGTCTACCGCATCCGGTCGACGCCGTTCTACATCTTGGACGAGGTGGAGGCGGCGCTCGACGACACGAACCTGCGCCGTCTGGCGGCCTACATTGACAGCCTGCGCGACGAGACCCAGCTCATCATGATCACCCACCAGCGCCGTACCATGGAAATGGCCGACGTGCTCTTCGGCGTGTCCATGCAAGGCGATGGCGTCACCAAGGTCATCAGCCAGAAGCTCGACCAGGCCTTAAAGCACGCGGAGTAGGGGTCTCAGGCCACCTCGGCGATAATTGTATCGAAAAGCCCCAGGGCCTCGGGGCATGCATAGACTTTGTTGCGTCGACCGCGACTGACTTGGGTAATGATGCCGTGGGAGGATAGCAGGGTAATTATATTGGAGACAGTTGTATAGCTTGCCTCAGTTGCATGTGCAAGGGAGGCGATGGAAAAGACTGGGGCTCCAACGATGGCAATAAGAAGTTTGCGCATTGTTTTTGTCAGATGAACTTCCGATGAAGCGAGGAGGGCCTCCCACTTGTCTACTATTTTCCCAATAATTGAAAATATCCCGTATTCGATCTGCACGGCATTTTGCGAAGCTCGGGCAGTGTGGTAAATCCAGTCGTCAATCATTTGCACTTCGGTTTTAAGGGGCGAGAACCGATAAGATTGCAGGACTTTTCCCGTTTGCTTGTCTCGAGGGCTGGTGTTACAGCTATTGGGAGTATGAGGCGCTTTATTAATCCTGCGTTTTGCCAAAGGCCTATCAACAGGGCGCAATTAAGTTGTTCGGTGTGGGAAGAAAACATTTTCGTTGCTTCCGTTTGATAATGGACGAGGGCGCCCTTGATTGAGGGGCTGAGTTTTGAATCGTTGATGAAAGCGGCAAGGTCTTTTAGAAATACAGGCAGTTCTAATGGCGAAGGTGGACGATAGATGCTCTCTCCCTGAATGGGGCGAGGAGCCGAAAAATCGTGATTTCGAAGACCTGCGGATACGCCTGGACTGTATATAGCGCTTAAAGTGGAGTGAAGCGACAGGATAAAACTGGGGGTAATGGTGCTGGGCAACCCTGAATCGAGCAGCTTGGTTTCGATGTTTGCCATCTGGCAGGCGCATCGCGAAGCGTTGAAGACATCCCGGTTTATTTCGTTGAGTCCAAACGATTCAAGACGAGAAATGCCGACAGTGCCTTTGTTGGTCGTGGGGGGGGGCTCTCGTTGAGAAAATCGTTATAGCAACATAGCTGATAGCTGGCTTGCTTTCCCTCGCGAGCTGCGAGGAATATGCCATTGATACGGCTGACGATACGAACAAGTGAATTGATATATGGGGAAGATCCGATAATACAGTCGTACCTTGATGCAAGCATTTCGAATCGTGCTGCCTCGCCGAGGGTTTCGTCGCTCAATATAATCTTGCGGGTAGTGAGGGGAAAGGGAGTGTAGTGTGAATTTGCTTGTTGAGCAGGGGGCGTGAGGTGATCGGATACTGGAGGGAAGTGCGTAATGGCTGCAAGGTCTTGCGGCAGTTCGCTTCTGTCGAACGACGTCTTAAGTCCCACGTTTCCCTCCCTGGTTATTTGGAAACTTGTTTATGATAACAGAGAAGGCGATCGGGGATGCGATCAATGCTGTCGCTATATCAGTTTTCAAATTTTCGCAAACAAGGAGATAGGGGGGAATTCTACAAAAACGATTAATGCAAATAAGGACTCTGCCCGAGAAGCACCTGCTATTCCTTTGAAGATAATGATCCAGCGAGAGCATCTCGTTCGAGTGCTCATACATGTCATATGAAAGGAGTAGGGTGCAATGGAGGAGATGAAATCATCGGCCCTTGAGAGGGGGATGAGTAGGCGAAGCCTGCTGAAATGGGCGGGATTGGCCACGGTCGGCTCTGCTGCGCTTGGTGCGACAGGCTGTGTCGGTTTCAATGAGAAAACGCCGATAAGCGATACGGGCGATGTGGACGAGAATCCTGGTGAGTGGATTCCGTGCAGCTGTTGGGTTGATTGCGGCAGCAAAGGGTTCAATAAGGCGCTGGTTAAAAATGGCGAGGTGGTACGCCTCGGCACCGATAAGTCGCACGAGGATTCTCCCGACTGTCCGCAGTTACGTGGCTGTGCTCGCGGACGTTCACTTCGTGGCATGATATTCGGGGCCGACCGGATCAAATACCCTATGAAGCGAAAAAACTGGCAGCCGGGCGGAGGGGAAGCTGCTCATGGCGAGTTGCGTGGTCGTGATGAGTGGGAGCGCATTAGCTGGGACGAAGCTCTGGACTTGATTGCAGGGGAAATTGAGCGAATTCTCGATACCTATGGAAATGAGGGCATCCTTCTGCCTGGCGGCGTCCCTCAGCGCATGGGTGATGTGGAGATTGGGCGCCTCATGTATATCAAGGGCGGATGCCTGGAGCAGACTGGCGCAGTGTCATCTGGGGCATGGACGGAGATGGCAAAGCTCATTGGCATGCCGGAGGAGCAGAATGATCGCATGGATATGAGATCGAGCGATGTCATTGTGCTCTGGGCGTCGAATCCTGCTTGGAGTCGTGCGGGGTTGCCCAATTACCAATACCTGCAATGTCGAGACGCAGGAGTGAAGTTTATTTGCGTCGACCCATTCTATACGCCCACGGCGCGTGCGCTGACAGATGATTACATTCCTATTCGGCCCGGTACGGACAGCGCCATGCTCCTGGGCATGGCCTATGTGCTTATTTCACAAGACGACCCCTCGACCAATCCTCTTATCGATTGGGATTTTCTCGAGCGCTGCACTATCGGTTTCGACGCAGACCATATGCCTGAAGGAGCCGATCCGAAAGACAATTACAAGGACTACGTTCTCGGTACTTATGACGGTGTGCCTAAAACGCCGGAGTGGGCGTCGGAAATATGCGGCACTCCCGCAAAAGACATTGAGCGACTGGCGGTCTTGCTGGGAAGTACGGAACGGGCTTCGGTAATCATGTCGTCGGCACCTGCTCGGACGGGGAGTGGCGCCGAGCTTTGTCAGAATCTCATGACATTTGGCGCTATGGCGGGCCTCATCGGAAAGCCGGGTTGTTGCTGCGCTTCTGATGGCGGTCATGCTGGTTTCCAAGGGCTATCCTATTCGCTGCTAAAGGGTGGTCAGCAGCATGCGCATTTGCGCAGAGAAACGTTCGGATGCCCCATTGAGTGGATAAACAATCCTCTGGAGAATCGCAAGGTTAACGTTAACCAAATGTGGACTTCGATTGTGGATGACCGCAATTATGTCGGACTTGACGGAAACATCTACGAAAACAAAGTGCACATGATCTATGACCGTCAGGAAAACTTCCTCAATCAAGGTCCTGCCACTATGAAGGGCATTGAGGCGTATCGGATGATGGATACGGTAGTGGCTCAGAATCTTGTTATGACTACAACCTGCAAATATGCCGATATTGTTCTTCCCGTTACAAGTCCATGGGAAAGATATGGCGACGTAACGAAAGGCATGCGCGAATCACTCTTGTGGTTCAGCCAAGTAGTCGACCCCCTTTTCGAATGCAAGAGTGATGCCGAAATTGCAGCAGAGCTTGCTGATCGGATCGGTGTTGATCGCCAGGTTCTCCAGCCTAAGACTGAAAAGCAGATGGTTATCGATTTGGTGGCCGCAGCTCAAGTCATCAAGGAGGATGGAACAGACTTCGAGAATCTCGTAAGTATTACTGAAGACGATTTGGCGACCTTGGGGGTGGAAGGTACTCCTCAAGAAGGACGCATTCCCATTCTCGATTTCAAGCGCGAGGGCATTTACTCCCTTGAACGTTCGGAGGGAGATAAGTATACAAGCGTCGCGCTCAAGTCATTCCGGGATGATCCTGAGGCAAATCCTCGCAAGACGGCCTCCGGGAAACTGGAGATTTACTGCCAAGCTGCCGTGGATAAGGTTCATGCGTTTGGCTTCAAAGAGATTGCACCAAGTCCTCGCTATGTCCCGCCGGTGGAAGGATATGAAGAGACATTTTCGAATTGGGATGAAAAAATCAAGGGAGACTATCCCTTCCAAATATACAGTCTCCATATTCCGCGGCACATCCACTCGAACTTTGCAAACGTTCCCAAGATGAGGGAAGCTTTCGACCATCCTCTTTACATGAATACACTTGATGCTGATCGATTGGGCATGGAAACGGGCGAGACGGTGCTCATCACTTCAAAGTGGGGTCAATGTCTACGTCCTTTGTTGGTAACCGAGACTATCATGCCTGGCGTCCTTGCGATGGGTCAGGGAGCCTGGGTGGAAATTGACGAGGAAACTGGTATCGATAAGGCTGGTTGCATGAATGTTCTTTGCGGTCCCAATGTGACGACAACGGGGTACCAGGCATGGAATACCTGCATTTGCAATGTGGAGAAATGGAATGGGGAGCCGCTTACTCCCGACTATCTATGGGACTCGCGCGAAGTTTTCAAGGAGGATTAAAGTATGGGGCAGCAAGGTTTTCTGATCAATACCGAGGACTGTATTGGATGCAAAGCATGCGAGTTGGCCTGCAAGGATCTGCATAGTTTTGACATCGGGCCTCGGACGCGTCGCGTATACGAGGTTTGCGGCGGCGATTGGTCTGTGGACGACGTCACGGGCGTTTGCGTGCCGTCCAATGTGTTTGCTTGTGCGGTGACTTTCTCATGTGGCCACTGTGACAACCCGGCTTGCGTGTCGGTCTGCCCTACAGGAGCTCATGCCAAAGATCCGGAAACAGGGCTGGTCACTGTTGACGCCGAGGTTTGCATAGGATGCGGATCCTGTGTCGAAGCGTGCCCCTATGGAGCTCCGCAGTTGGTGAAAGACGAGGGCGTAGTTCGGAAGTGCGACTTATGCCAGGGACTTCGAGAGCAAGGGGAAGAACCAGCTTGTGTTGCCTTGTGCCCGCAGCGGGCGCTCAAGGTGGGAGACATCGATGAGCTTCGCGCCGCCTATGGGACATGCGCTGACATACAACCATTGCCATCATCGGAGTATACCTCGCCAAACATTGTCGTTGTGCCCCATCGAAATGCGAGAATGAAGGAAGATGGCAGTTATCGTATGTTATCGTTGGGGCAGTAGGGGAATGGCGGCATGAACGACAACTGCGGGAAAGCGTCGATGGAGTTTCGGGACCAATTGGAGGCGGCTGCCGCTCTGTTTGTGCTGCTCGGTCGCATATTTCACGGTATTCCCGATCGGAGCCTTTTTGCCGAATTGGTCGAGCAGCAAGTTTTTGAGGATATACCCTATGTTGCCGGGAGTGATGCGCAAAATGCGCAGCGACGATTGCTGGCTTGGGCTCGCAGCTGCGACGTTGGCTTTTCGGAGAAAGACTACCATGATCTAAGGGCCGAGTATACGCGTTTGTTTGTTGGAACGAAAAGGGTTTTGGCGCCCCCTTGGGAATCGGTGTACTTCAACAAGGAGCGCATGGTGTTCCAGCATCAAACTTTTGAGGTAAGGGCCATGTATGCGAAACATGGTTTAGAGGTTGATCTGATTTCTCGCGAACCCGACGATCATTTGGCTTACGAGCTAATGTTTTTGGGTCATCTGCTCGCGAGAGGAGTTGGTTTCTTTGAACAAGGTGAGTCTGGAAAAATGCGCGAAACTCTCGTAGATGCAGTCTCGTTCACGGTGTGCCACCCTCTTAGTTGGGTGCCGCAATGGCGCGATACGGTGCATCGCCACTCGTCGAACGATTTCTATTGCGGTTATGCCGCGCTAGTGGAGGTTGCCTTGCGCCAAGTGGAGGATGATTTATCCTCGTTGCTGTTGCCTTGATTAGCCGGATAATCATAGCTCGGCCCGAAAGCGCCTCCTCCCTCTGCGCTTTCGGGCCTCTTTTTCGAATGTCGTCCCAGCATGTTGTCTTATCTGATGCCTAGAGTTGTTCGACACCGCAGGCGTTGGCCTCTGCAGTTGGAGGTTGCGCTGAAACGAGGACGTTTGCTTTAGACCGCTTCCACGGTAACGGCGGTGCCGGAGGCGGTGACCATGAGCATGTTGCCCTGGCCGAGCACCTCGTAGTCCATGTCCACTCCAACGATGGCGTGGGCGCCCAGGGCCGCGGCGCGCTGCTGCAGCTCCTCCAAGGCCTGGGTACGGGCCGCCATCAGCTCCTCCTCGTAGCCGGCGGATCTTCCGCCCACGAGGTTGCGGATGCCGGCGCCGAAGTCTTTCAAAAAGTTGATGCCGGTGATGACCTCGCCGAAAACAATGCCGTAATACCCGGTGATGCGGTATCCCTCTACCGAAGGGGTGGTTGTGACGATCATGGGGAGGCTCCTTTCTGGGTAATTGGTGATGCGAGTATACCGCTTTTCGCGTTGCGACGAGCTGGGGGTATAATAGCTTCTACCTTGTCGACGAGGAGGGGGTCTTCGTGAAGGGTAATAGCTATACGAGCAAATTGCGTTTGGGGGCACTGCATTGTCCTGTGCGGGAGTTCTGCCCGCTGGCTTTTCTGTGCGCCAAGCCATTTGACGGCGATCGACTCTTGCTGCCCAATATAGTTACGGTGGGCTACCGCGAGATGTTCTGGACGGATTTGTCTGCCCGGCGTCAGGCGTGCGTGTTCGACGGGGATGCAGTGAAAGACCAGATCAACAGTTTGGGTGTTCCTGCGGTGCCCGAGTTGCTCGCGCGTCTTTCCATGAACCAGGCTACGTGCGCCCATGGCCAGAAACTCACCCTTGCCCACCAACGGGCGCGCGACAAGGTGGCTTCGGTGCTGCTGCGCCTGGAGGCCGCGCTCTTGCGCGATCCCGCTTTCGGCGGCACGGTGCCCCTCTCCTATGACGACATCGCCTTTCTCGCCTGTACGGAACGAGCGACAACAAGTAGGGAGTTGAAGGCGTTTGCCCACGACGGTCTGATCGATTTGAGCTATCGGCGCATTGGCATTAAGCAGGGCCTGCACGAGCATTACGGTCATTTTATCGAGGCGCACCTGCCTTTCTACGATGAAGCCGGATAGGATTTCCCAAGGGATGATGGAACGCAATGACCCCGGCTTTCACTGAAGCGACGAGGAGATACGGTGAAGATGAACGAATATGCGGAGCGGTTGCGCCGAGAGGCGCTTTCCTGCCCCGTCCGGCCCGAATGTCCCTTGGCGTTCCTCTGCGCTTCGTGTGTCGGCACCGATCGCTATGCGCTCCCGACCTTTATCGACTTTGATTACGGCCATATGGCCTGGACTGATCTTACGCTGCGACCCTGCGTGTTCGTCGTCCGCAGCGGCTTGCTTATCGCTAAGGCCTATGGAAACGACGGGGTGGAGATTCCCTATCACGTGTCGGGAAGGGGCTCCGTTTCGGGAATTGCCGAAATTTACGGTCTTTACACCGCATCGAACTTCAATTTCTTGTCAGGCCTCGTTCCCGGGAGGTTGTGCAGCTTCGATTCGAGCTTCGTGAAAAAACGTCTTAACGACTTGCCGGGTCTCGAAGGCCACAGGCTGACTGCCCGCATATCCCTTAACCATACGACCTCGACGTACGGCCAGCTGCTCACGCTCTCCCATGCGAAAGCGCGCGATCGGGTGGCGTCGGTGCTCGTGAGGCTCGATGCAATGCTCGGGCGCGAGGAGGACTGCGGGCATGTTCTTCCCATCGCCCATGGCGATGTTGCCTTTATCGCCTCTCTTCGGCGCACGACGGTAAGCTGCGAGTTGAAGGCTTTGGCCGAAGAGGGGATGCTTCATCTGGGGTATCGGCGCATTGAGCTGCTCGAGAGCTTTATAGAGGAGTACGGATCTCTCGTCGAAGCGAGCCTGCCCTTTTACGGCGCTAGTTAGATTACATGTTACAACAGCGCCCTTTGAATAATTGTCGCGAGGGCGACAATTCAGCCTGTTTGGTTTGACGCCGGGGGCGCAAACTCTTTTTCGCTTCCGCGAGAAAATGCGATTGCCCGCAATGTCGTGCGCTGCGGGCGCATTGAGGGGATCTGATGATTCCGGGATGAGAGAAAGAGAGGAATGTTATGAGCGAGAACGGCTTGAACATCAGCCGCCGCGGGTTCGTGGCGGGGGCTGGCGCTGCGGCTCTCGGGGCCGGGTTGGCGGGATGCTCGTCCGGCACGGCAGAGAAGGAGGGGACCGATCTGGCGAGCACCTCGCCGGAGAAGACGGCCTATGATCCGGAGGCAGGGGAGTGGATTCCCACGACCTGCAACATGTGCTTTAACAACTGCTCCATCAAAGCCCATGTTGTCGATGGCGTGGTTGTCGAGTTGACGGGCAACCCCGAAAGCTCCATTGGCAACGGGCATATCTGCGGCAAGGGCGCCGCGGGCATTATGATGCTGTACGATCCCAACCGTATCACCAAGCCCATGAAGCGCACCAATCCCAAGAAGGGCTTCAACGAGGATCCCGGTTGGGAGGAGATTTCCTGGGACGAGGCGTATGATCTCGTCGACAGCCATATGAGGGAGGCCATCGAGCGCAGCGGCCCCCATGCAGTGATCGGCATGTCCATGGTTGCCAGCCAAATCGGCTCTCTTGTGCGCGGCAGCGCCCTCGGCGCCATTTACGGGAGCGCTGAGGGAGCTAGCTCCGATATTTGCGGCACGGGCGTCCACCAGATGGAATACCTGCTTACGGGTACGGGTAACGCGCGTCCCGACTACAAGTACTGCAACTACGTCATCCAGTTCGGCACCAATGCTGGCACGGCCACGCGCCACGGCTTCAACATGACCGCCGAGCTCTTCGCGAATCGTCGCGCCGAGGGTCTTCGCCATGTGGTGTTCGATCCTCATATGGGCGCATCGGGCGAGAAGGCCGACCTGTGGGTGCCCATTCGCCCTGGCACCGATGCCGCCGCAGCGCTCGCTATCGCCAACGTGCTCATCGAGGAGGGGCTCATCGACGTTGAGTTCCTGAAGACGCGCACCAATGCCCCGTCGCTCGTGAATGTGGAGACGGGCCGTATCCTCTTCGACGAGACGGCCGGCAAATCGCTTTACATGGACGCTGACGGCACGCCGAAGACCTACGACAAATGCGCCGATCCCCAGCTTGAGGGCTCTTTCGAGGTGAACGGCGTGGCGTGCAAGACCGGATTTACCCTGTACAAGGAGCGCGTGGCGAAGTACACGCCCGAGTACCAGGAGGAGATCACCACGGTGCCGGCGGCCACCATTCGCCAGATTGCCAAGGAGCTTGGCGAGGCTGCGCATATCGGCGAGACCATCGAGATCGACGGTGTGACGCTGCCATATCGCCCTGCAGCGGTGGATGCTTTTTCGGGCATTACACGCCACAAGCATGCATTCCATATTTGCTGGGCCGTGTTCACGCTGAACAACCTCATTGGCTCTACGAACTCCGTCGGCGGTTTCTGCGGCTTTGACCCGGCTTGCAACGGTTGGACCGACGATAATCCGAACATGTCTTGGCACCCCGCCGTGTGGGAGCCTGAGGGCCTTATCGAGTACGATGGGTTGCTGCTGGGCTTCCCGGGTTCCTATTACCAGAAGATTTACGAGAGCGATTATACGCCGACCAGCATGAACCTGATGGAGCTGCAGCCCCTCAGCGAAGATAAGCACTTCGTGCACGTATCGCAGGCCAATCCCGATTTGTACCATACCCAGCCTGCCGAAGTCGCTTTCTGCTATGCCTGCAATCCCATTAAGTGGTGGGGCAACTACGACGAGCAAGCAGAGATTTTCAAGAATTACAACTACGTTATCGGTATCGATATGTATTTGAACGAGTCGTCCTATTTCTACGACGTCATTTTGCCGGAGTGCTGCTACCTTGAGCGCAGCGAGCCTTTGCCCCATGCGGCGAACAATCACCGCATGATCGGCGGTATGGGCAATCCGTGGACGATCGCCGTATGGCAGAAGGTCGTCGAGCCCCGCGACGGCGCTCCTTCCAGCTGGGAGTTGTTCAGCGAGTTGGCCGATCGCGCTGGCAAGAACGCTGAGTTCATTGGTCTGCTGAACAAGTTTTTCCGCGTTAAGGAAGAGTACGCTGTTCCCATGGATCAGAAGCTCGAGGTCGAGGCCTTCGCCGATTCGGTGCTGAAGTCCAACATCGACGAGGAGCATGATTTCGCGTGGTTCAAGGAGCATGGCGTTTACGACCATCCGCGCGATGTCGATGAGGCGTATCTGTGGGCGAACGGCGACGCTGGTCGTGTGCCCATGTATTTCGACTTCATGCTGGAGGCCAAGGAGAAGGTGGAGGCCAAGGTGGCCGAGCTGGGCATCCCGTGGAGACCGATGACTACGAGGCGCTGCCCGACTGGAAGCCTGGCTGCGGTTACGAGGTGGTCGATTCCGACTTCGACATTATTCCCGTGTATCACACCGATGCCATCAACACCGATTCCTGGCTTATGGAGAACCCCTACGTCAACGAGATCAACGAAGAGAACCCCTACGGCTACACGATTGAGATGAACGCAGCCAAGGCCAAGGAGAAGGGCCTTGCGAACGGGGACAAGGTGCGCCTCTCCAGCCTTGAGGGCGCTTCGGTCGAGGGCGTGCTGGCAACCTCCGAGGGCGTTCATGCGGAATGCGTATCGGTAATCGGCGGCCATTGGGGATCGAAGTCGAAGTACATGCCCCGTGCGTTCAACAAAGGCGTGCCTGTCGTGCATCTGATTCCCGGTCAGACGCCGGATCGCTTAGACCACATCTGTTCCGCCTTTGATCAATGTGTCCGCGTTAAAATCGAGAAGATCGCTTAGGAGGGGATGAGATATGACCTACGGAATGCTCATCGACTTGAAGAAATGCGTGGGCTGCCACGCCTGCAGCGTGGCCTGCAAAGAGGCCCACGGCACCCGCCCAGGCGTGCGCCGCTCCCGCGTGGACCGCGTCTTCGAGGGCACGTACCCCGACGTGCGCAAGACGGCCTATCCGATGCTGTGCATGCACTGCGAGACGGCCCCCTGCGTGGAGGTCTGCCCGCAGGACGCCACCTACAAGCGCGAGGACGGCATCGTCGTCATCGATAAGGACAAGTGCATCGGCTGCGGCAGCTGCCAGACCGTGTGCCCCTACGACGCGCGTCACCTGGCGGCCTCCGAGGACGGCTACTTCGGCTCCGAGCTCAGCGAGTACGAGGCGGTCATGTACGAGACCATGCCGCCCATGACCATGGACAAGTGCACCTTCTGCGCCGAGCGCATCGACGCCGGCAAGGGCGAGGTCCAGGCCTGCGTGGCCGCCTGCCCGGCCGGGGCGCGACTGTTCGGCGACCTCGAGGACATCAAGGCCCCCGAGTGCTTCGAGATCGAAGCTGAGCTGGAGCGTGACCTGGACATCCCCGTCTTCCACGATGACCAGCACGGTACCGCCATCATCGTGCTGGCCGGTGTGCTCAACGCCCTGAAAGTGGTGGGCAAACGCATCGAGGATATTAAAATTGTGCAGAACGGCCCCGGCGCGGCCGGTACGGCCATCATCCACATGCTGCAGGTGGCCGGTGCCAAGCACATCATCGCCGTCGACGAGCACGGCATCCTGGTCCCGGGCCGCCCCGCTGGGCTGGAGGGCCACAAGGCTAAACTGGCCGAGGAGACCAACCCCGAGAAGATCAGCGGCAGCCTGGCCGAGGCCATTAAGGGCGCCGATCTGTTCATTGGTACGTCCATTGCAGGTGCGCTGACCCCTGAGCTGGCCGCCACCATGGCCCCGGACGCCATCGTCTTTGCCATGGCCAACCCCACACCGGAGATCATGCCCGACCTGGCCAAGACCGCCGGCATCCGCGTCATCGGCACCGGCCGTTCGGACTTTCCGAACCAGGTCAATAACGTGCTGGCGTTCCCCGGCATCTTCAAGGGCGCACTGTCCGTCCGCGCCCGGGACATCAACCCCGCCATGAAGATGGCCGCTGCCCAGGCTATCGCGGGCCTCATCCCCGACGACGAGCTGAATGAGGAGAACATCCTGCCCAAGGCGTTTGACCCCCGCGTGGCCGACGCTGTGGCTGCCGCCGTGGCCCAGGCCGCAAGAGAAAGCGGCGTGGCCCGCGTATGAGCATCATCCGTGAACTGTCCGCCGCCGCCATCACCGATGCGGTGGAGCGGCTGTGCATTGAAGCCAACACCCAGCTGCCCGCCGATGTGAAGGCCGCGCTGGACAAGGCCGAGGCCGCCGAACCGTGGCCGCTGGCGAAAGAAACGCTGGGCCTTTTGCAGAAAAACCTCTGCACAGCGAAAGAAAAAGACCTTCCCATCTGCCAGGACACCGGCATGGCCTGCGTGTTTGTGGAGCTGGGGCATGACGTGCATATCGACGGCGACCTGACCACCGCTGTCAACGAGGGCGTGCGCCGCGGCTACGAGAAAGCCTACCTGCGCAAGTCCATCACCGCTGACCCGCTGCAGCGGGTGAATACGGGGGACAACACCCCGGCGTTCCTCACCGTGCATCTGGTGCCCGGCGACGGCTGCCAGATCACCGTGGCCCCCAAGGGCGCGGGCAGCGAGAACATGAGCCGCCTTACCATGCTCAAGCCCGCCGACGGCGTGCAGGGCGTGAAGGATTTTGTGCTGGACACCGTCAAACAGGCCGGGGCCAACCCCTGCCCACCCATCGTGCTGGGCATCGGCATCGGCGGCAGCTTCGACCACTGCGCCGCACTGGCCAAACAGGCGCTGCTGCGCCCGCTGGATGTGCCCAACCCGGACCCGTACTACGCCGCGCTGGAAAAAGAACTGTTGGATGCCATCAACGCTACCGGTTTTGGCCCCCAGGGCTTTGGCGGTGCCACCACCTGCCTGGGCGTTGCCATTGAGCAAAGGCCCACCCACGTAGCCTGCCTGCCGGTGGCCGTCAACATCAGCTGCCACGTCACCCGCCGCGCCAGCTGCACACTGTAAGGGGGCGAACCGCATGCAATATGTTTTACAGACACCACTGCAAAAATCAGACCTTGCACCGCTGAAAGCAGGAGACACCGTGCTGCTTTCCGGCGTGGTGTATACCGCCCGCGATGCCGCCCACGCCCGCATGATGGAGTTGCTGGACAAGGGCGAGGAGCTGCCGTTCCCGATTGAGGGTGCTGCCGTTTACTACGTCGGCCCTACGCCGGAGCGCCCAGGCTGTGCTATTGGCGCCGCTGGCCCCACCACCAGCGGCCGCATGGACGCCTACACCCCGCGCCTGCTGGACCTGGGGCTGGCCTGTATGATTGGCAAAGGCAAGCGCAGCGAGGCCGTCAAACAGTCGGTCGTTAAAAATGGGGCCGTCTACCTGGCGGCTATCGGCGGGGCCGGTGCCCTGATGGCAAACAGCGTGCAGAGCTGCGAAATCATCGCCTGGCCGGACCTGGGCTGCGAGGCCGTGCGTAAACTGGTAGTCAAGGACTTCCCGCTGACCGTGCTGCTGGATACCCACGGGGGCGACCTGTACCAAAGCGGTCCCGCCGCCTACCTGGCCAGCCTGACCTGAACGGGGGGAGGGGAGCGCCCATGAGCAAAGCACAACAAACCCGCCTGAAACGCCGTCTGCTGCTCTGCGGGCTGGCGCTGGTCGTCTCGGTGGCCGCAGCCATCCTGCTGGTGGTCTCTGCCAACGCCAAGCGCGCCCGGCTGCAGGCCGAAAGCGAAGCTGCTGCCAGCGCTGCCCAGGCGGCTGCTGAGAGTGAGGCCGCCGCCAAAGCTGCCAGCGATGCCGCCGCGCAGGAGGCTGCCGAAGCCGCTGCCCGTGCCGAGGAAGAGGCCAAGCAGAAGCGCGCCAACCAGGTCGCCGCCGCCAGTGAGGCTCACGAAAACACACGTTATGGCGACAAACTTGGCCGCATCTGGGTGGAGGGCACCAATGTGGATTGTGACCTCTACCTGGGCGACAGCGAGACACAGTTCAGCCGCGGTGCCGGCTGCCATGCCGAGGACGGTTGTGTGCTGCCCGGCGAGAACGGCACCGTCTTTATCGGTGCCCACACCGGCACCTACTTCTCCGACCTCGGCTCCTGCGAGATCGGCGCGATCATTCACCTGGAGACCACCTGGGGCGATTTTGCCTATAAGATCACCGATATGCAGGTGATTTTGGAGACAGACATCGACAAGGTGCGCTGGGGCGCCGAGGAGCCCAGCTGCATCCTGTACACCTGCTATCCTTTCGGCATCCTGACCCACACCACCCAGCGCTACGCCGTCTACGCCGACCCCGTAGAAACGGATGAATACGGCGTGGTAGCGGATGTGGATACTGGCGCGACCAACGCCAGCAGTGCGGCAGCAAGCAATTCTGTTTCTACCGCAGGCTAAACGCCCCATTGACAAACCCTGCCAAACTTGCTACACTAATAGTCGTTACGCGGCTATGGCGGAATTGGCAGACGCGCTGGTTTTAGGGTCCAGTGTCCAAGACGTGCAGGTTCAAGTCCTGTTAGCCGCACCATATAATTTGACGTCAGAACGTATGTTTTGACGTCTTTTTTATTGTTTGACCACACAGCCTACTGCATTTTTATAAAAACGCGTCCGGACGATGTTTTTCAGCATCGTCCGGGCGCGTTTTACATTGTATCGTGGTTTACGTTTCCGCTTTAAGTGTATCTCCGGGATGGCTACACCATCGTAGGTGATGGGTTCCTCGGCGGGCTTCGTTTCTTCCGTCGGGGCGGGGTGTTCTTGTGGGCGCGGCCGGTGTGGATCTCCGGCACAACAAGTTTCTCCTGCTCCACACAGTAGCGGCGCTGCCGGACCTTGTCGGTTCATTTTTTCCAGAACATGACAGGGCCTGCATGTTGACCATGGCGTTGGGGGGGCACCCATGCCAAAACCACATATACCGCTGGATAGCACCGCAGCGTCGTAGTCCCGGCCTATAATATTAAACACGGCATAGCGTGCAAATACAAACATCAGCACTGTCTGGCCAGCCAGCAGCAGCGACGGAGCCAGCTCGGCCAGCGGCCACAGCTTCAGGGTGATCATCACAATGCCCTGAAACAGTGACAGGCTGATGCCGCCGATGTCGTTGATCTCGCCCATATGGGTGACGAATGTATAAATAATCCGCCTCCGCGCCGCACAGACTAAGCGGGAAAGGGGGCACTGACCGTGAATTCTCGGAAATTTTGTCGGCAGCGCTTTGGCGCGGCGGGGCTGGCGGCGCTGCTGTTGGCAATTGTGCTGCTGTTTTGCCAGGCGCATCCGGCTGTCCAGATCGAACCAGCCGCTGCAGCAGGCCCCCGCAGCGTGGCGGTCTGCGGCACGCCTTTTGGGGTAAAAATGTTCTCTGACGGTGCGCTGGTGGTGGCTTTTGCGGATCGGTATTCCGCGTCTGGCCGGGAAAATCCCGCCAAAGAAGCCGGCCTGCGGCTGGGAGACCTCATCATCTCGGCAGCGGGCCGCCCCGTGCACAGCAACGACGACTTATCCGCCGCTCTGCAGACAGGGCAGGGGAGCGCGGTCACGATCCTCTACCGCCGCGGCGGGCATGAGTACACGGCCCAGCTCACTCCCTGGGCGGATGCCTCGGGGGTGTACAAAGCCGGGCTGTGGGTGCGGGATTCCAGCGCCGGGATCGGTACACTGACTTTTGTGGACCCGGTGGCGGGCACCTTTGCGGGGCTGGGACACCCGATCTCCGATGTGGACACCGGGGCGGATTTTACGCTGCTCTCCGGCGAGATCGTGCCGGTCACTGTCACCGGTGTGCGCAGCGCCTCACCCGGCACAGCCGGGGAACTGCGCGGGGAATTTTTATCGGACATTCTCGGCATCGTGACGGGCAACGATGCCACCGGCCTGTATGGCCGCTGGACCGCCCCGGCACAAAATGTCGGGACGATGCTGCCCATCGCCGCGCCGGGCGAGGTACACACCGGCGATGCCGAGCTGTGGACGACCCTCTCGGGCCGCACCGCCCAACACTACACCGTGCGCATTGAGCGGGTGGGCAGCGGCGGGCAGGATTCCAATCGCGACCTGACCCTGCGCATCACCGACCCGGCCCTGCTTTCCGCCACCGGTGGTATCGTGCAGGGGATGAGCGGTTCGCCGCTGGTGCAAGACGGAAAACTGGTGGGCGCTGTTACCCATGTGCTGGTGGGCACACCCGCAAAAGGATACGGAATTTTTGCTGATACGATGTTAAAAATGGCAGAAACGTATAATCAGTGATCTTACACTTCCTCAAACGCCTTCAGCCAATCCACCTCTTTATCCCGCACCGGTGCGCCCAGGGGGTCCTGGCCGCGGCGGGCGCGGAACTCGCCCAGCACGGCGGCGGGCATCAGCAAAGCTTTCTCGATCTCGGTCTGGAACACCAGTTTGGGGTTCTTGATCCGGGGATTTTTCATCAGTTCTTTCCAGTAGGTGTCGTAGTCCATCGTCACGGCCAGCGCCTCAAACAGCGGTGAAAGGTCGCCGTAACGGGCGATAACCCGGTTCAGCGAGCCGACAAACTGCATGTTGGCCTTGCCCTCGATCATGCCGTCGTCCTTGCCTTTGACGTTGCGGCGGCAGAAATAGGCGGTCATCTGCACGATGTCCTCCAGCGCTTCCTGCTGGCCGCCGGAAAGGCGGGCTTTCAGGTTCTCGTAATCGCTGAATTTTTCCAGCGCGGCGATCATCGCCTTTTTGGTGGCGGCGTCCTCAGACGTCAGCTGGGCGGGAGCAGCATCGGGCTCGGCCTCAACGAAATCCGCCTCCAGCAGGTCGGGCACCGGCGGAGCCTGGTTCTCGGTCGGCTCGGCGTCCTCATCCCGCAGTTCTTCGACCCCGATGCCCGCCACGTATAGGCGGTAATCTTCTAGGTCGTTCATGATGGACTTGTACAGGTAGGGCATGGGGGCACGCTTGGTGCGGGCCGTGGGAATGACCTTGGCCGCGTAACGGCTGGCCACGCCCTCAAACCAGCGGCGCAGGCCCTTGCAGTTGTCGATGACATTGTTCACGGTCTGGAAAAACACCGCGTTGCCGCCGTCGATCATCTTGTCGCTGGGGGCGCCGGCCATCCGCACCATCGCGTCGATAATGACATGTACGGCGTCCAGCTCCTCGGGGGCCAGCACCAGGGCCAGCTTATCCAGCTCGGCCTTCACGCCCAGCTCCTGGGCCATCAGGTCGGGTGTGGCTCCGTAGGAGTAGGGGATGGTCGTCTCGGGCACCGAGACATAGTCCAGGGTCAGAATGTTCGGATCATCGTCCAAAGTGCCTGTCTCAGCCACTTCCAGGGCGGTCGTCTTTTTGCGCAGACGCTTGCTGCGCAGTTTGGTGATCTCGTTTAGTTTCTGATCGGCCACCTGCTTATCCACCGGCTCGATGGTGACCGAGATGGCGATGACGCGCTGACGGTCTTTTTCGTATACGGCATAGTCGAAGAGGATGTCGGTCTTGCCGTTAATCTCACTTTTGGCTTTGTCCAGCACGGTGCGGCGCACGTGGGCCCAGTTGGACGCGTTGCAGTCCACCTGCTTTTTCAGCGTCTCGATGCTCCACACCAGCGGCTCGCCTTTTTTCTTCTTTTCGAGGTAGAGGTTCTGGTAGCTCTTGCACAGCTCGTAGATCTTGATGCTGTACTGGCTCTTCATCGGCAATGTGTAGGTGATGTTCATTGTCGTGTAGAACTCTTTGAGCTGGATCAGGTGGGGTTTTAAGGATTGGTCCAGCGTCAGCACGATCTTGCCGGTGCCCTCATCGATGGTGGCGCTGCTCAACCAGCGGAACATCGTGATTTTTTGCGTACCGGCCAACCGGATCCACTGCACCTTGGCGTTGGCGATATCCTCGATGTTTTTCTTGACCTGTTTGTACATCGAGCCATTGTGCGGGTCCACGCCGCAAAGTTTCAGGAATTCGTAAATCGACATCTCGTACCGCGGCAGCTCGGTATCCGACGGCTTGATCATAGCGAAAATGTGCAGCATCAGCTTTTGTTGGCTCAGCGTCAGGCTGTACATGGCATTCTGGATCAGGTCGTTGGATTTGCGCACAATGGTCTGGTTGCCCCGGGCGCTGTAGGTAGCGACCGGGGTCAGAGCCTCGTCATTGGTCCGTGGGGCGTTTGGCTGTTTTTTGGGTGCCATAGTGTTACCTCTGTTTTTCCCGCAGCTATGTTTGGCTGTGCCAAAATGAGTGTTTTGGCGCACAGCATACAACGGTAATGCTAATAATAGCAGATTGTGCTTCATTCGTCAATTATTGTAATAGTCAGCACATTTTGATTTTTCCGCAAAAATCCTGTATCCGTCGGTCTTATCTCTTTATGCCTTTAGTTTTTTATTTAGATATAAGGTAAAGCTGTGCTGCCGATAACAACCGAAATGTGCGCGGAATAACAAGTGCATTGTGCTGAGAATAACTACAGATCTGTGCCTGGAACAACAATATGCGGGGGATAACAACCCTACTTGGGCACAAAATGGGGGCTATGCGGCAAAATGTGCGCGGAATAACAATCACTCGGGGCGGCGAAAGATTTTGCGGAGGGCAGACAGGCAATTTGGAATTGTGCCGCGGATAACAACAGGGGACCACGGTTGTTATCCACAGCATAAATTGCCGCAAAAAATATTTTTGCTGTGCGATAGTGGGCGGAGAAAATTGGAAAGGATTTTTAAGATTTTGGAAATGTGCGCTGGATAACAACGGGGAGGATGAAAATTTTTTTGAGGGGGACGCGGAGAGAATTTTGCCGGCCAAGTTGTATTTGCCTGGGCTGTTGGCGGATACGCAATTTGGAAACCGAATGAGAAACGCTGTACATAGAATTGTGCTGTGGATAACAACCCAGCATTTTCTTTGTCTGCTGTGGTGGATACGCGGGGAAAGCGGCGGTAAACCGTAAAAATGTGCAAACAATAACAACTGCTGATAGAAAACAAAAAATCAGCGGTATTGCGATAAATACGGGCACATCGGCAATGAAAAAATGTGCGCTGAATAACAACCCTGCGTGCAAAATCCCGGAAAATAGCCTGCGGGCATGCCCCGCTTTAAAATGTGCAGCGAATAACAACCCCAGCCAACGGGACCGCCGCAGCCTGTTGCACACCCAATTGTGTTGTCAATAACAACCCTGTGCGGAAAAGGCGGCCCTGGGAATTGTGCCGCCAATAACAACAGTTGCCTTTCGCCTTGGGAGCTGCTGACTGCAGGAAAATGTGCGGACGATTCCAACAGGCCACACAGCCCCAAAGCCCGGGCCAGACCCACCCCTCAAAAAGGAAAATGTGCGCTGAATAACAACCCAGCCGGGGTATATGCCTAAACCCCGCCCCGCCGAATTGTGCCGCGAATAACAATACCCGCCTGGGCCGCCCACCAGTCGTTTGAATTTGAAAGTGACCCGCAAGCGAAATCATAAGAAACCATAAATTGTGCCGCCGATAACAACCTCAAAATCTCTCAATCGGCCATGCCCTCACCGGTAAACTGTGCCGTGAATAACAATAGTAAACAAAAGCCAGGCCAGTTGTTATCGGCCGCACAATTTATATTTTTTTTTGCGGGAACCACAGGTAAATAACAGGCAGAAAAATT
>OLQL01001291.1_pt1 | contig 21339 bp, 8 predicted proteins | sample 1672971 | NCBI WGS metagenome assembly OLQL01 (sample SAMEA3136742, study PRJEB25190) | human gut metagenome | biome: human gut; feature: human-associated habitat; material: faeces | place: Austria | collected 2013
GATGCTGACCGAATGGGAAGAAAAATACGACCTGAAAACGCAGCACGTCAACATCGCCAACAATGAGGATGTAAAGCAAAAGCTGGCAAACCGCGAAATCGACTGCTTTGTTTCGCTGGAAGAAGCCTTCTGGGCAGAGCTTGGCATCTCGACCATAACCCGCGTGGGAAGCTCCGGCATCTACTATGCAATCAACAAAGACCGCCCCGACATCAAGGAAGAACTGGACAGTGCAATGCGCGCGCTGGACGAATCGGAGCCTTTTTATATAGCGGATCTGTATAAACGGTATTTCTCGCTGGATTATACCCCCATCCTTACGGGCGAGGAAAAGGCGTGGGTCAAAGAACACGGTGCCATCAAGATGGGCTTTCTGACAAGCGACAGCGGCGTCAGCACCTATGACCCTGCCACAGGGGAGATTACCGGGACAATCACCGACTATATTCAGTTTGCCAAAGATTGTCTGGGCAATCAGGAACTGGAATTCCAGATGGTCGGTTATGACAGCAAAGAAGCGGAACTCGATGCGCTGAAATCTGGCGAAATCGACATGGTTTTCCATTTCGACCAGAGTCCCAATCTGGCGGAAGAGTACCGCGTTGCCTGCACCAACACAACGTGGACCTCCAACATGATGGCGGTCACGAACAAACAGCACTTTAACGAAAACCAAACGAACCGCGTTGCCGTTCCCCAAAACAGGCTCTCGCTGACAAGGTACCTTGCGGTTTATTATCCGCAGTGGGAAATCGTGGACTGTGCTACACCGGAGGACGCGGCAAAGCTGGTCAAGGACGGACAGGCGGACTGCTTTGTCACAGGGGTCAGCAACCAGGAAAATTACAGCAAGAAATACGACTTTTACAGCGTTCCGCTGCCAAACCCCGCCAAATCCTGCTTTGCGGTCAATAGCGGAAACGGCATCCTTCTGTCCATCCTGAACAAAACAATCAAGGCCATGCCGGCCAATATGCTTACCGGCGCTCTGGCGATGTATAAAAGCGCCGCGCGGAAGGTTACCCTTGGCGAGTTTATAAGGGACAACTTCGTTATGGTTCTGCTGGGTGGCAGCATTTTTGTGGCAGTTATTCTGCTCGCAATCCTGAAGCTGCTTCAAAAGGCGCGCAAAGCCGAGGCTGCCGCAAGAAAAGCCGCCAACGACACGCAGGAGCTGAATGCAAAATTGCAGATCGCCGCGGAAAACGCCGAGAGCGCGAACCGGGCCAAATCCACCTTCCTGTTCAATATGTCGCATGACATCCGCACACCCATGAACGCCATTATCGGCTACGCAGACCTGGCCGCCCGACATTCGGACGACCCTGCCAAGCTGAAAAAATACATGAAGAACATTCAGGTGTGCGGGCAGAACCTGCTGATGCTGCTGAACAATGTGCTGGACCTTGCCCGCATCGAGAACGATAAGACGGAGATGGAGTATTCGGTTTCGGATGTCGAGAAGGATTTCCGAAATTGCATTGCCATGTTCCGGAATCAGGCAGACAGCAAGAATCAGACGCTTACGGTGACCACGCACTTGCTGCACCCGTATATCTATGCGGATATCCCGCACCTGACCGAGGTCTGCACAAACCTTGTCAGCAATGCTGTCAAATACACAGGAACCGGCGGCACGATTGGCTGCGATGTTACGCAGAAGCCCTGCGAAAAAGCGGGCTGGTGCGATACGGTGATTACGGTTGCCGATAACGGCATCGGCATGTCGCAGGAGTTCCAGCAGCGTATCTTTGAGCCGTTTGAACGGGAACGCACGTCCACCGTCAGCAAGGTGGAAGGCAGCGGCATCGGGATGGGCATCGTGAAAAAGCTGGTCGGGCTGATGGGCGGTACCGTGGAGGTGGAGAGCAAAATCGGTGTCGGCTCCACGTTTACCGTGACCATTCCCAGCCGCATTGCGTCCGAGGAGGAAGCACAGGCAAAACGAGAGATCAACCCCTCGGACAAAAAGTGCCTGTGCGGTACAAGAATTCTGCTGACCGAGGATAACGACCTCAATGCGGAGATTGCCGCCGAGCTATTGCAGGAGGAAGGCTGCACGGTAGACCGCGCAAAAGACGGCGTGGAATGTGTGGATATGCTGGAAAAGGCGGCAAACGGAACGTATCAGATTATCCTTATGGATGTCCAGATGCCCGTGATGAACGGCTACGATGCGGCAAGAGTGATACGAAGGATGGGCGACCCCCAAAAGGCGAATATCCCCATTGTCGCGATGACGGCAAACGCCTTTTCCGAGGACAGACAAGCGGCACTGGATGCCGGGATGAACGACCATATCGCAAAGCCGATCGATATGAACATTCTTGTGTCGACCCTGCGGAAATACCTTTGATGCGGACAGAAAGTCGTCGTATATAAGAACGACCCATAGACCGCAATACAACCTATAAACGAATACCGCCGGGGAGCCTTCCCGTTTTTGGAAAGCATCCCCGGCGGCTTTTTTGGTTTATATAGCAGTGATTCTGACTTACAAGCCAATCTTCCCATCTGGAACCCAAGGACACGGCGGTATATAAGCTCATCACGACCAAGCCGGGCGAGGCGACATCAGAGAGATGATAGAATCACCAACGCCGCCCATTTTTAAAACAGCAATGTGTTCCGGTACAACTTTTCTGTAAGCAGCAAAAAATGAATTTATTTGAATTTATTATGATTTTTGACTTGTCCATCGACGACTTATATGGTATAATACCTGCATCCAAGTTCATAAGCAAACCCGGCGCAAGCCGGCGACGCAAAGCTATAGGGACCCATTGGGTCAGCCAGTTGCCAGCAAGAAATTGTTGCTTTTTCTGTCATCAGTAGCTTTGTGTTCTTTTTTGAAAACATGGGTTGACAAGGGTGAATGCACAGCGATATGCTGACCACAGAACAGAGTAACTATAATGCGCTGCCGTTTTCGGTTGCCCGCAAATATTGTTTTATAAGGTTAGATAACGCTTTCAGGTATGGGTTCGCCATACCTTGAAAGCGTTGTTTGTTTTTTAGGCGCCATACATATAAAGGTAGAGGGGATTGTACTATGAATCTTATAAAGCGAGCCGGTGTTTACAGGGAACTGGCCATTCTGACAGCGATGCTGATTCTAACGGCGCTGCTGTCTTTCCCGGCGCGTGCGGAAGAGGCGGAAAGCCAGCATGAGCACGTGCGCGTTGGCTTTTTTGCGATGGACGGCTATCACATGATGGATGAGGATGGAAACCGCAGCGGTTACGGCTATGATTTCCTCCGCCTGATGGCGCGCTATTGGGATGCAGACTATGAGTACATCGGCTATGACAAAAGCTGGGAGGATATGCAGCAGATGCTGCTGGACGGCGAGATCGACATGGTCACTTCTGCCAGCAAAACGCCTGACCGCGAAGAATTGTTTGATTTTTCCCGTCCCATCGGAACCAGCAACGATATCCTGACGATTCGCGGCGATAATACTGCTATCGTTGAGGGGCAATACAGTACCTACAATGGGATGCGTGTTGCACTCCTGAACGGAAACTCCCGGAATGTTGAATTTGCAGAGTATGCACAGGCCAAAGGCTTTACCTACACATCGGTTTATTTCGATTCGACTGAGGAGATGGCAAAGGCCCTTCAGAACGGAACGGTCGATGCCATTGTCACCAGTTCCCTGAGCAGGATAAACAACGAGCGCATCCTTGAAAAATTCGGCAGCAGTGATTTTTATGTGATCGTCAAAAAAGGAAATACCGAGCTTCTGAACCAGGTAAATTATGCAATCGATCAGATGAACGCCGCCGAGGGCAACTGGAAAACGACCCTCTATAGCAAAAATTACGAAAGCGCTGATGCCAAAAATCTGGAGTATACGGAAGAAGAAAAGCGCATCATCGCCCAATATTCCAAGGACAATCCCCTTCACATCCTGTGCGACCCGACCCGGTATCCCTATTCTTATACAGAAGATGGCAAGGTAAAGGGCATTCTCCCGGACTATTTCCGGAAGATAGCGGACTATGCCGGGCTTTCCTATGAATTTCTTGTCCCCGCAACCAGAGATGAATATATCGCGTATCAAAGCGATAAGACCGCGGTAGACATCAGCATTGATGCACGATTGGATACGGACAATTACGCAGAAACCAAAGGATGGGGATTGACCGCACCCTATATCACGATGCGCATGGCAAGGGTGACGCGGAGAGATTTTGACGGGAACATCCATGTCGTCACCACGGTCAATCAGACCGTGGCCAAGTCGATCGAAGATGCATTGGCACCCGGTGCGGAAAAACTGATGTGCAGTACCCGTCAGGAGATGATGGAGGCTGTCCGTGACGGCAAGGCGGATGCAGCGTTTGTCTACTATTATATGGCGCAGGCGTTTATCAACGGCGACACGACAGGCACCATGACCTACACGCCGCTGGAACAGCCCACCTTCAGCTACCGCATGGTGGTTTCCTCCCTGGAAAATCACGCGCTGGCAGGTATCCTGACAAAGGCAATGTACGCGATGCCGGAGAATCTTGTCGAGGATCTTGCGGCGCAGTACACCGCATATAAAGCGACCAATCTGACCTTTGCAGATATGCTCCGCCTGCATCCGGTTGCGGCTGTCCTTATCGTCGTATTTATCGCGTTGATGGCGGTCGCGCTGATCATTATTATGAGCCGTTTGCAGACGCGCAGAGAATTACAGCTTGCCGCCCAGCAGAAAGCAGAAGAAATGACCACCCTTGCAGAGCAGGCGCAGGCCGCCAGCAAAGCAAAAAGTGTCTTCCTTTCCAATATGTCCCACGATATCCGTACCCCGATGAATGCCATCATCGGCTTTACGAATATCGCGTTGCATCAGGATTCTGTACCCGAAATCCACAACTGCCTGAAAAAAATCGAGGACAGCTCGGATCATCTGCTGTCCCTGTTGAATGATATACTGGATCTGAGCCGCATCGAAAGCGGAAAGGTGGTATTCTCCCCGGTTCCGGCAGATATCACCGCCGTTACGGATAGTGCAATTGAGATCATAAAAGGTACCCTTCTGAACCGGAGCCTGAACTTTGAGGTACACCGTGAACCGATGGAAAATCCCTATGTCATGACGGAGCCTGTCCGCATCCGGGAGATTCTGGTCAACATCCTGAACAACGCCGTAAAATTCACCAATGACGGCGGTACGATCCGTCTAGATGTGAGCAACCGTCCGGGAGCCGATGCACAGCACAGGGTGGTTTGCTATCGAGTTCAGGATACCGGTGTCGGTATGAGCGAGGAATTCCAGACAAAGCTCTTTGACGAATTCGAACAGGAGAAAAACGACGCAAGAACGCAGTATAAAGGCACAGGTCTGGGTATGCCCATCGCAAAGAGATATGTAGAATTGATGGGCGGAACCATTGCGGTGGAAAGCAAAAAGGGAGTCGGCACGACCTTTACCGTGGAAATCCCCATGGAGCTGACAAGCTCTGAAAAGGTCGAAAAAACAAAGAAGCCGGCAAAGCGCAAAAGCCTGAAAGGGATCAAGGTGCTTCTGGCAGAGGATAACGATTTGAACGCCGAGCTTGCCGCGATACTGTTAGAGGATTCGGAGATGATCGTAACCCGTGCGGCGGACGGGCAGGAGGTTGTCGACCTGTTTGCAAATCACCCGGCGGGTACCTATGATATTATCCTGATGGACATTATGATGCCGAAAATGGACGGACTGCAGGCAGCAAAAGCCATCCGCGCCATGCAGGCGGAACGCCCGGATGCAGAAGAAATCCCCATCATTGCACTGTCGGCCAACGCTTTTGCGGAGGATGTGCAGACCTCTCTGGATGCGGGCATGAACGGTCATGTTTCCAAGCCTCTTAATGTGGCAGAGGTAGCCAAAGTCATTGCGAGAAATCTGAATAAGTCATGACAGCTTTTTGCAAATCAAGGCAGGTGGTTTCTGGTAAAGATAAAAATTCGATAACCGGCGAAGCAAAGGCGCGGCTGTCAACATTTTGACAATTGTATAATTTTTGAATGTGTTTATAAAAACATGGAATGGATGTTGGAATCTTGTCGTTATCATGATAAAAGATTTAAATTATTCTGTCTGACATTGCCCGCGCACTTTGCAGAACGCGGCGCACGAAACAGGAACCCCGCAAAGAAATTACAGCAGTATTTTTATAGGTCGTGATGGTATTGTTAAAAAGCCCGGGCAGCCTGCCGGATAAGGGCAGGCTGTCTTCAGGCCGTGAGGAGAACGATTGGATGAAAAAGAAACGACTGTACAAAGTTTTTGCCCTGCTTGCAGCCATGGTGCTGAGCTTGTCCCTGCTGACCGGATGCGCCGGAAAAAGCACCGAGGCAGTGCAGGCGCAGGAGGACGCCGAAACCATTCAGGTATATCTGTGGACCAACAACCTGTACGAAAAGTACGCCCCCTACGTGCAGTCGCAGCTGCCGGATGTAAACATTGAGTTTATCGTAGGCAACAACGACTTGGACTTTTATAAGTTTTTGCAGCAAAACGGCGGTCTGCCGGACATTATTACCTGCTGCCGTTTCTCCCTGCACGATGCTGCCCCCTTAAAGGACAGCCTGATGAACCTTGCTACCACCAACGAGGCAGGTGCCATCTACAATACCTACCTCAACAGCTTCAAAAATGAGGACGGCAGCGTAAACTGGCTGCCCGTATGCGCCGATGCCCACGGTCTTGTGGTCAACCGCGACCTTTTTGTGCAGTACGGCATCCCGCTGCCCACCGATTACGCCAGCTTTGTCGCTGCCTGTAAGGCCTTTGAGGAAGTGGGCATCCGCGGCTTTACCGCCGACTATCTGTACGACTACACCTGCATGGAAACGCTGCAGGGGCTTTCTGCTGGCGAGCTTACGACCATAGCAGGGCGCAAATGGCGCACCGCCTACAGCGACCCCGCCAACAACACCCGTGTCGGGCTGGACGATACCGTGTGGCCGGGCGGCTTCGAGCGTATGGAGCAGTTCATCCAGGACACAGGTCTTACGGCGGCGGATCTGGAGCTGAATTACGATGACGTGGTCGAGATGTTCGGCAACGGGCAGCTTGCCATGTACTTCGGCTCCTCCGCCGGTGTAGGGATGTTCCAAGAGCAGGGTATTGACGCAACCTTTTTGCCGATCTTCAGCCAGAACGGGGAAAAGTGGCTGATGACCACGCCCTACTTCCAAGTGGCATTGAACCGCGATTTGGAGCAGGATCCCACCCGGCGCGAAAAGGCGATGCAGATCCTGCACGTTATGCTGTCGGAGGATGCGCAGGAACAGATCCTTGCGGAAGGGCAGGACCTGCTCAGCTACAGCCAGAGCGTAAGCTACCACCTGACCGACACCATGAAGGACGTGCGCTCGGTGGTGGAAGAAAACCACATGTATATCCGCATCGCCTCCAACGATTTCTTTGCCATCTCGCAGGATGTGGTCTCCAAGATGATCGCGGGCGAATATGATGCCGAGCAAGCCTATCGAGTGTTTAATGCCCAGCTTCTGGCAGGGGAAAAACCCGACACAAGCGATGTTGTACTGACCAGCGAAACCGCCTATTCCAATGTATTCCACAAAAACGGCGGCAATGCGTCCTTCTCGGTTATGGCAAACACGCTGCGCGGGCTTTACGGCACGGATGTGTTGGTGGCACCCGCCAGCAGCTTCACCGGCAGCGTGCTGCAGGCCGACTATACCAAGGCAACGGTGCGCGCCATGATCATGCCCAACGGGCTTTTGTCGTACCAGCGCACCATGACGGGCGCCGAGCTGAAGGACACCCTGCGCGCCTTTGTGGAGGGCTGCGAGGGCGGCTTTACCCCGTTCAACCGCGGTTCCCTGCCGGTGGTCAGCGGCATCGCCCTGCAGGTACAGGAGAACGACGGCAGCTATACGCTGACCGGCGTTACCCGCAGCGGGCAGCCCCTGCGGGACGATGATACCGTTACCGTGACCTGCCTGGCGACAGAAAAGCAGATGGCACCGCTGCTACAGGACGAAACCGGCGCGTTTGAGCGCGGGGAAGCCACGGTCAAAAACACTTGGAGCGATGCGGTTTGCAGCGGCAGCGTGATGCTTGCCGCGCCGGAAAGCTATATTACGTTAGGGGGGGGTAAAACGCTATGGAAGATGATAAGCGAAAACTGAAAACAAAGCGCCGTTTTCCGCGCAAAAGGCTGACGGCTGCCGCTGTTCTGCTGGCAATCGCGTTTTTTGTCTGCCTTAGCGTGCAGTACCTTTCGTTTGTATCCAAAACCGTCTACGAAGAAAGCACCGCGCATCTGGATGAAATTCTGCATAAATCCAACAGTATGCTGAGCATGATCGCCAACAAAAACATCTCCTATCTGCATTTGTGGAACGGCTTTTTGGACAGCAACCCCGATGATGCCGGAACGCAGGCGTATCTGGAGTCTGCGCAGAAGGAGCTTGGCTTTGCCGGATTCTACTTTCTTTCTTACGACGGCAACTACATGACACCCGGCGGTGAAACAGGCTATCTTGGCTTGCAAAGCAATCTGGACGAGCTGCTTGCCGATCAGGACGACGTTGTGATGAATGCGGCTTTGCCGGGGCAGGACCCGATGCTGGTGTTTATCTGCCCTGAAACCAAGGGTGTTTACCGCGGCTTTGCCTACGATGCCATCGCCATCAGCCGCTACAATGCCGACGTGATGAAAACTGTGGACGAATCGGCTTTCGGCGGTGCTGCCAGCAGCTATGTCATCTACCCGGATGGGCAGGTCGTGATTGAAGATATTGCAGAGGGCGAGGAATCCATCTATAACCTTGTTGCGGTACTGCGCGATTATTCCGACCTTACCGAGACGCAGATGCAAGAGCTTGTCAGCGACTTTGCAAAAGGTGCCAGCGGAAACCGTGAGGTGACGATGGGCGGCACAAGATACTATCTGGTCTACGAGAGTGCCGGTGTCCAGAACTGGATCATGGCGGGCATTGTCCCCGTAGATGTCGTCAATGCCGGTATGAATCAGCTTTGGCTGCGCACGGTGCAGATTGTAACCGGCATTGTTTTGACGATTGCCGTGCTGATCATTCTGCTGGTTACGCGCTGGGGTCACGTCAAGCTGCGCCGCAAGGATTACGAGATTCTGTGCCGGGACGAGCTGTTCCAAAAGCTGTCCCAAAACGTGGACGACGTTTTCCTGATGCTGGATGCAAAAACCTACAAGGCAGATTATATCAGCCCGAACATGGAACGGCTGCTGGGTTTGACGCGGGAGAGTGTGCGCGAAAATATCAATACCTTGGCGCTGCTGCACCCGAAGGATTCCCCCGACCGCACCAAGAACTTTCTGGAAAGGCTTGCCTGCGGCGAGCAGCGCGAATGGGATATGGAATATATCCATCAGCAAACAGGGGAGCGACGCTGGTTCCATGTGGTTGCCATGGGCAGTGAGGTCGAGGGACAAACCAAGTACATTTTGGTTTTGTCTGACCGCACCGCCGACAGGCAGGTGAACCAAGCACTTTCGGATGCCGTTGCCGCCGCCGAAAACGCCAACCGCGCCAAGAGCACCTTCCTTTCCAATATGTCCCACGACATCCGCACCCCGATGAATGCCATCATCGGCTTTACCACGCTGGCGGTCAGCCATCTGGACGACAGGGACCGCTTGAAGGAATACCTTACCAAGATACTTGCCTCCGGCAGCCACCTGCTTTCGCTCATCAATGATATTCTGGATATGAGCCGCATCGAAAGCGGAAAAATCCAGCTGGACGAAACGGAGGTCAATCTGTCCGATGTGCTGCACGACATAAAAACCATCGTCAGCGGGCAGATTTACGCAAAGCAGCTGGATTTGTATATGGACGCAATGGATATTACCGATGAGGACGTCTATTGCGATAAGACCCGGCTGAATCAGGTTCTGATGAACCTTTTGTCCAACGCTATTAAGTTCACCCCCGCAGGCGGCACCGTGTCGGTGCGGGTGCGCCAGCTCGCCGGCAAGGTCGGCGGCTGCGGGCAGTATGAGTTCCGCGTCAAAGACAGCGGCATCGGCATGAGCCCGGAGTTTGCCAAAAAGATCTTTGAACCCTTTGAGCGCGAGCGCACCTCCACGGTAAGCAAAATACAGGGCACCGGGCTGGGTATGGCCATTACCAAAAACATTGTGGATATGATGGGCGGCACCATTGAGGTGCAGACCGCGCCGGAAAAAGGCTCTGAATTTATCGTTCGTGTGCCGCTGCGCGCACAGGCAGAACCCCGCAAGACGGTAAAAATCACCGAGCTGGAGGGTCTGAAGGCGCTGGTGGTGGATGATGATTTCAACACCTGCGACAGCGTGACCAAGATGCTGGTTAAGGTAGGTATGCGTGCCGAGTGGACGCTTTCCGGCAAGGAGGCAGTGCTGCGCGCACGGCAGTCCATCGAGATGGGCGATACCTATAAGGCCTATATTATCGACTGGCGTCTGCCGGATATGAACGGCATTGAGGTCACCCGCCAGATCCGCAGCCTGCACGATGATACGCCCATTATTATCCTTACCGCCTATGACTGGTCCGACATTGAGGTGGAGGCAAAGGCAGCCGGTGTCACGGCGTTCTGCTCCAAGCCGATGTTCCTGTCTGACTTGCGCGACACGCTGATGACCGCCATCGGGCAGAAGCAGGCGCAGGAGGAGCAGGGCGTGTTGCCCCAAAAGACTACCGACTTTAAGGGTAAGCACATCCTGCTTGCCGAGGATAACGAGCTGAACCGCGAGATTGCCGTGGAGATTTTGAACGCCTATGGCTTTGAAGTCGATACCGCCGAAAACGGCGCGGTCGCCGTGGAAAAGGTCAGCACCGCAGCGCCGGGGCAGTACGATTTGGTACTGATGGACGTGCAGATGCCGATTATGGACGGCTACACCGCCACCCACCGCATCCGCGAATTGGAAAACCCTGCCTTGGCGTGCATCCCCATTCTTGCCATGACGGCGAACGCCTTTGATGAGGACCGCCGCAACGCCCTGGAAAGCGGTATGAACGGTTTCTTGTCCAAGCCCATCGTGATTGCCGATCTTGTGCAGGAGATGCGCAAAATACTGTAATGCGCTATTTTTTCAGAATCAGGAATTGGCAAAGGTGCATATTCTGCTGGTTCGAGCGCGAAAAGCCCGTTTGCCATTCATTTGTCAGCGCCATTGAAAGCTGCAGCAGGGGCTTTTCTTCCTGTGCTGCCCGGGCGCTGCTGTCATTGTGCCTATAAAACAGCACCAGCTGTCACGGAGACGTGACGGCTGGTGCTGTTTTGTTTTAGGGGGGCGGTGTTTCATCAACGCTGACGGTAAAGATTACGGTGCCGGTATCTTGTGGCCCCGGACTATGTGACACGGGTTTTCCGCGAAATGCTCTTGAAAAATGGTTTCCGCCCGATTCGCTATCACGACCTCCGCCACTCCTGTGCCAGTTTGCTTATCAAGAACAAAGTCACAATGAAAGAGGTACAGATGTGGCTGGGACATTCCAGTTTTTCCACTACGGCCAATATTTACGCCCACATCGACGTGGACAGCAAGATGGAAGCCGCGAACATGATTGCCAGCAAAATCAGCCTTGGCGAACTCCCCGAAAAAAAGAAATCTCCCAAACGAAAAATCGCTTAGGAGAAAACTCCGTTGGTCGAACTTGTCCGCCAAAACCAACGGAAAATAAATCCGTTTTGTCTGCCATTTGGGGTAAAAGTGGCAGACAAAATGGCAGACAAGCCTGAATCTTGTCTGCCACACAAAAAATACCTAAGCCGCTAAAAGGCTTAGGTATAAGGAATGCCGGTGATGGGGGTCGAACCCATACGGTGTCACCACCAACGGATTTTGAGTCCGTCTCGTCTGCCAATTCCAACACGCCGGCACAGGAAACTATATCATTATACCTGCTCCCTGCAAAAAAGTCAAGCGGGCAGACGGGAGTTGGCGTATTTTTTTGCAGGACCAGTTGTTTTTTAGGCCCTGGGCGTGTATAATTTATCCTGTATAATTTTGTTCAAAATGTGAGGAATGTCTATGCTTTCCGATCCGCAGATCCATTATCTGGATAACGCCGCCACCACCCGCGTGGACCCCGCCGTGACCGAGGTCATCCACGATGCTTTGGTGGAACTCTGGGCCAACCCCAGCAGCCTGTACGACCCCGCCGTGGCCGCGCAGGACGGCATCGAAACGGCCCGCGCCCGCATTGCCAAAACGCTACACTGCCGCAGCGATGAAATTTACTTCACGGCCTGCGGGTCGGAGAGCAACAACATGGCCATCTACGGTGCCGCGATGCCCCGCCGCCACTGGGGCAATAAGATCGTCGTCACCGGCTTCGAGCATCCCAGTGTGCAACTGCCGATCCGTGCTTTAAAAGAGGAGGGCTTCACCGTCGTGGAAATCGCCCCGGAGCGGGACGGTCATATCGACACTGAAAAATTCCTTGCTGCTGTGGATAAAAACACCGTCCTGGCCGCCTGCATGGCCGTCAACAACGAAACCGGCGCACGTCAGGACATTGCTGCCCTGGCCAAGGGCATCAAGGCTAAAAACAGCCGCACCCACTTCCATGTAGACGCGGTGCAGGCTTGGCTGCGCATCCCCATCGACCTGCAAAAGTGGCCCGGCGTGGACACGCTGTCCGTTTCCGGCCACAAGATCCACGCCCCCAAGGGCATCGGCGCACTCTTCGTGCGGGACAGCCAGCGCCAGACGCTGCACCCGCCCTACGTTGGCGGCCATCAAGAGCGCGGTATGCGCCCCGGCACCGAGAACACGCCCTATATCGTGGGCCTGGGCCTGGCGGCCGCCAAAGGCGCCCAGCGCCTGCGCACCAAGGACGACCACCTGCATGCCCTGAATCGGCAGCTGCGCACCGGCCTGGCCGAGCTGCCCGGCATCACGCTGAATTCCCCCGATGACGCCGTGGATGAGGTGGTCAACTTCTCCACCGGCTGCATCAACAGCCAGACCTTCATCAACTACCTCAACGGGCGGCTGGTGTTCGTCTCCGGCGGCAGCGCCTGCGATAAGGGCGAGCCCAGCCACACCCTGCAGGCCATGGGCTGCGATGACCTGACCATCCGCACCGCGCTGCGTGTCAGCTTCTGCGCCGACAACACCCCCGAGGACGTGGACGCCCTGCTGGACGGCCTGCGCGCCGGCCTGCGCGAACTGCAGCACATTTAAATGTAAAAGCGTAACACCCACCAACGAAAGGCGTTTTTGTATAATGAAAGAGATCATCCTAGCATACCAGGGCGAAATGACCCTGAAAGGTCTGAACCGCGGCAAGTTTGAAGCACGCCTGTCCAAGATCATCCGCTGGCGGCTGGAGCCGCTGGGCAAGTTTAAAGTCTACCAGGCCCAGAGCACCGTCTTCATCGAGCCGAAGGAAGAGGGCCTGGACATGGACGAGGCCTTCCGCCGCGTCTCGCACGTGTTCGGCATCGTCAAGATGAGCCGCGCGGTGGAGTGCCCCAAGGACTTCGACGCCATCTGCGAGACCGCCGAAGCTTACCTGGGCGAGACGCTGCGGGGCATCCGCACCTTTAAGGTGGAAGCCAAGCGCGCCGACAAGACCTACCCGATGAAGAGCCCCGAAATCTGCCGCGAGCTGGGCGCCTACCTGCTGGACAAGCACCATCACCTGCGGGTGGACGTGCACAACCCCCAGCTGGAAGTCATGGTCGAGATCCGCGACCACTCCGCCTACGTCCACGGCCCCAAAGTGGAAGCCGCCGGCGGCCTGCCGGTAGGCACCAGCGGCCGTGCCCTCAACCTGCTTTCCGGCGGTATCGACAGCCCTGTCGCCGCCTGGTGCATGGCCCGCCGCGGCCTGGCGCTGCATCACATCCACTTTGCCAGCCCGCCCTACACCAGCCTGCGCGCCAAGATGAAGGTGCGCGACCTGGCCCGGGAACTGGTGGAGTACACCGGCAACTGCACGCTCTTCGTCGTGCCCTACACCAAGCCGCAGGAGTATATCCGAGATAATGCCCCCGACGTGCTGTTCACCGTGCTGATGCGCCGCAGCATGCTGCGCATCGCCAACCGTGTGGCCGCCAAGCTGGAACTGCAGGCCCTTATCACCGGCGAGAGCCTGGCCCAGGTGGCCAGCCAGACGATGGCGGCCCTGGCCTGCACCGACGCCGCCCAGGACCTGCCCGTGCTGCGCCCCTGCATCGGCATGGACAAGACCGAGATCATCGCTATTTCGCGCAAGATCGGCACCTTTGAGACGTCCATCGAACCTTACGAGGATTGCTGCACCATCTTCACCCCGCCGCACCCCAAGACCAGCCCCACCATGGAGGAAATTTTGGCGGCTGAGGCGGGTATGCCCGACCTGCTGGCGCTGGAAGCGGAAGCTGCTGAAAATGTCGAGAAAATTTACATCCGTATGGGTGGGGAAGAGGACGATCTGCTGTGACCGCTGAAATCATCTGCGTTGGCACCGAGCTGCTGCTGGGCGACATTTTAAACACCAATGCGCAGTTTTTAAGCCGCGAACTGGCCGAGCTGGGCATCAGCGTGCTGCACCAGCACGTCATCGGCGATAACCCCGCCCGCCTGCGGGAGCTGGTGACCCAGGCTAAAGGCCGCAGCGACCTGCTCATCTTCTCCGGCGGCTTAGGCCCTACCGAGGACGACCTGACCAAGGAGACAGTGGCCGAGGTCTTTGGCGATACGCTGCATTTTGACGAGACCGAGTGGGACAAAATTCTGGCTTTCTTTGCCCGGACAAATCGCCGCCCCACCGAGAATAACCGCAAGCAGGCCATGGTGCCGACAAACGGCCGCAAGATCATCAACGACCACGGCACCGCCCCCGGCGCCTGGTTTGAGGATGCCCAGGGCCACTGCGCCGCCCTGATGCCCGGCGTGCCCCGGGAGATGAAGGCCATGTGGCTGGAGCAGGTGCGCCCGCTGCTGCTGGCCCGCCAGAACTGCACTATCCACAGCCATACGCTTCGGGTGCTGGGCGGCGAGAGCGCCATCGCCAGCAAGGTAGCCCCGCTGTTTGAAAGCACCAACCCCACTGCCGCCATCTACTGCAAGACCGGCGAGTGTGAAATTCGCGTAACTGCGCGGGAAACAACCCCAGAAGCCGCCGAGACCGCCTGCCGCGAACGGCTGGAGGAGTTCCGCCGGATTTTGGGCGATGCCGCCTATGATGTGGATGTGCCTGCGCTGGAATACACCGTCGTGCGCGTGCTGCGGGAAAAAGGCCTGCATGCCGCCACGGCTGAAAGCTGCACCGGCGGCATGATCGCCGAGCGGCTGACCAATGTGCCCGGCTCCAGCGAGGTGTTCGGCTACGGCTTTGTCACCTATGCCGAGGCCGCCAAGCAAAAGCTGTTGGGCGTCCCGGCAGAGACGATTGCACAGTACAACGTGGTTTCCGGCCCCGTGGCTGCTGCCATGGCCTTTGGTGCGGCGAAAGAATCCGGCGCGGAGCTGGCCGTAGGTATCACCGGCCTGGCCGGCCCCGGCGGAGAATTGCCCGGCAAGCCGGTGGGCACGGTCTACCTGGCTGGCGCCGACGCCCGCACCAACACGGGCTGCCTCATGCGGCTGACCTTGGGCGGCTATCGCGAGCGCAGTGTCATCCGCGCCCGCGCCGCCATGTACGCGTTGGATATGCTGCGCCGCATGGCGCTGGGTCTGCCTGTGCCGGACAGCCTGGCCATCACCCCGGATACCCCGGCCACAACAATGGATATTTGACTAGAGGTTCAACATGGTAAACACAGAACTGAGAATTTTGCGCGTCTTCGGCCCCACGGCGGCGGAAGTTTCGGCGGTGCTGCGTCAGGCACGAGCCGATGGCTGCCCCGGCCTGCGCCTGCTGGAACGTGATGGCGAGTTTGCCGTCTGCGTGCAGGTCAGTGCGCCCAACCGCGCCATGGCCGAGCAGTACTGCGAAAAATGGGTGCAGCGCCTGCGCGCCAAATTTGGCGATGATGTGTTTGCCACCGGCGAGACCAGCCTGGCCCAGGCTACGCTGGACACCCTGCTGGAAAAGCGCAAGCTGCTGGTGGCGGCGGATGAAACTACGGGCCGTTTGGTTGGTGCGCTGCTGCAGCCGCTGCCCCACAGCGAAGCTGTGTTTGACTTTGGCACCGAGAGCTACGCTGACCTCGAAAAGCAAAAGCAGATCACGGTGCCGTCCCAGCTGTTGAAAAAATTCCCCGGCGATGTGGTGCAGGCCGCCGCAGGCCGCGCCCTGGCCGCCATGCAGGCCGCAGGGGCGGACTTTGCCGCCGTGTACATGCCCGCTACCGTGGGCCAGTGCCCCTTTGTGCTGATCTGCGATAACCACGGTGCTGCCGCCTGCGCGCTGCCGCCGGACCTGAACGATGCCACCATCGGCAACCAGATCTTGGACCTGCTGCGCCGCCGCGTGCTGGGCCTGCGGTTGACCGATTCCTGCATCATCTTCCGCCCTGGGCGGGAGCGGCCGCTGCTGATCGTGTCCGAGGCCGGGCGTGAGCGGGGCAACACGGTGCGGTTCTCGCTGCGCCGCCGCACACCGCCCACCACCGAGCCGGACCGCACGGCAGACTTTGAGCCGATGCTGGACTTTGACACCGCCGAGCCGGTGGCCCCGCCGACGCCTGAACCTGCCCCGGCGGAATCCGCTGACCCCGGCGCGACCCGCCACCTGAATGTGGGCCGCACCCATGCTGCGCCCCCGGCGGTATCCGAACCCACCGGCACGATTCGCTTTGAATCGGAACTGGACGAGGAAAACGAGGCAGCCCCCGCCGCGGCTGCAAACACTACCGACCCGCTGGACATCCGTACCGCCGGCCCAGAAGCCGCCCGTACCGCCCGCAGTCTGCGGGTGAACCGCCGTGCCCCGGCCCCCGAAGTGGACGGTGAACCGTTTGCCACCCCCGAAGCCGAGTTGCCCAGCACCAGCGGCCATACCATCCGCCGCAGCCCGGCACCGTCCATTCTGGACGATGATGTGCCGGATTTCTCGGCAGAGCTTGACCCCGAGGCCCTGGCTGCTGCCCAGGCGGCGGACGAAGCCGATGCCGCCGCAGGCCGCGCCACCAGCGCCGAGGACTTTACCAAAGCCGCCAGCCGCCTGTTTGATGACAACGACAGCGACGACACAGATACGGCCCCGCCGCCGCGCCGCCGCCATGGGGACAAGCCCGGCGCGGAAAACAGCATCCGCAGCCACAGCCTTGCCATGATCGAAAAGAGCGAGAAGCGCCGCCGCCGTATGGTCATCACCGTGCTGGTGGTGCTGACGCTGGTCATCGTGGGCGGCGCAGTGGCGCTGTGGTGGTTCTTCAGCAATGACCTGGGTGCACGCCCCGCTGCCAAGAGCTACGGCACAGCCCTGTACGACAATACTGCCGAGAGCTACCTGACCAAGGGCACCGAGAAGCTGCCCGGCGTGGTAGGCTACCTGGGCTTCCCCGGTATGGAGGGCCGCTTTGTCTACGCGGCTGATACTGCCACTGCCGAGAATGCAGACAACGAAACGACCGCTCAGACCCGCTTCGCCACAGCCAGCGCGCTGAACAGCACCGCCCCCGGCAATACGGTGCTGGCCTCCACCGACGCCCTGCTCACCCCGCTTACCACTGAGGAGGGCATCAAGGCCAACAGCGGCTTTACCCTCTACCTGCCGGGCCGCACCTACCGCTTTAAGGTGCTGGCCGTTTACTACTACGACCCCGCCGAGCAGGGCGACGGCGCCTTCGACCTCTACGGCAGCACCGACCTGTCCAGCTACTACGATTACCTCAGCTTTGTGGCGGGCATCCAGGCCCGCAGCCTGTGGGATACCGAGGTGGAAGTGGGGGACGCATCCCGCTTCCTGACCCTGACCGCCCCCAGCGAGGACGCCGGTGTGCAGCTCTGCGTCACCGGCCGCCTCATCGAGGACGGCGAGGCCGAGGTGCTCAACGCATCGGCCATCACGGCGGCGGATGACCCGCTGCTGACCGCCGTGCAGTACCAGAGTAAAAACCAGCCGATGCCCACCGTCAGCGCCCTGCTGGGTGCCAGCATCGACCGCTACGCCAAGCAAAGCGCCGCTACTGCCGCCAACCGCGGCAGCAGCCAGACGGCCAGCGACAGCGCTGACACCAGCACCGACCTGAGCCAGGCCGCCAGCGAGATGCAGCAGCGCACTGACGCGCTGATTGCCAGCGCCGACAAGCTGATGGCGGGCCTGACCGATGTGGCAGGCTCGGCCAACGCCACCGAGACAGACCTGAACAAGGGCGCCGAGGGCAGCCTGCCCGAGCAGACCGTGACGGTGGACCAGATCGCCAACGCCAACCCCACGCCCGCCCCGGCGGACAGCACCGCCGACGGCAGCGACAGCACCGAAAACGGCGATACCACGCCGGATGCGCCGGACAACAGCGGCGACAACAACACCAACAATGGCGGCACCAGCGCTGAGGGCGAGACCATCAATGTAACGATGAACGGCACCGCCCAGACGATGGACCTGGTGCGCTGCCTGGCCATGGTGGCTCAGAACGAGCTTGGCTCCAGCGCCCCCGCCGAGGCCTACAAGGCCCAATGCGTGGCCACCCATTGCTGGATCCTGAGCCAGTCGGGCTACCCCTCCGTGCTGGGGGCCGAGCCGGGCGCTGCCGCGCTGGCCGCTGCCCAGGAGGTTGCCCACGTGCTGGTGACCTACAACGGTCAGGTCTGCTTTACGCCCTACTTCGCCTCCGCCAGCACCGGCACGGCCTCGGCCGCCGAGGTCTGGGGCAACGACCGCGCCTGGCTGCAGGCCGTGGACAGCCCCTACGACCAGCAGATCGCCACCAACTGGAACACCAACGGCAACTCCAGCGGCACGGCCCGCTTCTCCCGCCAGACGCTGCAGGACCGCATTAAAGATGTGATGGACATCGACCTTTCCGGCGTGGACCCCAACAGCTGGTTCACCATCCAGTCCGCCAACCAATACGGCTGGGTGGCCAAGATCCAGGTCGGCCCGGATGCCAGCGTGGGCACCGTCAGCGGCCGCTGGTTCCGCGAGAACCTGCTGGCCCGCCAGAGCGTGGACGGCCGCAGCCTGCGCAGCCAGTGCTTCACGGTCAGCTACAACGCCGATCTGGACTGCTTCATCTTTGATGTGTACGGCTACGGCCACGGCTGCGGCATGAGCCAGTGGGGCGCCATCGGCTATGCCCGCAACGGCTGGAGCTACCGCGACATCCTGACCCACTACTTCGTCGGCACAACGTTGACGACTTACTAAAACAGCAAATCCCCCTGCGGAGTTTTCCGCGGGGGGATTCGTCTTGTTGAAAACTTTACGCGCCGGCCCGGGGCGCGAAGGAGACCGCCGCCAGGTACAAAAAGTACAGCACCAGGCAGGCCGCACCCTGCCAGCGGTGCAGGCGACGGTGCAGCAGCGGCTCGGCCAGCAGCACCAGCGCCATGGCAGCCAAAATGGGCACCTCATAGGCGCGGAACTGTGCGCCCACCGGCAGGCGGTGGCGGTACATCAAGCTGGAAATAGGCAGCGCCAGCGTTAAATTTAGAATGGCACTGTTCAACAGCTGGATGGGCAGCGTGTCAGCAGGGTAGAAGCGGCAGCGGGCGTCGAACCGCTTCCAAATCGAGCCGAAGGGGTGCCCCAGTGCTTCTGCCAGCAGGGGCAGGCAGAAGCCAAAGCTTATGAGCGTCGCCGCCCACAAGGCCTGAATGGTACCGGTCAAATTGGCAATGGTGGTGGCACTGTACACCAGCGCCCGCGCCCCGACGGCCAGCAGCGCCAGCCCACCCACTACACCGGCCAGGTTTTTCAGCGAGTTGCGCAGGTTCATCACGGGGAAGGCCATTGTGCGGGCGGTGTAGCCGTAATCCTGCGCCGGGGGGATGGCGGTGCAGCCGTCGGTAGAGATCGGTTCGTACCGCTCGCCATAAATAAACTGGTGCTGGTAGACGATGCTGGACAAAACAAAGATGACGAACAGCAGCATCAGCAGTCCGGTGCCGGTGTAGCTTAGGGTGCCATCCCGCACAAACAGGGCGATGACCCCGCAGGAAAGCGCCAGCAGCAGGCATTTGCGGCAAAACTCCTGCCGGTCGGCCACCACAGGCTGGCCGTTGCCGCCCAGCAGGCAGAGTGCCAGCGCCAGCCCTACATTGGTAACGGCACCGGCCAGCGCCGTGCCTACCGCCAGGCCGGTGATGCCCATGCCGGCGGCCAGCAGCGCCAGCATCAGCTGGGGCAAAGCCAGGCAGAACGGCGCAATGGTGCCGCCCACTACCCACATGGGCAGGCCCAGCAGGGCACAGCACCAGGTGGTGCAGCGCCCTGCCAACCGGCTGCCGACGGCCGCCAGCAGTAGCCCCAGCATATACAACCCCAATGTTAAAACCAGCACAGACATGATACTTTTCACCGATACAGAAAAAGCGGCGCTTTGCGGCACCGCTTTTATTTTTACGAATTAGTAGGCAACGCCCCAAACGACCATCTTCTGGGCGGGCTTGCCGCAGACGGGGCAAACGTCGCTCAGATGCTCCTGGGCAAAGGGGATGCAGCGGGAGGTCATGCCGGCCTCCTCCTTCATCTTCAGCTCACACGCCAGCTCCCCGCACCACATGGTCTTGATAAACCCGCCGTGCTGGGCCTGGAGGGCCTTGGCCTCCTCCAGGGAGTGGGCCTCGAAGATGTGCTCCTCCAGGTTCTTCTTGGCCCGCTGGTACAGGCCGTCGTGGATGGCATCCAGGGTGGCGGGGACGGCGGTCTCCAATTCATCCAGGCTGATGAAAACCTTCTCCCCGCTGTCCCGACGGACCAGGACGCACTGGTTCTTCTCCATGTCCTTGGGACCGATCTCCACCCGCAGGGGCACGCCCTTCATCTCGTATTCGGCGGCCTTCCAGCCCATGGACTGGTCAGAGGAATCCATCCTGGCCCGGATGCCCGCGGCCTTCAGCCGGTCCAGCAGGGCGCTGGCAGCCTCCAGGACTCCCTCCTTGTGCTGGGCCACGGGGATGACCATGGCCTGAATGGGGGCGATCCGGGGGGGCAGGACCAGGCCGTTGTTGTCCCCGTGGGTCATGATGATGCCGCCGATCATCCGGGTGCTGACGCCCCAGCTGGTCTGGTGGGGATAGTGGGGCTGGTTGTCCTTGCCAGTGAACGTGATATCAAATGCCTTGGCAAAGCCGTCGCCGAAGTAGTGGCTGGTGCCCGCCTGGAGGGCCTTGTGGTCGTGCATCATACACTCCACCGTGTAGGTCTCCTCTGCGCCGTTGAACTTCTCCTTGTCGGTCTTGCGGCCCTTGATGACAGGCATAGCCAGCACGTTCTCCATGAAGTCCGCGTAGATGTTCAGCATCTGCATGG
>OLQL01001295.1_pt1 | contig 21285 bp, 17 predicted proteins | sample 1672971 | NCBI WGS metagenome assembly OLQL01 (sample SAMEA3136742, study PRJEB25190) | human gut metagenome | biome: human gut; feature: human-associated habitat; material: faeces | place: Austria | collected 2013
CAGCTGCCGGAGCGGTGCTTAAGCCGCAAGGCGGGAATTGTGCGGTGTTGCCCTATCCTCACTCCCCTTTTGGTGAGCGGCTAGCCTGCAATTCGACGTATTATTGAGGTTACCATTTCTATCCACACTCTCCTTGCAGAGAGCGATACGTTGGGGGCAACCAAGGCCGATGCGGCATTTCCATCCACACCCTCTCACAGGGAATGACTGGCATTTATTCATGGCTCTGGTAATGTTACACAAACTTTTACCGATGTTTGTGAACAGAAAAACAATTGTACTGGGCACTGGCATGGCATTTTTGCTGGCTCAAACACTCGTGCATTTATTTCATGTTCTGCTTCTGCTATTTTGTGCAGGCAATGCTTATTTCATCAATTTCTGCAGCGTTTTCAGCAGCTCATCCACAACTTCGTCATTCCCGGCACGGATATCATCCGCCACACAGGTGCGGATGTGGTTTGCCAGCAGCTCACGGTTGAACGCGTTCATCGCCGCCGTTACCGCCGCCGACTGCACCAGAATATCCGGACAATACACTTCGTTTTCCACCATCCCACGGATGCCCCGAATCTGCCCTTCGATCCGGTTCAGTCTGTGGACCAGGCTTTTATACTCTTCTTCACTGCGATGCTTTGTTTTGTGTGCACAGCAGCAGCACGGTTCCTTCTTTTCGTTTTCCTGCATTATGTTACCCTCCCATCACATGCAAAGTACCCCAGAGGGGTATATTCACTATATACCCCTCCGGGGTACCTTGTCAAGTAGATAATATAATATTTTTATATTATTTTATGCGAGCGCTTTTTACTATAGCAATTTTTAAAATTAAAGCGGATATCCGCATGAACAAAACCACCCTGAACAGTCAGAAAGAGAAACATTCCATGCTCTTCTTGCGGAGAGCGACAAGTTGCCACCTGATCCTCTGGCGCTGGCAATTTTATTTCTATCCACGCTCTCCTTGCGGAGAGCGACGCAGATAACGGTGATGCAGGCAACGGATGCGATGCCATTTCTATCCACGCTCTCCTTGCGGAGAGCGACGATCCCCTGCGGATACTTCGTCACTCCCATCGTATTTCTATCCACGCTCTCCTTGCGGAGAGCGACTCTGCTGATTGTCGCTATACGCGGTATTGTTCTTAATTTCTATCCACGCTCTCCTTGCGGAGAGCGACGGTTGATACCAGATGCAAGAGAGTTATCTTCTATCATTTCTATCCACGCTCTCCTTGCGGAGAGCGACGTTCGGCCCAATTTTTAGGGGCTGAATCAGGGTATTTCTATCCACGCTCTCCTTGCGGAGAGCGACAAATATAGATACTTTGTCGAGTGCTTTGTCGAGAATTTCTATCCACGCTCTCCTTGCGGAGAGCGACACTTGGAGAGAGGGGTGAAGGTGCAGAGGGTTGATATTTCTATCCACGCTCTCCTTGCGGAGAGCGACAGCGTCGCGCGGGGCCAGGTCCAGCAAACTGCTTATATTTCTATCCACGCTCTCCTTGCGGAGAGCGACCGTCAGAATCCCGGTGAACATTATGTTGCTTTCAGATTTCTATCCACGCTCTCCTTGCGGAGAGCGACGGGCACGATGGGTGTACCGCAGCCGCGTGAGGCTATTTCTATCCACGCTCTCCTTGCGGAGAGCGACTGATAGTATCCTTGCTGGTGTCAATGAGTTACTGATTTCTATCCACGCTCTCCTTGCGGAGAGCGACAATCTCCGCGTTGTGGACGGTAGCAAATCTTCCATCATTTCTATCCACGCTCTCCTTGCGGAGAGCGACCTTAATGCAAGCTATGGAGCGCTTGCAGGAGCATCTATTTCTATCCACGCTCTCCTTGCGGAGAGCGACCGTGTATACGTGTCCTATAATCAGTACAATAATACATTTCTATCCACGCTCTCCTTGCGGAGAGCGACCCGGACGAATGACCGAAAACGGGACGAAAAAGTTAACATTTCTATCCACGCTCTCCTTGCGGAGAGCGACGTGTTACAGTTTTAGGCATTCAGCATCGTGTTGGTATTTCTATCCACGCTCTCCTTGCGGAGAGCGACAACGATTATGGATAATGTTATACTCATGCCCGGGCAATTTCTATCCACGCTCTCCTTGCGGAGAGCGACTGGCGGGGGTGAATAGTATGCTGACCTTAATACAATTTCTATCCACGCTCTCCTTGCGGAGAGCGACCACCCAGTACTTTACGGCACTGCACAACATACTTATTTCTATCCACGCTCTCCTTGCGGAGAGCGACCGGTCACGGCCACACTGGGCATGGCGGGGTTCCATTTCTATCCACGCTCTCCTTGCGGAGAGCGACCCGGGCATCCAGCGCCTTGTCGCTCTGCTCCGTCAATTTCTATCCACGCTCTCCTTGCGGAGAGCGACCTGATAGCGGTATCGGTGCGTGGCGGTATCGGTATTTCTATCCACGCTCTCCTTGCGGAGAGCGACCCTGCTGTCCTGCCTCATCCAGCACGCGGCAAGTATTTCTATCCACGCTCTCCTTGCGGAGAGCGACGGACGGCCAGCACCGGCGACTATCTGACCGCCAACATTTCTATCCACGCTCTCCTTGCGGAGAGCGACCCCACATCTTACGTTGGGATGCAGATCACCTACAACCATTTCTATCCACGCTCTCCTTGCGGAGAGCGACGGTGGCATACCATGCGATGTGCCGGTTGTCCAGATTTCTATCCACGCTCTCCTTGCGGAGAGCGACGGAACCGGATCCGGCAACCGATCGCATCGTCAGCCATTTCTATCCACGCTCTCCTTGCGGAGAGCGACGCGCCGTTTTCAATGATTTGAGGGAATCCGCCGGAATTTCTATCCACGCTCTCCTTGCGGAGAGCGACCAACGGCCATCAGGGTGCCGGTCAGGCGGTTCTTATTTCTATCCACGCTCTCCTTGCGGAGAGCGACCTTGCCACGCTGCCAGATGCTGTCAACGCAAGCCATTTCTATCCACGCTCTCCTTGCGGAGAGCGACTTCATGCTGCTCACTTCTTTTCTTTCTTTGGGGGAATTTCTATCCACGCTCTCCTTGCGGAGAGCGACGCCACATGTACGAAGGTTACCGCCACACCGAGCGATTTCTATCCACGCTCTCCTTGCGGAGAGCGACCCCGGGCATCCAGCGCCTTGTCGCTCTGCTCCGTCAATTTCTATCCACGCTCTCCTTGCGGAGAGCGACGAGCTTTTGCAGGCAGCCGCCGCCCACCCGGTGGATTTCTATCCACGCTCTCCTTGCGGAGAGCGACAGCTGGGCAGTTACAGCAGCGTAACGCACGATATATTTCTATCCACGCTCTCCTTGCGGAGAGCGACGCCTTTATTCTTTTTACCGCCACCATTTCCTGATATTTCTATCCACGCTCTCCTTGCGGAGAGCGACCCATGTCAACCCGGCGCAGCGGGCCGTCATGGCGGCATTTCTATCCACGCTCTCCTTGCGGAGAGCGACGCGTACATTATGACAACTATAATCTGCATTGTGTTATTTCTATCCACGCTCTCCTTGCGGAGAGCGACGTCTTTTTCACTTTCAGCACCTCCTGCACACGATAATTTCTATCCACGCTCTCCTTGCGGAGAGCGACAACGCCCGTCATGGGCCTGCCGCATTTGCCGCAATTTCTATCCACGCTCTCCTTGCGGAGAGCGACCAGAGCCAGACCCTTGTATTGCTGGCCCAGCAGCTATTTCTATCCACGCTCTCCTTGCGGAGAGCGACCTGCTGACTTCCGTTTTGATTTCATCTGCTGATTGGATTTCTATCCACGCTCTCCTTGCGGAGAGCGACTTCGGCGCTCTTTGCGGAGCCGCCGGCGTTGCTGATTTCTATCCACGCTCTCCTTGCGGAGAGCGACGCAAAGCGACTAATGCAGCAGGACCTAACAATCAAATTTCTATCCACGCTCTCCTTGCGGAGAGCGACCTTAGCGCCTAAACAGAATGCGACAGAGCAGAGAAATTTCTATCCACGCTCTCCTTGCGGAGAGCGACCGAGTGACCAGAGCATTGCATCCGGCCAGTATTTATTTCTATCCACGCTCTCCTTGCGGAGAGCGACCATACGTCATAAGATGCGCCGTCAATCTCCATCCATTTCTATCCACGCTCTCCTTGCGGAGAGCGACCAATCAGCCAGCTACAACGCCGTATTGGCAGAAAGTATTTCTATCCACGCTCTCCTTGCGGAGAGCGACTGCTGTGTCGGATTCTGTTTAGGCGCTAAAGCCGAATTTCTATCCACGCTCTCCTTGCGGAGAGCGACATTGATGAAATTCAACTGGAATTCAATTCGCTCATTTCTATCCACGCTCTCCTTGCGGAGAGCGACGTAGAGAAGGTCCCCGCTGATGTGTTCTATCAAGCATTTCTATCCACGCTCTCCTTGCGGAGAGCGACCGTCAAAATTGGCATAGACTTCATTGATGGAATAAATTTCTATCCACGCTCTCCTTGCGGAGAGCGACATCATTACTTAATACCCAAAATCGGCACCTTACATTTCTATCCACGCTCTCCTTGCGGAGAGCGACGGCAAATCAAACAAACTTGCCGGGCTGAAACTAGTATTTCTATCCACGCTCTCCTTGCGGAGAGCGACGCATTGGTCTGGTGTTCCTCTGGTGGGGCGTGCGATTTCTATCCACGCTCTCCTTGCGGAGAGCGACGTTTCGTCACTGCCTTTCGGGGCAGTGTGGATAATTTCTATCCACGCTCTCCTTGCGGAGAGCGACAACACATCAATAGCCGGGCGGATAACGTCAAACGATTTCTATCCACGCTCTCCTTGCGGAGAGCGACCGATTATGGATAATGTTATACTCATGCCCGGGCAATTTCTATCCACGCTCTCCTTGCGGAGAGCGACTGAGACATAGCCTTATAGAGTTTGGGAAACTCAGATTTCTATCCACGCTCTCCTTGCGGAGAGCGACAATGGACACCCTGATATTCACCAACGCGGTGCTATTTCTATCCACGCTCTCCTTGCGGAGAGCGACAAGTTTCGCATTGCCAAGGGCATGACCCAGGAAATTTCTATCCACGCTCTCCTTGCGGAGAGCGACATGCTCAAAATGCCACTTCGTCACCGCCAGGCTTATTTCTATCCACGCTCTCCTTGCGGAGAGCGACAACTGTGATCGACGGCGTTATCGGCACCATCAAATTTCTATCCACGCTCTCCTTGCGGAGAGCGACCTGTCCCCGGCTGTTGAAACCTCTATTATTTCAAATTTCTATCCACGCTCTCCTTGCGGAGAGCGACAGCGGAACAAGGCTGCAAAGGATTGCGACCATCATATTTCTATCCACGCTCTCCTTGCGGAGAGCGACCAATGGACGGCGTGGACGGTGCAACGACTGCGGCATTTCTATCCACGCTCTCCTTGCGGAGAGCGACCATCCGCAAACGTCAAATCATCCCCATAATACAGATTTCTATCCACGCTCTCCTTGCGGAGAGCGACGTTGGCCGCGCGGGATGATTCCATTATGTTTGTATTTCTATCCACGCTCTCCTTGCGGAGAGCGACTGCTTCGCAAGGTGCCGATACTGGGGATAAAGTATTTCTATCCACGCTCTCCTTGCGGAGAGCGACTTTGGCCGGGCCTTCTGGCCCGGCCTTTCTTTTTAATTTCTATCCACGCTCTCCTTGCGGAGAGCGACAGCTGACAGTGTGACACAGTGGACGGCTACTTGATTTCTATCCACGCTCTCCTTGCGGAGAGCGACATGGGCCGATACTGACTATAATCTATCTGACATTATTTCTATCCACGCTCTCCTTGCGGAGAGCGACTGCACAATGCCAGATATAAGGTTAATCAGGAGCTATTTCTATCCACGCTCTCCTTGCGGAGAGCGACCCGCGGCCCCAGCCCCCGGAGCATCGGGCATAATAATTTCTATCCACGCTCTCCTTGCGGAGAGCGACGCATAACGGAGGGGTCAATCTGCTTAGATTCCAAAATTTCTATCCACGCTCTCCTTGCGGAGAGCGACCCTGCCGAACTCACAACGCTTGTCAATAAGCTGTTTATTTCTATCCACGCTCTCCTTGCGGAGAGCGACTCCTTAACGACATACTTTGAAACCTCCTCAATAATTTCTATCCACGCTCTCCTTGCGGAGAGCGACACTATATCTTGTGCGCGGTCAGCGTCCAAATTGGCGGATTTCTATCCACGCTCTCCTTGCGGAGAGCGACCTACCAACAGACGGCCTATATTTTATTGTCGGACGATTTCTATCCACGCTCTCCTTGCGGAGAGCGACTGTTGGAGCAGTCCGCGAGTTACAATGCGTACTTGGCAATTTCTATCCACGCTCTCCTTGCGGAGAGCGACGGCGAATTTCCACAATGTCATCGGAAACTGATCCTATTTCTATCCACGCTCTCCTTGCGGAGAGCGACTCCTGGATAACGCCGATAGCGTCAATGATGGAGCTATTTCTATCCACGCTCTCCTTGCGGAGAGCGACCATCGTAATAATGTTGCTGCCAAGGCTGATCCAGTATTTCTATCCACGCTCTCCTTGCGGAGAGCGACCCCATAATACAAAAAATAACTGTATTGACTGTTGCATTTCTATCCACGCTCTCCTTGCGGAGAGCGACTATAGTATCAAGATAAGTACGGCGGAGCCGAAACCCATTTCTATCCACGCTCTCCTTGCGGAGAGCGACTGGCGTCAGTAACATAATCAATAATATAATCGATAATTTCTATCCACGCTCTCCTTGCGGAGAGCGACTTCGCGTTGTTGACGGTTCTAAATCCTCTATTGCGATTTCTATCCACGCTCTCCTTGCGGAGAGCGACACGGTTGTGAACAATATTGTATTCGTGCCCGGGAAATTTCTATCCACGCTCTCCTTGCGGAGAGCGACTGCCGTTATCCGGCGCGCTGTGTGGGCTTATTATATTTCTATCCACGCTCTCCTTGCGGAGAGCGACTCAAGGTCCGCGACGCGGTCGCGTCCTGCTACCGTATTTCTATCCACGCTCTCCTTGCGGAGAGCGACCATATGGTGCCCTTAAGCACGTGCACCAGACGGAAATTTCTATCCACGCTCTCCTTGCGGAGAGCGACGTGCAGCGCCTCATGCAATGTATGCGGCACGGTATTTCTATCCACGCTCTCCTTGCGGAGAGCGACTGAGGGGCTCCCAGCTGCTTGCCCCATGCGTCAAGTATTTCTATCCACGCTCTCCTTGCGGAGAGCGACCCCGAGACTGTCCCGTGTGGTCCCCACGCCGATATTTCTATCCACGCTCTCCTTGCGGAGAGCGACGCTTTGCGATCTCCGCGCATTGCTTTGAGGGTCGATTTCTATCCACGCTCTCCTTGCGGAGAGCGACGGATGTCAGCGGGGTCCAGGGATACCGGACTTTGATTTCTATCCACGCTCTCCTTGCGGAGAGCGACACTCGCACCTGGATCATGCACCATCAACCTCCTGATTTCTATCCACGCTCTCCTTGCGGAGAGCGACGCCAACAACCGGACGGAACAACAAGCACAACATATTTCTATCCACGCTCTCCTTGCGGAGAGCGACCAATTCTGGGGCTGCGGCCCCAGCCCCCGGAGCGATTTCTATCCACGCTCTCCTTGCGGAGAGCGACTCTCTATCCTGATTCTGCGCCTACAAATTGGGCTATTTCTATCCACGCTCTCCTTGCGGAGAGCGACCGGTAAAAAGCAGGAAAGGCGTAGAAACAATAGTGATTTCTATCCACGCTCTCCTTGCGGAGAGCGACATGGGGCTTGACGGGAGGTTTAAGCTATGATTGAAATTTCTATCCACGCTCTCCTTGCGGAGAGCGACGCGCGCCGAGCATCACGCCAACAGCCAGCAGGAATTTCTATCCACGCTCTCCTTGCGGAGAGCGACCCGCAGGGGTGTTCTGTGTTATCTTGATAATATAATTTCTATCCACGCTCTCCTTGCGGAGAGCGACTTGCGTGCATTGGTTTTCACTAATTTAGCTTGTATTTCTATCCACGCTCTCCTTGCGGAGAGCGACCCGACGAGCGTCGCGCCAGCACCCAGCAGGAGAAATTTCTATCCACGCTCTCCTTGCGGAGAGCGACCAATAAAACCCCTCAAAATTGGCAAAAACCTCACATTTCTATCCACGCTCTCCTTGCGGAGAGCGACGGCTTTGGGCTTGCCCGGCTGGTTGCGTGTATTAATTTCTATCCACGCTCTCCTTGCGGAGAGCGACTGCTCCCGAGATGCCTACTCAAGAGGAAATCGAAATTTCTATCCACGCTCTCCTTGCGGAGAGCGACTCAGACCGATAGAAGTACCACAATACCAAATTCTAATTTCTATCCACGCTCTCCTTGCGGAGAGCGACGCGTGCACTACGACAATTACAATCTGCACTGTGTTATTTCTATCCACGCTCTCCTTGCGGAGAGCGACTTTTTCTGGTACTGCCTGGGTACAAGAGTTTCCGATTTCTATCCACGCTCTCCTTGCGGAGAGCGACGATGCAATCGCGCTGATTGCCATTCTGACAACCTATTTCTATCCACGCTCTCCTTGCGGAGAGCGACTTCAGGTTGCCCGCATCGGTGTCAACAAACGCCGGATTTCTATCCACGCTCTCCTTGCGGAGAGCGACGGTAACACCCATGGTAACACCTCCTTCATACAAATATTTCTATCCACGCTCTCCTTGCGGAGAGCGACAATAATATCAATAGTTCTGTCAATACAGCCGACCAAATTTCTATCCACGCTCTCCTTGCGGAGAGCGACGCTCATCTCCGCTTATGTGGCCTTGGTCCCCGTTATTTCTATCCACGCTCTCCTTGCGGAGAGCGACCATTTTTGCGGTGCGTCCCTATGATGCGCCGATATTTCTATCCACGCTCTCCTTGCGGAGAGCGACGACGTCGCTTGTGGTGATCGGAACCAACTGCGTGATTTCTATCCACGCTCTCCTTGCGGAGAGCGACCCGGGGCATTTTACGAGATCGTGGAGGATAACAACATTTCTATCCACGCTCTCCTTGCGGAGAGCGACGCAGTGTCCACCGTACCATGGAGATAGCCTCCAATTTCTATCCACGCTCTCCTTGCGGAGAGCGACTTCCGACCCCGTGACGGACAAGGCCTGGGCCTTGATTTCTATCCACGCTCTCCTTGCGGAGAGCGACGCCTTGGACGACATCAAGAAAGGCTGACCGCTATATTTCTATCCACGCTCTCCTTGCGGAGAGCGACCCCTTGCTATGGCCGGCTACACCAAGGCAGAGATCATTTCTATCCACGCTCTCCTTGCGGAGAGCGACACCATTTTTGCGGTGCGTCCCTATGATGCGCCGATATTTCTATCCACGCTCTCCTTGCGGAGAGCGACCTGCAATCCCGATTTTGAAGGCAAACTTGATGCATTTCTATCCACGCTCTCCTTGCGGAGAGCGACTCAGCTGTATGATACATACGCTAAGGTGTTGCGTGTATTTCTATCCACGCTCTCCTTGCGGAGAGCGACATAAGTGTTAATAAGATAGCGTATCAGCGCCAAATATTTCTATCCACGCTCTCCTTGCGGAGAGCGACTTGATGACATCCTTGCTGGTGTCAATGAGTTGCTCATTTCTATCCACGCTCTCCTTGCGGAGAGCGACCCGCGGGGGTGTTGCCTGTTACCTTGATAATATACATTTCTATCCACGCTCTCCTTGCGGAGAGCGACGACTTGATGGGAGGTTTAAGCTGTAATGCCTGAAATTTCTATCCACGCTCTCCTTGCGGAGAGCGACGTCTCTATATGCTATATGATACATCGGCGTTGATATTTCTATCCACGCTCTCCTTGCGGAGAGCGACCTGCTGTTGTTTCTCCGCTCCATGATAAGGACGTATTTCTATCCACGCTCTCCTTGCGGAGAGCGACCAAGTGTTGCAAGGGTAGCAACGACAGTAGACACGATTTCTATCCACGCTCTCCTTGCGGAGAGCGACTCAATAGCTCTGTTAATACAGCCGATCAGGAGGCTAGATTTCTATCCACGCTCTCCTTGCGGAGAGCGACCGGCACAAAAAAATTTAAAATGCCTGTGCCTGCTTATTTCTATCCACGCTCTCCTTGCGGAGAGCGACCGGACAAACCTTGACAAATTTCACAAGGATTTAACATTTCTATCCACGCTCTCCTTGCGGAGAGCGACTTTGGCTGTTTCGGCCGTTTTGCAGTTGATTCCGCTCATTTCTATCCACGCTCTCCTTGCGGAGAGCGACTTGGCTCTCGACCAATATCTTAATGAGCAGGAAATCATTTCTATCCACGCTCTCCTTGCGGAGAGCGACCAAGCCGGCTTGCGCCGGTTATCTCCGAAGCTCTATTTCTATCCACGCTCTCCTTGCGGAGAGCGACCACATTCACGGCTTTTTGCGTGGATTACCCAAAATTTCTATCCACGCTCTCCTTGCGGAGAGCGACACTTGACTAAGTATCATTTTACGCTACTTTTTTATATTTCTATCCACGCTCTCCTTGCGGAGAGCGACCGTAGTAAAAAAAGCGATCACCTTCAACCCACCAGAATTTCTATCCACGCTCTCCTTGCGGAGAGCGACAGCTTGAAAGGATTTAAAGAATATATGAAATAAATTTCTATCCACGCTCTCCTTGCGGAGAGCGACAGCGTTAAGCCAATCCTCAGCAAAATCAACACCAATTTCTATCCACGCTCTCCTTGCGGAGAGCGACCGTCCACACGGCCAAAAACACATCAATAGCCGGACATTTCTATCCACGCTCTCCTTGCGGAGAGCGACGGTTGCGATATTGTATCTATTGAGCGTTGTAGCTTATTTCTATCCACGCTCTCCTTGCGGAGAGCGACGCGGTTGGACTTTGAACATTAACGGCCCGGTAAATATTTCTATCCACGCTCTCCTTGCGGAGAGCGACATGGGTCTGGACGGGAGGTTTAAACTGTGACAGGAATTTCTATCCACGCTCTCCTTGCGGAGAGCGACCAATATCAATAGTTCTGTTACTACCGCAGATAAGATTTCTATCCACGCTCTCCTTGCGGAGAGCGACCTCTAAATCCGCCAAAGCCACGGCATTTCCATTATCATTTCTATCCACGCTCTCCTTGCGGAGAGCGACGTCAAAATCCCGGCAAACACTATGTCGCATTTCGATTTCTATCCACGCTCTCCTTGCGGAGAGCGACCCGGGTAAAATCTGGTCAACAGCGTTCGCCGCGTAATTTCTATCCACGCTCTCCTTGCGGAGAGCGACAGCAAAAGTGCACAAAACAGTGGGGCACTTTTGCGCATATGAAACAAATTTTATGGAGATTGCATCTTCATGCTGACAGGCAAGGCTGTATTTTACCCTTTCTGCCCCTGTTTTTTCCATATTTTCTGGTGCGAAGGAACCGGGAATTTTATGATTGCCTTCCCCTCGCACTAAGCAAACAAGATTCCATCCTGATCAAAATCCGGGTGCAGCCCAACATGCTCGACTTTGCTTTTGTAATGGTTTCCCAGTTGATAAAAGCGCAGGCTGTCCGATTCCGAATCGATCAGTTCGGTCAATTTTGCTTTGAACATTGTGTATTGCGCGGCATCCAGCAGGCACTCAAATACGGAGTTTTGCACCCGCTGGCCGTAGTCTACACAGACTTTTGCTACTTTGCGCAGCCTGCGACGACCGGCGGCTGTTTCGGTGTTGACATCATAGGTTACAAGCACCAACATAACGGCACCTCACTTCCAGAAAAACGGTGGGTACACTTCCAGGTCGCCGCGCAGAGCACGGGCCAGCAAAAGCGCCTGAACATAGGGCACCAGCCCCCAGGGCAGTTTTTCTTTCAAAAACGGATGGGTGATCTCTTCCTTCTTTTTGTTCTGCCATGCGGTCAGGAAAGCTTTACGGCCATCATCCGTCAGCAGTACGGCACCATTTTCCTGTTTTTGCAGGTGTTTTGCCGTGATGATCTTTTGATTGATGCAGCTGATGACCAGCCGGTCTGCATAAACCGCCCGCAGTTCTTCCATCAGGTCAAGTGCCAGACTTTTGCGGCCGGGGCGCGGGCGGTGCATAAAGCCAACATAAGGGTCCAGGCCCACAGCGGTCAAGGCGGATGCACACTCCCGCGCCAGCATGCTGTAAGCAAACGAAAGCAGCGCATTCACATTGTCCAGCGGTGGACGGCGGCTGCGGCCCTCAAACACAAAATCCTGCTTTTGCTGCAGAATCAGGTCATTCAGGCAGTCAAAGTAGCGCTGGGCTGCCTCGCCTTCCAGGCCGCGCAGCTGTTCCGGATCATCGCTGGTCTGTATCAGCGGCAGCGCGGCGGCCAGCTGGGTGGAGGTGCGCTTCAGTTTTTCGACCGGGACACGCTGGGGATGATCGCGGGTTGCGCGTTCCAGCACCCAGCGTGCGTTATACACTTTACCAAGGATAAAGCTCCGGGCATAGCGACAGTTCTGGGCCGGGTCATCCGACACGCGGTACTGCGTCTGACGCAGCAGCACATTGCCGCGTTCTTCCCCCACGGTGCGGGCCTGAAATCTGCCATACGGGTCAAAAAAGCAAAGGTCAATGCCCCGCCGGGCACAAGCTCCCATCAAAGCGGGGCTGGCACCCGCGTAAGTAAAGCAGACGATGCCTTCCAGCGTATGCAGGGCATGGCGGTGGGTTTCCTGCTTATTGCGGGTAACAACAAGGTTTTCGCCATCCAATGTCAGGTAAGCGTCCTCATTGATGACAAACAGGGTGTTGAGCAGCTTTCTCATGGCGCGCCCTCCTCAATATGCTCCCGCAGATACGCCGCCGGGTCTGCCTGCTGATACAGCGCCGGCAGGCAAAGCTCTTTCAGTGAGCAGGCATTGCAATGCTTGCCGGGTTTGCTTTTTGGGGTATAGCCGCGCGCAAACAGGCGGTTCATCTCATCCGCCATGGTCTGCGCGGTGCTGCGCAGTTCCGGTGTCAGGGAAACATGTTCCCGCTGCCGGGTTTCTTCATAAAAGATTTCCCCTTCCGGCACCTCGCACACCAGCATTTCTTCCAGCGCCATAGCCTGTGCGCAGAGCTGCAAACGGTCGGCATCGTTTACCTTGCTGCGGCCATGCTTATATTCCACGGGCATGGGCTGCCACAGGCCGCGGCGGCCCTGCAATGACACGCCGTTTGGATTCTTGTGAAACTCTACCACATCGCAGTCGCCGGTCAGCTTCAATCGGTGGCTGACGACCCTCATACCGCGGGCGATCAGCAAATCGCCGCGTTTTTCCGTCAGGGTAACATCATGGCAGCGGGTATGCTGCAGGCGGCCTTCGGCGGTGCGTTGGTTTTCGGACCATTGTTGTTCCAGGTGTATGAGCGCCCACTGACGGCGGCAAAAGCTGAAATGCTGGATACCGGACATCAGCAGGTAATCATCTGAGGAAACCATTACGACAGCCTCTCGCACGTTACCCCTGCCGGAAGATTTTCATCCACCGTTACCACATAGTCATGGTAACTGCGCGGGAAGGCTACCCCTTCGGCACGCGTGACATGCACTGCATCAAACAGTTTATAGGACGGCGCATTGCCCAGCTCCGAATCATGCTTGAACACGATCAGTTCCCGAACTGCCATTTTGCCGCGGGCTGCACTGTGGTCATTTTCAAACATATTCAGGATTGCCTGCCACAGCAGCTGCAGGTCATCCTCTGAGAATCCTGTAGTTTTGCGGGCAAGGTTGGCAGAAATGTAACCCTCTGCACGGTACAAGCCATACGGGATCACATACTTGCGGCCCATCTCGGTGCCTTTACGCTCCGCATCAGCTTCCGTTGTAATGGCAATACGAGTGATGGTTACTTCCTGCGGGAGAACAGGGTCTACCGAGCGTGCAAAGCTCAACTGAACAGGGCCACGCACCTGCCCACAGTTCAGTGCGCCTTTTACAAAGGTTGTCATAACGGCGCCAAATGTGCGGATATCATAAAAGTTCTGGCACATAAAGTCCCGGATTTTACGGTCCAACTCCGGGTCATCTTTCTTGGCGACTTTCAGGGCATCCTTGGCATCAGCATCAATGCCCAAGTATTCGAGTGCTTTTTTATCGCTGCGGTTCAGGGGGACCTGATCTTTAATGTAAATCTGGTATCCTGCTTCATCTTCTTTGGCCACTTCGACATAGTTGCGAATCTTACGCTTCAAGCAGACATCTGTAACAATGCCATATCCCGTTTCCGGGTCGACACGCGGCATGTTGCCTGCATCCGGGTCGCCGTTCGGATTTCCGTTTTCAACGTCAAACAGAATTACAAAATCATACCGGTTTTTGATTGCCTGTGCCATTGTTATTCCTCCACTTTCTTTGTATAGCGTTCCTGTGTCTGATGGTAATAGCCAAGGATAAAAGCGCCTTGTTCCGGCAAGGTCAGCCGTGCGGGAAAGCTTCCTTCCAGTTTTCCGCCCGCCAGCGCAGCGATCTGCTTATCGTAATAAATCTTTTGTGGCTTGCTCATTTTTTGCATATGCTTTTGTGCCAGCATCAGAATTGTCGGGAATACAGTAGCTGGGGTGGATGCCGCCGCATTAAAATAGCGGTCTTTGATGGTTGTATTGATATCCGGGTTTACCGCCATCTGGATTGCTTCCAGCACAGCAAAAAGCTGACCCATAACATACGGTTGATAATTTGTTTCCTTGTTATTTTCCACAGTTAATACCTCCTTTGGGCAACGGGGATCTTCATTACGCAGGTAGTATGCTTTTATAATAGCGGCACGGCCGCGTGTTACTTTTTGCTCTGCGCGGATACGCATCATAACGCCATCCAGCAGGGTTGCCGGGTACCTTGTATTATTCAGGATTGCACGCAAGACATCGCCTGCCAGCTGCGGTGCTGCCGATGGGTTGCGGGAATTGGTGTTGACGGTTTCCTGCAGCAGCCAATACACCCCCAGCCGCGGGAATTTATCATAAGCGGGGCGCACAATCTCTAAGCGGTCATAATGCTTCTGCACATTATCAAGCAGCGTTTGAAATGTATCCTGCCAGAAAAAGCGAACCGAGAGGCGCGCCGCATTAGGGGCCAAACCAAGCACATAAAAGTGCCTTTGTGGGTCAAGTGTCACGTTCTGCCACTCTACACTCTGTCCATGGACCAGCTTGTCCACTGCATTTCGCACATCACTTTCGCTGACAGGCGCATCCATGGCAAACAATGCATCCATTGCTACCTGCTGGTAGGCGGTCTCACCACCTGCTGCCCAGCAGACAATGGTGGTATCGCCCACGCGCTGAACATGTTCCCTGTCTGCCAGCAGATAGTTTAATGCCTGTGCATAGGCAAAGGCCGCATAACTGCCAACCGGCGCATTGCCCCCCTGTTCATGTCCGTATGAGCAAAAAGCGTCCGCATTAAAAGAAACAATCGATGCGCCGGAAGGCTGTGCCCCGGTCACGCCTTTAATCGCCGGGTGCAGGCGGGCAAGCGGTGCCTTTTGCCCTGTAACCAGGCATCGGATTTCCGGTGCATCCGTGTTCTTATCACACTGCCGCTGCCAGGCTTCCTGTATTTCCGGATCGTCCTGAACATAGTTTTCCCGAATCAGAAATACCAGATTGCCACCCTTGTAAAGTTCCTTGAGACTTTGTTCCAGCGCTGGATTCTGCTCCGCCGCCTTGGGGTCCCAGTTTATAAAAAAGTTCCGCACTGCCTGTGCCGCCTGACCGGAAACATTTTGTAAAATGGCAAGATGCAGCTCCTTTGCAGCGGCAAAGCACTGCATTGCACGCTCCGGTTTGCCTTTTCCGTCAATGCCGAGCATGTAAGCACTGTTATCACACAAAAAATTGGCTGCCACACCACTAGAACGTTTAATCTGTTCCGGAACTTGCAGCTGACATGGAGCAAGCACTGTTTTTTTACCGCGCTTTTCCTCTTGCTGCAAGGGGTGCAATGCCATCAGTTGGCCGTTTTCATCCAGTTCCAAAGCCCAACTGACTTTTGCGCTTGTCCAACCGGGGCGCGTGATTTTGCCATTGGCCAGCAAATCTTCATAGTATTGTACCAAAGCCTGTAAAATCATCGGTACACCTCGCAGTCTGCCACATTCAACACACCATGTTCCAATTTTGCATGGAAATACATCGGGGTTATGTTCTGCGGGTCAGTGTAGTTAAAGTCATATAGCATGAATCCCAAATCCCGTGTTTCCTCAATGGTCGGGATTGGCCCGCCGGGCCATGCGCGGAATGCGGCAGGAAATTCACGGCACCCAAGATAGGGAGTATGAAAACACTGGCCCCTGGACATGCGCCGGGTAACAATATCCTGGAACTTTCCCGGATTGTCGCTCGGTGCCGCACGGTCAGTCATCTCAAATTCTGCCTCAATCACATAATGAACGTCCTGCAACACCATGGCTGCACGCTGAACGATCTGCTGGGGCGTGGCAAGGTAAAGCTCTTTCCCTGTTCCCTGCATCGCGCTGCGTACATCGGAACAAAGAATTTTGCTTTTTACTTCGTTCCGACGGATGTTGGTAAAGCGAATTGGGTTCATAACATAGATTTTCCGGATTTTCCACCGTAAGCCAGGGTGGTAATAGATTGCTTCTACTATGCCGCGTGCCGCGGAAGGGGTGAGGACTTCATATGAAACCCTTTCGACTTTTAGCTCAGGCCTCGAGAGCAAAGCATAATTCCCCCATACTTCCAGCTGGATCATCTGCATCAACTCCTTTGCATTTCTATTTTCAGTTGTTTTTAATTTATACTTTTGCTATAGTTTCAATATACGCTACTTGGCACCAAATGTCAATCCTTTTATCATGTATACTTTTTGTTTGCTTTTCATCCGGTTTTCTTTTATAATAAGTTGCGTCGGCAGCTTATGCCGTGGATAGAAATAGTTGATTTTACTTTAGCGCACAAAAACGGCAGGGCAGGCTCCCTGCCGTTTTTGCTTTATGCAAACCAGGCTGCTCCCGTTTCAGCTTCCATAGCAAGGCCCGTGTTGTTATCGTAAAGGCTTCCGTCCGTTAATTCCCATATGCCTTCACTGATTTGGCAAACCGCCCCGGCATTCTCCAGCGTTTTCAGATGATCCGGGTAAACCGGAACACCATATTGCCCCAGTTGACGGAACAAAGTTTTGCTTACCTCTCCTGCACGCAATCGTGCAAGCAAATGTTCCCCTTTCCCTTGGGGAATGTATACGGTCACGGCAGGTGTTTCAATTAAGTGGAACCTCTCTGCCGCTGTTGCAAAAGGGAAAATGCGCCCTTCCATATCCTGCTCGAACCCTTGCAGAATTTGCTGTTCATCCAGTCTTTTATCTCCTTTTAAGGTACGGTAAAACAGAAAGTATGTTTCGATTGCTTCCAGAGATGCCAGATCTGCATATTTTTTCAGGACGCTTTGCGTTGCGGATACATTCTGTTCCAGCATGCGCGGTACATGCTGCCCTTCCAATGTGAAAATCTGTACCAAGCTCTGCTCCGCCGGGCGTCTTCCCTCTCGATTGCAGCGCCCCGCCGCCTGCAAAATGGAATCCAGACCTGCTTCCTCGCGGTACACAGCCGGAAAATCCACATCAACACCCGCTTCGATCAAAGAAGTTGATATCACACGGCAGGGCAGCCCATCTTTTAAGCGTTCCCGGATTTCCTGCAATAACTGTTTGCGATGGGCTGGGTATAGCAATGTTGTCAGGCAGTAGCTGCCCTCTTTGGGCAGGTTATTGTATAATTCCTGTGCTGTTTTTCTCCGGTTTACAATACACAGCACTTGTTCCTGCGCTGCCAGTTCTGCGCCAAGCTGGCTTTGTTCCAACTCTCCGCGCATTTTTAGCGTTGTACGCCGGAATGCCTGATATTGCTCTTTGGGATGTGGGCAAAGTTCCGTCATCTGCAGCCCAGGCGCCAGTTCATCAAACAAGGGCTGCAAAGCTGGTTGTGTGGCCGTGCACAGTACCGCTGCTGCGCGGTAATGCTGTACTAGCTGCGCGATTGCCGCAACGCAGGGGCGCAAATAAGGAACCGGCAGGTTTTGTGCTTCGTCAAAAATGACCACACTATTTGCAATGTTATGTAATTTACGGCATTGTGACGCATGGTTGCCGTAAAGTGATTCAAAGAATTGCACGGATGTGGTAACCACCACCGGAGCATCCCAGTTTTCCGCCGCCAATGCTTTTCGGTAGGCTGCCGGCTCATCATCTTCCTTGGCAGAGTAGTCCACCCCTGAATGGTGTTCCAAAACATTTTCTGCTCCTAATATTTCCGAAAACACATCCGCGGTCTGGTCAATAATGGATGTATAAGGGATCACATAAATAACCCGGTCCATATGGTTCTTTACAGCTAGCGAAAGCGCAAATGCCAATGACGCTACCGTTTTTCCCCCGCCTGTAGGAACGGTCAGGGAATAAAGGCCGCGTCGCCCTGTTTGCCCTGCCGTTGTACAGGCACTCAAAATTGAACTGCGGCGCTGATTCAAGGTTCCCTGGGGATGGCTCCATTTTGCGGTATATTGGTTCAACCTTTTCAGCAGTTCATCCATTGTCTGGCCTTGTCCGCGCGGTTTAGGGCTGCTCATAAAGTTTTCCGTATCCAGATAGTCCGCATCGACCAGGCAGGAATACAACATCCGGGTATAAAATGCCTGTGTAAAACGATTTTCCTTCATCATTTCCGGCTGGGGCGGTATGGACGGCAGTTTAATCTCATTCGTCCATTGGGTATAGGGTTCAACGCTCTTTTTCAATCGCCCAAACATTGTCGCATCCTGCGCGGTATCGCTTCGGCCTCCTCCATCCGGCAGGCCGCTATGGTGTCCCGCAATAGCAAAAGCCAGTGGGATTTGACCATATCGGGCAGCCACCTGTGCACCAGCCGTTGAGTGATCCACTTTCTCTCCACCTTGCAGGCGCTTTTGAAACTTTGTACTATATTTACCAATATCATGCAGTAATCCAAGCCAAGTTCCCTGTTGCTGGGCATCAAAGGCTGCTGCAAATTGCCTACATAGGACTGCCGTTCCCTGCAAATGGTCCGCTACCGTTTGGACGCGGGTTCCGTCTTCACTGATATGAGCCAGCATCTTTTTCTCCTGGTGCATAATCAAACTCCCTTCTGTTTTGCTTTTCTCTATTATAGCAGATCACTCATCCCATAATTCGGACTTTCACTCCAGTTCTGCAATCTTTGTCATACTATCCAAATTTATCCATGTAGAATTGTTAGCTATTCCCATTAGCAGATATTTTTGATAAAATAAGATATTATAGGGTTTATGAATTCACTTTCTTATATTACTTCTTCATCTTACCGAAAAATCATTTACGCAAGGAGTGAAAAGCCATGAAAAGGAAGTTATTCTCATTTTCCGCCAGTGTTATCACCGCAATAATGCTTACCGCTTGTGCTGCAGCGCCAGAAAATAAGCCTGCTTCCTCCGCTGCTCTTTCCCCGACCAGTGAAGCTGTTGCCACAGCTATACCATCCACTAGCAATGCCAACTGGAAGTTACCGCCACAATATGATTTTGACGAGATGATTCCTCTCTTCTCCCGCGAAACCCACACTGCCGGTTACGCCGCTGCCCGAAATCTGTACGCTGTGCGCAAGGGCGAACGCTGGAGCCTGTTTAATGCTGCCAACTGTAATGCTTTTCTGGAAGATTTGTCAGAAAGCATCCCGTACCTGTATGGTGAGCAGGAGCTCTCCATTGGGGTAGATGATACATACGATTACCAGAAACTGAATGCCCTGGAAGAACAGATTAACCAGGAGCTGGTTGCCCAACAAATGCCTTTTACAACCATGCTGGGCGGGCACGGCGGGTATGGCATTCAGTGGATTTTAGGTGACAGCCAGATTTACCGTTCTGCTATTGGTGTCTATACATTTAGTGGCACGCCCATCGAACAGGTGTATGCTCCTGATTTGGTTGGCATCCAGCAAGGCATTTGGGATGATGAATATGCCGGTTATCTTGTTGACAATTCTGCACCTTTTGCCGTTGCGGATAAAAACGGTACAATTTTAACCGATTTCGACTACCAGGATGCCTGCATGGCCGGTGAATCTTTAATCGCGGTAAAGGATGCAGCCGGTAACTGGGGATATTGCGACCAAAGCGGTGCTTTAGTAATCCCCTGCATTTATCAGCCGCAGATGAGTTTGTCCATCATGAACGAAACTGTTGAATATCCTTACGCGGACTTATCCGGCATGGTAGTTGTGAAAACCCAATCCGGACAAAAGCTAGTTCTGGATGTTTACGGCAATGAGATAATTCCCGCTGGGCAATATGAAGATTTAGCCCCCGCGCGCGATGGCTGCGTATGGGCAAAACAGAATGGCCTTTGGGGCTTACTGCAAGTACAGGATTACACCGAAAACAATGCCGACATTATTCTGCCGGATGGATGCGTTGCACCAGATGTAACGCTTAGCCGAATTGATAGCCTTTGTACCTACACCACTGCTGATCATGGGCTGGTTATGCGTAAAGGTCCCGGTACAAATTATGAAAAAATGGATAATATCCCCTACGGTATCATCGTATGGGAATGCGGCTATAGCAGCAATGTGCCTGACTGGGTTGTTGTATATTACAATGGGATTTATGGTTGGGTCAGTGATGAATACTTGGCTACCACTATTTATTCCACCAGTAAATAATAAATAAAAAAGCAGGTGTTCATGTAGAAACGATATCGTCCTCCACGTGAATACCTGCTTTTTATAGCTTCTTTTATTATATCTGTTCTGTGCCGCTATTTGTCTCTGTATGAAATAAATAGCCGCTATATGCATTTGAATGAAGTGCTCTGTTTGTTTGCTTTTTCACCTAAAAGAATCGCGTAGGAGGCTCTCTTAACTAAAGAGCCTCCCTCTCACACCACCGTGCGTACCGACCGGTACACAGCGGTTCAACCGCACAAGTGCAAGGACTCGTAGTAGCGCCTGAGGATACTAAAATATCCTGCTTCTGCGAGTCTTTCGTTTGCAATGGAACCTTTTAATACAGGACTACTGGCGATACGTCAATAACCCAGTCTGGAATTGTCCCACTGGTACTATTCCAAAATTCTTCGTTTGAGTTTCATTACTCATCGATATAATCTTTATCGAACCACTCGCCTAGCGAGTGGTTTTAGACATACAAAAAAGCACCTTAGCTTACGCTAAAGTGCTCTTCCTGGTGACCCGTGCGGGAATCGAACCCACGTTAACGGCGTGAGAGGCCGCTGTCTT
>OLQL01001310.1_pt1 | contig 21078 bp, 14 predicted proteins | sample 1672971 | NCBI WGS metagenome assembly OLQL01 (sample SAMEA3136742, study PRJEB25190) | human gut metagenome | biome: human gut; feature: human-associated habitat; material: faeces | place: Austria | collected 2013
GGCAGGGCTGGCTATCCTTGTTTTGCTTTGTGCTTCTCTACCGTACATGAGCATTAATATCGGGCTTGTAGTTCGTGACGGTCAAAGTAGTGCCGGTAGTGTCAATGGTAAAGCTTGCGTCACTCACTTTATTCGTATCGGTAATGGCAGGGTCAGTTGCCGCCACAGCCTTGCCATTTTTGTCAATGTCAAAGTAGAATTTGCCTGTGGTGTTCAGGATATAGCCCTTGTCATTATTTGCGGTATAACCTGTTTCTTGCAGATAGTAGCGGCCTTTGGTAAGGTCTTTCAAAGCGATTTCGCCGTTAGCATCAGTTACCAAGGGATCGGCAGTTTGTACCGGAGTATATTCATCTTTTGTGTCACTCTTCCTGTACAGGGTAAATTGGACGTCTGCCAGCTTTGTTGTTTTATCTCCCTGTTTGCCTAGCTTGACAAGTTTTACCGTGCCCTTGGCAATGCTGTTTTTGGGGTAGACAGTCACATCATACAGCCATTGCTTTTGGTTTTGACTGGCCTCACCCTCTGCCGTGTCGCCAATGCGGGTCATAGGAATCGAAACCAGGAACGGCTCCGCGGGTACGGTAACAGCCTGCGGGGCTTGGGTTTCAATCACAAGGTACATACCGACATCGAGTTCGGTGAATTGGGCCACGCCTTGCGCATTTGTAAACACTTGTTCCCTATAAGGAGTCTTATACTTCTCTTTTAGCCCTGCTGCCGTCTTATCTTTAGTATAGTCAGTAAAGTAGTCCTCAACTTCTACCTGCTTGTCAGTTGGGTTATCATTATAGTAGGCAAGCAATGCGTCTGTATCCATGACCCGATAGAGGGTAAAGCCTGTATCCTTCAATGCAGTACCCTGCGGTGCCGTCATCGTTTCGCCATCACCGGCAGTACCTTTGGTTTGGGCACTATCCAGTGCCCGCTTATAGATGGTGATAGAGCCTGTCTGTTTTGTGTTAATCGTGCTTGTGCTCGTGTTAGGCGTCGTCGTGCCGTCAGCCGCCATAGCGGGCATGGCGCAAAGGCTCAGGGCCAGGGCGGCGCTGAGGATTGCGGTAAATAAACGTTTCAGTTTCATCTTGTTGCATACCTCTTTCTTTCTATATTGTTTTGTGTAGAGGGCTTTTTTAGGGGGTTCAGGAATGTTTGCCCCCTTTCTTATTGTAGCGGAACACCAGCACCAGCAGCACAGCCACCAGTGCGGGCAAACCTATCAGCAGCCACAGGCTGGGTGCGTCCGCGCCCGTATGCGGCAAGGTAAAGCCCTTGCGGTTGTAAATGGTCAGGGCAATGTTGCACACGCCGTCGGCATCTGTGGTTTTCGAGCCAAACGCCGCGCCATCGCGTTGGCATTGCCCGTCCGCTGTCAGCGTAAATTCGATGGGCTCGGCCAGCAGGGTGTAGCCCGCGGCGGTTTTGGTTTCGGTCAGGCGGTACTTGCCGGGGGACAGGGGCGTAAAGCTGCATGTACCATCGCTGCCCGTCGTGCGCGTATCGGTTGTTTCAGCCGTGTTGTCATCCTTCAGCTTTTCCAGCTTGAACTCCACACCGTCCAGCAGGGGAGTGTTTTCACCGTCTATGCCCTTTTTGGTAAGGTTTAGGGCAAAATTCGGGTCGGTGCGCTTGTTGGTCAGGGTGATTTTGCCATCGGTAAGGTCGGTCTGCGATGCGGTGTAGGTATATGTGCCAATCGTAACTGTACCTTTTGCCGTAAACGTGCCGTTTTGGGTTGCGCACTCTGCTACGCGGTACTCATAGGGGGTGTTGTTGGTGACATCCGTCTTGTCCAGACGTTCAAACTTGTGCGTCCACGTTTTGGACATATAGTCGTATTTCAGCTCGACAGCGTCCGTTGCAGCTTCCCACTGGCCGCTTGTGTCATCCACACGGTGGCGCTGCAGCTTGACCCAGATCGCATTCGGCAGGTTGTCGGTCAGCGGCTTGTTGTCTGCATCCAGCCACTTCTTTTCCACCGTAATATCCATCAATTGGTGTGCCGTGTTGGTAAAGGTGGCGGTGACGGGTTCCGTTTCGCTGGTAACCGTGCCGCGCACGCCGTTGTCCACCACGTTGAACTGTGCGTCAGCGGCGTTGCAGGTTACGCTTTGCAGGCTGCTGCTGCCATCGGTGGGCGTTTTTTCCACTACCTGGAAGCGTGTGCCAATGGGGATGCCGGTAATTGTGCAGCTACCGTCAACTGGAATGGTTTTGGTCATTGTTACGCCGTCCGCGCCGCCCAAGCCGATACCGCCAACGTTGCTGAAGATGACGGTAAATTCGTAGTTGCCTGTCAAATGGCTGCCATCGTTCGCCTGTTTCTTTTCAATTACCAGCGTACCGACCTTGACGGTGTTAATGAACCTGACCTTCAATTTGGGAAATTCTTCTTCCGGCGCGGCGTAACTGCGGAACACCAGCGTCTTTGCGTTTGCGGGCTTGTTGCCGTTGTAGTTGCTGCCTGTCGTGCTGTCCGCCGTTTCGGTTCGGTTATCCTCCGGCTTTGTGCTGTCGCCTTGCAGCGGGAGGGGGGATGCGGCGTTTACAGACGGACTTGTCCCCGCTGCGTTGACCAACGTCCCGTTCTCGTACACTTCCCAGCGGGTGTCGTACAAGGCGGTGTTTTCCGTCTCTTGCAGCGAGATATAACTGCCACGGCGGAACTGGTCCGTAAAGGTCACGGTTTCGCCCTTTTGCAAATCAAACGTGCCATCGGTGTCCACCGCCTGCGCGCCGCTGCCCGCTACGCTGGACGTAAATATCGCGCCGCTGGCGGGCTTCAAGGTATTGTTTTCCACCGAGCCATAGTCCGGGATATCTGCTTGCTCTACCGAGAAGCCCACCATGTGTTTTACCACGGGCTTGGCGGTAAAAACAAAATTACGGAAGTAAACCGTGCGCTCGTAGTCATCGCCAATGAGGATTTTTGAGAGTTTGGTCAGGTCAAAGTCCGAATACCCGGGCATTTTGTTCAGCTGCAGCTTGACCGTGACCCATTGGTTGTTTTGCATCACAACGCTGCCGCTGAGCATGGTGTTCAGATAGGACTTTGTGCCGTTGGCATCGCAGCCCATCTGCTTTTCGTTGCTGTCCACCAAGGTCAGATACAGGTAGTTGGTGGACAGAACGCCGTCACCCGTGTTGCCCACGGCGTAAACGTCAAAGGACAGATAGTCGGGAGTTTTTGAGATGTCGAGCTGGGAATCCAGCGTCATAGTGCCGTAGCGCAGGTCGCGGTGTTGGCTGCCTTTATCATACCCTTGGGCGTACCATTTTACGGTTTTAGCTTTATCTTCATCGCTGTCGCTGCTGGACGGAGTTACACCTTGTTCCATGATTGTATGGTCAGTAGCGCTGCTGCTGGCGGTGAAATTGCTGCCGACTTTCACGGGTTTGGGGGTGCTGTCATCAATTGTTTTCGGGCCGTAATGCGTAGCCAAGTTTTGCAGGGTAAAGGTAAAGAGCTTTTGATTTTGGAATAAAGGTTTGAAATCGACGTTTACGTTGGTGAGATTGACCTCCTTTTCAACCTGCAATTCGTTACTGTCGGGGAAGTTGAACGCCACCGCCATGTTGGAGTCCCACATACCGCGCTCCATATAGAACATGGTCAGGGTGTGGGTGGTGAGTTCGTCGTCTAATTGGATGGCTTGTTTTGTCGTCTTGGTGAACGTGATAGGGGTCTGGTTGAAGTAGACGGTTTTGTTTTTGGCATCAGTCGTGTAGACCATGGGGTCTTTTGTGTCGGTGTTCTTGTTGGAACTGACGTAGGGGGTTACGGTGCTGCTCGCGCCAAATTCCAGCAGACCGGACGCTTTGCCGTGCGCACCGCCGACATCCAGAACCAACTTGCCGTCAATGTAGACCCACACGTCATCGTCACCGGAGAAGAAGAACTTGATGGGGACTGTGGTGTTGTTGCCGCTGGCGTCTTTTACAACAACATTGCCGTCCTCTGTAAGCGTAAAGTCAAATTGCAGCTTGGCGCCAAAGCCGTAGTTGTATTGGGACGCCCCGACTGTGGAAACTGTTTGGTTAAACGGGAAAAAGCCGTGGGTGGCGCCGCTTGATGCATTAATGTTTTTTGAGTTGGCGTGCGTGGTGGGTTTGCCATTATCTTTAGGGGATTCCAGATAATACTTGCCGTCGCCCTTATCCTGCTTCAGATACAGCGAGGCTTTGCTGCTGTCATAATACCAATATTGGGCGTATTGTTCGGGGTCGTTTGGGTTGGTACTGCTCTTAAAAACGGCGTCCTTTGTGAACGGGAAGGAAACATCCTTATACACCTTGCCCAGCACGGTGTTAAAGCTGTTTTCGCCTTGCAGGAAATCTTCGTTAAAGTGCGGGTCAACCAGCGCGGGGGCTGCGGAATTACTGGCTCTTAACAGCGGCAGACCGTTTGCCGTACTGTCAGAGGTATGGTCTTCTACAAGACCTTGGAAGGTGCGGGAGTAATCATTCTCAATCTTATGCCCATTATCGTCATAGGTGGAGTTGTTTACCGCCATAAAGGTGTTGTATAATGCCCTTTGGTCTGGACTGCCGTTTGGATCGCCCCAGCCACACAGTTTCATACCATCGGCAACACCCGCGAAAGGCGCCCCTCCGCCAGTCGGTTCGAAATGCCCGGTGTAAAGCGGGTATTTGACATTTTTGTTTTTCGTGTAAGCACTGCTGAGGGCGCGGTCAAACTGCTCAAAAGTGACAAACCCGCGTTGGGAACCGCCGTCAACAGTCGGGGCGCTGTCACGATTCAAGCCGTTCAGCTCGTAGTCGGTGTAGTAATCGTACAGGGTGCTGGTGATATACTTTGTACCCGCCTGTTGGGTGAACTTGCCGCTGTTATCAATGTCCACAATGGTCGCGCTTTTGCCGCTTTCGGCATTGTGGCGGGATTTTTTCTCGCCCCAGTAGCCGTCGCGGAAAACGTCGTCGTTGCTTGATGTGTAAGCCGAAGGGTCGCCATCGTCGGCAAAGAAGCAGGGTTCTTGCAGGGTTGGGGGGATTTCTGCCGTGCTGTACTTTTTGGTCTTGTTGTCTTTTGCGATGGTGGTTGTACTATCCACTGCGGAGAATTGCACTTCGGTGTAAGTTTTATCGTCAGGAATCTTGCAAGACCACAGCTGGCGGTCGGGGGTGGGGTCGGGGGTGGAGGAGTCGGCTTTTACCAACTTCATCTCCTGCGGAGTGACATTGCCGTCTGAATCCGTCAGGAGGCAGTACATTTTGTTGTTACTGCCCGGCATGGGCTGTTGCTGTAAACCCTCGTTATCGTAACCGTAAGAGGACAGCGTGGCATCAAAGTAAATGATTTTGCCCCCGGTAAGCAAATCACTGTCCGCACTTTGCCAAGGAGATGTAGAATCTGCGCTGTAGACAAAGCAATTGGTTTTTGTTAAGTCGAACGTTGGTACGTTGTCGTAGGGGTCTGTGCTGAAATTATACAGGTCGCTTTCGCCGTTGCCGTCCCAAGTGAACTGTACAAACTGCGACTGATTGTCCGGGATCAGGATTTTCTGCGCGTAAAACTTGCCCGCTTCCACCGTGCCGATTGGCAGGCTGGTGGTTGTTTCTACCGTGCCGTCAGTTCCTTTTTTATAAAAAACTGCGGTTACGTTGGCAAGGTCGGCGTTGCTTGCATTTTTGAAGTAAAGCGGTGTGCCTTTGTAATAGTACTCCACGCGCGCCCATTGGGCGGGGTTGTAGGGTTGATTCTGGTTGAAATGTGTGCTCAGCTGATCATTGTTAGTAATGCCTACACTGACAAGCTTTTTGCCGGCAAGCAAATCAATCGCTGTCAGCTTGTCAGTATTGCTAACATTGTCATTGCCAAAGGCGTTGATTTCTTCTTTCCAACTATTGCCTTCCATATACTGGAAGATGATTCGATAAAACCCGCCCGCTGGATAGTCCGCCGAATTCAGCGTAACGCTGAAGATTTTGTGTTGTTTCCCATCTTGGTCGGTTACTGTCTCTCCGGTATCCGCCATGACCTTGTCTATGTAGGCGTTCGTTTTGCTATCGGTGCACGCATGGAAATGAATGGTGCATTTTCCGCCAAGTTTGGAATCGTATCGGCCGTCATCCTCAAAATAAATGGTTGCCGTTGCCGGGATAAAGCCCTGCGATGCGCCCGTGTCCGCTATCGTATCAGGTGTGTTCGCGACATCGTTGTCAGGCAAATCATCCGCAAGCATAGTATCTTCTTCGTTGGGGTTTGTCCCCGTCAGCAAAAAGAACATCTTGCTCTGTGTTGGTTTTTGCCGCCGTGGCTTCCTCTGCGTTGATGGCATGGTTTGGCGCGGCAGCCGTATCGGAAGTGTCCGCAGGGGTTTTGTTCGTCAAGGCTGGGTCGGCAGGGGCGGTGTCCGTATCGGCGGCGGGAGTCTGATTTTCTGCCGCTTCCTGGGTTTTGCCGTCATTATTCGGAACCGTTTCCGTGTTTTGCACAGTGGTTTCCGGCTCGTTTGCGGCGGGCGGGGTATCTCCTTCACCCGGAATCGTTTCCAAGTCGGATACAATAGGTTCTTGCGCAGGCTCTACACCTTCGCTTGACGTGTCTGCGGCAGTAACGGTCGGAATCGTTTCCGAACCTGCGTCAAAAAATAAAGCCTCATCCTCAGCTGCATAAACCGGCAGAGCCATACCGACCAGCAGGCACAGGGCGACAAGCAGTGCCGCCGCACGGTGCAGGATAGAAAATGCTTTCGTCATTTGCTTCGACTCCTTTTCTATATATGTGTGTTTTCACGATATATCGGGGGAACGCGCGCCATTCGGCGCGATTTTATGCGCTGCGCACATCTGGCACGGAAACGGACTTTTTCCACAAGCTGAGCTGTATTTACAGTCTTTTTTGAGAATATAATCCGATGGGCAAACATTTGCGCTTACGTCGGGAAAAATAAGACACGGTATGTTTGTTGTGTGCCTTTTTATTTATAGGGAACAGTATAATACTTTGGGATGAAAATTTCAATACGGCTAAATTCAAGCAAGTGATTTTTTGGCAGATTGCAAAATTTTGACTTGTCGAATTCGTCACAATGACAAGCGCTTTCGGCAACTATTATACACACCGCCAAGCACTTGTTAAAATCTTGCTGATGCTTTTGCGCAACTATTGCGCAAAAATCGCCACAAAAAAGCGTAAACACAACACAAATTCAACGGGAATGTCCGTGAATTTGGTCGTGTGTGCTTGCGGTTTTATCCTTATCCGGAGCCGAAAAGGGCAGAGGTCAGCTTTGTTGGCTTGTCAAAAAGCGGACGGCTTCATCCAGCCAGCCCTCACAGGCAAGACCCTTGCCCAGCCCCACGCCGTGGTAGACTGTCAGCTTATGCGGCACACCAATGTTCAAGTTGAAGATGGAATCTTATGTCTTCCCTGAGTATGCAGACTGTCAAAAAACTCTTGTAGGGGCGAGCATTGCTCGCCCGTGCCCGTTTGCCTGTGAAAAAAACTTACCCGGAAAAGGCGTTGCTGCGCCAAGTTGGCGGGCGACCAATGGTCGCCCCTAGATATTCAATAGGCCATAAATGTGACACGCCGGAGTATGAGCAGGAGCTGACAAGCAAGTTACGGTGGCCGCATAAAAAGGCGCACGACAAACACACCCGGGCAAGGACTGCGCTTGCCGGGAACAGCGTGTGAGAGGTGTCCCTTGCGCTATACGACACCCGACAAAGGGGCGCACCTCGCCCCTGGTCGGAGCCTTTGGGGGCGGAAGACTTTACCCGCTGATGGCATCCTCGACCACGTCCAGCAGGTGGCAGGGGTCGAGCTGGGCGGCGGTGCAGCGGCGTGCGAGGGCCTCGACGAAGGCGCGGTCCAACGATACGTCGGAGATAAACTGTACGACCTGCTGGCAGCCGCGGAGGTTCCGCGCGGCCAGAATGCCGTAGGTAGTGTAGGGCCCGAGCTCGGGCGCGGAGAGCTTTTGACAGACAACGCGATAGGTATACACGATTTTCACCCACTCCTGCTATGCTACATAACAAAATATATTGACAAAAAATGGTAACTGGAGTAAAATTATGGTAGTGTTAGTGTACTTATAGATGCCGCCCTTCACAATATAGCATATCCCGGTGTGCAAAGTACACAACCAGTGCCGGAAATTTTGACGGCGCATTTTGCACCGCCGATTTGCTGTTTTTCCGGCGGTGAATCGCGTTTTGAGGGGAGAGAAGATGTTATGTCCGCATATCGATACCGTGTGGCAGAAGCAATGACCGCTGCGAGGGAGGCAGCGGGTGTTTCACAGCGGGAACTGGCAGACCGCCTGGGCCGGGATAAGCGCACGATCCAGAAATGGGAAAAGGGCGAGATGAAAATCGCGCTTGAGGATTTTCTGGCCGTCTTTGATGCGCTAAAAGTGCAGGTGGAGCCGTACTCCAAATGGATTCGGCACCCAGAGCTTTTCCCCAATGGACTGTCGGACATCCTGCAATACTCCACCGATAAAAAGCGCGCGGCACTGGGGGATTTCTACCGCTGCCAGGCGTCGCCCATGGAGGTCGAGCAGGAATATTACTTTCTGTATGCTGACCACGGCAGCGACTACCACGGCATGTACCAGCAGTGGATGGCCAACCTGCTGACACCGCTGCGGGATCGCCGCCGCATCTGTGCCCAGGTTATTGAGAATTATAACGAGGCCCTTGCCACCGGGACCATCACCGACCCGGACGCGCCCCAGCCCAACATGGAGGTCCTGCAGGCCTGCTATGAGGCCAGCGCCCAGAGCATCCAGAACGGCGCCAACGGCTACACGATGCTGAGCCTTGATTTGAACCGCTGACAAAAGCATAAACCCGCCGCCCCCTGCGTACACTCTGCGCAGGGGGCTTTGTTATGGCTGCACTTGTACAAAGGATTCGGGCGCGGGCGGCATCGCTGCCGACATTCGACATACCGTTTCTGCTGATCTTACTGCTGCTGTTGAGCTACGGGCTCATCATGCTGTTCTCCGCGGGGTACGCGGTGGCGCTCTACCGCCGCGGCGACGCCTACACCTACATCCGCCCGCAGCTGTTGTTTGCAGCGCTGGGCGTGCTGGCTATGTACGCGGCCAGCCTGGTGGACTACCACGTCTGGCACAGGCTGGCCTGGCCGATGCTGGGAATCTCGCTGCTTTTGCTTGCCATCGTGCTTTTCATGCCGGAGTACAACGGCTGCAAGCGGTGGATCGTGCTGCCGGGGCTGGGCACGCTGCAGCCCAGTGAAATCGCAAAATTCTCGATTGTGCTGGTGTTCTCGCATATCATCTCACTGAACCACGACAGGATGAAGTCGTTTTCCACGGGCGTTGTGCCGTTCGCGTTGATTCTGGGGGGCGTCACGGTGCTCATGCTGCTGGAGCCGCACCTGTCCGGCACGCTGCTGATCCTGTCCATCGGCGCGGTGCTGATGTTTGTGGGCGGCACGGGGCTGCACTGGTTCGGGCTGGCCGGGGGGCTGGGCGCGGCGGCCATTGCGGCGGCGGTCATTGCGCTGCCGGAGCTGGTGCCCTACGCCACGGACCGGCTCGCGTCGTGGCGCGACCCCTTTGCCGACCCGCTGGGCGAAGGTCACCAGACGATCCAGAGCCTCTACGCCATCGCGTCGGGCGGGCTGGCCGGGCTGGGGCTGGGCAACAGCCGACAGAAATATCTGTACGTGCCGGAGCCGCAGAACGACTTTATTTTTTCGATTTTGTGTGAGGAGCTTGGTTTTATCGGGGCGGCGCTGGTCGTGGCGCTGTTTTTGCTGCTGCTCTTGCGCGGTATGTCGATTGCGGTGCGCGCGCGGGATAAGTTCGGCGCACTGCTCGTCGTCGGGTTCGTTGTGCAGGTCACGCTGCAGGCGATTCTGAACATGGCCGTTGTGACGAACACGATCCCGAACACCGGCATCAGCCTGCCGTTTTTCTCGTCGGGCGGCACCAGCTTATTGATGCTGCTGGGGGAGATGGGCATCGTGCTGTCGGTGTCCAGGCAGACGGATATGGTGTAGGGAACATTCCCTTGGCCCCCTCTGCGAGAGAGGCAAGGACGTCCCAACATTTGTTCAACCTTTTTTCACACTCCCACCGTTGCAACGGCGGGAGTTTTGTTTTATAATTAAACTGTATTTTTGTGTGAAAGGGGTGCCGCATGGCAAAACCACAAAACCAAAAACCACCCTTTGCCCTGCGGGCGCTGGCGGCGTTCGCCGTGACGCTGGCGGCGCTTTTCGTGCTGCTGCTGGCGGCCTACGCCCTGCCCGGGGAGCCGGTGCGGGACCATGTCTACGACTCAGCGGTGAAAATCGCCGGTGAGGGGCTGTACCCGGAATATCTGAACTTCAAGCTGTTCCAGATGGACAACTACACCGACACGATCATGCTGACCGAGGCCGCGTCCGCTGACGAGGCCCCGCCGCTGACCGCCATGATGACGAATACGGCCTACAACGTCGATAACTTTGAGACGCTGGCCGACGACCTGCAATGGTACATAGAAAGGGACTGGGCAGCGGGCGCACAGCGCACCGACGCGCCCGCGCTTGTGCCGTTCTCCTACGCGCGGTACTGGCACGGCTACCTGATCTGGCTGCGCCCGCTGCTGCTGGTCACCGACATCACCGGCGTGCGCGTGGTGCAGTATCTGGTGCTGGCGGCGCTGTTTGCCGCGGTGGCGGTGCTGCTGCGCCGCCGCTGCGGGCTGCGGGCCGCGGTGTGGTTTGCGGTCAGTCAGCTGCTGGTCACGGCGTTCTGGGCACCGCATCAGGTACAGTTTTTCACCTGCTTTGCCGTTGCCTACGCGGGCTGCGTCTGGGTGCTGGCCAAGCCCCGCCGCAGCGATGATGTCTGCCTGGCACTGCTGGTTCTTGGCGTTGTGACGTCGTTCTGCGACCTGCTCGTCACGCCGGTCCTGACCCTTGGCCTGCCGCTTGTCTGCTGGCTGCTTGAGCCGCAGCAGCGCCTGCGGGCCGGCACAAGGCAGTGCGGCATCGTTGTGGGCGGCAGCCTGACGTGGGGCGTCGGCTACCTGCTCTGCTGGGCATCCAAATGGGTGCTGGCCGGGCTTGTCACCGGGCAGAACGTTATCGCCGACGCGCTGCATCAGGTGGGCGTGCGCACTGCCGCCGACAGCTGGCACGGCATGGAATTGACTTGGGGTAATATTTTACATTTTGTATACACGACACTGGCGGGCAAACACCTGTTTTGGCCGCTGGTGCTGGCTGTCGTTCTGCTTCTGGCGCTGTTTGCAGCCAGCATCCGGGACAGGCAGCAGCTCGCACGCGCACTGCCGCTGGGGCTCTGCGCGCTGATGACCCCGGCGTGGTTCATCGTGCTGCGCACCCACAGCATCCAGCACGGCTGGTTCACCTGGCGCGCACTGGGACTGACCGTCTTTGCAGGTCTGGCGTTTTTGTATTATTGCTGTGATGTGCGGCAAATCGCCAAACGCTTAAAACGCACGTAATACGTGTAGGGGCGAGCAATGCTCGCCCCTACACAACAGGATTATAGGTAAGGCAACAACAGGGGAAAGTAAAAATATGAACGAACTGAAAACGAAAACCGAAAAAACAACCGATGGAGCGCCAAAAAGGAACCCGTGGCGGCGCCTGCCCAAGGGCGGCAAAATCGCAGTCATTGTTGTCGGCATTCTGGCCGTGCTGGCTGTGCTGGCGGCCCTTTACGTCAACGGCAAGCTCGACCTGCTGCGCTATGATGACGGCAGCGTCAGCGAGATGGGTGAGATCGGCGCGGACGAGGACCAGGACCTGGACGGAACCGGCCTGACCCACACCGAAAGCGAGATGACAATGCCCGAGGGCAGCCCGTTCTCTGACGACAACGTGCTGAACATTCTGCTCATCGGCACCGACGAGCGCACCGAGGCCGTCAACGACGCCGATGCCTTCACCCACCTGAACCAGCTCGACGGCACGGAGGACACCACCGAGTTCAGCGACGACGCGCGCTCCGACAGCATGATCCTGGTCTCGCTCGACATCAAGGATCACGTCATCCGGCTGGTCTCCATCGAGCGCGGCACCGGCGTGCCGATCCTGCTGGACGGCTATGAGGGCCAGTACGACTGGATCACCCACACTTTCCGCTACGGCGGCGCAAAACTGACAATGAAAACCATCGAGGACTGCTTCAACGTGCAGGTAGACCACTACGTCCGCGTCAACTTCAACTCCTTCGTCCAGATCGTGGATGCCGTCGGCGGCGTAGACCTTGATATTACCGAGATGGAGGCCAAGGCCCTGAACTGGGAGGTCCCCTCCAACTCGATGCTGATCGTCAACCACATTGACCCGGGCCCCAACCACTTTGACGGCTACACGGCGCTGCAATACGCCCGTCTGCGCAAGATCGACAACGACTGGAAGCGCGTCGAACGCCAGCGCACCGTCATTAAGGCCGTGCTGGATCAGGTGCAGAACGCCAGCGTCATGGAGCTGGACAACCTGCTCAACACCATTCTGCCGCTGATCCAGACGAACTTTACCAAGTCCGAGATCGCCGCGCTGCTCGTGCAGCTGCCGGGCTTTTTGGGCTGCGATGTGCAGCAGATGTCCATGCCGCTGCAGGGCACCTACGGCATCCGCACGGGCATGGATGACCGCCTGATGTACGACCCCGACTGGGTCGTGAATATTAAGGCATTGCAGGACTTTTTGTACGATGATAAGACCGCTGAGGAGGTCATTGCCGCCACGCCGGAGACCGCTGCCGCCGAGGCCGCGGGCGAGCTGGTCATTGCGACCCGCGAGAGCGCCGACGTGACCGACCCCGTGGAGGAGTACAATAGTAAGTATCTGCACCGCATTGATATGACTTATGCGCTCGATGCGTCGGACTTCGGCAGCGACGAGTACCGCGTCTTTGTGGCCGACACCGACAATCTGCGCGGCAATGAGCTGCGCGGTGCGCTGATCGACAAGCTGTACAGCGCGGGCGTGCGGGTCGTGGCTGTGCCGGACGGCGCCGCCGCGGGCGTGCTGCTGGACAACTATCTGCAGACCGGCAATACCGGGAGCCTGGACAGCTACCTGTCCGTGCTGCCCGCCGACCGGCGCGACAGCGCCCGCACCCTGTGGGAGCACGTCCGCACGCGCTACCCCGGTGTTTTCCACGCCGCGGGTCTGGGGGCAGATGCCCGCAGTGCGACAGTGGGCAAAGCGCTGACCGAGCTGGCCAATGCGAGCTACAACACGCCCGAGACAGAGATCGCCGAGGCTGTGCAGGTCATGCGCAGCGGCACGACCAGCAATGCCGTCTACTGGTTCAAGACGGCGATGGCCAAATATCCGCGCCAGATGGAGCGGTTCTTCGGCAGCAGTTACGCCGCCGTGTCCCGCCTGTACTACGCCATGCAGGGCACGCTGAACGTCGCGGACGACAGTGAGCTGCCGACCTACGACGCGAAGCAGCTGCTGAAAACCTATAAGAAGGACGGCATCCTGATCTTTACCGACGAGGCCGGCGCCCTGATGACCGAGGGCAGCATGGCGTCCGAGCTGCAGGCGCAGCTGGATAAGCAGAAATACGGCGAGGACGAGGACCCGCAGCGCGTCTGCGCCATTGGCGCAGTCTACGGCACCTGGAGCAACGCCGGCAGCTTCACGCCCGACGATACCGAGACCGCCTGGGACGCTGACAGCCTGACCGAAGCCTTAGGCAGCGACGCCCTGCGCGGAAAAGATATGCTGCTGGCGCTGGACGGCGAGGACAGCCCCTACCTGACGGAGAACTGCCTGCTGAAGGACACCGACACCCCCGTGGCCGAGCAGGTGCAAAAACTGTTTGTGCTGGATAAAAACAACATGGCGTCGCCGGAATCCGCAGAATCTGAATAAAATTTGAAATTGGGTGTTGACAAACACACCCGTGTGTGGTATAAATGCTTTAAACCAATGAAGCGAAAGTAAAGCACACAGCGCAGTTACAGAGAGTCCCCGATGCTGGGAAGGGGATACAGAGCGGGTCTGCATAATGGTTCGCGGAGGGCACGGGGAAACGGGCATGGCCCGCAGTATCCGTTGACGGGCAGCTCCCGTTACAGAGCAGGGGAATGTTGGTTCCCTACAGAGTGGCCGTGATTGTATAGTAAGCACGGCAAGCAAGGTGGCACCACAGATTTGTTTTATCTGCCCTTGCACAGGAGAAGTTCTGTGCAAGGGCAGTTTTGTTTTTAACAATGGGGGAGAGGGAACATGAACCTGATGAAAGAGCGATGGCAAGCCTGAATTTGTAAATCTGGATGGCCCGGGAACGCACCGGGCACTATAGGGGCAATGACCGCCCCTACAAACCTGACATTCACTACAATTTACAAAGTAAGGAGAATTTACCATGAAAAAGTTTGTTGCTGTTCTGTCCGCCGCCGCCATGATGACCAGCCTGGCCGCCTGCGGCTTCACCGCCGATACCGCCAACACTGCCGCATCTTCCGCCGAGACCACCGCGTCCGCTGCTGAGAGCACCGCGGACACCGCCGCCGCTGACAGCTACAAGGTCGCCATTGTCCAGCAGCTCGACCACGCCAGCCTCGACGAGATCCGCGTGGCTATTGAGAAAGAGTTGGACGCCAAGGCCGCCGAGAAGGGCATCACGATCGAGTACAAGGACTTCAACGGCCAGAACGACGCCACAACGCTGAACCAGATCGGCACACAGGTCGTCGCCGACGGCTATGATGCCATCATTCCCATCGCGACGCTGGCCGCCCAGTGCATGACCACCGCCGCCGAGTCCACCAAGACCCCGGTCATCTACGCGGCCATCTCCGACCCCGCCGCCGCAGACCTGACCGACATTGACTATGTCACCGGCACGTCCGACGCGCTGAACACCCAGTCCATCATGGATATGATGTTCGCCGTTCAGCCCGACATCCAGACCGTCGGCCTGCTCTACTCCAACTCCGAGGCCAACTCCACGACCCCGATTGCCGAGGCCAAGGCGTATCTGGATGCCAAGGGCATTGCCTACGTCGAAAAGACCGGCAACACCAACGACGAGATCATGACCGCCGCGTCCAGCATGGTCGGCCAGGTCGATGCCGTCTTTACCCCGACGGACAACGTGGTCATGGCTGCTGCCGCCGCTGTCTCCGAGACGCTGACCAAGGGCGGCATCCCGTTCTACACCGGCGCGGACAGCTTCGTCACGGCAGGTGCGTTTGCAACCTGCGGCGTCAACTACACCGAGCTGGGCACCTACACCGCCGACATGGCGCTCGACATCCTCGAGACCGGCGTTGTCCCCGCGTACCACGTCATGGACGGCGGCATCATCACCGTCAACACCGAGACCGCCGCCGCCTTGGGCATCGACTACAGCGCCTTCAACGATCTGGCCGGCCAGGTCGTCGAGGTCACCACGGCGGAATAACCCTCCGGGAAAAGACCGTAGGGGCGCATTCTATATGCGCCCGGGACGCCTGTGCAGCCGCAGCGTCCCGCGGGCGGATATGGAATCCGCCCCTACCTTGTTGTATAATAGACTGTACCATTACTTTCAGAGAGGAAGTCACCCTATGTTTACCGTTGCCACCGTGCTGAATGCACTGGAGCTGGGCTTTATCTACGCGCTGGTCGCTATGGCGCTGTTTTTGAGCTTCCGCGTGCTGAACATCGCCGATATGACCACCGACGGTGCGTTCACGCTGGGCTGCGCCGTGTCGGCCACCGCCGCCGTGGCGGGCCACCCGTTCCTGGGGCTGCCGCTGGCCATGCTGGCCGGTGCGGCGGCGGGCTTTATCACCGCGTTTTTGCAGACAAAGCTCGCTGTGCCGTCGATTCTGGCGGGCATCATCACCAACACGGGGCTGTACACGGTCAACCTTGCGGTTATGGGCTTCTCCTCCAACGTGCCCATGCTGAAAACCAAAACGGTCTTTACCGCTGCACAGGGGATTTTTGGCGAGAGCGCACCCTATAAGCTCATCGTGGCGGCGCTTGTCACCGTTGTGGTCTGCGCGCTGCTCATCGCGTTCCTCGGCACCCGGTTGGGCCTGTCCATCCGCGCTACCGGCGATAACCCGGACATGGTCCGTGCGTCGTCCATCAACACAGCCTTCACCATCACGGTGGGCCTCTGCATCGCCAACGCCATGACCGCGCTGTCCGGCGCGGTGCTGGCCCAGTACCAGCGCTCGGCGGACATCAACCTCGGCACCGGCATGGTCGTCATCGGCCTGGCATCGCTCATCATCGGCGAGACGCTCTTTGGCCGCGGCGGCATGTGGGTCAAGGCTGTGGCCGCCGTCGCGGGCAGCGTCATCTACCGTTTCATTATTGCGCTGGCTCTGCGTGCCAACGTCCCGTCGGAGTGCCTGAAGCTGATCTCCGCCGTCATCGTCGCACTGGCCATTGCAGCCCCGGCCCTCAAGGCCAAGGCAGATTTCCGCCGCCGCCGCGCCAACGCCCAGAAGGGAGGTGCCCGCCATGCTTGATCTGAAAAACATCAACAAAACGTTCAATCCGGGCACTGTCAATGAGAAGGTCGCCCTCGAAAACGTGAACCTGCATCTGGACGACGGCGACTTTGCGACGATTGTCGGCTCCAACGGCGCGGGCAAGTCCACGCTGTTCAACGCCATTGCGGGCGAGTTCATCGCCGACACCGGCACGATCACGCTGGACGGCAGGGACATCACCTTCCTGCCGGACTTCAAGCGCTCCAAGGCGATTGGCCGCATGTTTCAGGACCCGCTGCGCGGCACGGCCCCGCACATGACGATTGAGGAAAATCTGGCGCTGGCCTTCCTGCGCGCGTCTGGGCACACCTCGGCGTTCTCCCGCATCAACAAAAAGGACCGGGAGCTGTTTGCCGAAAAGCTCTCCGCGCTGGGTCTGGGGCTAGAGGACCGCATGAAACAGCCCGTGGGTCTGCTGTCCGGCGGCCAGCGCCAGGCGCTGACCCTGCTGATGGCGACCCTCGTCACGCCGAAGCTGCTGCTGCTTGACGAGCACACGGCGGCGCTGGACCCCGGCACGGCGGACAAGGTGCTGGAGCTGACAAAAAAAATCGTGGCCGAAAACCACCTGACCTGCCTGATGATCACCCACAACATGCACGACGCGCTGACCCTGGGCAACCGCACGCTGATGATGGACCACGGTCATATTGTGCTGGACATCAGCGGTGAGGAGCGCGCCCACACCACCGTGGACGGCCTGCTGGACCGCTTCGCAGAGAACGTCGGCCACGCGCTGGACAATGACCGGATCTTGCTGAGCAAAGAGAAGTAAAAAAGAACCGCCCCGCACGAAAAAACGTGCAGGGCGGTTTTTTGTAGAGAAAGGCTTCCCCTTCGGGGGAAGCTGTCAGTGGCCCCGACCACTGACTGATGAGGGCAAAGCTACCGACAGCAGCCCGTTACCGGGCAATTGCCGCAAGGCCGCCCCTCATCCGGTCTCGGGCGGGGCCTCGGCCACCTTCCCCCGCAGGGGAAGGCAAGGAAGATCACATCTCCGCCAAATCAAACCGGTAGATCGTCGTCGAGCTGTACGGCTTGCCCGGCAACAGCGTCGTGTCGGGGAAGTTCGGGTGGTTCGGTGCGTCGGGAAAGTCCTCCGTCTCAAAACAGACGGCATCCCGGGCAGCGTAGTGTGCGCCGTCCTTGCCCGCCGTGACCGGGGCCAGGAAGTTGGCCGTGTACAGATGGACGCCCGGCAGGGTCGTCAGCACCTCCATGCGGATGCCGGTCTCGGGGCCGACAGCCCAGGCGGCGTGGCGCAGACCGCTGTCACGGATGACATAGCACTGATCGTAGCCGCAGCAATCGGTCAGCGGGGTGAAATCCGCGCCGATGTCCAGCCCCAGCGTCTTTTCTTCGGTGAAGTCCATCGGGGTGCCCTTGACCGGCAGCTTGCGCCCGGTGGGGATGCTGGCGGCGTCGGCCTCGAGGTAAAAATCGGCGTCCACCGTCACGCGATGGCCCAGCGCACTGCCGCTGGCGTGGCCGTTCAGGTTAAAATAGCTGTGGTTCGTCATATTGCAGACGGTGGGCGCGTCGGTGGTCGCCCCGTAGCGGATGACCAGCCCGCTCTTGGCCAGGCTGTACTGGATGGTCAGATCAAAATTGCCGGGGAAGCCGTCTGTCCCGGCGGGGCTCGTGGCCGTCATCGTCACGCTGTCGGTCTCGCCGGGGGTCAGCGCCACGTCAAACATCGTGTGATTGAACCCGTGCAGGCCGCTGTGCAGACAGTTTCCGTTCTGGTTCGGCGTGATATGGACGATCTCCTCATACAGCGGGAACTGTGCGCCCGCAATGCGGTTGGCAAAGCGGCCCACGGCGGCGCCCATGCTGTCGGTGTTCAACTCATAGTCGGCGGCGGTGTCATAGCCCAGCACGACGTCCACGGGATTGCCCTTGCGGTCTTTTACGATGATGCGATGGATAATGGCGGCATAGCTCAGCAGCTGCACCTCGATAAAATCGTTTTTCAGCGTCGCCAGCTTAACGGTCTGGCCGCTGGTGGACTTGCCGAAATCCTGAATCGAAACGGACATGGTGGGACCCTCCTTATTCCTTTGTGTCGGCGGTGACGCCCTGTGCGGCCAGGTCCTCGCGCACGCTCTCGGCCACGCTGCCGGTGCCGTAGTTCAGCATACGGTTCACGCGGCTGACGGTGGCGCTGGATGCGCCGGTCTCGCGGCGAATTTCGCTGTACACCTTGCCCTGCAACAGGCAGCCGGCCACAGCGTAGCGCTGCTCCATCGTGCGCAGCTCGGTCACGGCGCACAGGTCGTCAAAAAAGCGGATGCACTCATCCAGGCTGTTCAGTCGCAGGATCGCCTCATACAGGGCGGTGTTACGTTCATTCTGCTGCATAGCGTAAAGGCGCACAGCGGTGCGCCGACCTCTTTCTTTGTAAAATTTGCATTTGTTCGGTCTTGGCATCTTTTAATATTCTAGCAAATTTGCCCAAACAAGTCAATACACTAAAGTACGAAAGTGTGTTAAAATCGCTTGCATTTAACACCAAAATGTTGTATCATAGAAGAAACCCGGCCCCCTCTGGGAGGGGGCTCCCGCCGCAGCGGGTGGGGGAGAGAGCCCTGCGGAGCACCGAAGCTTTGAACCCGGGGGCACCTCTCTCGCAGGTGAAGGCAAGAATAACGATAGGGAGACTGCCATGCCGACTACCTTACTTATAGTATATCGCGTGCTGGGCACCGTGCTTTTTGCACTGGCCGCAGCCGCCATTGTGGAAAAATACCGCACGGTCCGCGGGGCCGCGCTGCTGCCCGCCCGCGTGCTGGAATGCCGCCGTGCGTCATCCACCAGCAACAGCCGGGGTGCGGGCGGCTACCGCTATCTGGTGGAGCTGTACGCCAACGGTCGGCGGCTGGAGCTGGAGACGAACGACGCCTTCTGGTTCAGGCACGACAAGGACAAGGGGAAGGTGCTGCAGGTCTGGTACAACCCCAACGCCCGCTGTGTGGAGCGCAAAAGCTGGGAGACGGAATTTTTTGCGGCGGTGCTGGCCGTGATCGGCGCGGCGCTGCTGCTGATCCGGTGAGGTGCCTATGAGCTGGATTTTGTATGTGCTGCTGGTGCTGGCCGTGGCGGGGGACATCCTGCTGGCCGTGGTGCTGGCAAAGGTAATGCACAAAAACGACGAACCACAGCAGAAAATTGATACGGCGGATGACTTTGTCCGCGCGGTGACGCCGGTTTTGCAGAGCGAGACCGACCTGCTGGCCGAGCAGCTGCGCGCCATGCAGGGTGAGAGCGCCCGCACAACGACGGCGACGCTGCGGGATTTTTCTGCCGTTCTGGCCGAGAACCAGCGCCAGAACGCCGCCGCCAGCACGGCGCGGCTGGAATCCATTGACCGAGCCGGGGCCGCCCGCCAGAAGGCCGCGAACGATGCCCTGCTGGCCCAGCTGACGATGATGGAAACGCGGCTGAAAAATCTTGAGGACTCCAATGCGACCCGGATGGACAGTGTGCGCGGCGCGCTGGTGCAGGGTCTGAACACGATCCGCGCCGACAACAACAAAAAGCTGGATGAGATCCGCGGCACAGTCGAGGAAAAATTGCAGGACACACTGCAGCAGCGCATCAACGACTCGTTCAAGACGGTCAGTGCCCAGCTTGAGCAGGTCTACAAGGGTCTGGGTGAGATGCAGAATCTGGCCGCCGACGTGGGCAGCTTAAAGCAGGTGCTGTCCGGCGTCAAGACCCGCGGCATCCTGGGCGAGGTGCAGCTCGGCGCGATTTTGGAGCAGATCCTGGCCCCCGGCCAGTACGCCTGCAACGTCGCCACCGTGCCCGGCAGCACGAACCGCGTGGAGTACGCCATCAAGATGCCGGGGCAGAACGGCACGGTCTGGCTGCCCATCGACGCGAAATTCCCGGGCGATACCTACGCGCATTTGCAGGCGGCGCAGGAGCGCGGCGATGCTGCCGCTGTGGCCGCCATGCGCAAGGCGCTGAACAATGTCCTGCGCGCCGAGGCCAGGGACATCCACGACAAGTACATTGAGGTGCCCTACACGACGAGCTTCGGCATCCTGTTCCTGCCGTTTGAGGGGCTGTACGCCGAGGTGGTTTCCAGCGGTGTAACGGAGCTTTTGCAGCGGGATTACCAGATCACGGTGGCCGGGCCGTCCACAATGGCGGCGCTGCTCAACGCCCTGCAGATGGGCTTCCGCACGCTGGCCATCCAGAAGCGCTCCGGCGAGGTCTGGACGATCTTGGGTGCGGTCAAGACCGAGTTTGAAAAGTTCGGCGCGGGTCTGCAGCAGATGCAGCGCCACCTGAACCAGACCGGCTCCGATCTGGAGGAGCTGATCGGCCCCCGCAGCCGCGCCATCACCCGTAAGCTCGAATCCGTCCAGCAGCTTGACCCGGATACGGCCACAGAGCTATTGGGCATTGAGGAGTAGGGGGGAGCCTCCCTGCCGGGCCGTGTGCGGGTTATTGCATTGCTAAAAGTTTATAGAGCAGTAGGGGCGGCATATATGCCGCCCGCCACCTTGCGCCGCCCTCTGCCCTTATTTATAGCTTCTTCCAAAATCACATCTTCCGTAGGGGCGGATTCCATATCCGCCCGCCGCTTTCCCA
>OLQL01001317.1_pt1 | contig 20985 bp, 16 predicted proteins | sample 1672971 | NCBI WGS metagenome assembly OLQL01 (sample SAMEA3136742, study PRJEB25190) | human gut metagenome | biome: human gut; feature: human-associated habitat; material: faeces | place: Austria | collected 2013
ATGAGATATGAGGAGGTTTAGGAGAGATTGAAAAGATGGTTGCTTTCGTCCCGACGATGAAGCCGTTAGACTGATTAAGTCTGTATAAGGGTATATATCTCAGGTTATCGGAACTTATCGAAGGTGTTTAAGCCAAAACTTAAACCAATTTAAGCCGAAGTTAAACCAAAACCTCATTTAGAATTATGCAACTTAAGATAAGTTGAGATAACTTCCTACAAGTTAATACTAATTAAGCCCGCTGAGAAAATCAGCGGGCTTTTTTCGTTTTATATGCACCTATTACATCTTTAATTGATGTGATAGGTGCTTTTTTTATGTCCAAACGGAGGTGATAAAAAAACAAAAATCAGCTATACGACCGACAACGGCGTAATCAATAAGAGCACCTGTGCCAATCGGTATAGCTGAAACTTTTTTATAATCAGTTGTCTGCAGAATTATTTTATTATTCTCCGTCAAAATCTGGTTCTTCACGGTATAATAACCTCGGACTAAAAATCCGCCTTATGCGGATTTTGCCGTGCCTTGCACGGCACGCGGTTACCCGTGCGTCCGAGAACATTTTACCACTAATTTGTTTTGCTGACACAAAATTGCGGCGTTACCGCCGCAATGCCTTACGGCATTAAAAATCACGGTATAACATCACACAGCAGACAAACATATTGTCTTTTTCGTAAAAATCCGCACTGCCGTTATATTTCTCCGCTATTTGCTTTATTGTTTTTATACCGTATCCGTGACCTTGTAATCGTGATTTTGAGGTTTTTAACGAATGATTTTCCGAAAGCACGGATTTTTCAATAGTGTTGCTTACATAAATCATAATCTTATACTCATCACCGGAAAAATTGCAGATTATACTTTTATGAGCATCGGGCGAGGCAGAGCAGTTTTCGATAGCGTTGTCCAGGATATTTCCAAGTAAATTGCACATATCTATATCCGCTACGCCGTCAAGCTGTTTTGAACCTGTGAAGACAAAATTAATGTCATGGTTTCGAGCGATTGATATTTTAGTGTTAAGTATAGCGTTGATAAAGACGTTTCCCACATCGATGCACACATCAATATTGCTTATCTCGTTTTTGCATTGCTTTAAAAACATACCGATTTCATCGTACTTCTTTTCGTCGGACAGCATCGTCAGTACTTCAAAGTTCTGCTTCATATCGTGTCTGAGTCGAGCTGTTTCCTCGTACTGGTTCTTTATCGTTTCGGCGTATTTAATTCTATATTCCTGCTGCTGCTTTTCAAGCTTCAGTAGGGTGGCCTGACGGTTGCTCTTGCTCATGGCTACGGTCATATAAAAGCATATCAGATTTATGATTACCAATCCCAGTTCAGCTATCAATAAAATACGCGTTTGATTTTCGTTATAATCGGAATATAGCTGTGACATATGAATGAATGTTATTGAAACAAACGAAACCACAAACACCGACAAAATAAGCAGCCATTCGCTCGATCTAAGCGCAACATCTTTATCAGCCGTTATTTTCAGAATGATGCCGAAAATATATATAAGCAAAATTTGAACCGAGAGTACGGCAATAACTCTTTCCAAAGTATGAGTGCCCAATATCTCCGCAACCGCGTTACCTGAGGCGGCTGAAATTGTGCTTGTAACAAGAGCGTTTGTGCAGACTATTACGATATTTGCAAGTATAGCGGCAAATGCCTTTTTTATTACCGACCCCGGCAAAAACAGGCTGTAAGCAAAGAACATAACAGTATAAATCAGACCGTATACTCCTTCGTACAAAGTAAAGTTGTTTATAACAGTGACAATCACCGAAAATGATACACAGCCGATAAGGTACAGAATTATTCCTTTTCTGCTTTTTAAGTCAAGCTTTAAAAACCTGCATATAAAATGGCATACGGTCAGGTTTTCAAAAAAAGTAATGAGAAGCTCAAATGCCGCCCATAAAAAATCAGTCATATTTACTCCTGTTAGGTTGTTTCCCTGATAAACTTTTTGTACTTTTCTGCAAGTGAATTTTTATATCGTCGGCTTATTTCCGCCTGGTTGCTGTCAGTTAAGTATACTATATGATTCGGATAATCAATACGCTGAATGTGATTAAGATTAACAATTATCCTGTTATGCGTCCTTGCAAAATGTTGTTCGGGTAGCATACCGCTGATATTATCTATCGTGCTTCTGATTTTTAGCATCACGTTCGATTTGCAGATAATGTCTATGTAATTCGATCTGCTACAGATATATATTATATCACCGACAGTCACTTTCCCGATTTCTCCGTATGGCAGGTCAAAGCACAAGGTCTTTGAAGTCTGAAGAAAAAACATCAGCTTTCCGATAACCGACCGTAGCTTTTGGTCAAAAATATCAAGGTCCTTCGGAATAAAGTTGAACGGTCTGTAGTCAAAGCTTTCGTATACAAGATGATTTTCGGTGGTGATAAAGATAATTATTGTTTTTTCGGATAAATTTCTTATCCTGTTTGCAACATCAAGACCGTTCATTTCCGGCATAAGTATATCAAGAAAAACTACATCATACGGATTTTGATTATGCTGCTTGAGAAAAGACACTGCATTTAAGTATTTATCCAAGGAAATCTCAATTTCAAATTCTTTAAAGCACGCTTTTATCTTCCTGCTCAAGCAATCAAGATATACCTTTTCATCATCACATACTGCTATTTGCATATGTTCAGCAACTCCTAATTAAAATTCATAAATTCTGAATTATATTTGATAAAAATATAAAAAACACATAAATTCTGTATAAATCAACAAATGTCATTTGACTCGGTGTAAAATAAAAAGAAGGAGTGATAATCATGGAATTTTCCGAAAGGCTAAGACAATTACGAGAAAAACACGGTTATACACAAAAACAACTTGCTGATTTTTAGTTTGATTACGAAATAAATACGGATAAAATAAAACAAGAAAATTCGGGCAAAGGATTTCCTTTGTCCTCAGCTTGTAGAAAAAGTCTGTTTTTGAAAACAAACTTCTAACTTACTATCCCTATCCCCCTGCCCCCTTTCCCCCGGAAAGGGGGAGAATACGGGGACTGGCGTCCCTGCGACCTGCCTTGGGGCTACGCCCCAAACCCCATTTTTAACAACGATAGAGGTTTTTCGACAGACTGCGGGCAAAGGATTTTCTTTATCCTTTTTTGTAGTATACATCAAATTAATTCGCTTTGTCAATAAGTTTTAGCTATTAGTATACTTTTTGATTTAAACTATATCGGCTAAACTTCACTAAATTACGCCAAACTTCACAGTTTTATTGACATCGCAATTTTTTTGTTATATTATTAAAAAAATTGCAGACTAAATTGGCAATTCTCATTCAAAGAATAACTAGTGATAATACAATAAAAATCAGAGCTAAGTCATGTATAGGAGAAAAAATGAAACTCGAAATCAATCAACTCACGAAATCCTATAGCAAAGGCAAAAAAGCCCTCGACAGCTTTACCCTCACCCTTGAAAAAGGCGTGTACGGCATCTTAGGTCCCAACGGTGCGGGCAAATCCACGTTGATAAACTGTGTAACCGGCATAATAAAGCCCGACAGCGGCAGTATTGCTTTTACCGACGGTGACAGTCACGATTATATGTCGCACCTCGGCTTTTTACCGCAGAATCAGGACTTTTATCCTAATTTTACGGCAAGAGAGCTTATCCTCTACTCTATGGCGCTGAAAGAAGTAAAGGTCGATAATCCAAAAGCCTATGCCGACGGGATTTTAAAGCGTGTAAATCTGTATGACGACCGCAACAAAAAGGTCGGCGCACATTCGGGCGGTATGAAGCAAAGGCTCGGCATAGCGCAGGCACTTGTAGGCGAGCCAAAGGTCGTTATATTTGACGAGCCGACAGCAGGACTTGACCCCAAGGAGCGTATACGCTTCAGAAATGTAATCTCATCGCTTGCAAACGATAAGATAGTGATTTTAGCTACTCATATCGTTACCGATATTGCTTTTATTGCCAAGAATGTTGTACTTATTGATGGCGGAAAGATGATAAGCTGTGCCTCACAAAGTGAGCTTTGCAATGATATTTACGGCAAGGTCTGGGAGGTGCTCACCGACTACGAAACAGGTATGGAGCTTATGCGGACAAAGCGCGTCAGCAATGTTATAAGCGAGGACGACAGGTTCAATGTCCGTGTTGTAAGCGACGAAAAGCCGCACCCCGACGCCGTTAATGTTCAGCCTGCGCTTGAAGATGTGTGCATTTACCACTTCGGAGAGATAGGTGAATGATATGCTGAAATACGATCTTAAAAAGTACATACTGAAGCCGTCACTCCTTATCTGCATTATCGTGCTTATTCTTTTAAACTTTGTTAAGGTATTTGAGCTGTATTACTACACGGGTGGGGGCAGAGCCGTTCTTTCGGGAAATGCCGTACAGGGCACGGATATACTGTACGATAAATACAGCGTAAAGATAACTGATGAAAAGATAAACGGACTAAAAACCGAGCTTGCTAATGCGGAGCAGATGCTAAAAGAGTACGGTATAATTGAAGAGCCGATTGAGGGTACATATTGCGGCTACCCCTACGGTGATGTAAATTTATTCAAGGACCTTATTTCGTCCTACGAATACGCTATTCTATACTCAAATAAAAGCGCAGAAATAACCGAAAATGCAAGGGCAAACGCCGAGTTCTACAGCGATAAGAGCCGGTACGAATACCGTCTTTCAAAGCTGTATGAGGATTGCTATAAAGGCAGGTCGCTCGACGGCTATTATCAGTCCGAGGGGCACAAGGCCATCTTCGACTACAAGTTTTCTGCCTTGTTGTCAATGTTTATCATAGTGCTTGCAATATCTCCGATAGTATCAAAGGAATATGTTATAGGCTACAATAAGCTTATATCCTCGTCCGGAAAAAGAAGGTCGGTTATGCTTGCAAAGCTGACAGCAGCGGCGATATTTACGTTTGCGGTTATGCTTATACTGTTTGCTTCGGATATGGTTTATTTTCAGCTTATCTACGGCTTTGACGGCTTTTCCGCACCGATATACGCCTTGCAGGAATTTGAGATGTCCCCGTTTAATATTACGCTTTTCGGCGCTCTTGTGATAACGTTCGTACTAAGACTTGTGTTCCTGCTTATGTTTACATTCCTCGTGACGGCAGTATCGTCCTTTTGCAAAAATGATATAATTTCCATGGTTGTAAGCGTAGCGGCGGGATTTCTGCTTGTAATCGGCTCGGAACTGCTCCCCGGCGTGCTTAACCCCACAACGCTTATCGGTACGACAGAGCTTTTCACAAATATGAATGTCTGCAATATCCTTGATTTCCCCGTATTCAATGTTGTTGTAACTTTAACCGAAGTAATACTTCTTGCTGTCGTCTTTGCTGTCGTGTCTGTACGGAGGGGTATGAAATGCTGTTAAAAAATGAACTGAAAAAACTGTACATAAAGCAGTACGGGCTTATTGTACTGCTGATAGTCTTTATAGCAAAACTGCTCACAAGTGCGGATTTGTACAAGGCAAGCTACAGCGATATGTTGTACGAACAGCAGAAATATTATCTCGAATATATGCAGGAGTACGGCGGACAGCTTACCGATGAAAAGGAAACCGCTATACTCTCGCTATACAGCGAGGCAGAAGCCGCAAAGCAGCAGCAAAGTGAGATACTTGAAAAAAACAGAGCGGGCGAATATTCCACTCCCGAAGAATTTACAAACGCGATGCGGGAGATACCCGACATAATCGAAAAGTATGACGCTATAAAGCTGCTTTATTCAAACTACGAAAGAGTAAGCGCAGACCGTGAAAATCTGCTTATGCTCCCGTCCGGCTCAAACGCCATGACAAGCGGAATAGAGTATCTGTTTATTATGGCAATATGCTATATCTCTGCGGCAATGTGCTATTATGAAAGAAAGATGAAGCCGCTTATCGTTACCGCCGCAAACGGCAGACGCTCGGGCGGGTACAGGCTTATATCCTTGTTTTCGCTCATTTTTACCGGCTGGCTCGGACTGTTTATTATAGAGCTTACTTCATTATTTGCCGTTATCGGAGCGGAAAACCTCGGCTGTGGCGTACAGTCGCTCGAAGCCTTTGAGAACACCCCGTTTGGCAGTCTGTCTATAATCGCAATGTTTATTGTTATCCACCTGACAAAGCTGCTCGGGTACCTGCTTATTTCGGCTGTATGCGTACTGCTTTGTACGCTGACAAAAAATCTGCCGCTGTCGCTGTTTGTGCCTATGGCGGTTACTTGCGTGTGGGTTTATCTTTTCGGCCAGAATAATGCCGTGTATTATTCGCCGTTTTCACTTGTGCTCGGCTCGCCGTATTACACGGGAGATTGTTATGTAACCGAGGGCAGACTTGAAATTCTGCTGTATTCATGCGTTCCTACCGAACTTCTGGTTATGCTGATAACGATAGCTGTTATTGTGATAGCGTTTACTGCGGCAGTATATATCGGTAGCATAAAGCGCTGTCGTCCGGGAAAAAAGGCTGTGATTTCAGCAGTTGCCGCTTCGCTGATACTGCTGTTGTCAGGCTGTTCTCAGAGCACCGCCGATAACACGGCGGCGGACGGAAGATACGGTTTTGCTTATGACGGTGAAGGATATTACTTGCTCAGTACCGAGACCGACGATGAATACAATATAATTTCTCAAAGGATAATCAGATATGACGATAAGCTGAATCTTTCAGAGGACGATATACTGCGAAATATAACCTGTGACGGCAGGGTTGATTGTATGCTTGCAAGCGACGGGTATCTTTATTATACCGAAAGCTTTCAGAATGGCGGCACATATACCGATAATGTGTGCAGAATACGGCTCAGCGACTGCTATAAGGAAACTGTGTCTGCCGCGCCTAAAGCCGAACGGATTAGTCGCTATCTTGACCTGCTGACAATATGGTCGGGTGACAGCGATGATTACAGCTACAACGGTATGTGTAAGTATCAGAATAATCTGTATCTGCAGACTAATAACTACAAGGTGTTTGTACTTGACTTGAATACGGGCGCACGCCGTCTGTTGTTCAGCGAGAATTATATAAACGGGAATATTTCTGTTATTGACGGCAAGGTGTTCTATTTAAATTCAGACGGCAATCCGGTCTGCTTTGACAATGAAAAGAAGATCATCAGCGAAAGAATGTTCTATGCGATAGCATCTGACGGAGAATATATTTACTGCTCGAACAATTCTGTCACTTATCGGTATAAGGTGAGTGATTTATCGGAAGAAAAGTTTGCCGACAAGGGAGAAGCGTATATGGCGGACAGGAGCTGTGTGTATTTCGGCGACGGAACATATATGGACGCTTACGGAAAACAGGTGGAAATATCTCAGGCGAAGGACGGAAGTATTTTTCTTGCAAACGGCAGAGTAATAGTCAAAAACAGTGACGGAACATTAGAATTTTCAGACAAATAACGGAGGAAACGTAAATGAAAAAACTAATTATTGCATCATTGCTTGCAATAGCTCTTGTTTTTTCGCTCTGTTCCTGTGCGGGAACAAGTGAAAGTGACACACAGAGCCTTGTGTTAAATCCATTTGAAACATCTGAGAACGAAAACAGCAAAACGCCTGCCAATGATGACCGTTATGAGCTTTATGACAAGTATCAGAGCGGCGCCCTGCAATTTGACTTTTCAGAAATGAACGACGCTCAGAATATTGAATATAACGGTGAAAAAATAAAAATAACTTTTTCGGCAAATGCCGCAAGTAATCGGGAAGACATAACGATAGGATATATGGCGTTTATCGGAGGAATACCGCAGGTTATATCCGTAAACGGAAGTGAAGAAGCCGAAACTGTAAGCGTAAACTTTCCTAAAGATAAAATTACAAACGTATCTATCAACATAAAACCTCGCATTACAAAGGAGCTTGAAGATAAAAAAGAACTGAATTTGCAGATTGTTTCAATTTTCAATATCGGTTATGTGCCGCAGGGTAAATATGCGGGCTTGGGCTTTGGCAATATAAACGCAGGCTCTGCCGTATACACAGCTTGTCTTACAATGAACGAAAAGGCTGAAACTGTTGAGCTTAGCGGAAATGCAGAGTTTGAAAATATACCCGCGTCCGACAGCTCATTAAAGTCATATACGCTTAAAAAAGCGGGTAAAATGAGCAGCGGCGCAATATTAAAAATGTTCAGTGTGAATAATGAAACCGAGCACCTTATTCTTGACAAAAGCACCCAGACTTGTGATGTGCTGTTTGACGGCGCGGATTTTGATACTTATAATGTTTTCTTTTATGTAAATCATAAGAGAGTACAAGTAAACGGCAAGGACTATGCTGCGGTATCGGCAAAAGCAGGGTATGTTCCGAAGCTCACGGCTACTCTTGAAAATGTCAATAACCACGATGTTGTCTATGCTATAGCTGTGCCTTTAACTAATGATTATACAAAGGCAAGAATACTTAAAACAACAAGCCGGCTCAGCTTTTCGCCTGATGATGAGATAATAACAAATCCCGCAACACAGCTGCCTGCCGACACAAGTGCAGATGTACCCGAAAGTGAGCCCGGCATAACGGATATCGACCGGCTTTCCGACCCGCTTTTTGCATACACTCCGATGGGATATATAGATAACGATATGCGTTATTTACTGCTTTACAGGGAGAAAAATCTTGATGCCGCTGACGGATATTGCTACATTGTTTACAACAGCACAGACAAGACAATCTCCGATGAGCTTTATACCATTGACAATCGATGCCTGCGGACAAGCTATGGTGACGGTTATTTTGTAATTCTTGATAAAGTCCTTGATGATAACGGCAAAATAAAAGAACAATATGTATTAACCTACAACGAAAATCTTGAAGAAATAAACCGTATTGCTTTCTCCGATACAAAGCTTTTCAGCGCCGCTTATATTGCGGCGACCGATCAGTATTGTATATGTACCGAAAAGGACGGCGTATATACAATGGCATTGTACACCAAAGACGGTGAACAGGAAAAAGTACTGACAAGCGGCGAATGGTACGCACAGAATATTTTATCTACCGGAGATAGACTCGCTGTCCTTGAACGTGATATGAATAGTCACGAAAAGCTTGAAATAATTGATTTAAGTGGTAATGTCATCTGCTCGGCGGCACCCGTAAAGGATTATAACGCAATACGCATTGAAAGAGCCGGAAAGCTGATTTATATGCCGCCAAACCTCGGGTATTCGCCTCTGCCTGACGAAGCCCCAAACGACTGTGTAATAGTATATGATACCGAAAGCAGAGAGTTATCGGAGTTCAGACCTGAAACGGCGCAGGAGGCAGGAACGCTCAGATTTACACCCGACGGCAAAACCGCAGTGTGCATAACTGAGACAGATATTACAAACGAGGATAAAACAGATCTTATCGGGGTAATAGACAAGCTTTATATGTACGATACGGAAAGCGGCACCAAAATAAAGGAAATCGAGATTGATACAAAATCTCCGCTTTATATGCACAGAGTCTATGAGGATAAAGTGATGTTCTATGAGCTGTTAATAGATGAAGCAACCGATGAAACAAGGCAGAATGTGCAATGTTTTTATATGATAGATTTATAATTAATGCTGTAGCGGCGAATGCGGCATTATTATAATAAAAAATTAAATTAGGATGTGTAATTATGAAAAGAATAATTAAAATGATTACTGCATTTACAGCAGCAATATGCCTTACTGTTAATGCTTTTGCTGCCAATCCCGTGACTGGCGGCGATTATGTTGGTACTTTAAAATCAACTGCCTATTCGCAATATTCAAAGAGATTCTCTGCTAGAACTCAAAATACAAATGAAAGCGTTGACGAGATTTTTGCTGGATTGAGTGTTAATGACTACTATACAGGTGGCCAGTATGATTATAACGATGATAGGAACTATAATTCAGATGATGTTCGTACATACTGCTATGTATCTTATGGTAGTGGTGCAAAAAAAGTAACTTCTTTTGGCGCTCATTCAGCATATGACAACGGAAAACAAACTTGCATGTTGTATTCATCACATAATTTTACAATATAATTTAAACCGGATATTTAATCGCCGTTGAATATCAATTATTATTCCAAAGGAACTGCAATATTATGGCAGTCGATGAGGGCAACTGAGTGACTTTAAAATAGATGCTCAGTTGTTTCCTTATATATATTATTGCACAAAGCGGTATACAGAAAACAGTAACAAAGGTATTTTGCAAAGTAACGGAGGAACGCAAATGAAAAAACTTATCATTGCATCATTGCTTGCAATAGCTCTTGTTTTTTCGCTCTGTTCCTGTGCGGGAACAAGTGAAAGTGACACACAGAGCCTTGTGTTAAATCCATTTGAAACATCTGAGAACGAAAACAGCAAAACGCCTGCCAATGATGACCGTTATGAGCTTTATGACAAGTATCAGAGCGGCGCCCTGCAATTTGACTTTTCAGAAATGAACGACGCTCAGAATATTGAATATAACGGTGAAAAAATAAAAATAACTTTTTCGGCAAATGCCGCAAGTAATCGGGAAGACATAACGATAGGATATATGGCGTTTATCGGAGGAATACCGCAGGTTATATCCGTAAACGGAAGTGAAGAAGCCGAAACTGTAAGCGTAAACTTTCCTAAAGATAAAATTACAAACGTATCTATCAACATAAAACCTCGCATTACAAAGGAGCTTGAAGATAAAAAAGAACTGAATTTGCAGATTGTTTCAATTTTCAATATCGGTTATGTGCCGCAGGGTAAATATGCGGGCTTGGGCTTTGGCAATATAAACGCAGGCTCTGCCGTATACACAGCTTGTCTTACAATGAACGAAAAGGCTGAAACTGTTGAGCTTAGCGGAAATGCAGAGTTTGAAAATATACCCGCGTCCGACAGCTCATTAAAGTCATATACGCTTAAAAAAGCGGGTAAAATGAGCAGCGGCGCAATATTAAAAATGTTCAGTGTGAATAATGAAACCGAGCACCTTATTCTTGACAAAAGCACCCAGACTTGTGATGTGCTGTTTGACGGCGCGGATTTTGATACTTATAATGTTTTCTTTTATGTAAATCATAAGAGAGTACAAGTAAACGGCAAGGACTATGCTGCGGTATCGGCAAAAGCAGGGTATGTTCCGAAGCTCACGGCTACTCTTGAAAATGTCAATAACCACGATGTTGTCTATGCTATAGCTGTGCCTTTAACTAATGATTATACAAAGGCAAGAATACTTAAAACAACAAGCCGGCTCAGCTTTTCGCCTGATGATGAGATAATAACAAATCCCGCAACACAGCTGCCTGCCGACACAAGTACAGATGTGCCCGAAAGTGAGCCTGAAAACAGCAATACGGCTGCATCAGACAGCGTATTGTATAAAAATAACGTGGTAGGATATATTGATAATGATTTGAACTATCTTCTGTTATATAAAAGAGCGTCAGATGAACCCGAAGACGGTCTTGAATATACTTACTCTGTATATGATAAATCAACAGGCAAGATAACCGAAAGCTTAAGAAGCCAAAAATCACCTTGGGATATTTCCTGCTGTAAAGGACAGTTTACCTATATGGATGAGAACTTGACCGAAGACCAAAGCACTACGTCAGAGATATTCGCCGTAACATATAATGAAAAGTTTGAAGAAATAAGCAGACTCAGCGGCCTTACGGTAAGCGATAGTATTCATTATATATCCGCCGTATACTCAAAGCAGCTTGATAAATACTTCGTATGCTATAGAAAAGACGGCAGAGACGAATACATAATAAGCAGATTCAGCAAGGATGGAAAAGAAGAAAAGGAGCTTTTCAGTGACAGCGATTACTATTATAGCAGTACAATGCTGCTTGCGGATAACAGAATTGTCCTTTGTAAGTATCGCGCAGTACCCGACGGTTGCTCAATCCAGGTTATAGACTTTGACGGAAACGAAATAACCGCCGATATGCCGCAGAGTACAGATTATTATGCGCTGATGGGGCAAAAATCGGGTAAATACTACTGCCTTTTATCTAATCGAACCGGTTACGCATCCAAAACCGAAGAGTTCCCCGAGGATACATTGTATCTTTATGACGGCGAAAAGGACAAAATAGTTGAATTCACACCCGAAGAAGCTATTGAAATGGGTTGCGTGAGAATAACTCCGGACGGTACAAAAGCGGTAACTATAACCGAACATGAGTTTTTGAATGAGGAGCAGACAAATCGTCTGTACACCGATCTTGTAATAAAAATATATGACCTTGATACCGGAGAAAAGATAAATGAGATAAAAAACGACAAGGGCAGCGGTGTAAAGGGGCGCAACATTCAGGCATTTGATGACAGAATTGTCGTATATGACGGCAGCTTTACAGATTGCATTTTATATCAGTTCAGATATGATGAGCAGGCGGGATAAGTGAAAAGTGTTGTTAATCGGCGGCGGACAATTTACATAAATTATTTAGATTAAACGGAGGACATTTAAAATGATTAAAAAACTTTTACGAGCATTAGCAGCATCACAATTCGCTATAGCTTTGGTCCTCTCACTCTGCTCCTGTGCGGGAACAGGTGAAAGTGACACACAGAGCCTTGTGTCAAATCCATTTGAAACATCGGAGAACCTAAACAGCGAAACACAAGTGAGCAACCCGTTTGACACAACAGCTTCCGTAACAAATATCTCCGTAGATTCAGCGGTTATAGAAACATTGCCTCCGTTTAGTAAACCTCAGGAATCCGAACCGGAAAATGATGATTTCAGCAAATATCAGGAAGCCGAAATTGCATTCAGCGACTACAGCATTGAAGGCAAGTCAACTGTAAAGTACAGCGGCGGTGAGGTAAATTTCAGCTTTGTGTCCGATTCTGCAAAGAATAAATATGATGTAGAGATTGGCTATATGGCATTTATAAACGGTGTGCCTCAAAAGCTGTCGCTGAACGGCTCTGAAAAATCCGAGCTTGTAAGCATTTCACAAAAGCCCGACACAAAGCAGACGGTTACTCTTACCTTTATTCCGAAGATAACAAAAGAATACGAACATGAAAAAATATTGAAAGTAAAGCTGATGACCGTTTTGCACCCGTCTTACAGACCTAAAGACGGCTTTTTAGGCTTCGGTAACGCACATTCCGGACAGTCGTTCTTTGAGTTTGAGATTGAAGCAGACACAGAACCACAGATTATCGACGATTTTACATATTCGTCAGATTGTGAAAGCATTTTAGCAACCGCAAAAGTAAAAGAGGAGTATAATCTGACTGACGCAAAAATATCCGGCGCAAATATGATAAGTTTGTTTGATGCAAAGCGTCAGGAACACAGCTTATCTATTGATAAAAGCTCGGATAAATTGGGCGTTACTCTGCTATTATATGGCGGCGAGCCTGATGAATATGCTGTATATTTTTATAAGAACCATGAGAGAATAAAGCTTGGAGAGAACGGCGGTATGAGATTTGCTTCAAAAACCGGTTATATAAATGAGTACAAGGTGGCGCTTGACGATGTAAAAGCGGGAGATATAATTTATGCTGTTGAAGTACCGCTGAACGCCGAGATTGGCTCAATGAATATCCGTAAAAGTATTAGTATTGTGGTTACGGAAAACGAATAAGATGACAAAATATATTTCATAAATATCGGAGGAGCGCAAATGAAAAAACGCATTATCACATCTGCACTTGCTTTGGCACTTGCTTTCTCACTTTGTGCTTGTACAGACAATACATCGACAACGGAAAGCTATTCCGATAGTACAAGCGGAACGACCGCATCGGGGAAATCTTCTTTTGAGCAAAGCGGTGACAGCGTTCTTTTACCTGAGAGCGGATATGAAACGAGTAAACCGAATCAGGCTAACGAAACCCTGAAGGACATAAGCATTTATGATTATATCCCTGTCGGATATGTTGATGAAGAGCAGAGGTATTTGTTGCTGAAAGCAAACGCAGATAACTCCTTAAACGATTATACTTGCGATTACGTCGTTTATGACGACAGAGAAAAGAAGGCTGTATATCACTTTACAGTAGGAGGTTACTATGATCCGGTATCTGAATCACAGCCTTTTGATTCGGATGTAAAATATAGTGAAGGAATGTTCTCTTTTTCTGCGTGGAACTATTATGTCGATACCGATGAATGTGAAAGATGGTACGAGGTTACCGATGTGTATGGAAATCTGATATATAAAAGTACAACAAGCAAAACGCAGATAAGTCATTGTACTTATGTTCCTTCCGACGACAAGGTATATTACAATGCTTCTGTAAACGATGAATGCTGCTTTTATAAAATGAATTCAGACGGAAGCAATAAAGATAAATTATTCGATGAAAATTTTGCGGATTTCTATGTGCTTGATAATGAAATAGTGGGTTATTACTGCGAGGGCGAGGCGTTTACCGATGAATTTGACGCTTGCTATTTTTGCGTTATGGATAAAAACGGAAAGATGATAAAGCAGATAAACATAGGTCCTTTCAGCAACTGCAACCGCAGGCTTGTTAAGGCGGGAGATTATATCTGTTTTATGTCACCGTTTGACCCGGAGATAAATCCGGATTTTTCCGAACGCTCAAACGGAGTTATTTTCTACAATTACAAAACGAACGAGCTGAGAGTACAGTATTTTGATAACGAGATAGAAAATAGTTATTGCGGGATTACTCCAAACGGTGAATATCTGATAACCTGTGTGCCCGATGATGTTGAAATCAAAGATTCTGCATTATACGGCTATGAGCGAGGTTATACAACCGTAAATATATATGATACAGCAACCGGTGAGAAGCTGAAATATGAAAAGCTCGGACAAGAAAATCTCCGCCCGTCATATATGAATGTATTCAATTACAGAGTGGTTTTCATGGACGGATGGAACAAGACTGTTTATATGATAGATAACATATAAACCGGCGATCGACGGTTTATAATAAATTAATCTCGGGAGGAACATAGAAATGCAATTTAGAAAGAAAATTCTTGGAGGAATTGCTGCTATATTAGCAGCATCAACACTTACGATATTTGCATCAGCTATATCTGCAAGTGATTTCACATACAATACGACCATTAAGACATTGGACAAGCTTACAGTCAATGAATACGACCTGATAAGAAAAGAAATGGAGTCGTTTTTAGACACAATCAACGAGATATAGGAGGTAAAGAATTATGGCAGAAAAAAGGCGAGATAATAAAGGCAGGGTTTTGCGAGCAGGCGAATCGCAGCGTTCTGACGGTAAGTATGAATATAAGTATGTAAACAGTAACAGTTAGCGTCATTCCGTATATAGTTGGAAACTAGTAGCAACCGACAAAGTTCCTGAAGGAAAGCAAGGCGGGACTTCGCTTCGTGATATGGAGAAGCAAATACAGAAGGACTTGGAGGACAACCTTCTTATTTATCAAACCCGCAAGATGGCACTCAATTCCTTTTGGGATCAATACATCGAACTCAAAAAAGAACTGTAATGCGAAAGAGGAAGAAGATGCAAAAGCGGAACGTCGAGAGCCTGAACTGTTACCGCATTTCAGTTGCCACCATTTGCGACATACATTCTGCACTCGCTTTTGTGAGAACGAAACTAACCTGAAGATTATTCAGGAGATTATGGGACACGCGGATATTACAACCACGATGGACATATATAATGAAGCAACAAAGGATAAAAAGATGGAGTCCTTTGCAGGGCTTGAGGGTAAAATCAAGATACGATGAAAAAGGGGGCTTGCCACAACACGGTGGCAGGCTCCTTGATTTTTGAATAAGAATATGTTATACTGTATAAACAAATAAAGGTTTATGCGGCGAATAGTCGGTGGTATCCGAGATGTGCTTCTTCGCCGGACAATGAAAACACCCTCGTTTTTTTACGACAATTTTTACGACAAATCAAATAAAGTTATGACATCTTATGTGAGGTTATGTACTTTAATGAAAACGGTTTGGATTAACAAAGTAAGGAAAAGAGAGGTTAAATCAGGGTATAAGATACTCTCCCTTGAAATCCCCACCATGAAGCCCATCGGCACGCCTGCTCCCTCCGCCAAGGCGGCAGAAGAAAAGGCTCCCGAGACGGCGGCTCCCGCTGCGGAAACCGCGGCCGAGCCTATCGACTTCTCTAAGGTGGAGATCGAGCCGCTGTTCAAGGATTATGTGGACTTTGAGACCTTCTCCAAGAGCGACTTCCGCGCCGTGAAGGTCAAGGCCTGCGAAGCGGTGAAGAAGTCCAAGAAGCTGCTTCAGTTTACGCTGGACGACGGCACCGGCACCGACCGCACCATTCTCAGTGGCATTCACGCCTATTACGAACCGGAGGAGCTGGTGGGCAAGACCTGCATCGCCATCGTCAACCTGCCGCCCCGTCCCATGATGGGCATCGAGTCCTGTGGAATGCTGATCTCCGCCGTCCATCAGGAAGCTGGCGAGGAAAAGCTCCACCTGCTCATGGTGGACGATCACATCCCCGCCGGAGCCAAGCTGTACTAAGGCCAATCAACAACATCCCTGCGGAGCTGCTTCCGCAGGGATGTTGTTTTAGCCTGGAAAATGCTATTGCCCTTATTCCCCTGAAAAAACGTATATGCCTTTGCTTTTCAACTCTTTATCGAAATATAAAAAGACCGCTCTTCCAGCTGTATGGAAAAGCGGTGTCTTTTTATCACAATTTCGAACCCCATCAGGCTTCCACGTTGGATTTCGTGGGCAGCGCACGCTGCACATTACCGCTGCGCAGGCAACGGGTACACACGTTCATCCGCTTCGGCTGACCATTCACCAGAACGCGCACATTCTGCACGTTGGGAGCCCAAACGCGATTGCTCTTGCGGTTCGAGTGGCTGACGTTGTGGCCGCTCATCGCGCCCTTTTCGCACACTTCGCAAAACTTGCCCATCATTACACCTCCTAACGGGATGTTTGGATTCATAACAGCTTGACTATTTTAGCACGCTTTTTCCCATTTGGCAAGGAAAATTTCTGTTTTCCCGACATTTTCCATGAAAATGTTGTGTGAAGCCGTCTCCGGGTGATACAATAAACCCGGAAAAGAAAGAAAAGGAGAACGCTCATGGCCTTTGCCCATCTGCATCTGCATACTGAATACAGCCTGCTGGACGGCGCCAACCGCATCGGCCCGCTGGTCAGCCGCCTGAAAGAACTGGGCTTTACCCACGCCGCCATCACCGACCACGGCGTCATGTACGGCGCGGTGGATTTTTATAACGCCTGTCGGGACGCGGGCATTACCCCCGTCATCGGCTGCGAGGTCTATATCTGCCGCAACCGTTTTGAAAAAAGCGGCGCGGCCCGGGAATACAGCCATATGATCCTCCTGTGCGAAAACAACACAGGCTATCAGAACCTCATCAAGCTGGTCAGTGCCGGCTTCACCGAGGGCTTCTATTATAAGCCACGCATTGACTACGAACTGCTGAAGCAGCACACCGAGGGCCTGATCTGCCTGTCCGCCTGTCTGAGCGGCGACCTGCCCAAAATGCTGCTGGAGGGCCGCTACGACGACGCGAAGGCTTACGCCCTGCAAATGCAGGAGCTTTTCGGCAGGGATCACTACTACATCGAGCTGATGGATCACGGCATCCCCGAGGAAAAGACCGTGCTGCCCCGGCTGGTGCGCGTCGCGCAGGAAACGGGCATCCCCATGGTCGCTACCAACGACTGTCACTATCTGAACCGGGAAGATTCAAAGGCGCAGGAGGTGCTTCTGTGCATCCAGACCGGCAAGACCCTGCAGGACGAAACCCGGATGCGCATGAACACCGAGGAGCTCTATGTCAAGAGCGAAGCGGAAATGCGCGCCGTGTTTCCCAACTTCCCCGAGGCCATTGAAAACAGCCAGAAGATCGCCCAGCGCTGTCAGGTCACCTTCGACTTCGGCCATCTGCACCTGCCCCGTTACCCCATCGACGACGGCGAAACCGCCGAGGAAATGCTCCGCCGCCTGTGCGGCGAGGGGCTGAAGGCCCTGTACCCGGACGAATGGGACGACCCGGCCTCCGAGCCCTGCCAGCGGCTGGAATATGAGCTTTCCGTCATCTCCCACATGGGCTATGTGGACTACTTTCTCATCGTATGGGACTTCATCAACTATGCCAAGAGCCACGGCATCATGGTAGGGCCAGGCCGTGGCAGCGGCGCGGGCAGCATCGTGGCCTACACCCTGCGCATCACCATGCTGGATCCCCTGAAATACAGTCTGCTGTTCGAGCGTTTTCTGAACCCGGAGCGGGTCAGTATGCCCGATTTGGACATCGACTTCTGCTACGAGCGCCGTCAGGAGGTCATCGACTATGTGGCCCGGAAGTACGGCAGCGACCACGTCAGCCAGATCATCACCTTCGGCACCATGAAGGCCAAGGCCGTCATCCGGGACGTTGGCCGGGTCATGGGCATGAGCTACGCCGCCGTAGATCAGGTGGCCAAGGCCATCCCCTTCTCGCTGGACATGACCCTCTCCAAGGCGCTGGAGGTCAGCCCTCAGCTGGCCGAACTGGTTCATAGCGACCCGCAGGTCCGCCAGCTCTACGACACCTCCCTTTTATTGGAAGGAATGCCCCGCCACGCCAGCACCCACGCGGCAGGCGTGCTCATCACCGCCAAGCCCGTCACCGAGTACGTGCCTTTGCAGACCAACGACAACGTCATCACCACCCAGTACCCCATGGGCACGCTGGAACGGCTGGGCCTTCTGAAAATGGACTTTCTGGGTCTGCGTACTCTGACCGTCATCCGGGACACGCTGGACATGATGCGTCAGGAAGGGGTGGACATGAAGCCCGAGGGCATCCCCACCGACGACCCCGGCGTGTACCGTATGATCTCCTCCGGGGACACGGACGGCGTGTTCCAACTGGAATCCGGCGGGATGCGCCTGTTCCTGCAAAACATGAAGCCCTCCTGCTTCGAGGACATTATCGCCGCCATCTCCCTCTACCGGCCCGGCCCCATGGAGTCCATTCCCCGCTACATTGCGGGCAAGAACGACCCGGAGATCGTCCACTATGAAACGCCCCTGCTCAAGCCCATTTTGGAGGTCACCTACGGCTGCATGGTCTATCAGGAGCAGGTCATGCAGATCGTGCGGGATCTGGCGGGCTACAGTCTGGGCCGCAGCGACCTGATGCGCCGCGCCATGGCTAAAAAGAAAAAAGACGTCATGGCCAAGGAGCGGGAGTATTTCGTGGACGGCATGGTGGACGAAAACGGCAACGTGGTCATCGACGGCTGCGTCCGCCGGGGCGTGCCCCGGCAGGTGGCCGAGCATATTTACGACGAAATGTCCTCCTTTGCCAGCTATGCCTTCAACAAGAGCCACGCGGCGGCCTACGGACTGGTCGCCGTGCAGACGGCCTGGCTCAAGCTGCATCATCCCGTGCCCTTTATGGCCGCCATTCTCAACAGCGTCATGGACAATCTGCCCAAGGCGGCGGGCTACATCCAGTACTGCCGCGCCCACGGCATTCCGATCCTGCCGCCGGACGTGAACCAGAGCGTCTGGAAATACAGCGTGGGCCGGGACAGCCGGGGTACGCCCGGTATCCGTTTCGGTCTGGGCGGCGTGAAAAACGTGGGACAGGGCGCAGTGGAGCTGATCGTGAAAGAGCGCAGTCACGGCCCCTTTACCGACATTTTTGATTTTGCCACTCGCGCTTGCGGCGAAAGCGTGAACAAGCGCACGGTGGAAAGCCTCATCAAGGCCGGGGCGCTGGACGGGCTGGGCCATAACCGGGCGGAGCTGCTCAGCGTTTACGAGCAGCTGATGGACGATGCCGCTCAGAAGAAGCGCCAGAATCTGACCGGCCAGCTGAGCCTGTTCGATCTGGCGGCCACGGGCGGCGGCGCGGCCCAGCCACCCTTCCGGATCCCCTCCCTGCCGGAGCATCCCCGGAAGGTGCTTCTCAGCATGGAGAAGGAAATGACCGGCGTTTACATCACCGGCCACCCGCTGGACGAAGTGCGCGATCTATTGGGCAGCGGCTTCACCACCGTTGCGGAAGTGCTGGAGGACGCGGACAGCGAAAGCAAGGGGCAGGAATACGACGGCCTTTCCGTCAGCATGGCGGGCATCCTGACCCAATGCCGGGGCAAAGTGACGAAAAAAGGCTCCATGATGGGCTTTCTGGTGCTGGAAGACCTGACCGGCTCCATCGAAGGGCTGGTCTTCCCCAAGGTATACGAAAAATACGCGCCCATGCTCTCCACAGACAGTCTGGTGGTGGTGGACGGCAAGCTCAGTTTCCGGGAAGAAGAAGAACCCAAGCTGCTGGTGGACGCGGTTCGTCCCCTGAACGCCGCCAACGCAGCCATCAAAGCCGCTTCGCCCGAAAAAACCGTCCCGACCTCCCGGGGCAGGGCGGACGCTCCCGCCCGTCCCCTTTCCGCCCCGAAGCTGGCGGCTCAGTCCCAACGGAAGCTTTACCTGCTGGCGGATACCCGCGCCCGCATGGAGGAGATCAAGTCCCTCTGCCGGTCCCACCCCGGCCCCGTGCCCGTCACTGTCAAAATTCAGGACGAGGGCATCGCCTTTCTTCTGGACGAAGGCTACTGGTGCGACGGCGGCGCGGAGCTGCTTTCCGTTTTCCGTTCTCTTTTCGGTGCGGGCGGCGTGGTGCTGAAGGGGAACTAAGCTTCTTTAGGCAGTCACAAACCTTTTCCGCAGTGTTACGGTTTGTTCACACAAAATCCATATTCCTTTGGTATGCTGTATCTGCGTTCAAGGAAAGCCGTTTGTGGCACCCCCTCGGCGGTCTTCTCCTTCCACGCACCGCGCAGGCTTGAGGAGGCCCGCAGCGGCTTTTCCCCCAATTCCTCCTTTTCCCTTGCCGGAGGCGGGTCGTTGTGGTGAGCGACCCGCCTCTTTTGGGGCTGAGCCCCTTTCGGACTGCGCGCTTTGCGCGCAGGAGCGCAGGGGGACATGCGGATTGGCCGAGGTTTTACCGCCGCTCGGCAACAGGCCTCGCGGCTCG
>OLQL01001331.1_pt1 | contig 20891 bp, 19 predicted proteins | sample 1672971 | NCBI WGS metagenome assembly OLQL01 (sample SAMEA3136742, study PRJEB25190) | human gut metagenome | biome: human gut; feature: human-associated habitat; material: faeces | place: Austria | collected 2013
AGGAGTAGATCAGTGAAAGGCTTTTTAAAATGGATATCAACCATATCCCGCTTTACCAAAATGCAGCTGGATAAAGAATTCAAAAATCTGGGGTTTAACAGCAGCCAGCACATTTATATCTTAAAAATCTGCGAAGATCCGGGCATTGCCCAGGAAGACCTGCTGACCGCGTTCAACGTCAATGCCAGCAACGTGACGAGAGCTCTTGCCCACCTGGAAAAGGAAAATTATATTGTCCGGGTACAGAACAGAGACAACAGACGCTGCTACAACATCTATCCGACCCAAAGAGCAAAAGACGTATGCCCGGTCATCAAAGACGCCCTGAAGCGCTGGAACTCAAAGATTCTTGAAGATTTCACCGACGAAGAAAAACATCTGTTTCTGGAATTCCTCACACGGGCCGGAAACCATATGTTAGATTTTGTATATCATAGATAAGAAAGAGAGATATGAATTATGGAACAGCAGCAGTCAGTCAGGGACAATCCGCTGGCCTTTGAGAGCACCGGCCGGCTCATTGCCAAATATTCCGTACCGAGCGTGATCGCCATGCTGGTGAGCTCCCTCTACAATATTGTAGACCAGATCTTCATCGGCCAGGGAGTCGGCATGCTCGGCAATGCGGCAACCAACGTGGCGTTTCCCTTCGTCAATATATGCATCGCCCTTTCACTGCTCATCGGAATCGGCGGTGCCTCCAATTTTAACTTAAATATGGGAAGAGGAGAAAACGAAAAAGCAAAAAGCTATGCAGGCACCTCGATCTCTCTCCTGATCCTCTCGGGCCTTGCCTTAAGTATTTTTTCCCTGCTGTTCCTGAAACCGATCCTGATCGCCTTCGGTTCCACGAAACAGGTATTTCCCTATGCCCTGACCTACACGAGGATCACCGCACTGGGATTTCCGTTTCTGATCGCCACCAACGGATTCTGCAATCTGATCCGGTCTGACGGCAGCCCCAGATATTCTATGGTCGTCATGGTGACCGGAGCCGTCATCAACACCTGCCTGGACCCTCTGTTTATCTTTGGATTCCATTGGGGCATCGCCGGCGGAGCCGCTGCTACCGTCATCGGCCAGATCGGCGGCATGACGCTTGGTCTCGTGCTCAATCAGGCGAAAAACGTGGAATTGCGGCTGCATTTGAAGGGCTTCCGCCCCAATAAGACGATCCTGAAGGGCATTCTGGACGTAGGCTTCCCCAGCATTATCATGCAGTCCATTTCCTCCGTAATGAACGTGCTGATGAACATGATCCTGCTGGGCTTCGGCGCGACGGCGGTCAACGTGCTGGGCGTGTATTTCAAGCTGCAGTCCTTCGTGTTTATGCCGGTATTCGGCCTGAGCAACGGTCTGGTGGCCATTCTGGGCTACAACTATGGCGCGCGGATGCGTGCACGCGTGTATGACGCGCTGAAGGTGGCGCTGATCTGGGCGGCTGCGATCATGCTGCTGGGCACGCTGGCCTTCCTGCTGATCCCCGAAACGCTGCTGGGCCTGTTCGAGGCCGGAAACGCGCGGGATCTGACCGACATGGGCGTGGTCGCCCTGCGGGTCATCAGCCTGAGCTTCCTGCTGGCGGCGGTGGGTATCACCATTTCCACGCTGTTCCAGGCCGTGGGCAAGGGCATGTACAGCCTGTGGATGAGCCTTTGCCGGCAGATCATCGTGCTGCTGCCCGTGGCGTGGCTTTTGAGCAAGACCGGCAACGTGGACGCGGTGTGGTGGAGTTTCCCCATTGCGGAGCTGTTTTCGGTGGCGCTGTGCCTGCTTTTGTACCGGCGGGTGGACAGAAATATGCTGCAAAAACTGTAAATGCTTTTCGCCCGGCAGGATCGGTTTGATCCCGCCGGGTTTTTGAATGGAAAAAACACGCTGTCCAACCGGCGGGAATCGGATGTTATGGATAGAATCCTACCAGGTTTTTAAGGGCTTTGACCCAAAGTTGCAAATTCTTTCCTAAAAATGTCAGAAAGGCTTTGACATTCCCAATCAGGTGGCCTATAATGTGAGCGTTTACGCCGGCTGTAACGGCAATCCCCACGCGACGACCTCAATGGAGTTGGAGGTTTCTATGCGCTGCATTGCATGGCTGTGGAGTCTGACGGAGAAAAAAGGAAAAATTCGGTTTATCACGGCGCTGGCGATTTCGGCCTTTACCAGCGTTCTTTTGTTGGTCAATCCTACCCTGAGCGCCAAACTGGTGGACGACGTCATTGTGGCACAGAATCCCGAACCCCTGCTGGGCATTCTGGCGGTGATGCTGGCGGTGAAGCTGGGCCGGGAGGGCCTGCGCTACGCCATGGTCATCATGCTGGAAAAAACGTCGCAGGAGAACGTTCTCAAGCTGCGCTGCCGGCTGTTCGAGCGGCTGCAGTATCAGGACACCCGGTACTTCGACCGCAACCGCACCGGCGAACTGATGACCCGGATGTCCGGTGACCTGGACTGGTGCCGTCACTTCATGTCCTACATGAGCTATGCCATTGTGGACTGCGTGTGCATCTTTTTGAGCACCCTGATCTGCTTTTTCTTCACCAGCTGGCGGCTGACGCTGTTTCTGGTGATGGTGACGCCGCTGCTGCTGCTCATCACCAATCTGTACTCCCGGCAGGCCCGGCCCCTGTTTGTGTTCATGCGGGAAAAGCTCAGCGAAATGAACGCGGGGGCGCAGGAGAACATCGCGGGCAACCGGGTGGTGAAGGCCTTTGCCCGGGAGAGCTTTGAAGAAGAAAAATTCGAAAAGCGCAGCGCCGCTTTTCGGGATAGTCAGCTGAACATCAATAAGAAGTGGCTCAGCTTCTTCCCGTTTATCGAAATTCTGGCCCATGCCATGACCATCATCACGGTATTTCTGGGCGGCTACCTGATCATCAAGGGGCAGCTGACTCCCGGCCAGCTGACGATCTTCTCCCAGCTGACGTGGGCGCTGGCCAACCCCATGCGCCAGCTGGGCAATCTCATCAACGACTTCCAGCGCTTCCAGACCTCGGCCCATAAGGTGATGGAGCTGTATTGCAGCCGCCCCGCCATTCAGGATCGGCCCACGGCGAAGGATCATCCCGCCATGAAGGGCAAGGTGGAGTTCCAGCACGTGAACGCGGCCTTTGACCGCACGGAGGTGCTGCACGACGTAACCTTTACGGCGGAGGCAGGCAGTACGCTGGCCATCATGGGCCCCACAGGCTCCGGCAAGACCACGCTGATCAATCTGCTGGCCCGCTGCTACGACGTGACCGGCGGCACGGTGCTGGTGGACGATACCGACGTGCGGGACTGGAAGCTGCAGCAGCTCCGGGGCGGGCTGGGTGTTGCCACGCAGGATGTGTTCCTGTTCTCCGACACCGTGGACGGCAATATCGCCTTCGGCAATCAGGAGCTGACGGAGGACGGCGTGCGGGAATGCGCCCGCATCGCCGCCGCGGATGACTTCATCGAGGGCCTGTCGGAAAAATACGATACCATCATCGGCGAGCGGGGCACCGGCCTGTCCGGCGGCCAGAAGCAGCGAATCGCGCTGGCCCGGGCACTGGCCATGCACCCGTCCATCCTGATCATGGACGATACCACCTCCGCACTGGACAGCGAGACCGAGCATTACATCCAGCAGCAGCTTCTGCACCTGCCCTTCTCCTGCACCAAGATCATCATCGGCCAGCGCATCAGCGCCGTCAAGGACGCCGACCAGATTCTGGTGCTGGAAAACGGCCGCATCACCGAGCGGGGCACCCACGAGGAACTGCTGAAGAACCACGGCTACTACTGGCAAACCTATGCCCTGCAGAACGACCTGCCGATGGAAGGAGCTGCTTCGTAATGGCGCGCAACAAATTTGACGTGGACGAGACGCTGGAGTCCCCCTTTCAATGGAAACACCTGAAACGGGCCTTTCAGTACATTGGCCGCCACCGCTTCCAGATGATAGGCGCGCTGGCGCTGAGCGTGCTGGCCTCCATCTGCACCCTGTATACGCCAAAGATCATGTCCCGGGTGCTGGACGAGGTGGTTCCCGCCGGGGATGTGCAGACGCTGGTGCGCTGGGCGCTGATCTACTGCGGGCTGATCGTCGTCAGCATCGTGTTTACCGTCATCCGGGCCCGGGTGATGGCCTACGTCAGTCAGGAGATCATCTTCGACATCCGCCGGGATCTGTTCCATCACCTGCAGGAGCTGCCCTTCAGCTACTACGACAGCCGCCCGGCCGGCAAAATTCTGGTGCGGGTCATCAACTATGTGAACTCCGTGTCGGATATTCTTTCCAACGGCATCATCAACAGCATTCTGGAGATCATCAACGTGGCCGTCATCATCGTGTTCATGTATTCGATGGATGCGACGCTGGCCACGGTGGTGGTCAGCGGCCTGCCGGTGTTCATCGCCATCGTGTGCATCCTGAAGCCCCGGCAGCGCAAGGCATGGCAGCAGCAGAGCAACAAGAACTCCAACTACAACGCCTATCTGGCCGAAAGTATCGACGGAGTGAAGGTGTCTCAGCTCTTCGCCCGTCAGGAGGTGAACTGCTCCATCATGAAGCGGCTGGCGCTGGCCTGCCGGGACGCGTGGATGAAGGCCATGTACGTTTCCAACGCCGTGTGGCTGTCCTCGGAGAGCCTGACGCAGATCGTGTTCTCCCTGCTGTATATCGCGGGCGTTTACTGGCTGGGCGGCAAGATGGTCTCCTTCGGCGTGATCCTTGCCATGGCTTCCTATGTGAGCCGCTTCTGGCAGCCCATCACCAATCTGGCGAACATCTACAACTCTTTTGTGAATAACATCGCCTATCTGGAGCGCATTTTCGAGACCATGGACGAGCCGGTGGAGGTGAAGGACGTTCCTGACGCGGAGCCCCTGAAGGCGCTGGACGGCGAAGTGACCTTCGAAAACGTGGAGTTCGGCTACGAGAAGGGCCAGACTGTGCTGGAAAACCTGAACCTGCATGTGCGGGCCGGGGAGCGCATCGCGCTGGTGGGGCCCACCGGGGCGGGCAAGTCCACGGTGATCAACCTGCTGTGCCGGTTCTATAACCTGCGGGGCGGACGCATTCTGCTCCACTGCGCCGACGGAACCACGCAGGACATTGCGGGCGCGACGCTTCATTCCCTGCGCTCCCAGCTGGGCATCATGCTGCAGGACAGCTTCCTGTTTGCAGGAACCATCATGGACAACATCCGCTACGGACGGTTGGACGCTACGGATGAGGAGGTCATCGCCGCGGCCAAGGCCGTGCGGGCCCACGAGTTCATTGCACAGATGCCCCAGCAGTACGCCACGCCGGTCAATGAGCGGGGCGGCGGTCTCAGTCAGGGCCAGCGGCAGCTGATCGCCTTTGCCCGGACGCTTTTGTCCGACCCCCGCATCCTGATTCTGGACGAGGCCACCTCCTCCATCGACACCCAGACGGAGCGCCTGCTGCAGCAGGGCATCGAAACGCTGCTGCAGGGCCGCACCAGCTTCATTGTGGCCCACCGGCTGTCCACCATCAAGAGCTGCGACCGTATCCTCTACATCGGCAACAAGGGCATCCTGGAAGCGGGCAGCCACGACGAGCTGATGGCCAAGAAAGGGTATTATTACGAACTGTATACCGCCCAGACGCAGGCGGCGTAAAGACAGTAGAGTGCCCCACGGGAAGTGGGGCGATATGGAGGCACTGAAGCTGAGTGAATGGATATGGTGAGAGGAGCTAAAGAAAGATGGACACCTTCTATGTTGGTATAACTGATTTGGAGTGGTTGTCACTTTTTAGAAAAGACTATGATACCGGTAAAACTGAAAAATATATAAATTTTTGGACTTCCGGAACAAGAAAGTTTAAGGCACTTCGTCCGGGCGATGTTTTCCTTTTTAAGCTTCATAACAAAAAGACTGACAATGAAAATGGAAAAATTGTTGGTGGTGGCTACTTTTTGTATTATGAACAAATAAGTGTTTTAGAAGCTTGGGAAAAATACGGAAGAGGAAATGGAAGAGAATCGCTGGAAAAACTTCAAGAGTCGCTGCATAGTATTCAAAAAAAGGATGCTCCATCACCAGATGACAGAATTGGTTGTATAATTCTTGAGAATATTTTCTTTTTTGATAACGAAATAGATGAACCTTCTGATTGGAAACAAGGGACTGTTAGCGGAAAAAAGTATTCTACTGATACAGAAATTGGCGCAAATTTATATAATGCAGTTCAAAACGAGATTAGTAAATGTCCAAAACTGAATGAAAACGAAATTGATAAGATAGAAGCGGAATTGGATGATGCGCCCCTTAAAGGTGAAGAACGATTATCGATTGTAAAAATAAGAATAAACCAAAGTACATTTAGAGAAAAACTTTTGAAAAAATATCATGCTTGTTGCTTATGCGGAATGGAAAATTCGGCATTGCTTATCGCAAGTCATATTAAACCATGGGCAGATAGTTCGCCCGAAGAAAAATTGGATATAGAAAATGGATTTTTGCTATGTCCAAATCATGATGCCCTGTTTGATGGAGGATATATTTCTTTTGCTGATGATGGAAAAATTATTATTTCAAGAAAATTAAGCGCAAAGGATTGCGTACTCACAAATATTAATCCATCTATGAATATAGTATTATCTGATAAAAACAAAAAGTATTTAGCGTATCATCGAACTAAAGTCTTTTTAGAATAGCGCATCACTGAACGATCTGCACATAACATATATCTGCCTTAAACACCTCGGAAAGAAAACGGCGTGACTGAAGAAACCATGCCGTTTACGTATCAATGGTTTGGACGAATATGCCGCCCTATTCCTTCCCCTGAATTTCATCATACCGGTCCAGGAACGAATGCACCTGATCGCCCTGTTTGTAGGAAATGACCGTGTTCAGGTTCACGTTTTCCATGCTGCGGAAAATGTTGGCCTCCACGGAGGGATTGACCTTTTTCAACTGGGCGATGAGCTGTTTGATCTCCATGCGCTTGGACACGGTGCGGCCGTTGGGGTCGCAGGTGGTGCAGGTGTCGGTGAAGTGACAGGCGCACTGGATGAAGTGCAGATCGTTACGGTCGCGCCACGCCTTGATATCCGCCTCCCGGATCAGGTACATGGGGCGGATCAGCTCCATGCCGGGAAAGTTGGTGCTGTGCAGCTTGGGCATCATGGTCTGCACCTGCGCGCCGTAGAGCATCCCCATGAGGATGGTCTCGATCACGTCGTCGTAATGATGGCCCAGCGCGATTTTGTTGCAGCCCAGCTCCCGGGCCTTGCTGTACAGGTATCCCCGGCGCATCCGGGCGCAGAGGTAGCAGGGGTTCTTTTCTTCCTTGTAGACGATGTCGAAAATATCCGTCTCAAAGATGGTGATGGGAATGCCCAAAAGCCGGGCGTTGTGCTCGATCACCTTGCGGTTGGTCTCGTTGTACCCGGGGTCCATGACCAGAAATTTCAGTTCGAAGGGGAATTTGTGGTGCCGGTAAAGCTCCTGAAACAGCTTGGCCATGAGCATGGAGTCCTTGCCGCCGGAAATACACACGGCGATACGGTCGCCGGGCTTGACCAGATCGTAGGTGCGGATGGCTTTGGCAAATTTGGAAAAAAGCCGCTTGTGCCACGTCTTGCGGATGCCCTCCTCGATCTGCTGCTGCAGACTGGTCTCCTGCTCCCGCTGCATTCGATACAGCAGCCAGCCCGCGTAGCCGCCCTCCAGACTGTAGGCCTCCACGCCCAGACGGCGCAGGTCTTCCGCCGCGTCCACACTGAACTGCCCCCTGGCACAGTACAGTACCACGGGTCTCCCGGCGCAGCGGGCGGGAACCTCGGCTTCCAGCCGTTCCTGGGGCAGCGCCACGGCTCCGGGAATCATGCCGTAGGCCACGCTTTCGGCGTCCCGCATGTCCACCAGCAGACAATTTGGCAGACTGTCCAGCGCTGCTTGGGAAATTTCGATCTCAGGGGTCATGGGTCTTCGTTCCTTTCAGGTAAAAATGGCATTCGAATGGGATGCTTATACCTCCACCCATTCCAGCTTATGGGCGGTGTAGGGGAGCAGCCGGTCGAGCACGTCCCGTGTGCGCAGCTTCATGTAGCCGGTGGTGGTGCCGTCGGTGCAGCCGTACCATTCGCTGTCCGCCAGCGCCCGGTCGAAGACCACGCGCACCTCCCGGGCCGAAGCCAGAAGCGCACTGAACACCGTGGCGGAGCCGACCACTGTGCCCATGAGCCGCTCCAGCTGTTCCGGCGAGGCGAAGGAAACGCGGGAGATACCCAGCGCAGAGCTGAAATCCTTCGTACGAAAGGGCTTGTCCCCCGGGGTGACGAAGAGGTAAAAGGCGGTCTGCTGACGGTTGCACAAAAACAGGGTCTTGACGGTCTGCATTTGCAGGCGGTCGTCGATGGCCTGACAATCCTCCATGGTGATGGCGGGGTCGTTTTCCACCCGCTGAAAGGGAATGGAGAGCCGGGTCAGGGTACGGTAGACCAGCTCCTGCAAGGGCGTGGAAAAATGCTCCGGCACGGTGGTCATGGGCTGGCTGACATGAATCATGAAGAAAACCTCCCTGGGCATACGCCCGAAGCATTGTAACACGAAAAACCGGTTTAGGGAACAGCCAGAAGCCTATTTTGCGTCTTGCCAGAGAAGGGCCGATGGGATACAATGAAGAGGCTGACAGAGGAAAAAGGCAGTCCGTGAAGCATTAAAAAATGGGATACAAAGGAGAAACAGACGATGAAATTTCTGCATCTGGCGGACCTGCATCTGGGCAAACGCCTGAACGACTTTTCATTTTTGGAGGATCAGGTTCGGCTGCTGTGTCAGGTGGAGGAGATCGCCCGAAGTGAGCGGGCCGACGCGGTGCTGATCGCCGGGGACGTATACCAGAAAGCCTCGCCCCAGAGCGAAGCCATGGCCGCGTTCGACCAGTTTATCACCCGTCTGAAGGAAATGGGACTTGCAGTGTTCGTGATCAGCGGCAACCACGACTCCGCCCAGCGGATTTCCTATTTTTCGTCGCTTTTGAAAAACTCGGGCGTGTACGTCAGCGAGGCCTTTGACGGCCATTTGCAGCAGGTGACGCTACAGGACGAGCACGGGGAACTGGTGGTCAGTCTGCTGCCGTTTTTGAAACCCATACAGTTGCGCCGGTTCTATCCCGATGAGAAGATCGAGACCTATCAGGACGCGGTGCAGGCGGTGCTGCGCCATTCGCCGGTGGATACGGCCAAGCGGAACGTGCTGGTGTGCCACCAGTTCATCACCGGCGCGGAGACCTCCGACTCCGAGGAAAAGACCGTAGGCGGGCTGGACAACATCGACGCGGCGGTGTTTTCCGATTTTGATTACGTGGCGCTGGGGCACATCCACAAGCCCCAGAAATGCACCCGGGACACCCTGCGCTATGCTGGTTCCCTGATGAAGTATTCCTTCTCCGAGGTGAACCAGAAAAAATCGGTGACGGTGGTGGAGATGGAGGAAAAGGGGGAAATCAGCATCCGCACCGTGCAGCTGAACGCCCCTCACGATATGCGGCTGGTGGAGGGAATGCTGGACGAAGTGATGGCCATGCCCTATTCGGAGGACTATGTGTGGGTCACGCTGCGTGACGAGCTTCCGCCCCCGGACGCACGGGTGACGGTGAGCACTGTATTTCCCAACATGATGAAGTTTTCCGTGGTCAATTCCAAAACCAAGACGGATATTGACGTGCTGGCCCGGGAAGCCATGGAGAACAAAAGCCCGGAGGAGCTGTTCTCGGATTTTTACCGGCTGCAGAATAACGACTGCCCGCCCGGCCCCCGGCATATGGAGATTCTGCACAGTCTGCGGAAGGAACTGGAGGGAGAGATTCGATGAAGCCGCTGAAATTGACCCTTTCGGCCTTCGGCCCCTACGCGAAAACGACAACGATCGACTTTACCAAGCTTTGCGAAAATGGCATTTTTCTCATCACCGGCGACACGGGCGCGGGCAAGACCACCATTTTCGACGCTATCAGCTTCGCTTTTTACGGCGAGGGTTCCGGGGGCAGGGAACGCCGCGCGTCCAAATCCTTTCGGTCGGACTATGCCGCCCGGGACACGGATACCTATGTGGAGCTGGTATTTCAGCACCGTCAGCACACCTACCGCCTGAAACGGAACCCGCCCTACCTGCGCCAGAGCCGCCGGGGGGACGATCTGGTGGAACAGAAGGCCGCCGCTGAGCTGACGGAGCTGGACACCGGCGAATGCTGGACGGGGACGGACGAGGTGAAGGCCAAGGCACAGGAGCTGATCGGCCTGAGTCAGGATCAGTTCGCCCAGACGGTGATGATCGCTCAAGGGGATTTTCTGAAGATCCTCAACGCCAAGTCCGATGACCGCAAAAAGCTGTTCCAGCAGCTGTTCAACACCTCGCTTTACGCCGATCTGCAAAAGAAGGCCAAGGAAAAATGCGCCGCCGCCGCGCAGATGCAAAGGGAACTGGACCTGCGCATCGTGACCGAAGCGGGCAAGATCAGCCCGGAGCCGGAATTTCCCGACCGGGAAAGGCTGAAACAGTACCAGACGGACGCAAAGTACGCCGATCAGCTGTTGGAAGCGCTGCGGGGGCTGTACGCCTATGAAACCAAGCTGAAAAAAGAAGCGGACGGCCGGTGCGACACGCTGGACGGCCAGCTGAAAGCCCTGACCGCCGCCATCGCCGACGGGCGCAATCGGAACCAGCGCTTTGACGAGCTGGAACAGTGGAAACAGGAGTTGGCCGGTCTTCTGCAAAAACAAAGCGCCGTAGAGGAGCGAAAGGCCGCGCTGGCGGCGGCTCGCAGTGCTCAACTGCTGGGACCGACCGATCAGCTGCGCCAGCGGAACCGGCAAAGTCTGGACGCGGAAAAGACGCAGGCCGCCCGGCTGACGCAGGAAAAACAGGCGCAGGAAGCCAGCCTTCCCGCACTGGAACGGGCGGCGAAGCAGGCACGGGAGCAGCTTCCGCTGGCGGAGGAAAACGTCCGGCTGGTCAAACGGCTGGAGAGCTGCCTGAAATTTCTGGAAAAGCGGCAGAAGGACACGGCGGAGCTGGAACGGCTGGACCGTTTGCAGACAAAGGCCTTGGAGGACAGCAACAGGGCCGAGCAGGAATATCTGGCCGTGCGGCAGGCTTACTACCGCAGCCAGAGCGGATTGTTGGCCCGGGAACTCCGGGAGGGCGAGCCCTGCCCCGTATGCGGCGCGACCCACCATCCCGCCCCCGCCGTCCTGCAGGAAGGCGGGGCGACACAGGAGCAGTTTCAGGCGGCGGACGATCACCGCAAGCGGCTGGAAGAACAGCTGCATAAAATTTCCAGCCAGACCGCCGCAGCTCGGGCTGCATTGGAGACCCTGCAAAAGACCCTGCAGGAGGAAGGAATCGGCGACGAGGACACGGAACAGAGCGTCCGTCAGCGAATGAAAGAAGCGGACGCAGCCGCCCGGAAAATTCGGGAAGCAGCGGAACGGATGGAAACCCAGCGGAGTCAGTGCCAAAGCCGGCTGGAAAAGGCCGCCGTCCTGCTGGAAGCCTGCCTGAAAAAGACAGGCGAGCTGGAAAAGGAAGCCGACCGGCTGGACAGAGAGTTTGCCGCAGGGCTGGCGCAGCAGGGCTTCGAGGACGAAACGGCTTACCGCGCCGCCTGCCTGACTGCGGAAGAAACGGAACGGCTGGACGGGGCCATTCGCCGCTATGAAGAAAAAAAGAAATCGCTGAACGACCGGGTTCAGGAGCGGGAAAAGCAGCTGAAGGACAGCGCACGGGCCGATATCGAAGCCCTGCTGCAGCAGCAGAAGGCCATGACGGAGCAGTACCGGCAGGCGCAGGAGCGAAGCCGGGGCTGCGACCGGCGGCTGACGCTGCATCAGGAGGCGGGAAAGGCCATCCGCCGGGCGGCGGAGCAGAAGAAAGCCCACGCCGAGGAATGGGCGGTGCTGGACGACCTGTACCGGGCCATGAGCGGGCAGCTGAGTCAGAAGGTCAAGATCACCTTCGAGACCTACGTGCAGCAGTATTATTTCAAGCAGGTGGTAGCGGCGGCCAACAAGCGGCTGACCCAGATGACCGACGGCATGTTTGTGCTGCGGCTGAAGGAAGAAGCGAAGGATCGCCGCAGCCAGTCCGGGCTGGATCTGGACGTGCTGGATCGGGCCACGGGCCAGTGGCGGGACGTGTCCACCCTGTCCGGCGGCGAGAGCTTTCTGGCTTCCCTGTCGCTGGCGCTGGGCCTGTCCGACGTGGTGCAGAGCGAGAGCGGCGGTGTGCGGCTGGAAGCCATGTTCATCGACGAGGGCTTCGGCACGCTGGACGAAAACGCCCTGCGCAACGCCATGGCGCTGCTGTCCTCGCTGGCGGACGGCGATCGGATGATCGGCGTGATCTCCCATATGCCCGAGCTTCGGGAGCGCATCGACAAGAAGATCGTGGTGCATAAGAAACTGACCGGTTCGGAGATCGAGCTGGAATATTAAGCAAAATCGGAAAGGAAAACCAACATGAAATACGGATTGCAGATGTATTCCGTGCGGGACGCGGCGGAAAAAGACTTGCTGGGCACGCTGGAAAAGGTAGCGGCGTTGGGGTATCACTACGCGGAGTTCGCCGGTTTCTTCGGCTATTCGGCGGAAGCCGTGCGGGACAAGCTGCTGGAATGCGGCATGGAGGTCTCCTCCACCCACACGGGGATGCAGGAACTGGCGGATGACGTGATCGGCGAGACCATTCGATATCATAAGACGCTGGGCAACCGGTTGATCGTCCTTCCGTGGGCCGATCTGGACGATCAGCAAAAGCTGGACGATTTTGTCACCCAAACGGAAAAGGTGCAGGCGCGACTGGCGGACGAGGGCATTCGGCTGGGCTATCACAATCACGCTCACGAGTTTAAGCCCAACGCCGACGGCTCCTGCATTTGGGAGCAGCTGGAAGAACGCACCCGGCTGGACTTGGAGATCGATACCTACTGGGCCTTCGTAGGCGGACGGGATTCGCTGGAAATGATGGAGCGGCTGAAGGAACGCGTCCGCATCATCCACATCAAGGACGGACTGGTGGACGGCAGCGGAAGGCCGCTGGGAATGGGGGAAGCCCCTGCGGCGGCGGTCTACCGCAGGGCCGTGGAGCTGGGCGACCGGCTGATCGTGGAGTCGGAGACCTGCCAGCCCTCGGGACTGGAAGAAGCCCGCATCTGCATGGATTTCCTGAAAGCGCAGGAATAAACTGCGCAGAACGCCGAAAGGCCGCGCCGTAAAACGGCTGCGGCCTTTTTCGTTGAGAAAAATAGGGGAAGGGCCCAGCACGATTGCGGGAAAAGGTTTATCGCAGCCGCTTCAGCACGGCGGCGGGATTTTCGCCCTTTTCGGCGCAGAAGGCTTTGTAGAAGTTGGCGTAGCTGCGGAACCCGCATTCCAGCGAAATGGCCTCCAGCGAAAGGTCGGAGTAGCGCATCAGCCGCTGAGCCTGTTCCAGACGAAGAAGCGTCAGGCAGCGGTGGGGCGTGGTCTGATACTGGCGGCGGAAAATGCGGATTAGATAGCTCTCGCTGACGTGCAGCTCGGCGGCGATTTGGGCAAGGGACGCACCATCCTTCAAATGATGCTGCAACTGCTGCAGGGCGCTTTCCGCCAGCCGTTCCGCAGGGGTTTGAGGGCGGCTGTGGCACAAAAGGGTGAGAAGCTGGTAAAACAGGCTGGTGCGCTCCAAAAGCGGCGCACCCAGCTGATCGGCCTCGGCGAGACGGCGGGTGAGGGCCTGCGCCTCCGCAGGAAGGGGGCCGCGTTTGCGGATGCCGCCCTCGCTGCTCCAATGCCCCAGAAAATGCACGTAATAATAGACGGGACAGTCGGACGGCACCTGCCCCTGCTGGGAAAGCCCGCGCTTCTGGATGTAGTACTCGCCGCCGCGCACCTCCACCGGCACGCCGTCCTCCGTAAAACGAAGAACGCCGGAAAACATCAGCAGGAGCACGTCCTCCGGGCAGACGCGGGTGACGTGCTTTTCGCCGGGCTGAAACGCACGGTCGTGGGAAAAAAGAAACTGGGGCAACTTTTCAGAACTCAGATATTCGCTCATGGGACGCACCTCACGGACATTATAAGCGATTTGTTCAATTTTTGCAAGGAAATGGGCGGCATTGAGAATGGTCAACGTCGCTTTTTTGCTGTACAATCCTGGTCAGAAAGAGGGGCGAAAAACATGGAACAGATTTATTCGTCGGTGTACCGTTTTGTGAAGCCGGAAAGACTGCGCCCGGAAGGCTGGCTGAAGCGTCAGCTGGAAATTCAGGCGGAGGGGCTGTCCGGCCATCTGGATGAAATTTGGCCCGATATTCGGGATTCCGCGTGGATCGGCGGCAAGGCCGAGGGCTGGGAACGGGTGCCCTACTGGCTGGACGGCTTCGTGCCGCTGGCCTATCTTCTGCGGGACGAAGCGCTGATCGCCCGGGCGAAGAAATACGTGGAGGCGATTATGGACGCGCAGCAGGAAGACGGCTGGCTCTGTCCCTGCACAAAAGAGGAACGCGCAGACTATGACGTGTGGGCAGTGTTCATCATTTGCAAAGCATTGATGGTCTACGGCCAATGCAGCGGAGACAATCGGGCGGCGGAGACGGTTTACCGTGCCATGAAAAATCTGGAGGGCCATCTGACCCACTGCACCCTGTTCAACTGGGGCCAAAGCCGCTGGTTTGAAGCCCTGATCCCCCTGCAATGGCTGTACGAGCAGCGGCCAGAACCGTGGATGATCGAGCTGGCCGTGACGATCGCGTCGCAGGGCCTGTCCTACGAGCGGGTGTTCGCCTGCTGGAAGGATCAGCAGCCAGACCCCAGGGGCGTTTGGCGGCAGCAGACTCACATCGTCAACCTGATGATGGCGCTGAAAAGCGAAGCCGTATTCTCCGGCCTTTCCGGGCAGGAACCCGGTGCGTTCGCCCGAAAAATGTACGAGCAACTGCGAAAGTACCACGGAACGCCCATGGGACACATTCAGGGCGACGAATGTCTGGCGGGGAAAAGCCCCATCCGCGGCACCGAGCTTTGCGCTGTGGTGGAGGAAATGTATTCCTGCGAGCTGCTGGCCTCCATCACCGGCGAGCCCTTTTGGCTCGATCTGCTGGAACGGCTGGTGTTCAACTCTCTGCCCGCCACGATCTCTGCGGACATGTGGTCACACCAGTACGATCAGCAGCTGAATCAGGTCTCCTGCTCCATTCAGCAGGGAACGCCCATATTTGGCACCAACGGCAGTCAGTCCAATCTCTTTGGGTTGGAACCGAATTATGGCTGCTGCACCGCGAATTTTTCGCAGGGCTGGCCCAAGCTGGCACTGTCCGCCTTCATGGAAACAGAAAAGGGACTCCTGTCGGCAGTGCTGGTTCCTTCCTCTGTTCAGCTGGAACGCGGCGGCGAAAAGGCGCGGGTCACGCTGGAAACCGAGTATCCCTTCCGGGACAGTCTGCGGTATAGCGTTCACTGCGAACATCCCGTCCGTTTCGAACTGGCCGTTCGCGTCCCGGCCTTCGCTGAAAGTGCCGAAGCGGACGGGCAGCCCGTTCAGCCGGGGGAAATCTGGCGGACGGAACGGCTCTGGCAGGACGGCGACAGCGTGGAAGTAAAGCTGCATTTTGCCGCGAGGGTGGTTCCTGAAGCGGACGGAATGGCTTATGTGGAGCGGGGGCCGCTGGTATTCGCCCTGCCGCTGGCGGCGAAGCACTATCCGTGGGAATACGAAAGCCACGGCGTCACCCGCAAAGCGCCGTACTGCGACTGGATCATCCTGTCGGAACAGGACTGGGGTTACGCCTTTGCGGAAAAAGACTTCCAACTGGTGGAAAATCCGCTGGGAGATCAGCCCTTTTCCCGGGAACAGCCGCCGCTGCAGCTGGTGACTCGGATGAACCGAATCGCATGGGGCACCTGTCCCGGTCAGCCCGGCGTATGCGCGGAAAAGCCGGAAAGTCCGGAACCCATCGGGACGGAAACGGTGCGGCTGCAGCCCTACGGATGCACCACGCTCCGCATGACCCTGATGCCGGATCTCTCTTGTTGAATAACAACTGTCGTGCTATAATCCTCCCAAAGGGTTCTTTGGGAGGATTTCGTATGTTTGTTGATCTGACCCCGGAAAATCTGGCGGATGAAACGCTGTGCTGCATTGTCCGCATGAAAAAAGCTCATCCCGGTGTGGAAGCCAAGCGGCAATGGCTGGCGGAACGGCTGAAGGAAGGGCACGTCTTTCGAAAGTTGGAAGGCCGGGCGACGGTGTTCATGGAATATGCGCCGTTGGAAAAGGCGTGGGTGCCCATTTTGGGGGAAAATTACCTCTATATTTATTGCCTGTGGACGGAGGGGGAGAACCGGGGCAAGGGTTACGGCAAGGCGCTGCTGGAATCCTGTCTGGCGGACGCGCGGGCCCAAGGAAGATCCGGCGTGTGTATGCTGGGGGCGGCCAAGCAGAAGGCATGGCTGACCGATCAGTCGTTTTTCCGGCATTTCGGCTTTGAAACGGTGGACACTACCTCAAACGGTTACGAACTGCTGGCTCTTTCCTTTGACGGAACCTATCCCCGGTTCGCGCCCAACGTATTTAAAATGGAAATTGAAGAACGGGAGCTGACGGTCTACTACGACGATCAGTGTCCGTTTATCCCGCAGACCATTGAAAAGCTGCGGAAATATTGCGAGGAAGCGGGGGAGCCGCTGACCCTGCGTTATGTGGACAGCTTGCAGGCGGCGAAGAAGCTGCCCTGCGTGTTCAACAACTGGGCGGCGTTCTACAGTGGCAAATTTTTGACGGTCAATCTGGCGGACGGGGCTTCCCTGCTTCGGATGGCGAAAAGAAAATAGGGGAAAACGCCCGCACAGCGCGAACGGCAGGGGAGCTAAGGAAAGCGCGCCCATAGGAGGGACTTGACAGGAAAAGAACGCGGCATTATACTGCTGGTAAATCGACCGAAAACAACATAAAAAGACGACCTTCCACAAATAGACGTTGAAAGGAAAATGAAAATGAAGAAAAAAACGGCGATCTTTCTAACGGCGCTCCTCCTGCTGTGCATGGTGATACCGGCCTTTGCGGAACAGGCTGTGACGTTTCCCCAGGGAACCATCACCAGCGAGCCGATCGAGCTTTTCAGCGAACACTTCCATGTGTCGATCGACGCGGGCGTGTACGTGCCGGGCGACCTGATGGAACGGTGGGAAGGGATATACCGCGCCATGGAGACGGTCAGCGGCATTCGCTTTGAAGACGGAGCCTATGCGCAGATGATCGAGGTGCGGTGCCGTGCGAACGAAATATCAGAGGAAGGGGAGCCCTACGTCCCTGTTGCGTATCAGAACCAGATCGACCTTTACCCGGTGGATTTGCTGGCCAATGGCAGCGATGCCATTTTGCATGAAATGAGCCATACCCTGAATTACTTTTATCACGAGGCTTCGGAGGATTGGGAAAGCCGGCTGATGGCGGAAGGCTTTGCGGAATATACCGCCTATCAAACGGCAAAATGGCTGGAAGAAAACGACCCGGCGCTTGCCTATGCGGTCGGCCCGTCCCAACAGATTCTCTATAACGTTGCACTGGAAGACGAAGAAACGCTGTATACGGAGGAACTGTCTCACTGGATGAAAGAACCCTATCCCTATTCCGGCAATCCGGGCTACAGCGAGGGACTGCGGTTCATGGCCTATCTGGAGCGGGTGTATGGAAACGACACGGCCTGGATGACGGCGCTGGATCAAACCGCAAAGGGAAAGCGGGTCGAAAGGGAAGTCAGCGCCCTGAAGGCCAGCTATGGCGAGGATGTATTGGACGGATTTTATCCATGGCTGAAGGAGAACAGCGCCCTGTTCGACTACGGGGATATGGACGCGCCGGTCGATCTGCGGGGCGTTCAGCAGGTGACGCTGTATCCGACTTTTAATCGCCTTGAAAACGTTGCGCGGCTGTCCGGACGCTCCGTGCGTTATTCCGATCTGTATGTGGACTTGTCTCAGGCGATGCTCTACCTGCGCGACTACAAGGGGAAGGACGTTTCAGCCGCGCAGCTGAAGGTCGATTGCCTGACCACGGTCGATGTGTTTGACGCGAACGGAAACCTGCTGACGACCATCGACAAGGAGGGCGTTATTCCCATGGACGGCGTGGCTTATGTGCGCTTAAACGGGATTGGTACGCTGTACGGGCTGGACTTGATCGGGTGGGGCGAATTTTACTGGTAAAAGCACACCCTGGCCAAGAAGTACAAGGTGGACGAATACGCCATCAAGTACATGGTCGGCCACCAGATCACGGACATCACCGAGAAGGTCTACACCCGCCGCGACCCCACCTGGCTGATGGATGAAATCTGCAAAATAAGATAAATGGCAAAACAACAACTCCCTCGCAGCCGAGGCCACGAGGGAGTTGTTTTGGGTGTACGAGTAGTGTACGAGTGAGTGAAAACCACTCGTCATTTTTCACAATTTACGGCGCTTAAGCGACCGTATTTTTGTGAAAGATGCACGAAAAAATCACTTCTGTGCTTCCTCTACAGCCACGGCCACAGCCACGGTCGCGCCGACCATGGGGTTGTTGCCCATGCCGATCAGGCCCATCATTTCCACGTGAGCGGGAACGGAGGAAGAACCGGCGAACTGAGCGTCAGAGTGCATACGGCCCATGGTGTCGGTCATGCCGTAAGAGGCGGGGCCGGCGGCCATGTTGTCGGGATGCAGGGTACGGCCGGTGCCGCCGCCGGAAGCCACGGAGAAGTACTGCTTGCCGGCTTCCCAGCATTCCTTCTTGTAGGTGCCCGCCACGGGGTGCTGGAAGCGGGTGGGGTTGGTCGAGTTGCCCGTGATCGACACGTCGACGTCCTCCTTCCACATCACGGCCACGCCCTCGCGCACGTCGTCGGCGCCGTAGCAGCGTACCTTGCCGCGAAGTCCGGTCGAATAGGGGGTCTCCTTGACGATCGCCAGCTCGCCCGTGTAGTAGTCGAACTTGGTCTGCACGTAGGTGAAGCCGTTGATGCGCGAAATGATCTGTGCGGCGTCCTTGCCCAGGCCGTTGAGGATCACGCGCAGCGGATTCTTGCGCACCTTGTTGGCCATTTCGGCGATCTTGATGGCGCCCTCGGCTGCGGCGAACGATTCGTGGCCGGCCAGGAAGGCGAAGCACTGCGTCTCCTCGCGCAGCAGACGTGCGGCCAGGTTGCCGTGGCCGATGCCCACCTTGCGGTCGTCGGCTACCGATCCGGGAATGCAGAACGCCTGCAACCCCTCGCCGATCGCCTCGGCGGCGTCGGCCGCATTCTTGCAGCCCTTCTTGATGGCGATGGCGGCGCCTACGACATAGGCCCACTTGGCGTTCTCGAAGCAGATCGGCTGCGTCTCCTCGCAGGTCTTGTAGGGATCGAGCCCCTTCTCGGCACAGATCGCCTTCGCGTCTTCCACGCCGTTTATCCCGTACTGAGCAAGTACAGCGTTGATTTTATCAATTCTGCGCTCGTAGCTTTCAAACAAACTTGCCATATCTCAATTTCTTATTATTCGGTTAAACAACGGTTATTCGTGACGCGGATCGATGTACTTCTTGGCCTCGGCGAAACGACCGTAGCAGCCCTTGGCCTTTTCGAGCGCCTCCTTGGGATCGATGCCCTTCTTCACGAAATCCATGAACTTGCCCAGATGCACGAACTCGTAGCCGATCACCTCGTCGTTCTCGTCGAGCGCCATGCGGGTGCAGTAGCCTTCGGCCATTTCGAGGTAGCGCGTGCCCTTGGCCAGCGTGCCGAACATCGTGCCCACCTGGCTGCGCAGGCCCTTGCCCAGGTCTTCGAGCGAAGCGCCGATGACCAGGCCGCCCTCCGAAAAGGCCGACTGGGTACGACCGTAGACGATCTGCTTGAACAGCTCGCGCATGGCCGTATTGATCGCGTCGCAGACCAGGTCGGTGTTGAGCGCTTCGAGGATGGTCTTGCCCGGCAGGATCTCCGATGCCATGGCGGCCGAATGCGTCATGCCCGAGCAGCCGATCGTCTCGACGAGCGCCTCCTGGATGATGCCGTCCTTGACGTTGAGCGTCAGCTTGCAGGCACCCTGCTGGGGCGCGCACCAGCCCACACCGTGCGTCAAACCCGATATGTCCTTGATCTCCTTGGCTACAACCCACTTGCCCTCTTCGGGGATCGGTGCGGATTCGTGATTTGCACCCTTCTTAACGCAACACATCTGTTGCACTTCGTGTGAATAAATCATAACCGTTAAATTTTATTGAAATTCGTTGAACGTGTAACTGTATTCCGCCGCAAAGGTAGTAATTTTGTTCGGTTCCCGCCACAGAAAACGGCGATTTTTCACTAATTTCGCCCCTCGAACGAATACTCCGGAACATGGTGATTCTCCCCGCAACCGAGGCCGATTTGCAGGCCGTCATCGAACTCGTCGCCCAGGGGCGCGCGGCATTGGCCCGTCAGGGCGTCGACCAGTGGCAGGACGGCTATCCCTCGCCGGAGACGGTCCGGCGCGACCTGCTGCGCGGCGACGGACGCATCGTGCGCATCGACGGTGCGGCGGCCGCCTACGCCGCCTTCGTCTTCGACGGCGAACCGGCCTACGACCGGATCGAGGAGGGCGGCTGGGCCGCCGAAGGGCCTTATGTGGCGGTGCACCGGCTGGTCGTGGGCGAGCGCTTCGTGCGGCGGGGAGTTGCCGCCGCGTTGCTGCGCGAAGCCGCCCGCGAGGCGCTCGTGCGCGGCATCCGCTCGTTCCGCATCGACACGCATCCCGACAACGGGCCCATGCGTGCGCTGCTCGTGAGGGAGGGGTTCGCCTGTCGGGGCAAGGTGCGCTACGAAGCCGTGCGGCTGGCTTACGAGAAGCCGATCCTCGGCTGATCCGCTCAGGTACGTTACCGCCTCCGGTGACGGATGCCGGACTATT
>OLQL01001340.1_pt1 | contig 20804 bp, 19 predicted proteins | sample 1672971 | NCBI WGS metagenome assembly OLQL01 (sample SAMEA3136742, study PRJEB25190) | human gut metagenome | biome: human gut; feature: human-associated habitat; material: faeces | place: Austria | collected 2013
GAGGAAATGTCTCTATCCTTTTGGTTCCCTTTTGGAATTTGCTCGTTTATAGTTGATAATTCGATGCACAGGAAGTCAAGACGATTACTAAAAAATATTGTTATTTTGTCTATTGAAAATCCACAAAGTCATACAAATAATGCCAGAAAATACGGAGCGCAGAAAATTGCTGACACGCTGTGCACGCGAATGTTAGGCAAATCGCCCGTTTGCCAGAACAGCGGTGTTGGCAAAAAAGGCGAAATGTTGGAAAGCTGCCAACAACGCCAGCAGCGGGGCAAAAAGCAGATTTCCAATAGAAGGCAAAAAAATTCTTTCCAGCCGATGCTCTTCGCACGTTTGCCAACACGCACGCGAGAGCATCAACCAGAAAGAATTGCTTGTTTGGGGATTGAGTCCAGTGGGAGTCGAACCCACGACCTACTGCTTAGGAGTGGCGTTGTCCATCTTCCATTCGTATCCCCTGGTGTGCCGAGAAATGCCGATATAGCACGGATTTTTCCTGTTCCGAATCCCGTCAGGTCTCCCTGCTGTACCGTCCTAATTCGGCCTTTTTCGGGGTAGAAATTAGCTGAAAATTAGCTGGAGCTAATTTTGAGAACAGGCCCTTATCCGCGCAGTTCCCTAGATGGGAAGCGCTATTCTCGGATAACAAGGACAATTAGCGCCTGCCCTTCTTATTTTGACTGCTTGCTTTTCACACAGCACAGAATAGAAGCCAATTTTTCTGTCATCAAAGCACGCCAAACGCATGAATGGCTCTCCTGAACAAGAGAAGAACGAACCCATGCTTTGTTATCAAACCACGCCTCGTTAAAGTCCTTTTCAATCAGGCTTGCCTGACGCCAAATCTCTCTTCATAAGCCTCATAGTAATCCGAAGATGACACAGGAGAAATCTCTTTAAGAAGTCGGATTGCTTGCTCAGCTTCAGAAGTTTCTCCAAGCACAATAATAGGAACTCTTCTACATCGAATCAAGAATTGCTTTTCACGCTGCATATCAAGTGAAGACTTAATCAAATAGAACAACTCGTAGCTATCACGAACATCAAATTCTTCCATTTCATCTTTGTAATCACGAAAAATTAATTCTGATGAAATAACAGTATTCTTATATTTTGTAAAATCAATGATTTCTAATACTGATTTGGGGTCTGCTCCGCAGAACCTAACCTTATTTTCCTGATTAAAAACTATTCCTCTCGTGTTTCTTAAATGATTTATAACCGTTCGAGTGTTGAGTTTCAGTCGTTCAACCGGATAACTATGTTCTTTTACATATTTATAGTATTCTTTAAGAAACTCATCAATTGTAAGAGACGTGTCTGTATTACTAATTAGTACACGCATTACCATTTCTGTTTTTGATACAGATTCCTTATCATCACCTGCTTGCTCTTCGTGTAAGAACACACCAAGTTGTGATTTCCATAGTGCTCATTTGAACTGAGTTGTCAATAGCTTCAGCGTTAGAATCAGTTTCAGTTATTTGCCAGATAATATCGTCTATATTTTCAATAACATATTTGATTTCATCGAGCGTCTTAACACCAACATCCTCAATATGACCAGCACGGGAAAAATGATGGGGATGGTTTTGCCACCGCCGGACTGTTCGACTGGGTAGTATTTGGTTTCGTGTCCAATGTCCATGTGGAACACGCCGATTTGAAAGCAACCGGACTGGGAAGTTATAGCTACGCAGGCGGTATTACCGGAATTGTATTTGGATCTTCCATCACCAACTGCTCTGTGTCGGATTCTGTCATTGAAAGCGCCCGTGACAAAAATAACAACTGTGCAGGTGGCATTACCGGTTATTCCACTGGATGTACATTTGAAAGCTGTGCGGCAGAAGGAAATACGATCAAAACTATGGCGTATGGCGGCGGTTTTGTCGGTGAAGTAGATGATGATTACGGTGTGGGAACTTCATCATTTACAAATTGTTATGTGGCAAACTCCACTGTGACGGCTTTCACGGAAGAAGTACAGGGGGTTAGCTTTGCCGGAGAGTTTGCGGGAGAAATGACGGCGTGTGCTTTGACTCTTAAAAACTGCTTTGTGTATAACAACACTGCGGCCATCGGAGAAGGCAGCGCACCTCCCACTTTAAAAAAACAGGCGTTTTTGCTGCCAACTTATGGCGAAGCGCAGTAATGTCGCCAATCAATGCTACCAACTGCTATTATTACACCAAAGAAGAATCTCCTGTTGATACGGGTGATGCAACAGCAAAAAGTGTGGACGAGTTTGTTGACGGAACCGTTGCAGCATTGTTAGGTAAAGCATTTGTGGATGGAACGGAATATCCTGTTATAGGGACTTTTCCCGCAGATTATACGAAAGTAGATGCGGCTATTGAAGAAGCCGGCTTGCTTAACAAAGAGGAATACAAAAACTACAATGCTGTTGAGGATGCCATTAATGCGGTAGTTCGTGGTAAAACGATTGCAGAACAAACCACTGTCGACGGTTATGCTGCGGCGATCGAAAATGCAATCAATGCGTTGGAATACAAGGACGCCGACTACACAAAGGTTGATGCAGCCATTGACAAAGCAAATGCCCTGAACAAGAATGACTACAAGGATTTCTCCGGTGTGGAAGCGGCGTCAAGGCTGTTGTCCGTGGTAAAAATATTACGGGCAGGCGTTGGCGCAACGGTGGGCAATGCAGCCGCGGCAGGCGTCGCTGACGGTTACCTGGCTGACAGGGCACTCGTCGCAGGCGATGGGCAGCACCTCCACCTGGGTGGTGTGGCCGGGATGTCCGCCCATGGCCATCTGCACCCGCTGGGTGACGATGGCCCGTTCCTTGTAGATGCAGCAGCGCATGGTGGGCTGGGGACCGGGAATGATGGTTTCCGGTATGTTCAGCAGCCCTCCCGCAGCCTGTCTTCCCTGGCCAGGCGGGCTGCTTCACGAAGCACCTTGTACTTCAGCTCCTGAACGTTTGTGTCGAACTTGGGCACAATTTTCTCCTTCCGCGTCAGATTGTCGAAAAAATTATCGTTAGGAATTTATCATTCCGATAACCGATTCGACATGCTTTTTCGTTTTCCTGCCGGATCAGCCGGAATAAATGCGATTTTTCTCCATTATATCGGCTTTCCCGCCGCGCGTCAACACAATTTCGCCCCTATGACACAGCAAACGACTCACCTGACATAGGATAATATTTTGCCAACCACCGCGCACTGTTTGACGGCAGAGGAGTGTTTCCATCGATTCACAGGGGACGTGCGGCTTCATTCCGGGTGTATCGAAGGAAGTCCCGTCACGGATCTGCGAGATATCTCATAGAGAAAATTCTCCCTACCCATCACGTTCAAAGCCCCACGCACGGTTGCTGCCGGCGTGGGGCTGATCTGCCATCAGGAGGTAAACTCCTTCAGGAATTTTTCAAGAGCAGGAACGATTGTTCCGGGAAGCCATCTTGTACGAACGGCAAACAGGGTGGGGGCAAGCAGGTTTTCATCGTCCATCAGGTAGCCGGCAGTGGTATAGCACTGCGAACAGATCAGTGTGTGGCGATAGGGAGAAATTTCTTTCAGGTATGCGCCCACATTGGAATACAATTCTCCGCCGATGCCGTACAGGAAGACATTGCCCAGCATGACGCCGGAGGTATACAGGCGCTCATATCCCTCCTGATCGCCTTCCATTGAACCGAACCGGGGCGGAATGTCCTTGTTGACCGGAACCATCTGCGCCACCCGCTCGGATCGAAGTTCAATCTTATCCACATAATCGGTAATGCTCTTCTCAGCCCGAAGCAAATCAGCATAGTGACGCCCCGCCAGAACCGTCAGGTACTCATACGCGCCGCCCTCAACCGTGCTTTCCACCACCAGACCTGTTTTGAAATCAGGATAGCCATAATAGGTCATAAAGATGGGGTTCTGGTTGCCGTTGGCAGCAGGTGACCACATGCACACGGTGCCAGGATGATAGGTTTCGTAGGCGTTGCACACCACGCCGGGCAGATCGCCCGTGGAACCGCCTTTTCCGTCAATGCACCGGTTCAGGAACATCACGATGGCATGAACCGCATAGTTTGCAAAAACGGCAATGGTGTTGTCCTCGGCATCGGTAAAACGGATGAGCGCCAGCGTCTTGTCTGAATGACCTGCGCCGTTGTACCCCATATGGAACTTGCCGTTGCCATCGTAAATCTGGTCGCGGTTCACATTCACATACGATTCTGAATAGCCGATACCCATGCGGGCCGGGCGCAGAGAACTCACCGCCTCCTTGGCTGCACTGATCACCCCGTCCCACACTCGCTGCTCATATTGCAGCTGGTGGGCAGCGATTTCCGGCTTCACGGCCATGAAGCGCTGAAAGTTTGCATCGTCCTTCAGTCTTTTGCCATGGCCCAGTGCAGGAACATTGTGGGTGTGGGTCGCAATGAGAAACACGGATTTCTCATCTACGCCGGTCTGCTCCGCAATAGCACGTGCCATGTCGGGGCCGTAATGAACCGCGCCAAGATCCATACTGACAAGCAGCACGGTAGTTTCATCGTTGGCAACGGCAATTGCGCGGGCAAACTGCGGATCAAGCGCCCCCACCAGGTAGTTGTCGCCTATCTCCTCAGTAAAGAAACCTGCATACAGCGGATACCATGATGCGTCCGGCGTGATCTCCCTGCGGGCTGCGCCGCAGCGTAGCGGAGTTTTCATGATGGATTGTCCTCCCTTCGTGATGAACAGTGCAGGGCGTCGAGTATGTACACGACGCCCTGCAGGTATGAACCGGATAATGCTTATTGGATGCTTTTGCTCAGTTCTGCACGGGTCTTGTAAAGCTTTTCAGTTTCGGCACGATAGTATTCCATGACCTCATCATAGCCAAATCCCTTGACCTTGGTCATCATCTCATCATACAGGCGGTCGAATTCAGCTTCGCTCTCCGCATAGGCCATCTTCCAGCTGTACTGCTTCACCACGTCGCCTATCTGGTTGATCATCAGCTCCAGGTCGGGATCGGGGTTGGTCAGACCAGCCAGGCCGGAATAGCTCTCGTTACAGGAATTGATCAGGGTGCCGTTGTTCTTTGCCCACTCGAAGATGTTGGCTGCGCCGTAGTCTTCACGCCACTGCTCCGTCACAGGATCAGAAGGCAGCGCCTGATAGGAAGACCAGCAATGATAATCAATCGCTTCACCGGTGGTTGCGGTAATGCTCCTGGCATTGCGCGGAGGATACTCCAGCTTGAACATACCGTCCTGATAGGTGCCGCCGCCCCATTCGTCAGGAATGGGTGTAGAGCCGTCACGTACGCACTGCAGGCCAAACTCGGTCAGTTCTGCCTTGCCATCGGCATTGTAGTCCCAGATCAGACCCTTGGGACCGATGCGGGATTCCATGGCGCCTTCATCGGTGCACAGCCAGTCAATGAACTGCAGGATGCGCTCGGGATATTCAGCCTTGGCACCGATGCCAAAGGTGCGGTATCCGCCAAATTCGCTGGCACCCCAGGCGAAAGGCGTTCCGGAGGTCATGGGCACACGGCCGGCGGCGGTATTGGCGGGGGTGTTGTAGCCGTTGTCACCATAGGGGCTAAACAGCACGCGGCCGGCAGCAAACTTGGCAGCATATTCGGAGTAGGACTGCGTGATGGAGTCGGGATCCAGTAGGCCCATCTGATTGGCCTCAAACATCCAGCGCAGGCCCTGAATATAGTAGCTGTCCTTATCCAGCAGTTCGGCCGTCACATCCTCCGTGCCATGCTGCATCACCAGGTTGAAGTTATATCCATTGTAGGCGCAGAACCAGGTAGCAAACACCATGTTGCGTCCGTCCCAGTCGGGGAAGTAGCTGACGCCATACACCGGCTGACCATCCTCGTTGACGGGATTCAGCTCCTGCATCTTCTTCAGGGCAGGCAGATAGTCCCACATATCCTTGATTTCAGGAGAACCAATAGCCTTGTACAGGTCATAGCGCATGACCGGAGTCACCGCATCCACAGAGGAGCAGGACAGTCCGGATACCAGCGCGTCATGCACAAAGGCCCACACAGCCTTGCCGTCGCCGGAATACTGTATCTGGGCACGCTTGATCAGGTTAGGCATATTTGCAGTAATGAAGGGCGCATTCTTTTCCAGGAAGTCGCCCTGATTCATGTCAAACAGCAGTCCGAGATCGCGGGCATCAGTAAAGTCAGTGCTGGTCACGCTGGCAAAGTTGAGCAGATCGCCCAGATCGCCCTCCACCATCAGGGTGGCCAGCTTGGAAGCACCGCCCTCCAGGTTGGTGGCTGTAATGTTCAGGCCGATGTTGAACTTGTCCTTGATCAGCTTGCCGAACCATCCGGACTGCAATCCTGCGAAATTGGCGTTTTGCGAGAACACGTCAATCTCGTAATACGGCAGTTCTTCAGCCTGAGTCATGGGAAGCGCCATGCAGCTGAGCAGCATGGCCAGACAGATCACCGAGCACAGAAACCGTTTCATGGGAAAACCTCCTTTTTCTTGTTGAAAGGGTTTTAGCCCTTTACAGCACCGATCATGATTCCCTTGACGAAGTACTTCTGAAAATAGGGATATACCAACAAAATGGGCAGCACAACGATCATGGACACTGTCATCTTGATGGAGGTAGGCGTTTGCGTGATCGTCATGTTGGCCAGCAGTTCGGAGGATTCAGCTGTTTTGATGATGGTCGCCAGTGCCTCCGCCTCATTCATATAGCGGTAAAGCAGAAACTGAAGCGTATAAAGCCGGTTATCGGAAATGAGAAAAAGCGTATCCTGAAAGGAGTTCCACTGCCCTACTGCTGAGAAAATCGTGATCGTTGCCAAAATTGGCAGGCAAACAGGAAGGATCACCCAGGCAAAACGGGCCATGTAGCCTGCGCCATCCATCTGCGCGGCATCCTCCAGCGCGGATGGAATGCTCTCCACATAGGTCTTGACCAGGATAATGCTGTATGGTGCAACAATGGTCGGCAGAATGTAGACCAGAAAATTGTTCAGCAGGTGCAGGTTCATCATATTGATATACCAGGGAATGACGCCGGCATTGAAATACATGGTGACCACGATAAACCTGTAAACCAGCTTATGGCCGATCATGTTCCGCTTGGTGAGCAGATATCCCAGGAAAGCCGAGGCAAACACCGACAGCGTGGTGCCGATCACCGTGCGTGCCAGGGATACTATGGCAGCGGTGAGAATACCCGATATTTTGAAAATCTGAATATCGTGTTGATAAACAGGTAGTAGAACGGGAACACGCAGATCAGCGTAAACACCGTCAGCAGAAGAACGTTGATCAGGTCGAAGCATACGTCTCCTGGGGAGCGGTGAATGCGGCGGTTGGCAAAAGCCTGCTTTTGAGATATGTGCAGCATAACCCTCGTGCCTCCTTACATCAACGATTCGCCGCGAACCAGCTTGCTGGCAAAATTGGCGCTCATGAGCAACACAACGCTCACAAGGGATTTCAGCATGCCTATGGCGGTTGCCAGGGAGAAGTTGCGATTCACCATGCCGATATTGTAAACGTACAGGTCCAGCACCTCGATGGTATCCTTATTCATGGGGTTTTGGAATACAAAGTAGCTTTCCATACCTGTGTTGATGAAGTTGCCGATGCTCAGCATCAGCAGTACAAAGAAGGTGGGCATCAGGCCCGGCACAGTGATGTGCATGATCTGCTGTATGCGGCTTGCTCCATCCACCTGGGCTGCCTCATACAGTTCCTGATCGATACCGGCGATAGCCGCCAGATACAGGATGGAATTCCAGCCCATGCTCTTCCACAGCTGCCACATCGTCATCTTCAGCCACATATGGTGGCCGTCCGCCAGGAAGTTCACCCCTTTGTCAATCACATTCAGGCTGATCAGTGCCCGGTTAACAAAGCCGGTATCCACCGAAAACAGGGCAAACGCCACGGAAAATACCAGTACCCAGCTAATAAAGTTGGGCAGTGTGGCGCAAACCTGGATCACCTTGTAGTAGCGCTTGGAGCGAACCTGAGACAGCTGAATGGCAAAGATCATGGGCATAATGGAAGCAAGCATGTTCAAAGCGCTCATACCAAGGGTGTTTTTCAGCACCCGAAGGATTTCCGTCGTCTGGGCAGGGGTGTTGACCAGACGGACAAACAACTTGAAGCCCACATACTGGCATTTATCCAGCGGAAAACCGGGCCGGTAGTTGTAGAATGCGTATCGCCAGCCGGCCAGGGGCAAATACGAAAAGACAAACACAAGCACCAAAAAGGGCAATATCATTAAAAAAAGCTTTATGCTGTCCATGCGCTTGGAGCCCAGTTTGCGTTGCATAAGCTCCCTCCTCTCAGACAGAATGTAAAATACGGTCTGTATTCGGCTATATATTACCCTATCCCGATTTGTGAAACAATGAAGAATCCTTAGGTCCTACACCACGATTTTACGAAAGTGCGTATGATTGCACAGGAGTCCGCATTGACATCCGCGCTTTTTTCTCTTATACTGAAGCATGTAAGATGAGTGAGTGACGATATATTGACATTCACGCCCGATTGGCAGCGCAGCAGGCACCCTTTCCTGGAGTTTCCCGCTTACAGAACGCTGCCGGGAACACGCAGATAATATGCCGTTATCTCATCAGTAGGCATGCAGAAACAAGCTGCGAAGCGGGGGGATTGTTTTGGAAAAGCGCAAATCCGGTCTGCAATGGTGGTTTAACCTGAGCATTTCCGGGAAGACGCTGCTGATGCAAAGTGTCATCATCTTCTTGCCGCTGGCGATTCTTGTCTATTTCCTGCTGAGCGTTTCCTATATGGACTATGCCTCTCATGCGGCCAAAACCAGCTATGAATACGCACGCTTCACGCTGGACAGCCTGGAAGCAGAGATGATGCAGATCAAGTCTGCCTGCAATGTACTGCTGAGCCACAGCCAAGTGCAGAATCTGCTAACCCATCCGGAGGCGGTGGAAGATCCCGCAGAAATGGAAAAGATGGACTTTTGGATTTCCAGCACCACCGGACTGCGTCGCCGCGTGTTCAGCACAACCCTTTATGCAACAGAGCATGCCTGCGCGGCCGCGCAGGAGGCCTTCCCTATATGGACCGAGCCTGCTGCCGGAACAGGCTGGCGCTTTACCCCGCAAAAGGGCAGTTTTTCCTACTCCATGAGCTGGGTTCAGGAGATATATGTGGGTGATACGCCGATGGGTGTGCTATGCCTGGAGTTGCAGCCAGATCTTCTGTCTGAAACGCTGAACAAGCTGTCCAGGGTTATCGGCGGCTACTGCATTGCCTACCGCGAAGATACGGAACAGGTGGTCGGCGGACGGCTGGAGGATATCCGTGTGTCCGATGACGTTTTTGAAATGTGTAAAGACATGCCTGAGGGCTATCAGCTGATTAACCATCATGAGTATGTGGGGCTGATTCACTGCAGCACCATGAACATCAGCTTTCTGACCTTTTGCAATACGGCCATTTCAGCCAATTTTATCAGCAGCTACCTGATGGATTTCAGCATCATCGCCGGCATTCTGCTTCTGATGTGCGCCCTGGCGGTTGCATTGAACCATTACAGCATCACGCGTCGCATCAAAAACCTGTCAGGCCATATCAGCAGGCAGGCCAGCAGTCTTCAGTCGCTGAGCACCCTGAGTTCACTGACACGTCTTCAGGTGGACGGCACGGATGAAATCGGAACACTGGCCAGCAACTATAACATTATGCTGGAGCATCTGCTGCTGTCAGCCCAGCGGGAGCATCAGGCTGAGTTGCTCCAGCAGACAGCACGGTTCAGTGCCCTGCAGGCGCAGATTTAGCCTCACTTTCTGTACAATACTCTGGAATCCCTGCGGATGATGGCAGATGAAAGCGAGGCCGTTGAGGTTTCTGAAATGCTTTTTGTGCTGGGCAAGCTGATGCGCGGCAGCATCAGCGGTAAGGAGCAGGAAATCACTATGGCCAGAGAGCTTGAAAACTGTGTGTATTATCTGAAGCTGAGCAAGCTGAGGTTTGAGGCGCTGGAGTATTCGGTCACCTGTGATATTGATGCTTCATCTCTGGTATGTCCGCGGTTCATTCTGCAGCCCCTGGTTGAGAACAGCATTCATCATGGCATTTCCCGCACGCGCAGCGCAGGAATTGTGCGGGTGCATGTATACCGCCAGGGGGACCTGGTTTTCATTGATGTAGAGGATAACGGCAAAGGCATTTCTCCGGACAGGCTTGAGGAAATCCGCGATGCCATGGAAAATGGAAACGGTCTGAAGCAGGAGCAGGGCGGCATTGGGCTGTGCAATGTTCATCATCGGCTGCAGATCTACTTTGGCGGAAGGTCCGGTCTTTCCCTGTACAGCACATCCGGCGCGGGCACGCTGTGCAGAATCACAATCGACCGAAGCGATGGGAGCAGAAATCACGTGCTGTCCTGCTCTGCAGGAGAAGCAATTCATAAGGAAAGGGAGGGACGCAAGCTGTGAAGGGGGATTTTCCGCCGCCCCATGGGATGAAAATTATGGTGGTGGATGACGAGGTAAAAATCTGCAACGGCGTTGCCCGCTTCATTAGGAAGCGCTGGCCGGAGGTTGAGGTTTCCATTATCAGCAATGCTATTGATGCCCTTGCTTCCATCCGGCACCAACTGCCCGATCTTCTCATCACCGATCTTCGCATGCCGGAGATGGATGGTCTGGAATTGATGCAGCAGGCCTGGGAACTTGGCGTGCAGCACAGCATTGTTCTGACAGGATATGATGAATTTGATTTGATGCAGCAGGCCATCCGGCTGCGGGCGCAGGATTATCTGCTTAAACCCGTTGACAAGGAGCAATTGTTCCAGGCTGTAGAAACGGCATGGAAAAACTGCTGCACGGCTGCCGTCAATGCGGCGCGGCTGGCCATGCAATATGGCGTAGAAACAGATACTCCGCTTTGGCATGAGCAGTTGCGGCTACTGTTCATGGGAGAAAAGAGCGCGTATCTGGTTCAGATGACGCAGAATCAGTTCCCTGCAGCTACATTCCTGTCCTGTGCAGCCTGCTGGACGCTGGATTCCGACGAGCCGCCCTGCGGCACTTGGCTGCTGGCCTGTCCGGCCGATTTGCAGCAGCATCTTGTTGGCATTCTGGATGAGCAAAGCATTCCTTGGCGGGAGGTTCGCCAGGAAAGCGCCGGATTCATACCGCATACAGAGATCTTTGTCGAATACGGGCAGGAGATCAGAACGAGCTTCAGGTTGCCTTTGACTGTTCTCCGAAGCATCCGGAGGCACTGGCAGCGCTTCTCGCGGCACAACTGCGGGACAAATCGGCCCTGTATGCACAATTATGCACAGTGCAGAGGCTTCTGGGAGATTGCCGCCGCAGTTGTGACAGCTGGCGTATTCTGCTGGCACTGCGCCAGTCGAAGTCCCTTGATTGTTCCGCTCTGGCCTCCGCCCTGCTGCAATACAGCAGTCCCGAATCGTCCTTGTCCCCCGCTGTCAGAACTGCGTGCAGCATCGTGGACGAGCATTATGCGCATGAGTGGAAACTGTCAGAGATTGCCGGGCAGGTATATGTATCCCCCAACTATCTCAGCACGATATTCCATCAGGAAACAGGTCTGACCTTCACCAGCTATATCAACAAGGTTCGGATTGAGAAGGTGTGCATCCGTATGGCAGAGGATGAAAGTGCCAGTCTTGTCGAAATCGCATCTGGCGCCGGATTTACAAACTCCAACTATTTTTTCAAGGTTATCCGTCAGGTCGTCGGCATGACGCCAGGCACCTTCCGCAGCCTGGTTCGAAGAAACTGATGCATCCTGTACCAAATCCATCCTCCGTATAATGGAAGGCACCATCTTCCTGGCACAGTATTTGTCCGCAGGGAGCATGCCTTGACCGGAACACTCTGCTGCACCATCAAAGGAAGAGGCGCTGCTTATCGCCATAAGCGCGTCCCTGTCCAGCTTTCTTCCCTTGCCGCCAATATCAATATGGCCAGAGAACCTGTCAGTTCTCCGGCCATATTCACAAAGCAATTATCAGCCAAAAAAGTGCACCTTTCAAAGACAGGTACGCGTGTATTATTATGCTCTTACTCCTTAGGATTCTCCTCGACCTTCTTCTTGCGGGGCGCGCGGGGCTTCTTGACGGGAGTCTCGGCGGGCGTTTCAACAGGCGCTGCTTCAACAACCGCCTTGGGCTTGCGGCCACGCTTTTTCGCAGGGGCCTCGGCAGGAACCTCTTCCTTCACCTTCTTGGCTCGGCCTGTACCTTTTCAGAGGGAGGCATTTCGCCCCCGTTATCCTTCCGGGAGAAGGTGTACACCGCGTCCTTGCTCATACACACGGCTGATGGTGTGGTGCATTTCCAGCGCGGCGGGATCCTCCGCGCCGCCCGCTGCCACGCCCTCCCGGCGCAGCATCCGCGCATGGGCCACCGCAGGCGACGGCACCGGTGCCAGCTGATCCAGCAGATCGGGAAAATACTTTTCCACCAGCAGGTTCACCGTGGGGCAGCAGGTGGTGATGAGGTTGGGCATCTTTCCTTTTTCCGCCAGCGCGGCATATTCCTCGCTGACGGCCGTTGCGCCGATAGCGGTTTCCTCGATACCCGCAAAGCCCAGGCGCTTCATGGCGGAGGACAGGGAGGCGAAGGTTGCCCCCTCCGGCAGCGCCGCAATAAAGGATGGCGCAACGGAGGCGTAGACCTTCTCACCCCGGTCGATCATGGAGCAGACCTTCTGCACGTCGCTCTCAATCTGCTTGGCGTTCTGCGGGCAAATGAGGGTACACTTCCAAACTGGATTTTATCGTCATTGCGGATCGCAAGCGGATTACGAAGGAGAGCTTTGAGCGCTGGTACGCCTGCCAATCCACTTATGTAAAAGTCAGCGACAGACCGTTAGCAGAGCAGAGGCGCATAGCGCGGGAATACGGTCGCAAGCAAGCCGAAACAAGGACATCATCGCGTTCTTCCCTGAGAGCACGCAGAAAAACAGCACGGCGCTGGTGCTGAAAAAGCCAAAAACGTCCAGCAGCATTCGCAAGGTATTTCTGCCCCGAACGGTAGCGGGAATGCTCATCAAGCGCAAAGAAGAGGTGGACGCCATGCGGCTTGCGCTGGGCGATGAATATGCCGATTACAATCTGGTCATCACGGGACGGCTTGGCACGCCCACGGAAGGCGCGCGGATTGAGAAGGCGTTGAACGAGTTGATTACCGTCAACGACCTGCCTAAGGTGGTCTTTCACAGTCTCCGGCATTCCAGCATCACCTACAAGCTGAAGCTCAATGGCGGTGACATCAAGGCTGTGCAGGGGGATTCCGGTCACGCACAGGCGAAAATGGTCACGGACCAATATTCGCATATTCTGGATGAGAGCCGCGTGTCGAATGCGCATCTGCTGGAAGAAGCCTTCTACGGAAGACGCGGTTCCGAAGCGTGCATGGTGGCGCATCCTGCCAGCGAGAAGAAAGCCGATCCGGTCGTCCAGCAACTCGAAGCATCCGGCATGGACGCGGCGGCACTCGTTCAGATTCTGAGCAACCCGGAGATGGTCAATATGCTGAAAATGCTGTCGAAGACGTTGGGCGGAAACAAGGAATGACCAAACATCGATTTGCTCTTCACTGACAGCTACTATCACTATAAAAGGCGCAGCCCGTGAATCAAAATGATTCGCCGCTGTGCCTTTTGCTTTGTTAATGAAGAAGTTGATGCGATACATGTTCGCCAAGCGCGGCGATTCCCACTTATTCTGCCACATAGGGCATAATGCCCAGCTCCTGATGCTTTACGCCTAAGTTCATCTTCCAACTGAGCCATGTGGCGCGAAATGGCAGACTGCGAAATATGCAGCAGGTCCGTAGTCTTGTTCCGAGGGAACTTTTGGGGCAGAGGGTGTATCGCTAATTCCAACGCACGCACTTTGCACAGCTAATCTCCGCTATCCAACGCGCTAACGCCACGCCCAAACCATTAGCCCCTGCCGCATATCCATCCGACGAACCGCACACACTGCGTACCTTCATTCATCCCGCAGAAACGCAGGAAAAACACGGCGTTTCGCCTTCCTTTGTCCTGCACGAATTACCCCTTCCAACGGCGTGAAATTTGACCGCTTCTCAAAATTAGCAGGGAAACAGGCTTCCACCCCAAATCGCCATTAGCAGGAGCGGAAAATCGTTAGCAAATTTCTAATCAGCTAATCGGCCGCGTGTGCATTTTCGCACGCTGAACACAAAAAGAATCGCCCATTTCAGCCACGGATTCTCGTCAAATTCATGCCCTGAAACGGACGATTTTTTACCAAATTGGCGATCCCGGCGCGATTCGAACCCACGGCCTGTCGCTTAGGAGAGCGAAAAAACGTTCGCCTTTGAGTGCCTCCGAGTGCCTTCAAATGCCCAAATATCAACGTTTTCCACCATTTTCGGATGTTCGCATTTCCTCCAAAAACCGCCTGTTTTACCCTATTCGTGTTAGCAGAGTGTTAGCAGCTTCTAATTTTGGCGGTAGGCCATTTTCCCACGACGTCCGCTTTTGTTAGCAGGTTTGTGCAGTATTTAATGACATATTGTTTATCATTAGTAAACTCATGCTACGAAACCCTTGCACTGAATGCATTTTTGAAGATAACAATTATTACGGATTTTCAGTGCCATTTTTGAGCTTGAAAGGTTTCTCCAGAAAACACCCGAAAATACCAGATTGTACATGCGAAATGAGTCTTGTGTTATTATCTTATGGAAAAAATAAACCGTGCTCCCTAGTAGGAAGAGCACGGTATTTGAAGGCTTATATGCACATCATTTCTGTCAGAAGAAATGTAGCTCCCGATGATAAAATCGCTGCATGTTGCCACATTGACATTGTATCCAGGCTTGAGCTGCCCGTTTCTCATGTAGTCCTCTTTCATGTGCATAAAGGTTGCGTCATGGTCCGTTTTGCTGAAGCTATTCCGATTTCCGCAGATGTGAATATCATTTGTGTATTGCTTGAGTTTGGCAAGACATTGATCTCCCCATTCGCTCAGTCTCTGCAGCCGCGTTTTTCTTTTGCCTTTTCCTGAAACAAGCTCGATTCCATCCGCTTTGATTCGCGCATGGATTCTTTTCCAAAGCTTCTTCAATTGTCGGACAGCAATCTTTTCCGGAACATGAAAGCGGATACCTACCTCTTTCAGCTTTGCAGGCAGCTCATCATGAATTTTCTTCAGCAGCTTTTCTGTCTTTTGGGCCGTTGCTTTCTTCCAGACAAAGCTGTACTTGTTCGCATTTGCTTCAATCTTTGTGCCATCTATGAAAGCCGCTTCAAGGCTGAGCAGTCCTCTTTCGTGCAGCAAAACAACAAGCTGACACAGAATATCCTGCCCGGCTTCCTGTGTTAGAATATTCTTTCTGAATCGGTTGATGGTGTTGTGATCCGGCGCACGCTGCCCCTCAAGCAAATAGATGAAGTGCAGGTTTTCTCGGCAGCATGCTTCAAGCGCACGGCTGGATATCTGCTTGCGCATATACCCATACACCATGATTTTCAGCAGAATCTTCGGTGAATACTCGATTCTCCCAAGTCGGGAGTACGCCGCATACAGTTTGCTGTAATCCATCCTTTCCATGACGGCGTTGAGCAGTCTCACCGGTGCATTCTTCTCAATGTTTACTTCGCAGTCCAGCGGCATGACCAGTTGAAATCCATTCGTCATTGCTGTATAATCTGTCTGCGGCATGTTTCTTTTCATGGTAGTTACATTCTACCGCAGGCATTCGGATTTTCATAGTCCGAATGCTTTTTTTGTACCAAAAAGGAGTTGCCTCTTTTTAGTGAGACAACCCCTTTTTTCTTTGGCACTTCACGGAAAGCTGAGGAAGCTGCAAAACAAGAGCGCTGCAAGCAAACAAGAGCTTGCAGCGCTCGTCGCGTTTGCGGATGCGATGAACCCTCTTCCTTGGCGAAGTGATGCGCGTCCCATGCTCTCCTGCGCCATCTGCTTGCGTCTTTTCGTCGGGAAACCGTATGCTCCGACGTGAAAAAAATGCACCCCCTGATGGGAAACTGGCTTGCTTTTTCCAGTGTCCGCTTCAGGAGGCGCAGGGGAGGGGGTGAAGGCAGGGGATTCGGCGTTAGTGCCGGGAAGCAATGAAGATAACAGCAAAGATGAAAATCAACAGACCGAGCGCAATGTAATTGAGCGTATCGACCGATAGGTTCACCTTGTCGTACATATCAGTGATCCAATTGCGGCCACGGCGCGGCGCTTTGGGGTCTGACGATTCCGTCTGCTGCTCGCTTGTCGATTGCGGCTGTTTCTTGTTTTCCTCCATTGTTTTCGCTCCTCCTTCCATAACGATAGAGCAAGAGGCTCCGTGCATGAAGTACAGAGCCTCTGCGAAGCATGTTTGAAAGCTGATGGCACAAGGGACTCTGCCCCATTGCACCGTGAAACCGTTACTTTCTGGTCATGTACTTGCGCATATCCAGAATAACAGCGAACAGGATAACCGCGCCCTTTACGATGTAGGTAACGTTGCCGGAGATGCCCAGGAAGGTCATGCCGGCGATAATCAGCTGCATCATGAACACGCCAAGGACAACGCCGGAGATTCTGCCGGTGCCGCCGACGAACGATACGCCGCCGATAACGGCTGCGGAAATGGCGTCGGCTTCGTAGTTCAGACCCAGCGTCGCAGTGGAGGAACCCATACGGGCAGCTTCGATGAAGCCAGTATAGCCGTACAGAGCGCCAGCGACCATGAAAACGCCGATGATGGTCATCATAACGTTCACGCCGGAAACGCGGGCTGCTTCCTCGTTAGAACCGACGGCAAACATGTTTTTGCCGAAAGCGGTCTTGTTCCAGACGACCCACATCAGCGCGGTCACGATCAGCGCCAGCAGCACATACATGGGAACCACGGTGAAGATGGCAGTGCCGTTGGGGCGAACGCCGGTTTGAATTTGGAACAGGGGCTTGGTGACGAAGCTGGTGGTGTAGCTGGAGTCGAAGGAACCGACCTGCACCGAGTTGGAAACCGTCAGGTAGATACCGTAGACGATCATCTGCATGGCCAACGTGATGATGTAGGGGTGAACCTTGAATTTCGCCATGACGAAGCCGTTGATCAGACCAACACATGCGCCGATGAGCATAACGAGCAGCAGCACCAGCACGATGTTGGCAGGGGCTCCGCCTGCCAGCACGCGATTGGCAACGTCCGCACGCTGGAGCAGGATGGCCGCCACGAAAGCGGTCAAGCCAGCCACGCGGCCGCCGGTCAAGTCCGTACCGGCCAGAATGATACAGCCGGCAACGCCCAGCGCCATCGGCAGACGGGCGGCGGTCAGGGAGATGATGTTGATGAGGGAAGCGGGCTTGAGGAAGGCGTCACGCTGCGTCTGGACATACAGCGCCAGCAGCACGATGACAATAATCATGGCGTGATCGAGAATCCAGTTCAGGACGCTCTTCACGGAGAGATTCGGCTTTTTTGCCTTTGTTGCAACATTCGACATGTTCAGGCAACCTCCTTACAAGTTCTTTGCAGCCAGTTCGAGTATCTTTTCCTGATCGACCTTACCGTCGCCTGTCGGGACGTATTCGCCGGCAATCTGACCGGCGCTCATCACGAGAATACGGTTGCAAGTGCCCAGGAGTTCAGGCATTTCGGAAGAGACCATGATGATGCTCTTGCCCTGCTTGGCGAGGGACTGAATCAGCTCATAGATCTCGTACTTGGCGCCCACGTCGATACCGCGGGTCGGGTCATCCAGCAGCAGAACGTCAGGATTGGTCAGCATCCAGCGACCGAAAATGACCTTCTGCTGATTGCCGCCGGACAGATTCTTAATCTGCTGACGCTGACTGGGCGTTTTGATGTGCATCGCTTCAATCATGCGATCCGTATCCCGAGCCATTTTTGCGTCGCTGAGCAGCGGGAATTTCCCCAGCTTGTAGTTCTTCAGGTTGGCGATGACGGTGTTTGCGCGGATGTCAAGGATGCCGAAAATGCCAGTTGCGCGGCGTTCCTCGGTGACCAGCGCAAAGCCCTGCTTGATGGCGCTGTTGGGTGACAAGTTGGAAATTTCCTCGCCCACCTGCGTGCCATTGATGTCGTGTACTTCCATGCTGTAGTCTTCAGGCGTACCGCCCTGCGCGGCGCGGAAGCCGAAGTTGAACTTCTTGATGGTGCCGCTTTGACGGGTGCGATAGCCGAAAAGGGTTTCCAGCAGCTCGGTACGGCCGGAGCCATCCAAACCCGCTACGCCCAGGATCTCGCCCTTGTGGAGCGTGAAGCTGGCGTCGCGCAGCTGATTGTATTTGGCGGTCAAGCCCTCCACCACGATCATCGGATCGTCGTGGACGATGTTATCCTTGGGCGGATAGGCTGCGCTCAGCTCGCGACCGCACATGTTCCGAATGACCTCTGCGCGGAAGGAATCGTCGTCCGTGCCGTATTCGGTCTTGTGGCGGGTGGTAATCCAGCGTCCGTCGCGCATAACGGTCACGTCGTCGGCAATGCGCCAGATTTCCTTCATCTTGTGGGAGATATAAACGATGCCTACGCCGCGTGCCTTGAGCATATTGATGATGGAGAAGAGCACCTCAACCTCCGCCTCGGTCAGGGAAGAGGTCGGCTCGTCCAGCACAATAATCTTGGAGTTGAAGGAAACAGCTTTTGCAATTTCCACCATCTGACGGCGCGAAACGGGCATGGTGGACATGATGGTACGCGGGTTGATGTTGATGCCGAATTTCTCAAAATTCAGATCCTTAAAGACCTCCATGGTCATGTCGTATTCGGCCTTGTCGGAAACGAAGGGCATCTTAGCGCCGCCGAGCTTGATTCGCGGATAGCGCCCGAGCCAAATGTTGTCCATCACGCTACGCTTCAGCGCCTGATTCAGCTCCTGATGCACCATGGCGACGCCGTTGTCCAGCGCATCGCGGGAAGACTTGAAGTTAACCTCTTTACCGTCGAACCAGATTGTGCCCGCATCCTTGCTGTAAATGCCGAAAAGGCACTTCATCAGCGTGGATTTACCGGCGCCGTTTTCGCCCATGAGTGCATGGACGGTACCGGGACGGACGGTCAGCTGTGCATCGTCAAGCGCTTTGACGCCGGGGAAGGACTTGCAGATGCCTTCCATGCGCAGCAAAACATCGTCTTTTTGCATGTTTGTCTTTTCCTTTCCTGGAATTCAACGAGAACAAACGATTGTAAAGCGGCGGATGATACCGTGGGTACCGACCTGCCGGAGAGCAAGTCGAATGCTGCTTGCCATATGTTGGTCAGCAGTGAAAGACGGAGAGAACCATTCGGTTCTCTCCGCCCGAAGTGCTCAGGGAAGAATTACTCGCCAGTGTACACAGCGTAGGGAATCTGCACGAACCAGTTGTCAACGATAACGTAGTTCTCGTTCAGACCCTCGAACTTGTTTTCCTTGCCGGCAATCAGGTTCGCGGTGATGGTCGCAACAGCGTCCGCCATACCAACGTTGTCCTGCTTGATGGTGCCGACCATGTAGCCGTTGTTGATCAGATCCTTCGCAACGTCGGTCGCGTCCACGCCGAACACGGGGATCGCGGTGGTGCCTTCGCCGTGGTTGTAGCCAGCGTTCTGCAGAGCCATCACAGCGCCATACGCCATGTCGTCGTTGTTGCAGATAACCAGCTCGACCATGTTGCCGTTGCCTTCGTTGTACATGGACAGGACGGTCTGCATCTGCTCAGAGGAGAAAACGTTGGACCAGCTGCCGTTGGGGTCAACGAGGTACTTGTTGGCGTTGGAGGCGTCGTAGAACTCAATCTCCGGCTTGCCCGCGGCAACCAGCGCCTTGTTGGCGTATTCCACAGCCAGCGCGGTACGAGCGATAGCTTCCTGGTTAGCTTCGTCGCCCTTGAACATGATGTAGGAAATCTTGCCGTCGCCGTTGAGGTCGATGTCGTTGTAATGCTCAACCAGATACTGACCAATCAGCTCGCCCTGCATAACGCCGGCGTCTTCAAAGTTGGTGCCGACGAACGCGGAAGCGGGGTTGTTCAGAAACAGGTTGGCGGCTTCTTCGTTGTTGGTAGAGACAGGACGGTTGAACCAAACGGTGGGGATGCCCGCAGCCTGAATCTGGTTCATGATGGTCTGCGCCGTGCTGATGGCGCCGGATTCAACGAGGTTCACCACAATAGCTTCGCAGTCGTTGTTCATCAGAGCCGTGCTGATGAAGTCGGACTGTACCTGCTGGTTGCCGTTGGCGTCGGATCCGTTGATTGTCAGGTTCAGCTTGGCGAAATCAGCTTCCATTTCGGAACGCACGGAGGAAAGGTACACGTCGCCGTAGGTGTACCAGGACACATACGTATCGGCCAGCGCACTGACGCACGCAAAGCACATCATGACAGACAGCAGCAGAGCAACGAGTTTCTTCATTACAGAAGCACCTCTTTCTTTGTTTTTGCGATTTCTCGCATGTCTCTTTTTTTGCTCGGTATCGACAGAATCGAACAAACATGCAAAATCCGGTCGAATGCCGACCAATTGATCTAATTGCCTTATATCATCGTTTCTGTCCGTTGTCAACACAATTTGTCGTAATTTTACGTGACTTTCACACAAAAATATTCACGTAAACAAATACGACGTGAACGCCCTATATTGACAAATTCTTGTCCATATGGTATAGTTGAATCAGAAACAAAATACTTACTGATTAGTAGTGTCGTTTGTTTTGCCTGCTGTTGGAGGCGCTTGCATGGCGCTCCCTTTGTTTGTGTTGCCTGTAATGAATGGAAGGCACTACCGCACAATTCGGCGGCGCGTCTGGCGATGTCTTTTCCGCCATCTGCGGCATGC
>OLQL01001342.1_pt1 | contig 20789 bp, 16 predicted proteins | sample 1672971 | NCBI WGS metagenome assembly OLQL01 (sample SAMEA3136742, study PRJEB25190) | human gut metagenome | biome: human gut; feature: human-associated habitat; material: faeces | place: Austria | collected 2013
TTGTGCCACGGCGGTAAAACCCCGGCCAAGCTTCATGTCTCCCTACGCCCCTGCGCGCCAGCGCACGCAGTCCGGAAGCGGACTCAGTCCGCAACGACGGTGATGTCGGAGCCGAACCATTTTTCGGAGATGGCTGCCAGAGAACCGTCGGCTTTCATTTCCTTCAGAATGTCCTGCACCTTGTCCCGAAGAGCCAGATCGTCCTTGTGGAAGCCGATGCCGTAGTTGTCGTCCTCAAGGGGGAAGGCGGCCTTCAGGTTTTCGGCGCCCATGGAGTTGATGCGGTAGTCGCCCACCACCAGATCCATGATGACCGCATCCACGCCGCCCTGCTGCAGATCCATCAGCGCGGTCAGATAGTCTTCAAAACCGGGCATATCGGCGAAAGAAGCCTTCGCGTCGGCATAAGCGTCGCTGAGCAGAAGCTCCTCGGCGTAGCTGCCATTCTGCACGGCTACGCTCTTGCCAGCCAGGTCCGCCAGAGAGGTGATGTCCGAATCGTCCTTGACATAGCATACAATCTGATTGTTCAGGTAGGGGAAGGTCATGGCCATGCTTTCCTCCCGTTCGGGCGTGATGGACATGCCGTTCCAGATGCAGTCGATATTGCCGGAGGAAAGCTCCAGTTCCTTGGCTTCCCAGCTGATGGGCTGGGCGATAAATTCAACGCCCAGCTTTTCGGCTACTGCACGGGCAACGTCAATATCGAAGCCGACGATGTCGTTGTTTTCATCCCGGTAACCCAAGGGCGGGAAGCTGTCGTCCAGACCGATAATAAAGGTTCCCTTGTCCAGAACCGCCTGCAGGGAATTGTCCTCGGCCACAGCGGCGGAAAGGGTCAGGAGCATTACCAAAGCCAGCAGGGAAGCAAAAACTTTCTTCAACATCGTCATCGTTCTTTCTCCTTTCGTCGTTATCGCTTTAGCGCGTTAACGTGGTGCTATAATAACACGACGAAGCAAAACTGTCAACAGATTTTGTAAAATTTCCTGGAGAAAAATTCAAAAGGCGGATCAGCTTGAAAGGCCGGGGCAAGGGGGAGTTCTTCGTATTTGACAGCACCGGCTTCCAAAGATTATAATAAGAAAGCATTTTTGGTTTTTGCAGGAGGCGACGATTTTGCAACTGCCCCAAGATTTGAAAGCCTATGCCGTAAACGGCCTTGTTCCCCGGCTTTTAACCCCTGCCGATGTACCGACGATGCTGGCGCTTCAGCGGGAAGTGATGGAGGCGCTGCCGGATCCGCGCTGGTATTTTCCTTCCGATGAAGCGGAGTTTTTGCAGGTGGTTTCCGCGGGTGAGGGCTTTGCCTATTTTGATGGCGAAACGCTGCTGGGCTTTGCTGAACTGACCCCGGGCGAACTGCGTGGAAGCCATAGCTACGCGGCCTCACTGAAACAGCCGGTCAGCGGCAGCTTTGATTTCCACGATGTGATGGTTCGTCCATCCGCCCGGGGGCAGGGGATGCATACCGCATTCCTGCGTCTGTTTGAAAAAATGGCCCGCACGAACGGCGGATACGCGGTTTATGCCACGGTCGATCCCGAAAACGGTCCTTCCCGGCGGAATTTTGAACGGGCTGGGTATCAGTGCATGGTGGAAAAGCCCGCTTACGACGGACGGGCCCGGAGGTTTTACCGTCTGCTGCTGTCGTCACCGGAAAAAGACTGAACCAGATTTTTCCAATTCAGGAGGAACCATCCATGAATCATTCCAAATGGAAAGCGGTCTGGGCGCTGCTGCTGTGCGTGCTGCTGTGCTGCACGATGGCGTTGGCCGAGGAAAGTGAAGCGGAGCCGCCGCAGCTGGGCGAAGACGTCGAGGTCGAAGGCGTGGCCAGCGACGAAGAAGACAACGTGTCGGAACTGGACGCGCAGGGCGTGCGGGCCAGCATCGAAGGCCTGACGCCGCTGTACCGGGCCGTTATCAAGCCCTTTACCTCCAACGGCAATACCATTCGGATGCGGGCAGAGCAGAGCAGCGAAAGCGATGTGGTCTGCGCCATCAATAAGGGCGAGACCATCACGGTCTACGCGGTCTATCCCTCCTATGTGCTGGCGGAATACAACGGCAATGTGGGCTACGTCATCCGCACGTGGATCAGCGAGGACGTGGTGCCCATCGACCCGGCCTCCACGCCGCCTTACGGAACGGTGCTGAGCCAGTACGTGGCGACCACGACCGACGTAGCCCCGGTCCATCAGGCTCCCGATAACAACGCGCCCATCAACGCCATTCAGATCGGCAAGGGCAGCAAGATCGCCGTGCTGGAATTTGTGGACGGCTTTGCCAAGATCCTCTATTGGCGTTCCTACGGCTATATTGACGCGTCGCTTTTGACCGATCTGGTGCCCGTCTCGCCTACGGACGAGCCGCTGAGCGCCGAAACGCCCATCGCGGCCTTTGCCAGCTACTTTGAGTACAACACCGGCAAGGAGGGCAACGAGGGCCGCTGCCTGAATATCGTGCGCAGCTGTGAGCTGATGACTCGGGTGATGCAGCCCGGGGAATCGTTGGATTTCAACGCGCAGATCGGCCCGTACAAGCGCACCAACGGGTATCACCCCGCACCGGTGCTGATCGACGGCGGCAGCCAGCTGGGTTACGGCGGCGGCACCTGCCAGAGCAGCTCCACTCTGTACAACGCCGTGCGGCAGCTTTCCGGCCTGACGGTGCTGTACCGCCGTCCTCACGGCCCGGGCTGCGCCAAATATCTGCCCATGCATCAGGACGCTGCCGTTGGCAACGCCAAGCTGAATTTTGTTTTCCGCAACGACTATGATTTCCCCATTCGGATCGACGCTTTCAGCACAGGCGAAGGCAGCCTGCTGATCCAGATCTTCAAGGGAGAATAAACGAAACCCGCCGGGACGCAGCGCTTTCTGCATCCCGGCGGGTTTTTCAGATTCGATGGGCCACGTCGAGGGCAATGTATAATTTGCCCAGATCGTGGTTGGCACCGGGCAGCCCGGCCACTTCGTAGCCGCTGTCTTCCAGCACGTCGCCCGCTTCCAGAAAATCAAAGAGCTCCAGATGGTAAAAATCGCAGACCGCCTGTACGCCCGCCAGCTCCATTTCCACGGCGATGCAGCCCTCGCTTTTTCGCTGGGCCACCAGCCCTCTGGTTTCCCGGATCATGCTGTCAGTCGTCCAGACTCGCCCCTGCACATGGGGAATGTTCAGCGATTCGAAGATTTCCTTCATGCGGTCGCTGTTGGCGATGCGGATGTAATCCGCCGGAGGGGCATAGTAGTAGGAACACCCCTCGCCCCGGTAGCTTTCCGTCGGAAGAATAAATTTGCCCGTGGTTTTTTCCCGGTCCAGGCTGCCGCAGGAGCCGAACATGATGAATTTCTTCGCGCCAGTTACCCAACTGGCTTCGTAACAAAGAGAACCGGCCAGCGCCGAGCCGAGGTCGGTCAGGTAAAAGCCGATGTTTTCGCCCTCGTGGCAGAATTGGTAAATGGTCTTGTTGCCGTTGCAGCTGTTTAACGTGCCGATGGGTTCGCAGTCGAAGTTGACCAGCAAGTGCTGGTGGATGTGCTTGGAAAAAAGAATCAGGCATTTTTCTACCTTGCAGCCGGGTTCGCCGTAAAAATCCCGCAGGCTGAGCAGGGGTTCCGACTGAATATCATAGCAATCGGTAATCATGATATTTCCTTTCCGATGGTGATTTCGTCAGGCCTCCGGGCCGAGCTGCGCCGCAGCCAGCAGCCGGTCTTTCAGCGTGGTGTAGCGCTTGGCCACGTGGTCGTTTTCCACCATCTGCCGGATGACTTCCTCCCGGCCTACCAGCACCACCAGCTGCCGGGCGCGGGTCAGCGCGGTGTAGAGCAGGTTCCGCGCCATCAGCATGGGCGGACCGCCTACTACCGGCATCACCACCACCGGGAATTCGCTGCCCTGACTTTTGTGCACCGTCAGGGAGTAGGCCAGATCCAGCGCGTCCAACTGCTGCTTCTGGTACGTGACCACCCGGTCGTCGTCAAACAGCACGGTCATCATATGCTCCGCCGGGTCGATGCGCTCGATATAGCCCACGTCGCCGTTGAACACGCCCTGCCCTTCTTCGGGGCCGAAGGGCGTTTGACGGGTATACTCGATCTGATAATCGTTTTTGGTCTGAATGACCTTGTCGCCCACTCGGTACTCCGTCTCGCCGTGCAGCAGGGAATCCACGCCGGGACGCTCCGGGTTCAACGTTTCCTGCAGAAGCCGGTTCAGGTTGGCCGCGCCGCAGTCGCCCTTTTTGGTGGGGGTCAGGACCTGAATGCAGCGGGTGGCCTGCGCCTGCCACTGCTCCCTGGGGAAGCCCAGATATTTTGGCAGCCGGGAGCGCAGCAGGTCGCAAATGGCCTGCGCCGCTTCGGACTGCAGCACCTTTCGGGTGAAGAAAAAGTCCGTGTCCCGGCTGCGGAGAACGGGCATTTCACCGTGGTTGATCCGGTGGGCGTTGAGCACGATCATGCTGCTCTCATCCTGCCGGAAAATATCCGTCAGACGGATGGAGGGCACCACGTCGCTGTCCAGGATGTCCTTGAGCACGTTGCCCGCGCCCACGCTGGGCAGCTGATCCGCGTCGCCTACCAGAATGACGCGGGTGCCGGGCAGCACCGCCCGCATGAGCCCCCGCATCAGGGTCACGTCCACCATGCTCATTTCATCCACGATCAGGCAGTCGCATTCCAGCGGATAGTCCTCGCTGCGGGCAAAAGCGCCGCTGTCGCCGCCGTATTCCAGCAGGCGGTGGATGGTCTTGGCTTCCTCGCCGGTGGCCTCGCTCATGCGCTTGGCGGCGCGGCCTGTAGGCGCGCACAGGAGAATGTCGTTGTCCTCCTTCAGCAGAGACAAAATGCAGCGGATGATGGTGGTCTTGCCGGTGCCGGGGCCGCCGGTGATGACCAGCACGCCTTCTTCCACCGCGCTGCGAATGGCCTTGCGCTGGGTCTGGGAGAAAGAAACGCCGGTCTCTTTTTCGTATTCGGCAATGCGTCCGTTCAGACCCTGCACCCGCTTGTAGGGGCGGGCGTGCATCAGTCGGGTCAGTCGCAAAGCGATCTCGCTTTCCGCCAGATAATATAAAGGCAGACAAAGGGCGTTTTCGCAATCGGGAATGGAAAAGCCGATCATCATTTTTTCCAGCAGCGCGTGGGAAATTTGCGCGTCCACCAGCTCCGCGGGGGCGTGCAGCATGGCCGCAGCCCGCTCCAACAGCAGTTCTCGGGGCAGGTAGGTATGGCCCGCACCGTTGGCCGCCTCGCTGAGCAGATAAAACAGCGCGGCCCGAATGCGGAACTCGCTCTGGGGATCCATGCCCATGCTCAGGGCGATGCGGTCGGCGGTCAGAAAGCCTACGCCGTCGATGTCCATCACCATGCGGTAAGGGTTTTCCCGAACCAGCTCCACCGTATTTTCACCATAGTATTTGGCGATGCGCATGGCCAGATTGGGGCTGATGCCGTAGTTCTGTAAAAACACCAGCACCCGGCGCATTCCCATCTGCTGGGCGTAGCTTTCCAGAATCATGGCGGCTTTTTTCTTGCCGATGCCGCTGACCTCGGTCAGCCGTTCCGGGTGCTCGTCCAGAATTTCCAGCGCGTTTTCTCCGAAATGGCGGACGATCAGCTTGGCCGTAGAGGGGCCGATGCCCCGGATCAGGCCGGAACCAAGGTATTTTTCAATGGCGGTTTTGCCCGTAGGCGGGGTGATGGTGCATTTGAGAGCGTGAAACTGCTTGCCGTAGGCGGGATGCTCCGTCCAACTGCCCTCGAAGGTAACGTTTTCGCCGGGGCTTAGTTCCGGCATTTGCCCCACCACCGTCTGGGTGGTGCGCCCCACCGTGACCCGCAGCACCGTATAGCCGTTTTCATCGTTGCGGAAGGTGGTGTCCTGCACCACCGCCGTTAACTGCTCGGATTCCAACCTTCCGCCTTCTTTCTTCGGTGTTCTTTGGGGTCAGGCCAGCTTGCTGTTCAGCCAGCCGATCAGGTCGGCGTAGACCTCTTCCCGGTTGATCTCGTTGAGCATCTCGTGCCGTCCGCCCTCGTAGAGCTTCAGCGTCACGTCCTGAACGCCCGCCGCCCTGATCTCCTCATACACCTGCCGAACGCCCTGTCCGTTGCTGCCCACCGGGTCATGATCTCCGGCGAAAAGCAGCACGGGAACGTCCTTCCTCATGGCAGAGAGCCGATCCGGGTACAGCCGGCGCAGACCGTCGAACATATCGGCGTAGGCCCGGGCCGTGAAGGGGAAGCCGCACAGCGGGTCGTCCTTGTACCTCGCCACCTGCTCCCCGTCCCGGGTGAGCCAGTCGCTGTCGGTCTTGGGATGCTCCACCTTCTGATTGTTGGCGGAGAAATTCATATGATGCAGCAGCATACAGGGCTTCTGCGCGCCGCCGAAAAAGCACTGGATGGCGGCGATGGCGCTTCCCGCCGTGACGATGCCCTTTCCAAAATGGCCGGTGCCGCTGAAAATTGCTCCTGCCAGCCCTTCCTCGTATTTCAGGCAGTAGGTGCGGGCCACGAAGCTGCCCATGCTGTGCCCCAACAGGAAATAGGGCAGATCAGGGTATTGGGCCTGCGTTTCCCGGCGCAGGGCGTTGGTGTCTTCGATCAGCGCGTCCCAGCCGTCCTTGTCGGCAAAATAGCCCTTCACCGCGGCGTTCTGGCCATGGCCCAGATGAGTGTGGCCCACGACGATGAAACTGGCCTGATTCAGCGCCTTGGCGGGCGCGTCGTAGCGGTCGATATGCTCCGCCATGCCGTGGACGAACTGCACCACTGCTTTGGGCTGTCCCTCTGCAGGCCACAGTCGTTTTTCCAGTTCTTGCCCGGTGACGGAACGAAAGCTTCCTCGGATCGCCTCTGCCATGAAATGCTCCTCCTTCAAGCCCAAAATCGAGCGTCTTTCTTTCATTATAGCATGTTGCCCGGAAAGGCACAATGCCCATTCGCCGGGGGAAGGAGGGGACGAAAAAAGACCGCTCCTTGCGGAACGGTCTCTTGGTTTCAGCTCTTAGTACTGCTGATTGCGATTGCGCTCGAAGCACTCGCGGCAATACACGGGGCGATCGCCCTTGGGCTGGAAAGGCACCTGAGTGGTGCAGCCGCAGCCGTCGCAGATCACTTCGTACATCTGGCGCTCAGCACGATTGGGGTTCTCGCGGTTACGGCGAGCAACGCGGCACTCGTGGCAGCGGGTGGGATCGTTCTGGAATCCCTTGTCAGCGAAGAACTGCTGTTCAGAAGCGGTGAACACGAATTCCTTGCCACAATCGCGGCATACCAGCGTCTTGTCTTCAAACATTGTTGGTTCCCTCCAAATTTGGTTTGTTCTGTTTGCCGTTGGGTGAAGTAACCTGCGTCTTGGGTTTCCAGCTTCCGAACAACCGGGGAAGGAACCTGTACCGCATGACCCTACCTAGGGCAACACACGCATTATATCATGACCTGAGAAGAAATGCAAAGATTTTTCTAAAAAACTGTGTTTCTCTTTTGAGAAAGAAAGTGAAACGTTGCAAATTTCCTGTTTTTTCCGTTATAATAGCAGGACGGAAGGGCCTTTGAGAACGGAAAAAACAGGAGGTTGACTCTCATGTTTGATTATCTGGACTGGCGCGGCGACCTGAGCTTCGAAAACGCCCCCATCAACGCCGTTGACCTGTTGATCTTTGCCACCTTGTCCTACTGCCCCCTGGAACGGATGCCGGGCGGATTCACGCCCGGAACATTGGCACAGCTGACGGCGGAGCTGTATCCGCCGGACGCGGCTTTCCGTAACGACGCTGAAAAACAGCGCTGCCAGCTGTGGAAGACGGCGGCGGAGAGCGAGCGCTTCGGCGGGGTGCAGGTGCAGGAGTTCGCCTATCATTTCGACCCGGCCGGGGAAAAGCAGTTTTCCGCCACACTGTTCCAGCTGGACGAAAGGACGGCTGTGGCGGCCTTTCGCGGCACCGATTCCACCGTGGTGGGGTGGAAGGAGGACTTCAACATGGGCTTTGAGTCGCCGGTGCCCGCCCAGACCGACGCGGTGACATTTTTGACGGAGGTCGCCCGGCACTATGAACAGCTCTACACCTGCGGTCACTCCAAGGGCGGCAATCTGGCGCTGTACGCCGCCGTGCGGTCGCCTGCGGACGTTCGCGCCAAGGTGCTGGGCGTGTATAGCTTCGATGGCCCCGGGTTGGACGATCAGACTGCCGGCAGCCCGGAATATGAAGAAATTTCTTCTCGAATCTGCTCCTTCGTGCCGGAATCCTCCATCGTGGGAATGCTGCTGGATTATCACGACGAATATACCATTGTGGACAGCGACGGCGTAGGCATTTTGCAGCACAATCCCTTCCTGTGGCACATTCGCGGGCCGCGTTTCCAGACCCGGGCCAACCTGACCCGCTCCGGCCGCTACGCCGATCGGACGCTGCACGACTTTCTGGCCCAGTGCACGACGGAAGAACGGCAAGTGATGGTGGACACCCTATTTGAATTGGTCGCCGCCACGGGCGCGCAGCGGGTGAAGGAGATCCCGATGGGTCTTTTGAAAAATTTCGGCGCGGTGCGGGAAACACTGAAAAAAGTGCCCGAAGAAAATCAGCTCGTGCTGAAAAAGGTGTTTCGCACGCTGGCGCAGGCAGGCGGCAGCAATCTGGATGCGTTGCTGAGCCCTGCGGACAGCGGAGACGGCGCGACGGCGGGACAGTAACCGCTTCCGCGCGGCGTTGACGGAGCGCTCCCGTTTTTTTGCATTTCGTCGACGCCAAAGCCAGCCACGCCGTGGTTTTCAGGCCTAAACCAATGGGGCGGTGGTTTTGATTTTTTCAAACTGATAGCGCGGCTTCCCAAAGCTCTTTTTCCCATATTCAATGGCTTCCGCCGGACAGTAGCAGATGCAGGCCATGCAATGGGTGCATTCCTTGCCCCAGACGGGTTTGCCGTTTTCGAGCCGAATGTTGTTCGTCGGACACCTACGGACGCATTGCCCGCACCCGGTGCAGGAATCCGTTGCCCGAAACCCGGCGGCTTTCACGATGAAGCGGTAGAAGACCGGGTTGACCGCAGCGCTCATGAAGCGGTCATAGAGATTGCTTCGAGGCGGGGGAAAGGCCTGTCCGTTTTTCAGGCGGGCGACGACCTCTGCAATCGTTGGTTCTGCCTTTTCCACGATCTTCCGGGCCTCCTCCGCCTGCGGCACGGCGAACATGGCGATGTAGTTTTCTGGCATGACGATCTGCGCCGTGCCCATGTAGCGCAGCCGCTTCCGCTCCGCCAGCCGCCGGTTGTATTGGGACGCATTGCCGATTTCGCTGCCGCAGTTCATCACGAACCAGACGCGCTCCGCTCCGGTCAGCTCCGTTTGAGCGAGCCAGTCGGATGCGATGCGGGGAATGCGCCACGCATACGTTGGGGTAATCACGATCACGTCACGGCCTGTCTGGATGGGCGAATGGTCGCCCGCCTTGATCTTGGCGTTCAGGTCGGTCACCTGCTCCCGCAGGGCCTCCGCCGCCCTCCGGGCGATATACCGGCTGTTCCCGGTTCCGGAAAAGCAGAAAATCATGGACTCATACCTCCTCGATGCTTTCTTTTCCCTATCATAGCATGAAAGCGAAGACAGGAACAGCCACAGCAAAAAAAGCTGCTGTGGCTGTTTTGACTATTCTTCCTCCCGCACCCACTGAAAGCGGGGGCCGCGATAGCCGTCCCGCTCCACCTCCTCCGACCACATAGCGGCGGGACGGACCCAAATGCCGCGCTCGCCGTATAGCGCTTGATAGACTACCATGTCCTCCAGCGTTTCGGAGTGCTTGGCGGTGTAAAGAAGCCGGTATTCATTGCCCTTGAAGTGCCGGTAAATGCCCGGTTTAAGATTAATCATGCCCGGCTTCTCTTCCATTCCAGATATTCCTCGAAGCCGCCCGCGTAGTCCAGACAGCCTTCCTTCCCCAGCGGGAACTCGATGATCCGATTGGCAATTTCATCGATGAACTGATGGTCGTGGCTGGCGAAGAACAGATTGCCGGGATAGGCCTGCAGGCCGTTGGACAGCGCCGTGATGCTTTCCAGATCCAGATGGTCGGTGGGCTGATCCAGAATGAGGGCATTGGCCTTGCTCATCATCAGGCGGCTGAGCATACAGCGAACCTTTTCGCCGCCGGAGAGCACCTTGGCGGGCTTGTATACTTCATCGCCGCTGAACAGCATCCGTCCCAGAAAACCGCGCAGATAGGTCTCGGTCTGGTCGGAGGAATACTGCCGCAGCCAGTCGATCAGACTGCCGTCGAAGTTTTCGAAATAGGCGGTATTATCCTTCGGGAAATAGCTCTGGCTGATGGTCACGCCCCATTTGAAGCTGCCTTCGTCGGGCTCGATCTCGCCCACCAGAATGCGGAACAGCGCCGTCGCGCCCGCTTCGTTGTCGCCCACAAAGGCGATCTTGTCGCCCTTGCGCACGGTGAAGGTCACGTTGTCCAGCACCTTCACGCCATCGATGGTCTTGGACAGGTTTTCCACAGTCAGGATGTCCTTGCCGGCTTCCCGCTCCGGCTCAAAGCCCACGAAGGGATACTTCCGGCTGGAGGCGGGCATCTGCTCGATCTGCATGGAGTCCAGCACCTTTTTGCGGCTGGTGGCCTGACGGCTCTTGGACTTGTTGGCGGCAAACCGGCGGATAAATTCCTGCAGGTCGCGGATCTTTTCTTCCCGCTTCTTGTTCTGCTGGCGCATCAGCTGCTGGAACAGCTGGCTGGAATCATACCAGAAGTCGTAGTTGCCCGCATACATTTTGCAGGTCTCGTGATCCACGTCCACGATATTGGTGCACACCGCGTTCAGGAAGTGACGGTCATGGCTGACCACGATGACAATGGCGCTGCAGTCCACCAGAAAATCTTCCAGCCACTCGGTGCTTTCCACGTCCAGACCGTTGGTGGGCTCGTCCAGCAGGATGATGGACGGATGACCGAACAGCGCCTGCGCCAGCAGGACTTTCACCTTCTGGCGGCCGTCCAGCGTGCTCATCTGCGCCTGGTGCAGCTCCGTGGGGATGCCGATGCCGTTGAGCAGCTGCGCCGCTTCCGTCTCTGCATCCCAGCCGTTCATTTCGGCAAATTCGCCTTCCAGCACTGCGGCACGCTCACCATCCTCGTCACTGAAGTCCGGCTTCATGTAGAGCGCGTCTTTTTCCTTCATGATGTCGTACAGCCGCCGGTTGCCCATAATGACCGTGTCCATCACGGAGTATTCGTCGTACTTGAAGTGGTTCTGTTCCAGCACGGACATGCGGTCTTCCTTCTGGATGGTCACGGTGCCGGTGGTGGGCGGCAGCTCGCCAGAGATGATCCTAAGCAGGGTGGATTTGCCCGCGCCGTTGGCTCCGATGATGCCGTAGCAGTGATCCGGCTGGAAAAGCAGATCCACGTGCTTGTACAGAAGGTCTCCCGCAAACTGAAGGCTGATGTCGTTTAACTGAAGCATTTCTTTTCCCCTTTATTTGTTTTCTTTGGCCTTTTCGTGGTCGGCGAGCTGGTCGTTGAGCTGGTTGATGTTGCCGCAGCCCATGGTCAGCACCAGATCGCCCGGCTGCCAGTGCGCCCGCAGGTATTTCTCCGTGTCGTCGAAGGTGGGGGTGTGGACGGCGTTCACGCCGTGTTCCTTCATGCCCGCCACCACCATCTCCGCCTTGATGTCGCCGGGGTCTTTTTCCCGGGCGGCGTAGATGTCCGTCACCAGGGTGATATCCGCCGCCTTGGTGCAGGTGAGATAGTCCTTGAACAGCCGCTTCACCCGGCTGTAGGTGTGGGGCTGCATTACCGCCCAAAGACGGTTGTGGGGCTGCATGGCCGCTACGCTCAAGGCATTGCGCATTTCGGTGGGGTTGTGGCCGTAGTCGTGATACAGCTTCACGCCCTCTACCACGCCGGTCAGCTCAAAACGGCGGTGAGCGCCTGCAAATTCGTCCAGCGCCCGGCAGGCGACCGCCATATCCGCCCCCAGCTGATGAGCGCAGCCCAGCGCCGCCAGCGAATTGGCCACCTGGAAGAAACCGGCCACCTTTAGTTTTACATGGCCCAGCTCCTCCCCCCGGAAGGAGAGGTCGTACTCCCCGCAGCCCAGTTCACTGTAGCGCAGGTTGGCGGGACGGTAGTCGCAGCCCTCGCCAAAGCCGAAGGTGTAATGACGGCAGCGCAGCTTTTCCAGCTCCTCCACCACCCGGAGGTCGTCGCCGTTGCCTACGGCCAAGCCGCCTTTTTCCGGCAGCAGGGCCAGAAATTTACCGAAGGTCTGCTGAATATCGTCAATATCCTTGTAGAAGTCCAGATGGTCTTCCTCGATATTCGTGACCACCGCTACCGTGGGCCGCAGGTGCAGAAAGCTGGCGTTGAACTCGCAGGCCTCGGCTAAAAAAGTGTGGCTTTTGCCGATGCGGGTGCTGCCGCCGATAAAATCCAGATTGCCGCCGATGTGAATGGTGGGATCCTTGCCGCACTCCATCAGCACTTGACTGAGCATGGACGTGGTGGAAGTCTTGCCATGGGTGCCGCACACGCCGATGGCGGTCTCATAGCCCTCCATCAGCTGGCCCAGCAGCGTGGCCCGTTCGATGGCCGGAATGCCCAGCCGCCGCGTTTCCACCCGCTCCGGGTTGTCGGGTAAAATAGCCACGGTGTAGACCACCAGATCGGCCCCGTGGACGTTTTCCGCCTTGTGGCCGATGGTCACGGGAATATGCAGATCGTCCCGCAGGTGCCGGGTGGCGTAGGTCTCCAGATTGTCCGAGCCGGTCAGCCGGTAGCCTTTTTCCAGCAGCATCTGGGCCAGACCGCTCATGCTGGAGCCGCCGATACCGATCATATGGATATGCTTCCCCTGATAATCCCGGATGAGAGGTGTGCTCATAGGTGGTGTCTCTCCTCGTCTGATGCGGCCCGCTTTCGTCCGGGGAAAGACGGCCCGCTGCTTGTATGCCATGCCCGGACGGGCCGGAAACGCCATAAGCATACAGCTTATTATACGCTGGAATGGGCCTGCGTATCAATAGGCGAAGGGGAATTTCAGGAAGGAAAGCAAAAAATCCCCGGAAAAACGCTGCACGAAAGCAACATTCTTCCGGGAAAATCGTTTCGAGGGGTCGGAAAATCAGGCTTCCTTTTTCCGCTTGGCCCGAAGTTCTTCTTTTTTGGCCTTGACCATCGCCTTGCGCTCCTTTACCGCCAGACGAAGTTCTTCTTCCCGGGCGTCTATATCTGCACGGGCCTTGAGCTGAGCCTGCTTCAGATCGGCTTTCAGCTTGGCGCGGGCAGCGCGGGCTTTTTCCAGTGCCTTGCCGTTATACAGCTTGGCATAGGGGAAGGCGCGCAGGGTGCGGCGTACCAGCGCGGAATCCCGGGCCAGCGTCTCCCGCACGCTTTTGGTGATGGCCTCCGTGTCGTCCTTCTCGGAAAGAGAAGTGTTCTTGCGGATGCGGCCCAGAACCGTGGTGGAGATCACCGTGTCGGTCAGAAGCAGCGCCGCCAGCGAGCCGGAAAGCACGTACAGCGCCGTTTCGGACAGGGCGTCAAACCAGCCGAAAACCAGCGGCTTGAGGAAATAGACCATCACCAGCCCCAGCAGACCGAAGGGGATCAGCGTGTTGGCGCAGACGCGGCCGTTCAGATTGAACTTGCGCTGGCTGTAGTCCCACCAGCGGGCATGGAACAGTTTCTCCATGACATAGGAGGTCACATATTCCAACGTACCGCAGACCAGCATGGCCAGCAGAAAGACCGCTATCGGGTGGTCGGAGAAGCCGGACAGAAGCAGCGTGACGAACACCGCGCCGAAGCCGTAAATGGGGCAGTAGGGCCCGATGAGAAAGCCCCGGTTGATGAAACGGTGGAATTGGAACAGCTTGCAGGTGACTTCCATCAGCCAGCCCAGCATGGAGCAGAAGAAAAACAGCAGAAAATACCGGCATACCAGATCGAGCGTCATAAAGGCCCTCCTTTGGTTCGTTCGTCGGGAAAACATTTCCTATAAAAAAGCAAGCGGCGGCACTTGTCGCGGCTTGCTTCAGGCCAGCGCACCCGGCCAAGGTCGTGATACTTGGATGATGAGGGAGGCAGATAGGGAAAACCATTTCGTTACTTCCCGAGGAATGCAGCAGCTTCTTTCCGCTTGCAGAATTAGCTCTGTCAAGTTGACGGATAGCAAACGGTCAAGGAAAACAGTTTCTGCTTTAGCCCTACCCAACCCGCGAGCCGCGAGGCCCGTTGCCGAGCGGCGGTAAAACCCCGGCCAACTTGCATGTCCCCCCAATCCCCTGCGCACCAATGGCGCGCAGTCTGAGGTGCAGGGGGTCACCCCCTGCCTAGATTTCCATGATGATGGGGAGGATCATGGGGTTGCGCTTGATCTTTTCGAAAATGTAGCGGTGCAGCTCGTCTTTGATGCGGTTCTTCAGATTCTGCCACTCGCTGCCGTCGATGCAACCGTAGTCCGCAATGATTCGGCGGGCCAACTCCCGGCTGGACTCGATGATGTCCTCGTTTTCCCGCACGTAGACGAAACCGCGGCTGATAAGGTCGGGGCCGGAAACCAGCGTGCCGTTGTCCCGGTCGATGGCCATAACCACGATGATCAGACCGTCCTGACTGAGGTGCTTGCGGTCGCGCAGCACCACGTTGCCCACGTCGCCGATGCCCAGACCATCCACCAGAACGCCGCCGGTGGGCACCACGCCCGTGATGGCCAGACTGTCCTGACTCATTTCGATGACCTGACCGATCTCGGGAATAATAATGTTGGAACTCTTTACGCCCAGCTCTTCCGCCAGCTCGGCGTGCTGCCAGAGGTTGGCATATTCGCCGTGGATCGGGATGAAGTACTTCTCCTTGCACAGGGCATGGAGAAGCTTGATCTCTTCCTGACAGGCATGGCCGGAAACGTGGACTTCGCCCAGCTGACCGTAGATGACGTTTGCGCCGCAGCGGTACAGCTGGTTGATGACCCGGGCCACGGGCTTTTCGTTGCCGGGAATGGGGGAGGCGGAGATGATGACCATGTCGGTGGGACGAATTTGCAGCTTGCGGTGCTCGCCGTAAGCCATGCGGGTCAAACCGGCCATGGCTTCGCCCTGACTGCCGGTGGTGACCACCAGCACCTCTTCGTCAGGATAATTGTCCAGATCGTCCACATCGATCATGTATTCTTCGGGAATGTGCAATTCGCCGATGGTCATGGCCACGCGGGTGACATTGACCATGCTGCGGCCGATGAAGCACACCTTCCGGCCGAACATGGCGGCGGAATCCACCACCATCTGGATGCGGTGCACGTTGGAGGCGAACATGGCCACGATCACCCGGCCCTTGGCCTCCTGGAACATATCGATGAAGGTCTGGCCGATCTTGGTCTCGCTCATGGTGTGGCCTTTGCGGGCGATGTTGGTGGATTCGCACAGGAAGCACATTACGCCGTCGTTGCCCAGCATGGCAAAGCTGGCAAGGTCAGTGACCTCGCCGTCGATGGGGGTAAAGTCCACCTTAAAGTCGCCGCTGAAAACGATCGTGCCCGCCGGGCAGGTGATGGCAATGGCCACGGCCCCTGCGATGGAATGGTTCACGTGGATAAATTTGATATGGAAGCAACCCAGATCCAGTTCGTCCCGGGGCTTGATGACGTTGAGCGGAATCCCGGCGATGCGGTGCTCCTTGAGCTTGAGATCCACCAGCGCCAGCGTCAGCTTGGTGCCGTACAGGGGCATGGGCACCTGACGGAGCACGTAGGGGGTGGCGCCGATATGGTCTTCATGGCCGTGGGTCAGAAGCATCCCGCGGATGCGATCCTTGTTCTGGATCAGGTAGGTCACGTCGGGAATGACCAGATCCACGCCCAGCATATCTTCCTTCGGGAAAATGGAACCGCAGTCCACTACCAGCATATCCTCGCCGTATTCCACCACGGTGATGTTTTTGCCGAATTCGTCCACGCCGCCCAAAGGAATGATCCGAAGCTTTTCTTCTTGTTGTTGTGCTTGTTGTGCCATAACGGCCTCCTTTCCTGCCACGCAGGGGTATTTGGAACGGCGAAAGCGCGTCGAGCGTCACCGTAAAGAGCGTTTCAAAAGCTGAAATGCCAAACCTTTCCATTCGCCCGAAAGGAAAGATGCAGAGCGAAACGGCATCTCTGCTGCCGCCGCGTACCGCATTCGGAAAAATGCAATTGTCCGTAAGGCGTGTGCCCACAACCTTCCAGCAAAGGTTAGTATAGCATAAAAAGCCGCTTTTGAACAGCATTTTGGCAAGTTTTATCCCTTGGGGAATATGAAGAGTTTTCCGCCCTTTTTTGTGAAAGGGTCACAGACCCTCCCGGCCAGGGCAGCCCAGCACGTCCACGGCAGAACGATCCTCGTAGACGGCGGTAATATGGGGCGTCCATTCGGGGCGACCTGCCAGCGCCCGGTCTTTCAGGCGGAGAAAAAGCATTCCCAGCGCAAGCCCCAGAAGGCCGGTCAAAATCGCCGCGCCTTCCCCGCCCAGCCAGCGGTAGCCCAGCAGCAGACCAGCCAGAAACAATCCCAGCGGGACGGCGTAGGCCAGCGCCGCGGCATGGAGAAAACGCCCGTCGGGCAGCTCCACCTTCACCCAGTTGCCAACACGGCAGGCTTCGGTGGTTTTCAGACGGATGACGGTTTCCTGTGCCTTGCCGCCGCAGACCCCACATTTGGCGCAGGCCTCCGGACGGGTATAACGGATGACGGCCACGCCGCTTTGGGGGTCGTAGCCGATCACTTCGCCGAATTTGGTCATGTCAGGCCGCCTCTTTCCATATAAACATAGGTAAATTTGCACACATGTATTGACACGGGTGGATTCGGGCGCTATAATATAAAATTGCATCAGTATCGGAACCGAGCTGTGCCCAGCATACTGCCTGATTGGTATTGTACATGCCCCGCGGCAAAAATGCAACAAGAAATTCTTGTTAGGGAGAAGCTCATGACGACGCTTGCGACAACATAAGGGGTGATGGCATTTATGGTGCATGAGGTTCAAATGGGGAAGCTGAGAAAGCGCATGAGCTTTTCCCGCATCGAAGAGATTTTGGACATGCCCGATCTCATCGAAGTGCAGAAAAACTCTTACAAGCGCTTCCTGGAGGTAGACCTCAAGGAAGTGCTGGACGACGTTTCGCCAATTGTGGACTATACCGAAAACCTGTCGCTGGAGTTCGTGGACTATTCGCTGGACGAGCCCAAAAATTCTCTGGAACGCTGCAAGGAAAGAGACATGACCTATGCGGCTCCTTTGAAGGTGTTTGTCCGTCTGAAGAACCGTGAGACCGGCGAAATCAAGGAATCCGATGTGTTCATGGGTGACTTTCCCCTCATGACCGAGCACGGTACCTTTATTATCAACGGCGCGGAGCGCGTTATCGTCAGCCAACTGGTTCGCTCTCCCGGCGTATATTACGAAGATCAGATCGACAAGACCGGCAAGCATCTGTTTGCCACCACAGTCATCCCGAACCGCGGCGCATGGCTGGAGTACGAGACCGACTCCAACGACGTACTGTGGGTTCGTATTGACCGTGCCCGCAAGCTGCCCCTGACGCTGCTTCTGCGCGCACTGGGCTATGGCACTGACGCGGAGATCATCGACGCGCTGGGCGAGGACGAGCGCCTGATGGCCACCATCCAGCGCGGCGACAACGCCAAGAGCCGGGACGAGGGTCTGATCGAGATCTACAAGCGGCAGAAGCCGGGCGAGCCGCCTACCCGCGAAAGCGCCCAGAATCTGTTCAATTCTCTGTTCTTCGATCCCAAGCGCTATGACCTGATGCGCGTGGGCCGCTACAAGTTCAATAAGAAGCTGTCTCTGGCCACCCGTATTCAGGATCACGTGGCGGCGGAGGACATTGTCAACCCCGAGACCGGCGAAGTCATGGTCAAGGGCGGCGACGTCATCAGCAAGGAAATGGCCCGCGACATCCAGAACGCCGGTATCAACAGCGCTTACATTGATATCGACGGTCAGGCGCACAAGGTCGTCGGCAACCACTTTGTGGACGCCAGCAAGTACCTGTCCTTCGATCCCAAGGAAGTGGGCATTCAGGAGTATGTTCTGTATCCCCTGTTCAAGGAGATTCTGGACGGCAATCCCAAGGAAGAAGATTTGCGCGACGCTCTGAAGGCACACGTGCACGATCTGTGCCCCAAGCATATTCTGCCCGAGGATATCGTGGCTTCCGTCAGCTATCTGCTGGGTCTGCCTTACGGTATCGGCTTCACCGATGATATCGACCATCTGGGCAACCGCCGCCTGCGCAGCGTAGGCGAGCTGCTGCAGAACCAGATTCGCATCGGCCTGAGCCGTCTGGAACGCGTGGTGCGCGAGCGCATGGCCATTCAGGACGCGGATGAAGTCCGCCCCGGCGAACTCATCAATATCCGCCCCGTCAGCGCCGCTATTAAGGAGTTTTTCGGTTCCTCTCAGTTGAGCCAGTTCATGGATCAGCCCAACCCGCTGGCCGAACTGACCCACAAGCGCCGCCTGTCCGCTCTTGGCCCCGGCGGTCTGAACCGCGACCGTGCTTCCTTCGAAGTTCGAGACGTGCACTACAGCCACTACGCCCGCATCTGCCCCATTGAGACCCCTGAAGGCCCCAACATCGGTCTGATCGGTTCTCTGGCGACCTATGCCCGCATCAACGAGTACGGCTTCATCGAGGCTCCCTATCGCTGGGTGGACAAGGAACACGCCCGGGTGACGGACGATGTGGTCTATATGACCGCCGATGAAGAAGACTTCTATCTGGTGGCACAGGCCAACGAGCCTCTGAACGAGGACGGCACCTTCGTCAACGACAACGTGGCCGTCCGCGACAAGGCCGAGATCATTCAGGTGCCCAAGACCAAGGTGGATCTGATCGACGTCAGCCCCCGTCAGGTGGTCTCCGTGTCCACCTCCATGATCCCCTTCCTGGAGAACGACGACGCTACCCGCGCCCTGATGGGCTGCAACATGCAGCGTCAGGCCGTGCCGCTGCTGGTGCCCGAAGCTCCCTTCGTCGGCACGGGCATGGAATACAAGGCGGCTCATGACAGCGGCGTTACCCTGTTGAGCAAGCAGAGCGGCGTGGTGGAAAAGGTCTCCGGCAGCGAGGTCGTGATCCGCGATGAAAATCGCGAGCTACACACCTATCATCTGAGCAAGTTCGCCCGTTCCAATCAGGGCACCTGCATCAACCAGCGTCCCCGCGTCAAGGCCGGTCAGGTCATTGAAAAGGGCGACCTGCTGGCGGATGGCCCCTCTACCGAGAACGGTGAGATCGGCCTGGGCCGTAACATGCTCATCGGTTTCATGACCTGGGAAGGCTACAACTACGAGGACGCCGTTCTGATCAGCGAAAAGCTGGTGAAGGACGATATTTACACCTCCATTCATATTGAAGAGTTCGAGTCCGAGGCCCGCGAGACCAAACTGGGACCGGAAGAGATCACCCGCGATATTCCCAACATCGGCGACGACGCGGTGAAGGATCTGGACGAGGACGGTATCATCCGCATCGGTGCGGAGGTCCACGCCGGCGATATTCTGGTCGGTAAGGTAACGCCTAAGGGCGAGACCGATTTGACCGCAGAAGAACGCCTGCTGCGCGCCATCTTCGGTGAAAAGGCCCGCGAAGTCCGCGACACCTCTCTGCGCGTGCCTCACGGCGAGGGCGGTATCGTGGTGGACGTGAAGATCTTCACCCGGGAGAACAAGGACGAGCTGAGCCCCGGCGTGAACATGATGGTTCGCGTCTACATTGCTCAGAAGCGTAAGATCAGCGTGGGCGACAAGATGTCCGGCCGTCACGGCAACAAGGGCGTTGTGTCCCGCATTCTGCGCGAAGAGGATATGCCCTTCCTGCCCGACGGTACGCCGCTCGACATTGTGCTGAATCCTCTGGGCGTTCCGTCCCGTATGAACATCGGACAGGTACTGGAAGTCCATTTGGGACTTGCTTGTAAAGCTCTCGGTATCGAAATAGCAACTCCGGTATTCGACGGAGCAAAAGAAGAGGATATAATGGAACTTCTTGAGCAGTCAGGCTACTCAGCTGACGGTAAGATCCAGCTTTATGACGGAAGAACAGGTGAACCTTTTGATAACAGGGTAACCGTTGGATATATGTATATGTTAAGACTGCATCATATCGTTGATGAAAAGATGCATGCCAGAGCAACCGGTCCCTACTCACTCGTTACACAGCAGCCGCTTGGCGGTAAAGCTCAAATGGGTGGACAGAGATTCGGAGAAATGGAAGTTTGGGCTCTTGAAGCATACGGTGCTGCTCATACATTACAGGAAATCCTTACTGTTAAGAGTGATGATGTTTCCGGAAGAGTTAAGACTTACGAATCTATCATTAAAGGAGAAAATATCCCAAAAGCAGGTGTTCCTGAATCATTTAAAGTTCTTATCAAAGAATTCCAAAGCTTATGCTTAGACGTAAATGTTCTCGGTGAAAGAAATGAAATCATCGATATCAAAGATGACGAAGATGAAGACTTGGTAGAAGATTTAGAACAAGTAGAAGCAAGTGCAGACGGTGAATTTGTGGAAGAACTAGATGATATCGAATTTGAAGAAATCAGCGAAGTTGATATTCTTGAAGATGACGGGGACATTGAAAGCGAAGATTTAGATTTCCTTGATAGTGATATATTAAGTTCATCTTCTTCAGATGATGAAGATGAAGAATTTATGTAATCTAAGCTATTAAAGGGAAAATATAAGTGGGAGGTAAATTCCTTGAAAGAATTTA
>OLQL01001359.1_pt1 | contig 20594 bp, 17 predicted proteins | sample 1672971 | NCBI WGS metagenome assembly OLQL01 (sample SAMEA3136742, study PRJEB25190) | human gut metagenome | biome: human gut; feature: human-associated habitat; material: faeces | place: Austria | collected 2013
TAGGTGTAGTCAGTGCCGTTGTACTCGCGGGTCTCGCCCTCGATGCCGTTCAGGATCATCTCACCCTTACGGTCAGCGCCCAGCAGGCCCAGCTGGGTCAGGTCAATGACATCCTGGTCGGAAGCAGAAGCGGCGAAGAAGGGGCTGAACTTGCCCTCAAAGCCGGTCTCTGCCAGAACGAGGGTGCCATCAGAAGCGGCCGTGTTGGATGCTTCGGCAGTAGCAGTACTGGTGCTCTCGCTGGTCGCGTCGGACGCAGCACCGCCGCAGCCAGCCAGCACGCTGACGCTGAGTGCGGCAGCCGATGCCAGTGCAATGACTTGCTTGGTGTTTTTCATGTGTAAAACCTCCTATATTTTGCCCTCACCTACAAATCATTATTACGCTCCCCAAGAGCGTAATACGAGAAAGGGGTACCCCTTTCTGAACCCTGTTGTTTCTTTACAGCGCACACTTGTCGATAATGGCTTAGTTTTTAGCATACCGTAAAATCGCAAAAAAGTCAACCGAAAATCACACTTTTGTACCTTTTGACGAAATTTGGATAGGAATTTTGGAAGGGTTGGTTTGAGCCTTCCCCCTTGGGGGAAGGTGGCCGGGCGAAGCGAGGTCGGATGAGGGGTGCGTTTGCCGATGCTGCGCCGTAAAAGGGCAATCACGGCAAGACCGTCCCTCATCAGTCCGCTCCGCGGGCAGCTTCCCCCTCGGGGGGGAGCCTTTCCTCTACGCACAAAAAGCGTGCCCCGCCTCCCGGCAGGGCACGCCCTTATGTAATGTATAATTATTCTTCTCTATTCCACGACATCTTTTTGACCATCCCCGCCGCGGCGGCAAATGCGGCACAGGCGGCGATTTCAAAAAGTATAAAAACACCGTGTGTGCCAAGCAGTTGTTCTCCATCCGCAAACACTGCCACCCCCTGCCCCGCAGCAGCCACGCCGCACAAGACGGCAGAGGCCACACACAAAGAGGGCAATTTTTGCACAGTCTGCTCGTGGATGTAAGCCCGCATCGGGTCGCCGCCGCGCGTTGCGCGCACCAGTACCACCACGGCGTACAACGCCAGTACCAGCGCTGCCATGTAGGGCAGCTCCAGGTAGAGCGGCGCGCGGGCCGTGGCCCCGGGCAAAACGCCCGCCGCCACGGTCAGCGCCGCACCGCCGCCGCACAAAGCCCACAGCCGGGCCAGCGCCTTGCCGCGCGGGATCTCACCTGCATAGCGGTAGTGTGCCCCGCGGTACCGGTAGTTGCCGTTCAGGTCTTTTTCAAAGTCATCGAGATAGGCGCGCTTCTTCTTTTTCTCGCGGTCGGCCATCACACGATACCTGCCAGGTCATAGTTGTCCAGCCACTGTTTGGCTGTCTCGCTGACACTGCGCAGGCAGCTTTCCTCAAAGGGGGTGGTCAGGCCCGCGTTCTTCAAAAGCTCGGTAAAGGTGCGGCTGCCGCCCTGCTTGGTGTAGGCCATGTAGTGTGCCCAGGCGTCGGCGCGATCCTTTTGCAGCATCGCCCAGAATTGCAGGCTGACGGTCTGCGCCAGGCAGTAGTCAATGTAGTAGAAGGGGCTTTGGTAAATATGCATCTGGCGCTGCCAGTACTCGCCCGCGCCGTAGAAGGGAATTTCGCCGTCCAGGCGCATCCAGGGCTGGTAGATGGCGGCCAGCTTCTTCCACTCCTCGTGGCGCTGGGCCGGGGTCAGCTCTGGGTGCTCATAAACGATATGTTGGAAATGGTCAACCATCGTGCCGTAAGGGATGAAGGTCAGTGCGCCCGCCAGATGGCTGTACCGGAACTTGCGGGCGTCCGCACCGAAGAAGCCCTCGGCCCAGGGCCAGGCGAAGAACTCCATCGACATGGAGTGGACCTCGCAGGCTTCCATACTGGGCCAGACGTAGGAGTACGGGATGCGGTCGCGGTTCATGTAGGCGGCAAAGGCGTGGCCTGCCTCGTGGGTCACGACCTCGACGTCATGCTGCGTGCCGTTGAAGTTGGCAAAAATGAACGGCATTTCGTAATCGCCCAGGCTGGTGCAGTAGCCGCCGCCCGCCTTGCCGGGGGTGGACAGCACATCCAGCAGCTCGTCATCCAGCATTTTGTTGAAGAACACACCGCTCTCGGGGGAAAGTTCCTCATAGAACTTCTTGCCCTGCTTGAGGATGGCGTCGGCGTCGCCCGCCGGGCGCGGGTTGCCGCTGCGGAACATCAAGGCGTTGTCGGCGGCGTTCATCGGGTACTGCTTGCCCAGACGCCTGGCCTGCTCACGGTAGATGCTGTCGGCCAGCGGCACAATATACTTGACCACGGCGGCGCGGAACTTTTCTACGTCAGCCTTCGTGTAGCAGTTGCGGCCCATGCGGTAGTAGCCCAGGGTGGTGTAACCCTCATAGCCAAGCTTTTTGCCCATCGTGTCGCGCAGGTGGACGAGCTTGTCATAGATGCCGTCAAACTCGGCCTCATGCTCCTTGTACCACGCGCCCTCGGCCTTCCAGGCGGCCAGGCGGCGGGCATCGTCGGGGTCGTTCTTGAAGGGCGAGAGCTGGCTCAAGGTATAGACGCCGCCCTCAAAGGGGATCTGCGCCGACGCGATGAGTTTGCCGTACTCGGTGGTCAGCTTGTTTTCCTGGGCCATCTCGTCCAGGATGGCGGGCGAGAACGCCTTGTCGGCGATCTCGGCGTTGACGAACATCAGGCTGCCGTACTCGGCCTCGAACTCCTTGCGGAAAGGCGACGCCAGCATAGCCTGGCTCCAGGCGTTCTGGCACTCCTGCAGCTGGGGGATGGCCTCGTTCCAGAAGTTCATCTCCTCGTCGTAGAATTTGTCGCGGGTGTCAATGCTGTTGCGCACGCTGGCCAGCTGGGCGGCAGTGTCAACGTGTTTGTTGAGCGTTTCCTCTTCCAGGAAGATTTTGCGGGCCTCGGCGTAGGATTTGGCGCTTTCCAGCCGGGTGCGCAGGTCGGCGAACTGCTGCTTGACCGCATCCAGATCCGGGCGGGCATAGGGCATTTCTGAGAATTTCATGGGGTGTCTCCTTTGCTTGTTTTTGTTTGTATTATAGCACGGGGAGGGAGCGGGCGCAACGCCTCGTTTTTTCGTCAAATCACCCACCCCGCCCTTTCTTTTTTGGCGGATTCGTCGATTGCGGATTTTTATACACAATGTTAAAATATAAATAATACCACTTTATAAGGAGCATCCCATGGACAACATAAAAATTCTGGAAGTGAAGCAGAGCATCTTTGCTTCCAACGACGAGCAGGCCGCCGCGCTGCGGGCTGACCTGAAAGCGAAGAAGGTGTTTCTGCTCAACCTGATGAGCGCACCGGGATCCGGCAAAACCACGACGCTGCGCAGAACCATTGCAGCCCTCAAAGATGAGCTGCGCATCGGTGTGATGGAAGCGGACATTGACTCCGATGTGGATGCCCGCGCCATCGCCGGGACCGGGGCAAAGTCTATCCAGCTGCATACCGGCGGTATGTGCCACCTTGACGCCGAAATGACCCGGCAGGGGTTGGAAGGTCTGGGCACCGGGGACATCGATTTGGCGATTCTCGAAAACGTCGGCAACCTGGTCTGCCCTGCCGAGTTTGACACCGGCGCAGTGAAGAACGCCATGATTTTGTCGGTGCCCGAGGGCCACGACAAGCCGCTGAAATACCCGCTGATGTTCCAGGTATGCGATATCGTGCTTGTGAACAAAATCGACGTGATGCCGTACTTTGATTTTGACCTGGACAAATGCCGAGAGTACGTCGCCATGCGCAACCCGAAGGCCAAGGTCATCCCCATCTGTGCCAAGACCGGGGAAGGCATCGACGAATGGGCAGACTGGTTGAAAGAGCAGGTCAGGGAGTGGCAGAGGTAAAGGCTTCCCCCTCGGGGGAAGCTGTCCGCGAAGCGGACTGATGAGGGGCAAGTTTGCCATTGCCACCATTTACCGGACAGTCGCGGCACACCCGCCCCTCATCCGGCCCTGCGGGGCCACCTTCCCCCTCGGGGGAAGTCTTTGGAGCATAAACGGAGCAACAACATAAAAAGGAGCACACCATGAGCAAACCCACTGCGTTCCCGCTGGACGAGAGCAAGCTGCCCTTCCGGATCCCGAAGGACCAGCCGTTCCGGGAAAATATCGCCAAGCTGGGCCAGATGATCACTGACCGCATCCCTGCCAAAAAGGGCACGCTGACCCAGGACGACCCCGAATACTGGGGCCTTGCGTCCATCGTGACTGACGAGATGGCCGAGGTCGCATTGAAAATGAAGGTCCGCAAGCCCATGACCCTTCCCGAGCTGGTCAAGGCTACCGGCAAGCCTGCCGACGAGCTGGAACCGCTGCTGCAGCAGATGGCTGTGGTCGGATTACTGGAATACAACTGGGAAAATCCCCGCCGGGAGAAGCAGTACATCCTGCCGATGTTCGTGCCTGGCAGCGCGGAATTTTTCAATATGAACAAACAGCAGATCGCCGACCACCCCGAGGTCACGGCCTTCTTCGAGCGGATGACCTTTTTGCCGCTGGAACACATCACCGCCATGGTGCCGCCGGGCGGCGCGGGTATCGGTATGCACGTCATCCCGGTGGAAAAGGCCATCGAGACCGAGAACCAGTCCGTAGACGTGGAGCATATCTCCCACTGGCTGAAAAAGTATGACGGCAAGTATGCCGCCGGGCCGTGCAGCTGCCGTATGTCCCGCGCCGCCATGGGCGAGGGCTGCGGCGACGACCCCGACGACTGGTGCATCGGCGTCGGCGACATGGCCGACTACCTTGTGGAGACGAACAAAGGCCACTACGTCACCTACGACGAGGTGATGCAGATTTTGCAAAAGGCCGAGGACAACGGCTTTGTACACCAGATCACGAACATCGACGGCGAGAACAAGATTTTCGCCATCTGCAACTGCAACGTCAACGTCTGTAATGCTTTGCGCACCAGCCAGCTGTTCAACACGCCCAACATGAGCCGCTCGGCCTACGTTGCCAAAGTCACGCCGGAAAACTGCGTAGCCTGCGGCCGCTGTGTGGAGTACTGCCCCGCCGGTGCGGTCAAGCTGGGCCAAAAGCTCTGCACCAAGGAAGGGCGCGTCGTCTACCCGCGCCAGGAACTGCCCGACACCGTAAAGTGGGGCCCCGAGAAGTGGGCCATCGACTACCGCGACAAAAACCGTATCAACTGCTATGACACCGGCACGGCTCCCTGCAAGACGGCCTGTCCTGCCCACATTGCCGTGCAGGGCTACCTGAAAATGGCCGCCCAGGGCCGCTACCGCGACGCGCTGGCGCTGATCAAAAAAGAGAACCCCTTCCCCGCCGTCTGCGGCCGCATCTGCAACCGCCGGTGCGAGGATGCCTGCACCCGCGGCACCGTAGACCAGGCTGTCGCCATCGACGCCGTGAAGAAGTTCATCGCCCAGCAGGACCTGCACGCCGAGCACCGCTATGTGCCCGACGTCGTCCAGCCGTCGCTGCAAGGGCCGTGGCCGCAGAAAATCGCCATCATCGGCGGCGGCCCGGCGGGCCTGAGCTGCGCCTACTTCCTGGCGACCCAGGGCTACAAGCCCACCGTGTTTGAGAAAAACGAGCGTCCCGGCGGTATGCTGCGGTACGGTATCCCCTCCTTCAAGCTCGAGAAAGACGTCATTGACGCCGAGATCGACGTACTGCGGGAGCTGGGCGTGGACATCCGCTGCGGCGTGGACGTGGGCAGGGATGTGACGCTGGCCCAGCTGCGCGAGCAGGGCTACAAGGCGTTCTACATTGCCATCGGCTGCCAGGGCGGCCGCAAGGCGGGCGTGCCCGGCGAGGATGCCGCAGGCATTGAGACTGCCGTACACCTGCTGCGCACCGTGGGCGGCGACGAAAGCCATAAGATGCAGGGCAAGACCGTTGTCATCGGCGGTGGCAATGTTGCCATCGACGCAGCGCGGGTCGCCTTACGCTGCGGGTCCGGCGATGTGACAATGGTCTGCCTAGAGCCGCGGGAGAAGATGCCCGCCTCGGTGGAGGAAATCGCCGAGGCCGAGGAGGAAGGCACCAAAATCACCTGCGGTTACGGCCCGAAGGAGTTTATCGCCGAAAACGGCCATGTCACCGCCGTGGTGCTGAAAAAGTGCACCGGTCTCTACAATGCCGAGGGCCGCTTTGCACCCACCTACGACGAGAACGACACCATCACCCTGCCTTGCGAGAACGTTGTGCTCAGCATCGGCCAGTGCATCGAGTGGGGCGACCTGCTGAACGGAGAGGCCGTAGAGCTGGGCCGTGGCCAGGGTGCCGTGGCCGACGCGCTGACCTACCAGACCGCGCAGCCCGACGTGTTTGTGGGCGGCGACGTCTATACCGGCCCGCGCTTTGCCATCGACGCGATTGCGGCAGGCAAACAGGGGGCAATCTCCATCCACCGCTATGTGCAGCCCAACACCAGCATGACGATCGGCCGCAACCGCCGGGATTTCCACGAGCTGGACAAGAACAATCTGTCCCTGGGCGAGTACGACCATGCCCCGCGCCAGACCGCCGCGCTGGACGAGAGCATCGACCCCCACCGTTCCTTCCGGGATGCGCACCTGACGCTGACCGAGGATCAGGTCAAAATCGAGACAGCCCGCTGTCTGGGCTGCGGTGCCAGCGTCGTCGACCCGAACAAGTGCATCGGCTGCGGCGTCTGCACGACCAAGTGCGAGTTTGACGCTATCCATCTGCACCGCGACCTGCCCGAGTGCAGCAAGATGGTCAAGAGCGAGGACAAGTTCAAGGCCATTCTGCCCTACATGGCGAAGCGGGAAATCAAGATTCGTTTCTCCAAAAAGGAGAAGTAAATGCACGAGCTGGGCATTGTGTTCCACATCATCCGCACGGTGGAGGATGTGGCAAAGCAAAACGATGTATCCCGCATCCGACGGGTGACATTGCAGCTGGGCGAAGTCTCCGGCGTGGTGGAGAGCTACCTGCAGGATTGTTGGAAGTGGGCCGCCGCGAAGTCTGAGATTTTACCAGGCGCGGTGCTGGCGGTGGAGACCATCCCCGCCGTGACTCTCTGCGAGGACTGCGGGCAGCAGTACCCCACCGTGCAGTATGGCCGAATCTGCCCCCACTGCCGGAGCGAACATACGCATCTGGTGCAGGGGAACGAGATGATGATCAAAGAGGTGGAGGCAGTAGAATAAAAGCCTTCCCCCTTGGGGGAAGCCAAGAAAAGGCGCGTGTGCGAGAAGTTTTCGCACACGCGCCTTTTTCTTATTTCTCCCCTTCGGGGAAAATCACCTTATTGACGAAGAAGAAGATCACCATGGACACGCCGCCGTTCAAAACCGTCGTGCCGATGTTGTAGATGAAGTCCGGCACCAGCAGGCCAGCCACCGCCACCCAAACACAGTTGATGGAGTTGACGATGCAGGTGATGATGCAGAACGCCGCCACATACCAGGCAATTTGCTTGCCCAGGTTGCCCTTGCTGCGGAACACGAAATTGCGCTGGATCGGGAAGTTGATGCACTCGTCAATCACCATCGCGATCATGTAGGCGCAGAAGTAGGGCAGACCGCCGTGGGCGGCATCGTAGCCAAGGATGTTCCACTGGAACGTCTCGCCAAAGAGCGTTACCGGGATGCCCGGCCAGCCGAAATCCACGACCGGCAGGCTGCTGAATGCGGCGGGCAGAAACTGCAAAAGCAAGTATTTGAACACCGTAATTAAGTTTGACACGATGACGAACAAGCCGCCCTCACGCACCCACTTGGCAGCGGCGGGGTGCTTAGCCGCAAAGGTATTCCAAAATTGCATGGCTGCACCTCCTGTCAGCTGTTGCGCAGACGGTTTTCCAGCTGCGCGTTCAAAATCACGTTCTTGACGGCCTCAAAAATCACTCGCACCAGGCCGATAACCCAAAAGCCCTGCACTTCCATCACAATACCGTCCACCATGCCCATGCTGATGGCGCCATTGGTCATTTTAGCCAGTGCGCGCAGCGGCATATTGTACTGGAACAGCACATTCAAATCCGGCTTGCCTTTTTTGTAACTGGCGTTCAGCAGCGCGGTCATCACCGCCCAGACCAGCCAGCCCAGAGGGCTGCGTCCATGGTTCAACTCGCCCAGCGTCATGTTGCGGTCAATTTTGACCCGGTCGTCAGGGATAGGGCGGCCCAGCAGAGTCTCCCACTCGGCGTCGGGTACGGTTTGCACCTGGCCGCTCTGGTAGTGCGGCAGCGCCTTCCCGGCATAGGGGTTCAGCGCGTCGGTGCCGATGACCTCGACCGCAGCGGTCAGGCGGATGTCCACAGAGCTTGCCCCTACGCGAAGCTCATACGTGCCGCTCTCCACCTCCCAGCTGTCGGTGCGGGTGTTCCAGTAGCGGAACGCCTTGTCGTCCAGCGTCAGGGTCACGGTCTTGCTCTCCCCTGCCGCCAACTGCACCTTGGCAAAGGCTTTCAGCTCCTGTGCAGGGCGGAAAATTTCAGCATTCGGCTTGGCCACGTACAGCTGCACAATCTCTGCCCCGGCGCGGTCGCCGGTGTTGGTCACGGTCAGGGTCGCGCTGTGGGCGTCGGCATGCAGGTCACTGTACGCAAACTGCGTATAGCTCAACCCATGGCCGAAGGGGAACGCCACCGGCACCCCGGCGGTTTGGTAATAGCGGTAGCCGACGTACAGTCCCTCGCGGTACTGCACGGTGCGGCCAGGGCCTGCAAAGTGGTCGCGGGCGGGGGTGTCGTCGTAGGCGTTGGCCCAAGTCTCGGCCAGCTTGCCGCCGGGGTTGATTTTGCCGGTCAGCACGTCCACCATCGCGCCCGCGCCCGCCTGGCCACCCAGTGCGCCGTAAACCAGCGCTTTGCAGTGGGCCAGCCACGGCGTTTCCAGCGAGGCGCCGGCGTTCACAATGACCACTGTGTTGGGGTTGGCTTCGCGCACGGCCTGCAAAAGCTCGATCTGGTTGTCGGCCAGCTTCATATCGGCGCGGTCCAGGCCCTCGCTCTCCTTGATCTCGTCCAGTCCCAGGCAGAGCAGCACGGCGTCCGCTTTTGCGGCCAGGGCGACGGCCTCGGCCTGCTTGGCGGCATCGGGTTTTCCCTGGCGGTCAAAACCTGGGGCAAAGCCCACACTGTACAGGCCGCTGTCGCTCAGACAATCCAAGAAGGTGTCCACTTTGATGGAGTTGACGGCGCTGGACCCTGCACCCTGGTAGCGCGGCGTCTCGGCAAAGTCGCCAATGACCGCCACACGCGTGCCCTCGGCCAGCGGCAGCAGGGCATCGTCGTTTTTCAGCAGCACAACACTCTCCCCTGCCGCGCGACAGGCCAGCGCATGGTGGGCGTCGGCGTCAAAACTGCGGCTGTGGCGTTCTACGGCGGCGTGGGTGTCCAGCACCAGCGTCAGCAGCTCATCCAGGCGGGCGTCCACATCGGCCTCGGTAATTTTTCCGGACCGTACGGCGGCCAGCAGCTCCCGCACGGCGTCCCCGCCGGGGGCGGGCATTTCCAGCGTCGAGCCGTTTTTCACGCCCAGCGCATGGTCATTACTGCCGCCCCAGTCGGTCACGACCGCGCCGTCAAAGCCCCACTCCTCGCGCAGGATATCCTGCAAAAGGTGGGCGTTCTCGTTGGCGTAGATGCCGTTGATGAGATTGTAGCTGGACATGAGGGCCTTGGGGTGCGCCTCTTTGACGACGATCTCAAACCCGGTCAGGTACAGCTCCCGCAGCGTCCGCTCGTCCACCACCGAGTCCGATGCCATGCGGCGCAGCTCCTGGCTGTTGACGGCGAAGTGCTTGGGGCAGGCGGAGATGCCTTCCGACTGGATGCCGCGCACGTAGGCGGCGGCCATCTTGCCAGAGAGATAGGGATCCTCGGAGAAATACTCAAAGTTGCGGCCGCAGAGGGGACTGCGCTTGGTGTTCAGGCCCGGCCCCAGCAGAACGGCGACCTCCTGCGCGGCGGCCTCCTCGCCCATGGCCCGGCCGATTTCCTCGCCCAGCGCCGGATCCCAACTGCACGCCACGGTGGCGGCTGTGGGGAAGCAGGTGGCCGACACGCTGGGGTTCAGCCCCAGGTGATCCGCCGCCCCGGCCTGCTTGCGCACGCCGTTGGGGCCGTCGGACAGGGTGATGGACGGCACGCCCGCGTTTTTGTAGCCCCGCGTCGTGAATACGGTATCACCGGACAGCAGAGCGCATTTTTGTTCAAGGTTTAGTTTGTTTATAATATCTGTGTGTTTCATGGGGTAGTCACTCCTTACACATAACAGTGTGGGCGCACACGCAGGTGCGCCCACATTGCTCACATGGGGTTAGTTTTTCTTTTCAGCCTTGGCCGCCTTGCGCAGCTTGACGTCAATGACGACGCCGCGGACAGCCAGTGCGAAGAGCAGAACAGCCACAATGTCGATCAGGGCGACAAGGTGACGCCAGCCGAACACAGAAGTCGTGAAGTTGTGGCGAACAACGCTGGTATCGCCGATGCTGTCAGCATAAGCCTGGTTGGTCACACGGACATGCAGGTACATATACAGCGTCTCCTTGGCGGCGCGGCGCAAAGCCTGCGTATAGCTGTTGGAGCCGGTCTCATAGGCCATCTCGCCGCCGGTGAAGCCCGCCATCCACAGGCTGCCGCCTGCGCGCAGGGCCTGGTCGCCGTTCATGTAGCTGTGGTGGTCGCAGTAGTCAGTGATGACCGCGCCGTCAAAGCCCCACTCATCGCGCAGGATGCCGGTCAGCAGCGCCTCGCTGCCGCCTGCCCAGACAGCGCCGATACGGTTGTAGCTGCTCATGAGGCCGACCGCGTCATAATTCTCGACCAGCATCTGGAAGGGGCGCAGGTAGGTCTCGCGCAGAGCCTGCTCGGTCATCCAGGTGTAGACAGAGTCACGGTAGATGCCGCTCTCGCCAGCCCGATCCCGTGCAGTATGGGATGCGGCTTGCGAACTTTGGGTTGTTTTGTCATATTCCTTTTTTCCTTCTAAGACGGGGCTTTTGGCCCCTGCCTTTGTTCTGACCTTATTGTAGCAGAAAAGGGGCTTTGCGGCACAAAATTTGCATAAACTGTCGTTTTGGGCGCAAAATCTGTAATTGTAACAAAAAGATTACAAAAAGTCCAGTGCAAAGCGCACAAGACAAGGTCGCATCCCTTTGTGCAAAATGCCACTGCGGGTACGCGGCGCGGGCGGAGCAGAGCCCCGCCCTTACGGACCGCGAGACAGAGTTGTAGGGGCCGGGCATACCCGGCCCGCAGTCTTCCGGCAATTTCCCGTTTTTCCATCCATCTCCCCCACACAAAAATTCCCCCGCCGTTTCAACGCGGTGGGGGATGCTTCATTTATTCATTCGTGGAGATATCCGTCCCGAAGTACTTCTCGCTCAATTCCTTCAGCGTACCGTCGGCGCGCATTTCCTCAATGGCGGTGTCGATGGCAGCGCGCAGGGTGGCGGTCTCGTCGCCCTTGCGCATCGGGATGGCAACCTCGTTCGCGTCCGCAGTCAGCACGGCGATCTTCGCGTTCGCGTCGGGGTGCTCCTTCATGTAATCATAGTAGGTCACCTCGGCGTTCAGCGTGGCATCAATGCGGCCGCTTAGCAGCAGCTCAAAGGTCTGGTTCAGGTCGTCCACACCGGTCACAGTTGCGCCGTACTGCTCGGCCAGCTCGGCGTAGGTGCTGGAAATCGTGTTGGCGGTGGTCTTGCCGTTCAAATCTTCCAGCGTCTTGATGCTGTCGTTGTCCTTCTGGGTGATGACGGCGGTGCGGTTGTAGGCATAGGGGGTCGAGAAATCGTATTTCTCGGCGCGCTCGGGGGTGATGTCAACGCCGTTGACCATGATATCATAGCGGCCCGCATCCAGACCGGCCAGCAGGCCGTCCCACTCGCCCTCGACGAACTTCGGCTCCACGCCCAGCTTCTCGGCGATCTTGGTTGCGACCTCAACGTCGTAGCCGACGAGGTTGTCGCTCTCGTCGTGGTAGGTCCAGGGCGCCCAGGTGCCCTCCATGGCAACGGTGATGGTACCGTTGGCCTGGATCTGGCTCAACAGGTCGCCGCCGGTCTCCTCGGTCGCGGCGGTGTCCGCCGTGCTCTCGGCGGGGGCGGCGCTGTCGGAGGTGCTGCCGCAGGCCGTCAGGGCCAGCGCGGCGGTCAGGGTCAGGGCGGTCAGTTTGGCAAGGTTCTTCATTATAATTGGCTCCTTTGTCTGTATGTCTGCAAAAATTCCCGGGTGCGGAGCTGCTGCGGGTCGTTGAAGAACGCCTCGGCGGTGTTCTGCTCCACAATCACACCCCCATCCATAAACACCACGCGGTTCGCCACATGGCGGGCAAAGCCCATCTCGTGGGTCACCACCAGCATCGTGCGGCCTTCCTCGGCCAGGCTGCGCATGACAGCCAACACTTCGCCGGTCAGCTCCGGGTCAAGAGCCGACGTGGGTTCGTCAAAATAAATAATCTCCGGGTCTGCGGCCATGGCGCGGGCAATCGCCACGCGCTGCTGCTGCCCGCCGGAAAGCTGGTTGGGGTAGTAGTCGGCACGGTCGGCCATGCCCACCCTGACCAGCGCGGCGCGGGCGATCTCATCGGCCTGCCTGCGCGGCATTTTCCGCGCCACGATCAGCCCCTCGGTGACGTTCTGCAAGGCCGTTTTGTTGGCGAACAGGTTGTAGTTCTGGAACACGAACCCGGTGCGTCGGCGCAGGGCGTTGACCTGGGTACGGGTCACATGGGCCAGCTCCACGCGCTGGCCGTCAAAGGTCATCGTGCCGTCGTCTGCCTTCTCCAAAAAGTTCAGGCAGCGCAGCATCGTGGTTTTTCCGCTGCCGCTTGCGCCCAGAATGGCGACCACATCGCCCTTGTTCACGTCCAGATCAATGCCTTTCAGCACCTGTAAATCACCGAAAGCCTTGCGCAAATTTCTGATTTCCAGCATAGCTTAACTCCTTTGCGCGCCCTTGCTGTTCAGGTACTTCTCGCCCACGGCCTGCAGGCGGGTCAGCACAGTGCAGAACAGCAGGTAGATGATGCCGACCTCGATGTACAGCGCCAGCGGCTCATAGGTGCGGGCCACAATGCGCTGGGTGGTCATGAGCATTTCGGTCACGGTGATGTTGGCCGCCAGCGAGGTATCCTTGACCATGGCGATCAAAAAGCTGGCCAGCGTGGGGAACGCCGTGCGCATGGCCTGCGGCAGGATGATACGACGAATGATCTGCAAATAGCTCATGCCGACGCACTGGCCGGCCTCCATCTGGCCCTGGGGCACGGCTTCCAGCGCGGCACGCACGGTCTCGGCGCAGTACGCGCCCTCATTGATGGAAAAGACCAGCACCGCGGCGGGAAACGGCTCGATAAGGATGCCAACGCCGGGCAGGCCGTAGAACACGACAAACAGCTGCACCAGCACCGGCGTGCCGCGCATGACCCAGATGTAAAACCGGGCGATCTGCTGCAAGATGGGCACATGAGCAAACTGCACCAGCGCCACCACAACGGCAATGATCAGCGCCAGCGTGAAGGAAATGACGGTCAGCGGGATGGTGACGGTCAGGCCGGGCAGCAATATTTTACCAAAGGAATCCACAAGGATGCCTACAAGGCGTTCGGACATGGGGCGGCTCTCTCCTTTTGTGATGCAGGGGTGGCGGGAAGATTTCCCACTAAAACGGTATGCTATGAGATTGTAGCACATCGGCACGAATTTTGCAAGGGTGTAATTTGAAGTGAAGTTTAAGGGTGTGCGCTTTTAAAGGTGCGAGATAAGGGAACGCAGCGCCCGGCCCGTGCGCCATAATTGCGCGATTGAAAACACCTCTGCGGTGTAGGGGCCGGGCATGCCCGGCCCGCAAGTATGCGGTGGGTGTCCCTTTATCCATGGATTTGTAGGGAGGGGGCTTGCCCCCTCCGCGGCGGCCAGAGAACCGGCCGCCCTACGTTTTTCCGGGAAGGTGGGTGTTGGCCTGCGGGGCGTCGAGGACGCCGCCCCCTACCGTTGCCGGGGGCAGATGCTTGCCTTACACGGCAGGGCCGGGCATGCCCGGCCCCTACGGTGCGGCGAGGGAAAATGGGCATAAAAAATCCCACCGTCGGTGGGAGACGGTGGAAAACAAAAGTTAAGCTATAATTTCATTATGCCTTTGTAGGCTGGACATCGTAATTGCCATCAGTATAGGTCGTGCCAGCAGCAACGGTCTCATGATAAACGCAAGTAAATCCGCTCTGTTCAACCGTAACAGTGTCAACATGGCCATCCGCCGTAATCGTAACCTCAACCTTGGAAATGCCATTCTTGTAAGTAACAGTTTTGCCATCCTTAGAAACAGTTGCAACTTCTGCCAACTCAAGAATCTTGTTCAGGCTCGGAGTTGTATCAGCAGACAAAGTCAAAGTAGTGAACTTGCCACCATCAACTTTTGCATATGCTTCAGAAGTTTCTGTCTGAGCTGCCATCATAACTTGACGAGTAGTTGCAATGATTTTCTGCTTATTTGCCTTGTCGATGTAGCCGGTCAGGGCAGGAATCAGCAGGGCGACCAGGATGGCCAGGATGACGAGAACAACGATGAGCTCGACGAGGGTGAAGCCCTTCTTGTTCTTCATTTTACGAATTTTCTCGAACATTATAATTCCTCCAATTTCTCCAGAAGGACTTCAACCGTCCTTTTACTGTGAATTTATAATATCATACAATTTACCAAATTTCAATAAAGTTACAGCAAAACAGCAAAAAACATTTTGTTGCCTGGTTTGTACCTTTTTCGCAAAGTTTTTTGTTGCTTTGCAACGTGTGCCGTTCGATAATGCCGTCACATCGCCATTTTATTTTACGCATTTCTGCGTTATTTTATAAAAAATATGTGTATTTACGACAAATTTTGCAGTCGTTTTCTGGTGAATATTTAACCGTGCATATTTTGCGGTGGTGCAGGGTGCGATTTTGGGCGGTTTTGCGGGTTTACAGGGGGATTTTGTAAAATTTAACGTGGCTAAGCGGGGCAAATTGTGTGCTATTGGGGCGGAGCGTTTTTCCGCACAAAAAACGTCTCCCACATGGGGAGGCGTTTGAAAATGTGCCGTGCTTAACACCGAAAACGTGATTTTTACGGAATTTTTGCTGTGCTCTGGCGTTTTGGCTGCCGCCGGGCCACTAAATATGGCGTCCGCGGCGGGATTTTTTCAGGTGAGTTGTAATAAACGGCACAATGCCCTCAAAGAAGGCCATGATGGGGCTGTCGTAGTTGTCGGTGCAGCCCTTGTCCTTCAGCGCGGCCAAAGGCGTGCTTTCCCCCTGCCGGGTCGTTTTGATTCTGCCATCATTCCGCCACTTCCCGCAGGTGCTCGCGCACCGGGCGCAGGTTCTCGGGCAGTTTGGCGTCCGGCAGATCGCTGATGCCATCTGTCGTGCCGCGGGCCTTGGCGGTCTCATAGAACCAGCATTTATAGTCCAGCGTGTCCATCGTCTGCTGCAATTCGGCCATGCGGGCTTCCAGCACGGCCTTCTGCTTGCGGAACATTTCCAACCGTTGGGCGATCGTCGCGTCGCCCTGCATGGCAAGCTCGATGTATTCGCGGATATCCTTCAGCGACATGCCGGTCTTTTTCAGGCACTCAATAATGCGCAGCCACTCGAAGTCCTTTTCCTCAAACACGCGGATGCCGCCGGAGGAACGCCCCACAAAGGGCAGCAACCCTTCCTTATCATAATAGCGCAGTGTCGATGCAGGCACACCCAGTCGTTTTGCCATTTCGCCCACCGTATAAGCCATAGTTGCCTCCTGATCTTTTTGCAGAACCCCTCGACTTAAACCGGGGTTTAACTTGTATGATATCAGTATAGGGCAGTTGCAGCCCCATGTCAAGCTGCGAAAAGGAGCAATTCACCTATGGCAATACCGCACAATTCCCGCCTGACGGCTTAAGCACCGCTCCGGCGGCTGCGGCACGCCCTTCCCATCGCAGAGTTGTAGCGGCGGGGGTATGCCCGGCCCCTGCAATGGGTGTTTTAGGCAAACCACGATGCCCCCATGGCCGCCGAAGCGCCGGGGGGGGGCGTAAGCGTCACCAGATCCCACTTTGGGGCTTATTTTTTATATTGACAAATCCCGCTCATCTACCTATTATAAGTGGGAAAGCATACGAAAGGACTGTCGAACTTATGAAAATGGAACGTATTGACCGGGTTCGTGCCGCACTGTGCGCACAGGGCCTGACCCAAATGATCGTCTGCGACCCCAAAAGCGTGTGGTATCTGACTGGTGTTGCCGTGGAACCCTATGAGCGTCTGCTGGCGCTCTACCTGCCCACCGACGGCGAGCCGGTGCTGTTTTTGAACAAGCTGTTCAATGTCCCGAATCCGCCCTGCAAGACCGTTTGGCACACTGACGCCGACGCCCCTGTCGCCCAGATTGCCGCCGTGGTCAACGCCGCGAAGCCGCTGGGTATCGACAAAGAGTGGCCCGCCAAGTTCCTGATTCCGCTGATGGAGGCCCACCCCAGCATGCAGGTCGTGCTGTCCAGCGATTGCGTCGACGACTGCCGCGCCTGCAAGGACGCCGAGGAACAGCGCCTCATGCGTGAGGCCTCCCGCATCAACGATGAAGTCAACGAGGCTGCGAAGCACTACGTCAAGGTCGGCATGACTGAGCGTGAGGTGGCCGAGTTCATTGACGCCCAGTTCCGCGCCCACGGCTGCGAAGGCCCGAGCTTTACCACCATCGTTTCCTTCGGTGCGAACGCCGCTGACCCCCACCACGAGCCGGACGGCACGGTGCTGAAGGAGGGCGACTGCGTGCTGTTTGACATGGGCTGCGTGAAGGACCGCTATTGCAGCGACATGACCCGCACCTGGTTCTGCGGCCAGCCCACAGAAAAGCAGGCCGCCGTACACGACCTGGTGAGCCGCGCCAACGAAGCTGCCGAGGCACTTATCAAGCCCGGCGTGCGTCTGTGCGACCTGGATGCCGCCGCCCGCGATTTGATCACCGAAGCGGGTTATGGCGAATACTTCAACCACCGTCTGGGCCATTTCATCGGCCAGACCGACCACGAGAAGGGCGACGTGAGCAGCGCCAACACCGCCGTTGCCAAGCCCGGCATGATTTTCTCGATCGAGCCGGGTATCTACCTGCCCGGTGAGTTCGGCGTCCGTGTCGAGGATCTCGTCCTTGTGACCGAGGACGGCTGCGAGGTGCTGAACCACAACGATAAACATTGGGATGTTGTGGGGAAGTAGCTCCCTTAAAGCCTCCCCCCATAGGGAAGCCTTTTTTGTGCAATGTAAAAAGGAGCTTTTATGGATAAAACCGAAAAACTGACCCTGCGGGAATGCCTGCTGGGCGACCGGGCCTTTTATCGCCATGTGCTGCTGGTGGTGCTGCCCATCATCGTGCAGAACACCCTGACGAACGTTGTCTCCCTGCTGGACAACGTCATGGTGGGCCAGGTGGGCACCCTGCCCATGAGCGGCGTTGCCGTGGTAGGCCAGCTGCTGTTTGTGTACAACCTCGCCATTTGGGGCAGCACCTCGGGCGCTGGCATCTTCGGCGCTCAGTTTTACGGCCGCGGCGATATGGACGGCGTGCGCCACACTTTCCGCTTTAAACTGCTGGTGTCCACCGCCATCACAGCGGCAGCCATTATGCTGTTTCTGGCTGCCGGGCCAGCGCTGATTGGAGCGTATATTTCAGCCGATACCTCCCCCGCCGATGCCGCCGCCACGCTGGACTATGCGTGGGGGTATCTGCGCATCATGCTTGTGGGACTGGTGCCCTTCGGCTTGACCCAGTGCTACGCCGGCACCCTGCGCGAGAGCGGCCAGACCGTGCTGCCTATGAAAGCCAGTATGCTGGCGATGGTCGTGAACTTTATCTTTAACGCCCTGCTGATTTTCGGCCTTGGCCCGTTCCCCCGGCTGGGCGTAGCCGGTGCGGCCATCGCCACCGTGCTTTCCCGCTTTGTGGAGCTGGCCATCGTCGCGACCGGCGCCCACCGCAGCGCCGACCGCTACCCCTTTATGCGCGGGGTGTACCACAGCCTTGCCATTCCCGGCGTGTTGGTCAAGAGCATCTTTATCCGGTCGATGCCGCTGCTTGCCAATGAGCTGATGTGGGGCGCAGGTCAGGCCGTGCTGCTGCAATGCTATTCCGTGCGGGGCATCCAGGCCGTGGCCGCGCTGAACATCTGCAACACGATTGCACAGATTTTTAATGAAGTGTTCCTCTCGCTGGGCAATGCCACGGCCATCGTCGTCGGCCAGGAGCTTGGCGCGGACCGCCTGACCGGTGCCCGCCGCACCGCCTGGCGGATGATTACCCTGAGCCTTGCCAGCTGCGTTATTATGGGCGCGGCGCTGGCCGTTTGTGCGCCCTTTATCCCCCGCATCTACAACACCGAGGAGCCCATCCGCCTGCTGGCGACCGAGCTGATCCGCATGGCCGCGCTGTGTATGCCGCTGTACGGCTTTGCCAACTGTGAGTATTTCACGCTGCGCTCCGGCGGCAAAACGTTCATCACATTTTTGTTTGACAGCTGCTTTACCTGGGCCGTGTCCGTGCCGATGGCCTACTGCCTGTCCCGCTTCAGCGGGCTGAACATCGTCACAATTTACCTGTTTGTGAACGGCATGGACATCATCAAATGCACCATCGGCTTTGTGCTGGTGAAAAAGGGCGTCTGGGTAAAGAATATTGTGAAAGAATAGTGGTTCTTCCGTAGGGGCGGTGCCAGACATCGACCCCTGCAAGTCCCATGAAGGAGATGTACACCCCCATGACCACCGCACACAAAAGCCGCGTGCTGGATATGACCCAGGGCGACCCATTCCGCCTGGTGCTGCAATTTTCGATGCCGCTGTTCTGCTCGAACCTTCTGCAGCAGCTTTACAATTTGACTGACACCGCCCTTGCCGGGCACCTGCTGGGCGCGGCGGCACTGGCGCAGATCGGCGCGACCGCCGCACTGTACGGTCTTATCATGAACTTTGCCTTCGGCATGAACAACGGCCTGGCACTGACGGTCAGCAGGTATTTCGGCGCCGGGGATGAAAAGGGCATGCGCCGCGCCGTGGGCTGGATGGTCACGCTGTCGGTGGGCACCTCGCTGGTGCTGACCGCCACTTCCCTGCTGGGCCGCGGCGCGCTGTTGACTCTGCTGCAGGTCCCCGCCGAAACGTGGGACGGTGCCGCCGCCTACCTGACCGTAATTTTGCTGGGCATCCCGCTGACGATGCTCTACAATATGGAGGCCGCGCTGCTGCGCGCCGTGGGCAACAGCATCACGCCTCTGCTGTTTTTGCTCTTCAGCACCGTGCTGAATATCGGGCTGGACGCGGCCTTTATGGGCCCGCTGGGCCTTGGCGTGCGCGGCGCAGCCATCGCCACCGTGCTGGCACAGGGTATCAGCGCCCTGCTGGGCGTGTGGTACATCCTGCGCAGCTACCCGGAACTGCGGTTCCGCCCGGCCCAGCTGAAAGAGACGACCCGCCATGCCGTGGCCCATATGTTCTGGGCGGGCCTGAGTATGGGCCTGATGAGCGCCATCTACAACCTGGGCAGCGTGGCCCTGCAAAGCAGCATCAACGCGCTGGGCAGCGCCTACATTGCGGCCCAGACCGCCGCCCGCCGCCTGGCTGAGCTGTACTTTATCCCCGGCGGTGCGCTTGGCATCAGTGTGGCGACTTTCAGCAGCCAGAACCTCGGTGCGGGCAAGCGCAGCCGCATCTGGCAGAGCGTAAAGGCCGCGCTGGTCATTTTACGGAATATGCTGCAAGGCATCCAGCACACCATTGAGCCGCTGCTGGCCAGCGCCCTGGAGCTGATTGGCAAAGTGATTTTTGCTGTCTGGCTCGTGCCGGTCTGGGGCTACCGCGCCGTCTGCTTCTGCGAACCGACGACCTGGGTCATCTGCTTTGTGTTCATCCTCTTCGCCGCCTGGCGCTGCCGTGGTGATTTGAGGGATGCGTAATTTTTCTTTTTTTCTATTTTTTGTCCGCACACCCTTGGCAAGCCGGACTTTTTCTGGTATAATATTAGTCACATCTGTGCGGACCGGTGGCTCAGCCAGGCAGAGCCGGCGGCTCATAACGGATCATAACCGCCTGACCCAATTATTTCCACTTTCAAATATGATGAAGTACCGCGATTTTTGCTGAACTTCATCGCCAAGATTTTCGTTTTGGCGATAAGTTGGCGATTTAGCCATCAACAGCACTTCTTCATCATAATAAGGGCCGTTAGCTTAACGGTTAAAGCCACCGGCTCATAAACATTGGATGTTAGGATTTTCACGCTTGCAGTTTAACGATAATCCGTTATGTTTTGTATTCTTCTTGACTTTTTTACCGTTTTCATCTACAATTCATCTACGGGTGGTTTTATCTACCCGCAGATGCTTCATAAGGGCCAGTAGCTCAATTGGTTAGAGCTGTCCGCTCATAACGGACTGGTCGCGGGTTCAACTCCTGCCTGGCCCACCAAAAAGAGACGTGCAATCGTAAGGTTTGCACGTCTCTTTTCATCTTTCTGGATTTTTGTTCTTGTAGAGAGTCTCGCTCATTTGGTTTCGGATGGAGTCCTGCCGCTTGTGGTAAACCTGCGTATAAATTGCCAGTGTCGTGCTGGGTTGGG
>OLQL01001366.1_pt1 | contig 20502 bp, 8 predicted proteins | sample 1672971 | NCBI WGS metagenome assembly OLQL01 (sample SAMEA3136742, study PRJEB25190) | human gut metagenome | biome: human gut; feature: human-associated habitat; material: faeces | place: Austria | collected 2013
AAAATCACAATGGACTTACCAAAAGGAGTAAAGCTCCATAATGTATCTACTGGAACCGTAAGTGCGGCAGGTGCAAGCGTAACAATTGGAGGAGGAACCACGTTTTATCTCTCAGCTCCTCTGACACAGACAAGAGATGTAAGTGATACTTTTTCTGCAAAAATGAAGGGAAGTATTACAAAAGATTATTCAGCATATAAATTGACTACGAATGCAAGTGTTCAGGATCTGGCATTTGTATTTGGAGAAGGTGTTGCTGATGAAAAATATGTAAGCTTAAAGGTGTCATGGATTGAACAGGCTACGATCGAAATCGTAAAGAAAGACGATACAGCGAATGTCAATCTTGCAGGTGCAGTATTTGGCGTTTACAGCGATGAGGCTTGTACAAAGCTGATCACTCAGATGCCTGCAACAGATAAGAATGGAAAATCCTCTGTTACGATTATCAAGACACAGGATACCGTTTATCTGAAAGAAATCACAGCACCACAGGGATATGTAGTAAATGCAACGGCAACAAATGTAAAACTGGTAGCAAGTAAGACCTCAGCTGTAACCGTGGAAAATAAGGAGCAGCTTGCAGAGCTTACTGTTTATAAAGAAGGTCAGGTGCTTACCGGAGCAGAAGTCAGTGAGAGTGGAACCGTATTCCATTATGAGAACCGCAGACAAAAAAATGCTGTTTACAACGTGTATGCCGGAGCAGATATTGTGACTGCGTATGGTACAAAAGTGTACAGCAAAGGTGATCTGGTGAAAGAAAATCTGACAACAGGTGAGAATGGCTCTGTTACCCTGAAGAATCTCCATCTAGGAACTTATGTGGTAAAAGAAGCAAAAGCACCGGACAACTTCTATAATGGCGGCGAAGAAAAGACAGTGACGCTGACTTATGCCGGACAGAATAAAGAAGTTGTATTTGCGGATGTCACCTTCAACAATGAGCGTCAGAAAGCAGAAGTCACTGTAGTAAAACAGGATAAAGATACAAAGAAACCGCTGGAAGGTGGTATTTTCGCCCTGTATGCGGCAGACGATATCAAAAATGCAGATGGTGTAGTTGTTGTAAAGAAAGGCACCCTGATTGAGAAAGCCACTACCGGTGAGGATGGAAAGGCAAAATTCACAGCAGATCTGCCTATCAATCATTCCTATTCCGTAAAAGAAGACCAGGCACCAGAAGGCTATGTAAGAAATACAGAAGACGTGTATACGTTCAAGTTCTCTTACACCAATGATAAAGAAGCAACCGTATCTTTCGCCCATACCTTCAGCAATGACCGTGTGACAGCAAAAATCAATTTATTCAAAGTTGATAAAGAAACAGGAAAAGCCGTTCCGCAGGGCGATGCAACACTGAAAGGTGCAGTCTACGGATTATATGCCCGTGAAGATATCGTGCATCCGGATGGAGCAACCGGTGTGATTTATAAAGCAGGGGAACAGGTGGCTTCTCTTACAACGGATGAAAAAGGACAGGCTTCTGTAGATGGCTTATATCTTGGCAAATATTACGTCAAGGAGATCACACCACCGACCGGATACCTGGCAGATACAGAAGAACATGATCTTGAATGTAGTTATGAAGGTGATATGACTGCAGAAGTAAAAAGAGAATGCATTTCCAGTGAACAGGTGATCAAGCAGCCGTTCCAGATTATCAAAGCAGCCAACAATGGAAAGACCGATGCAGATCTGTTATCCGGAGCCGGATTTACAGTTTATCTGAAATCTTCCCTTACAAAGAAAGCAGATGGAAGCTATGATTTTGATTCTGCTAAACCAGTAGTGAGTGGAGAAAACGGAGCTACTGAGATTTTTACAGATGAAAAAGGTTATGCCTGCAGTATTCCATTACCATTTGGAAGCTATATTGTCCGTGAAACAACAACACCACACAATTACAAGCCAGTCGATGATTTTGAAGTGAATATCACAGAGAACCATCCGAATGAGCCACAGATCTGGCGTGTGCTTCTGGACAAAGAGTTCAAGGCAAAATTGAAAATTGTGAAAAAAGACGATGAAACAAAGAAATCCGTCCTGATTGCAGGAACAGAATTTAAGGTATATGACCTGGATAACAAAAAATACGTGGAGCAGGTAACTACTTATCCTGTGACAACCACACACAAGTCCTATTTTACAGACAGTCAGGGTTATCTGATCATGCCAAAGAACCTGAAAATCGGACATTACCGGATTGAGGAAGTCAACGCACCGGAAGGGTACACAATCAACAAGAATTATATGGAGATTGCTGTTGATGCAAACACTGCTTATCAGATGGATTCAGAAAGCGGCGATGCCATTATCACAGTTGATTACGAGAATCATCCGGTAAAAGGAAAGCTGACGATCTATAAAAAAGGTGAGATGCTGAGTGGATTCAAAAAGGATTTTGTTTATGAAGAAAAATATCTGAAAGGTGCAGAGTTTAACGTCTATGCAGCGGAAAATATCTACACACCGGATTATCAGAAAGATGAAAATGGAAACAGACAGCTGATTTATGCAAAAGATGCTCTGGTAACAACGGTAACGACCGGGGAAGACGGAAAAGCAGTTGCAGATAACCTGCCGCTTGGTTCTTACTATGTGGTAGAAAAAACAGCACCGGAAGGATTTGTTCTGAACCATGACAGATCGGATGTAGCATTTGTCTATGCAGATCAGGATACACCTGTGATCGAACAGGAAGTGACTGTTGGTGATGACAGACAGAAAGTTGCAATCCAGGTAGAAAAACAGGATGCAGAAAACGGAGCAACGGTAGAAGGTGCAGTCTTTGGCATTTATAACAAAGATGATATCAAAGCAGAAGGCAAAGTCATTGTCAACGCTGATACCCTGTTACAGGAAATGACTTCTGATAAAGATGGAATTGCTTCCTGTACGCTGGATCTGCCACTCGGACAGTATTATGTAAAAGAGTTAAAGGCACCGGCAGGATTCGTTTCTTCCGATGAAGTTCTGAATCTGGATGCTTCTTATCAGGGACAGGACGTGAAGACAGTAAAACTGAAAACAGTGAAGAAGAATCAGCCGACAACGGTTGAAATTACAAAATCAGATGTGACAACAGGTGTGGAACTGGATGGAGCAAAACTCACCGTTCTTGATAGAGAGGGGAATGTCGTAGATCAGTGGACTTCTGTAAAAGACCAGCCACATGTGATTAAACGACTGACCGTTGGGGAGGAATATACCCTTCGTGAAGAAATCGCACCGTATGGATATCTGAAAGCAACGGATGTGAAGTTCACACTGGAAGATACCGCAGAGATTCAGAAGGTAGAGATGAAAGATGAAGTGCCGACAGGACTTTTAATCATCAACAAAAATGGAGAATTTTTGGATAAAGTGACACTTCTGGACAATGTAAAAGGCACTGTGGAGCATCTCTTCGAATATGTAACCGGAAGCCTTACAGATGTGACTTTCGATGTATTTGCTGCGGAAGATATCAAAGCGGCAGATGGTGTCAGCAAAGATTATTACAAAGCAGATGAAAAAGTAGGAACTATTACTACAGATTCCAATGGTATTGCACAGATGGATAATCTCCCGGCAGGCAAATACTATGTGAAAGAAGTTAAAACTGCCCATGGCTATGTATTGGATGGAGAACCGAGATATGTTGATCTTTCCTACCGTGATCAGGACACACCGGTAATCACTTATGATGAAAAATGGCAGAATACCCGTCAGAAAGTAAAGGTTACTGTTCTGAAGAAAGAAAAAGATACAGACCGTGTTCTTGCAGGCGGCGTCTTCGGCCTTTATACCAGTGAAGATATCAAAAATGTAAACGGAGATGTGTTGCTTGAGAAAGATTCCCTCATCGAGCAGAAAGCAACCGATGAGAAAGGACAGATCACTTTTGCGGCAGATCTTCCAGTAGATGGAAAATATTATGTAAAAGAGAACAGTGCACCGGACGGATTTGTGACAACGGAAGAAGTGCAGGAGTTTACCTTTGAATATGCCGGAGAAGATCAGGCAGAAGTAAGCTATGATTTTACGTTTGAAAATCAGCCGACCACAGTGGAACTGACAAAAACAGACCTGACCACAGGCAAAGAACTTCCAGGTGCACACCTGAAAGTGACGGATGCAGATGGAAATGTTGTGGATGAATGGACTTCTACAGAAGGATCTCATGTGATCAAAGAACTTGTTGTAGGTAATGAGTATACCATGACGGAAACAAAACCGGCAGACGGATATGTTACTGCAGAGAGCATTACCTTTACGGTTGAGAATACAGCTGAGATTCAGAAGCATGAGATGAAAGATGATGTGACCAAGGTTCAGATCAGCAAGACAGATATCACAGGAGATACAGAGATTCCTGGTGCAAAACTAACGATTCTTGATAAGGACGATCAGGTAGTAGAGAGCTGGACTTCCACAGAGGAGGCACACTATATTGAAAAACTGCCAATTGGTAGATACACCTTACGAGAGGAACAGGCACCAAAAGGATATCTTCTGACATCGGATGTGACATTTGAGGTGAAGGATACTGGAGAAATCCAGAAAGTGGTTATGAAAGATGATACTGCCAAGGGAAAAGTCATTCTCAATAAGACAGATAAATCATCTGGGGAACCGCTGAAAGGAGTAGAATTTGAATTCCGTGACAGCAAAGGAAAGGTCCTGGAAACCTTAAAAACAGATGCTGCCGGTCATGCCGAGAGTAAGCTGTATGAGATTGCCGCATTCAAGAACGGCAAATATGATACAGCAATCAAGTATTATCTGGTGGAGACAAAAACACTGGATGGATACACACTGGATCAGACCAAGCATGAAGTGACATTTGCCTACGCAGACGACAGTACGCCGGTTGTAGAAGTTACTTTCAATCTGACAAATGAGAAACCGGAAGTTCCGGAAACACCAAGCACACCAGATGTGCCGCAGTCCCATGAAGAGACGAAGGTATCAGATGCACCGAAGACAGGAGATAACACAAATATCTGGCTGCCGATTCTGCTTCTGCTTATCTCTACCGGAGGCATGGCAGGACTTTATATCAGCAGAAAGAAAATCAGAAAACAGTAATCCTCAGTAAAGGGGGCCCTGAATCAGGGCTCCCTTTAAAATACAAAAATTCACAGAAAGGGACAGAAAAATATGATGAAAACAATGGAAAAGAGACAGGAAGCAAGAAAGAACCAGGAGAGAACTTTAAAAAGAATGATGGCTTATCAGAAAAAAGCCGAGCAGATGGTCAGCAGGAAAAGAATGAACCATCACATGATCAGAAAGGGGTAAAAGCGTATGATGAACAGAAAAGAATTTTATGAATATGTCAAAGATAATGTAAAAGACTATTTGCCGGATTCATATCAGAATGGAGAAATCCGTATTGAAGAAGTTGCAAAAAATAATGGATTAAGGTTGACTGGCATTTCAATTCCACAGGGTGATCAAAGAGCTGTGCCGATGGTATATCTGGATTCTCTTTATATGGAATATGTCAATGGAAAAAATCTGGATTCCTGTGTGGGTGATGTGGCAGATATGCGTATTGAAGTGCAGGACAAAGCGGCATTTATCAATATGGGTCTTCCGGATATTTTGGATTATGAAAAAATGAAGGACAAATTACAGGTGAGAATCTGTGACCGGGAATGGAATGAAGAACGCCTGGCTGATAAAGTTGTTACCGAACATGGAGATTTTGCAGCATATTACGCAGTGAATGTGGAAGAAAACGAGGGAGGAATTGGTAGTATTCCGGTTACTGTCAATCTTATGAATGAATGGGGTGTGACAGCAGAACAAATCCAGGCAGATGCAGTGGCGGCAGACAGAAATCGTGGTGTTGTTTTGATGGACATGAATGAAATGATAAAATCCATGATTTTTGGTGAAGAAGCAGAAAATCTTTTGAATGAAAAACTGAATGTTGAAGCAATGGAAAATCCAATGTTCTGTCTTTCAAATGCACAAAAAATGAATGGTGCATCACTGTTACTGCAGGAAGATATTCGTAAGCAGATCGGTGAATGCCTGGGAAGTGATTATTTTGTTCTTCCCTCTTCAATTCATGAGGTGCTGATTCTTCCTGATAACGGAATGTTTGAAGTACCGGAATTAAATGCCATGGTACAGGAAGTCAATGAGACGCAGGTAGAGAGGCAGGAACAGCTTTCGGATAAGGTTCAGTTCTGTGATGGAAAGACAGCAGTTATGGAAAATGCCGAACGCAGGGAAGCACGTCTGGAGAAAGAAAAAGCAGCAGAAAAAGCAACTGGGAGGACAGAAGCAAAAGGTGGAATCCATGGAAAACTGGAGAAAGCCAAGGCGGAGATCAAAGCAAAAGGGACAGATACAATCCCAAAGAATAGGGCGAAAGACCTTGCCTCAGTATTATAACGAGAAATAACGATGATTTTGAGGGGACTGTGTGAGCAGTCCCTAATTTTATGAAGATGGAGGAGAAAAGAATATGGACTGGTGTTTATATGGTGATGATAAAAGAAAGGAAATGGATAGAGATTTAAAACCGGAATATCTTTTGGATGACTTACGGAGATATCAGGATGTATTTGGTGAAGAATTTGGTGTAAAAGAGCTTCTTATGCTGGAGGATATCCGGGTAAAGGCTATGATTGCCGGAGCACTTGCAGATATGCCGGAATTTCTTATTGATCAGATTGGAAAAGCAAGTAACAGTAGTAATTTTCCTTCTATGACAAGGGCAATGGAACGGATTGCCGATGTTGTAGAAGAAAAGTGGGAAGAAGAAAGGGAGTAACAGATGGCAAATAAATTATATGCAATGGAACTTCTGACGGAGGAAGTGGCAAAGGATGTTGCTGCCAATCCGCAGGAATGGATGCGGTTTCTAAATACTGCATCCAGGCTGTACCGGTACACTTTTCCGGAACAGCTCTTGATCTATGCACAGCGTCCGGGAGCAACAGCCGTGGCATCCATGGAAATCTGGAACCAGAAGATGTACCGATGGATTAAAAAGGGTTCTAAAGGAATTGCCCTGATAGATAACACATCCGGACCAAAAACGAAACTCCGATATGTTTTTGATGTGCAGGATACTTATAAGGTAAAAAATCTGGGCAGAGATCCGCAGTTATGGAATCTTAATCCAGAAGGAGAACAACTGGTGGCAGATTATCTGCAGGAGCGGCTGGCACTGGAAGCAACAGAGGGAGGATTAGCAGAGGTTCTTCACCAGGCGGCAGAAGAAAGTGTGCAGGCCTGGTTGCCGGATGCTTTCGACGAACTGCAAATGGATGTAGCCGGCACTTTTCTGGAAGATCTGGATGAACAGAATCAGAAAGTGGAGTTCCGGGAACTGATGACAAACAGTGTCTGGTATGTGTTACTGAACCGATGCGGACTGGATGTGCAGGAATATCTTGATGCAGAGGATTTTCGTCATATTACAGATTTTAACCAGTTAAAGGTTATTGGACACCTTGGAAGTTCTGTGAATGAGATCAGCAGACCGGTATTGATGCAGATTGGACGATATGTGTTGAATGACTTGGAAAAAGATCTGAAAACGGTTGCAAAAGAAAAAGAAGTAGCTTATAATGAATTTAACACGTTAATTCGTGAAAGCAAAACAAGGAACACAGAAGATAGAGGAGAAAATAAGGAGGAAACAGAGCATGAGAGAGATCACTTACAGCCAGAATGGAGAGTACCAGATTCCGGATATCAGTCTGGAGGAGACGAGAGGAACGATCGGGAAGTACGGATTGATGAGGAAAGAGTATCTGAGAAACCACAAAGTAGCCAGATTCAACATTCTGACCTTACAGAACCGTCTGGACAGTCATCTGATGGAAATCGACAGCCAGGCAAGGCAGAGAGTAGACAACCTGATGTCAGAACTTCTGGAGAAAAACCCGGCACCGGACAAAATGGCAGACGGGATGGCATGGACCAGACACATGAACCAGATCAAAGCACAGGCAGAGGAACTGGTAATTCAGGAGATTATTTACAATTAAGTCTGTTCCCGACAGAAGAGGAACAGTTAGGAGAAATAAGGAAAGCGGTAGCTGCATTAGAACAGCCAGCCGCTTTTCTTATTTCTGATGAAGTAGTAGATGATATTCTCCGCACGGGAAGTGGACAGAAAAATACACTGTTTCATATTACGGCAAGACTGATTGAAGGTCTGGATAATGAAGAAATGCAGAACTTCCTGAAGGAGGAATATGAAACAGGTGGAAAAGGATTTACCATAGATGGACAGAAAATCAGTATCTGGTATGACAATGATGGTATCCGTATCCGACGGGGAGATTCCGCCAGAAGAAACTTTGATCGCATGGTTACGTGGGAAGAAGCGGCGGACAGAATCCGGGATATGTATGAGGATAGAAGTTACGTGGATAATCTGATTTCCAATAACGCCATTGAACAGGAGCAGGAAGAAATGACCAATCTTCTTGCACTCCATTTTCGGGATACCAGCAGAAACCGGGAGGAGCAGCAATCATATTCGGATTGGCAGGATGTCGTGCGGGAAGCTTGGACAGATTCAGCGGAAGCAGATGCAATTGCCCATCGCTTTGAATGGCTGCAGAAAGATATGGATGAGAATCCAGAAGATTATCGCAGGTGGGAGATTCAGCATAATCCGGAATATTTCCAGCGTTTTCAGGATCTCCAGAGGGAGCGTTCCTGGGTAGACCAGAAATTTACGGTCGAACGTCCGGCCCTTTCCTTTATCACACAGGATGAGATAGATGCAGTCCTTAGAAGAGGCGGGATCACTGCCGGAGGACGGAATCGGATCTATGAGTATTTCATGGAACATCACGATATAAAGGATGCAGCTGAGTTTCTGAAAAATGAGTATGGTACAGGTGGAGCAGCACCTGGGATACCGGGAGCGTATGAATCCGATGCTTCCCATGATGCGAAAGGATTAAAACTTGCGAAAGGGAAGATTGGCAGTCCAGATGTAGAAGTTCTATTAAAGTGGAATAAGGTTGCAGAACGTGTCCGTCAGCTGATTCGCACCGATGATTTCTTATCACCGGAAGAACTGGAAAAGTATGAAGAACGGCAGGAAGCACAGAGACAGGCGGATCTGGAAGGAGCTCAGCAGGCTTTGGAAGTGGAGCAGGAAGGCTCTGATCAGCAGGAAATACGAGAGGAAAATCAGGAACCGTCGGAGGTTGAGACACAACCGGAAGCAGTAGAAGATGCAGAAAAAAAGGAAGATATAACACCAGAACAGTCTGATATTCCAGCAACAAACTTCCATATCACAGATGATGAACTGGGACAGGGAACACCAAAGGAAAAGTTCCGTGCTAATATCATGGCAATCCAGCTTTTAAAGAAATGCGAGGAAGAAAACCGCAATGCCACACCAGACGAACAGGAGATTTTATCCCGATATGTAGGCTGGGGAGGTCTTGCTGATGCTTTCGATGAAACAAAATCCGCATGGGAGACGGAATATCTGGAATTAAAGACAGTCCTTACACCGGAAGAATATGCAGCAGCCAGAGCTTCTACCTTAAATGCCCATTACACACAGCCAATCGTGATTGAAAGTATGTATCAGGCGTTGGAAAATCTGGGATTTACAAAAGGAAATATCCTGGAGCCATCCATGGGTGTTGGTAACTTCTTTGGAATGCTTCCTGAGAAGCTGAACCAGTCAAAACTCTATGGTGTGGAACTGGACAGTATCAGCGGTAGAATTGCAAAACTGCTTTACCCAGATGCCAATATCCAGATTAAAGGTTTTGAGAAGACAGATTATCCGAATGATTTCTTCGATGTGGCAATCGGAAATGTGCCATTTGGAGCTTATAAAGTGAATGACAGGCAATATGACCGCTATAATTTTATGATTCACGATTATTTTCTGGCAAAGACAATCGACCAGTTGCGTCCGGGTGGTGTGGCAGCTTTGATCACAACAAAAGGAACCATGGATAAAGCATCACCGGAAGTCCGAAAGTATCTGGCAGAACGTGCCGATCTCCTTGGAGCCATCCGCCTGCCGAACACAGCATTCAAAGCAAATGCAGGAACGGAAGTCAGTGCAGATATTTTATTCTTCCAGAAGCGTGACAGCATGACAAAAGAGATGCCGGAGTGGGTGAATCTTGGAAGTGATGCCAATGGAATTACGGTCAATCAGTATTTTGCAGACCATCCGGAAATGATTCTGGGTGAGATGAAAGAGGTATCCGGTCCGTATGGTATGGAAACAACCTGTATGCCGATAGAAGGTGCTGATCTTGAAGTCCAGCTTGCAGAAGCTGTCAGGAATATTCATGGAAATATGGCACCTGCAGTTGATGTGGATGCAGAACTGGATGATGTACCAGAGAGTATCCCGGCAGATCCGAATGTTCGTAATTACAGTTATGCGGTTGTAGATGATCAGGTATATTACCGTGTTAACTCTCTGATGAATCAGGTAAAGATGCCTGCCGCTACTGCAGAACGTGTAAAAGGTATGGTGGAGATCCGAGACACGGTGCGTGAACTGATTGCCATGCAGATGGAAGAATCCGTAACAGATGAAGAAATTCACAAACAGCAGGAGAAATTGAATCAAGTATATGATGCTTACACAGCAAAGTATGGAGTCATCGGAAGTAATGCAAACAAGCGGGCGTTTTCTGATGACGCTTCTTATTGTCTGTTGTGTTCTCTGGAAGACCTGAACGAAGATGGAACATTGAAGCGAAAAGCAGACATGTTTACGAAACGAACCATCAAAAAGGCAGTGGCGGTAACCAGTGTGGAAACTGCGACAGAAGCCTTAGCATTATCATTGAATGAAAGAGCAAAGGTGGATCTGTCCTATATGGCACAGCTGACAGGAAAGACAGAAGAAAAAATCACGGAGGAACTGGTTGGAGTTATATTTAAGAACCCACTGACAGACCAGTGGGAGAGTGGAGATGAGTATTTATCTGGAAATGTCAGGGAGAAGTTAAACACAGCAAGAACCTTTGCAGAGAATCACCCGGAATTCACACCGAATGTCCGTGCATTGGAAGCAGTTCAGCCAAGAGAACTGGAAGCATCTGAAATCGAAGTAAGGATTGGGGCAACCTGGATTGAACCATCGGATTATCAGGACTTTATGAGGGAACTGCTTCATACTCCGTGGTATCTTGCACAGAAGGAGATACAGGTAAAATATTCTGAGGTGAATGGTGAGTGGCGGATTACCGGGAAAAATGCAGACAGTCCAAGAAATGCGTTTGCCTATGCAACGTATGGAACCGAGAGGGCAAATGCTTACCGGATTCTGGAAGATACACTGAATCTGAAAGATGTTCGTATCTATGATAAGAGTGTCAATGAAAATGGGGATGAGATTCGTGTCCTCAATAAAAAAGAAACTATGCTGGCATCACAGAAACAGGATGCCATGAAAGCAGCATTTAAGGATTGGATTTTCAAAGATCAACAGAGACGTGAAAGACTGGTAAGAGTTTATAATGAACGGTTTAACAGTATCCGTCCCCGTGAATACGATGGCAGTCATCTGACTTTCCCAGGAATGAACCCGGAAATTGAACTTCGCCCACATCAGAAAAATGCTGTCGCACATCAGCTTTACGGGGATAATGTGCTTCTGGCTCATGTAGTAGGAGCTGGGAAGACCTACGAGATGGTAGCGGCTGCAATGGAGAGCAAACGTCTGGGATTATCACAAAAGAATCTATTTGTCGTGCCGAACCATCTGACAGAGCAGTGGGGAGCCGAGTTCCTGCAGTTATATCCGGGAGCCAATATCCTGGTGGCAACCAAGAAAGATTTTGAACCGGCGAACCGGAAAAAGTTCTGTGCCAGAATCGCTATGGGAAACTATGATGCGATTATCATCGGTCATTCCCAGTTTGAGCGTATCCCAATCTCTGATGAGAGGCAGGAAGCCATGCTGCGGAAGCAGATTGACGATCTGGAAATCGCAATCCAGAGTGCAAGATATGAGCAGGATGGCGGCCGCTATACGGTAAAGCAGATTGAAAAGACCAGAAAAACGCTGATGACAAGACTGGAGAAGCTGAATCAGAAAGAGAAAAAGGATAATGTAGTTACCTTTGAAGAACTGGGAGTGGATCATCTGTATGTAGACGAGGCACACAGTTATAAAAATGCGTTCCTTTATACAAAAATGAGAAATGTAGCCGGAATTGCCCAGAACGAAGCACAGAAATCAGCAGATATGTTTAATAAATGTCAGTATCTGGATGAGATTACCGGTGGAAAAGGCATTACCTTTGCAACGGGCACACCGATCAGCAACAGCATGACGGAACTTTATGTCATGCAGAGATATCTGCAGAACAGCAAATTACAGAATATGGGCTTGGGATTATTTGATTCCTGGGCATCCACGTTTGGAGAGGTTGTGACCAGCATTGAACTTGCACCGGAAGGAACCGGATACCGAGCAAAATCCAGATTCGCCAGATTCTATAATATCCCGGAACTGATGAATATGTTCAAGGAGATTGCAGATATCAAGACTTCGGATCAGTTGAATCTTCCAGTACCGGAAGCGGAATACGAAACTGTAGTATTGAAACCAACAGAACAGCAGAAAGAAATCGTAGCAAGCCTAGGAGAGCGTGCGGAAGTGGTAAGAAACGGTGGCGTAGATGCTAGTGTAGACAATATGCTGAAAATTACCAATGACGGAAGAAAACTGGCACTGGATCAGCGATTGGTCAATGAACTATTGCCAGACGATCCGGGCAGTAAAGTGTCGGTCTGTGCAGAAAAAAGCTATGAAATCTGGAAAGATACAGTTGTACAGAAATCGGCGCAGATCATTTTTTGTGACTTGAGCACACCGAAAGGCGATGGCAGTTTCAATGTTTACGATGACTTGAAACAGAAGCTGATGGCGAAAGGTGTACCGGAAAAAGAAATTGCATTCATTCATGATGCAAATACCGAAGCAAAGAAGACGGAGCTGTTTGGAAAAGTAAAATCTGGGCAGGTTCGTTTTTTGATTGGTTCAACAGCAAAGATGGGTGCCGGTACCAACGTGCAGGATCGTCTGATTGCTCTGCATCATCTGGATATTGGCTGGAAACCGTCTGATCTGGAGCAGAGGGAAGGACGTATCATCCGGCAGGGAAATCACAATAAAAAGGTTCATATCTTTCGGTATGTGACAGAATCCACCTTCGACAGCTACATGTGGCAGTTGATCGAAAATAAACAGAAGTTCATCTCCCAGATTATGACGAGCAAAGCACCGGTCAGAAGCTGCGAAGATGTGGACGAAGCGGCACTGTCCTATGCAGAGGTTAAGGCACTGGCAACTGGAAATCCGGCAGTAAAAGAAAAGATGGCACTGGACGTGGATGTGGCAAAACTGAAACTTTTAAAAGCCAATCACATGAATAACCAGTACCGTCTGGAAGATGATATTGCAAGAAATTTTCCACAGCAGATTGCAAAATTGACCGAGACTATTGATAGCTACAAAGCGGATATTGCCCATTATCAGGAGCATAAAATCACAGATCCAGAACAGTTTTCCATGGAGATCAGCGGCAAAGTATTTACAGAAAAGAAAGAAGCAGGAGCGGCACTACTGGCAGTCTGCAAGGACATGAAAGCAGTCGATGCAGCAATGGATATCGGAAACTATCAGGGATTCAACATGAGAATCCAGTTCGACAGCTGGAGTAAGGAGTTTATCCTGTCTGTGAAGCATGAATCGGTATCGAAAGTTCATCTGGGAGCAGATGCCCTGGGAAATATCACCCGTATCAATAATCTTTTGGAAAGCTATCCGGAGAAACTGGCAGAAGCGGAGCAACGATTGGAAACGGTACAGGAGCAGCTTACAAATGCCAAAGAGGAAGTTGGAAAGCCATTCACAAAAGAAGAGGAACTGAACCAGAAACTGGAGCGACTGTCAGAACTAAATGCCCTTCTTAATATGGATGAACGGGAAGACACAGAAGCAGAGCAGTCAGAATCGAAAGAGAAAGAAGAACGACCGGCACGTGGTTCTATCCATGAGAAATTGCAGATTTATAAAGAAAAAAGCCAGCGGGAAAGCGAGAATGGCAGGGAAGATAGAAAAAGGGACTTCGGTCTGGAATAAGAAAACAGGAAAGATGGCATAATTTGGTAGAAAGAATGTTCTGCCGGTTATGCCACTTTTGGGAATACAGGAGGAACTTATATGGCGAGAAACATGATAACAGGAATAGAAACGCAGAAAATGCAGGAATATACACAGGAACAAATAGACCGTGCAGAACACATGGGAATAGCAATTCCAGCGGACGTAAAAGAACAGATTTTTGAATATGCAAATCTGGTTGGCGAAGAAGAGAAAGTAAGGACGCTGGTAAGAAATCTGGCAGATGCAGTCAATCGGTCAGATGAAGATAGAGTAGAGGAACTTCTGGATGATGCCCAAATGGATATTCAGGACTTACCAGATCCAACCATAGGCAAGCTGGAACTTCGGGATTATGGATATACAGCAGAGGATATGGTGCCGCTTAGAAAAGCAGCAGCCCTGGATTATCACAGAATGGGTTCTAAAATCTATTGCCTGGGTAGTGATGGCAGCAAGGGAGAGTATGCAAGTAAAGAAATGATACAGGCACATGAAGGGCTGTTTGGCATGGAATCACAGATGTGGGAACGGATAAGGGATCAGGATCTGGATTATGCAGATGAAGATTTTGGAGCATTTCAGGAGCCGATGAATGTGATTGGACAGGAAGAAGCTCTGAAATTATATGATGCCGGAGCAGATATCTATCTGATTACCAATTTTTCATCACCAATCTATGTTACAGAGCGAATGGAGATTGAACGAGGTCCGGAGCATTATCAGATGTCTACAGAAGAACTGGAACGATTCCGCAATTTGGAATGGGAGATGCAGAAATATCCGCAGATTCAGTCTTTGAAAGAGGCAAATCTGCTATTAGGGACAAGACGAACATTCGGTATTTATCAAATAAGAGATGGTTTGCCAGGTGAAAACTATGCGTTTATGAATATGAGCTTCATTGAAAGTCACGGGATGCAGATTAAAAAAGAAGACTATGAACTGGTCTATGTGGGAGAATTATTTGGAAATATGTCGCTAGATGATATATTTGAACGATTCAACATCGACAGACCAGAAGACTTTCGAGGACATTCCCTGTCTGTCAGTGATATCGTAGTTCTGAATGAGGGGGGAAAGGTAACCGCTCATTTTGTAGACAGTATCAGTTTTGAACAGCTAGATTCTTTCCTGAATCTGGAAGAACAGGTTCTTAGTGAACTGGCATATGAGGTAGGAGAACGTTACTTTGCTATTCAGAGAACAGAAGGAGGATATGATTATTCCTTTTACGATGAAGATTTCCGTCTGATGGATGGTGGCGTCTATGAAAATGATGAAATTTCTATTGAAGAAGCGGCAGAGGAACTTCTGGAAGACGAAGGCTGGACTGGAGAACGCATCCGTGGGGATTATGATCAGTTGATGGAAAAGGTAGAAGAAATGGATGAGGTTGTAATGGCAGAGATTCAGAAAAGCCAGGGCGAATATAAGCCATTGGCAAAGGTAGAAGAACTGGAAGAGGCAAATTATAACATGATTGATAATGTCCTCAATAATATGCCACCGAAGAAAGAACCGTATCTGGAATACTTTGCCGCAGAATGTGATGAGTTCCATGATATGGGAGCTTATGAAAAAAGTACCGATGTTAATCAGATTGCTGCGGTTTATGAAAAATATAGGGAGAATCCTGAGAATGCCTATCGAGTATGCAGTATGGGGATTATCTATCGTGATCCGGAAGACAGTTACTATGATGATGCTGAATTTGCAATCGTAAAAGGAAATACAGTACTTGGAAATCTGATGGACGATGTTCGATTTTATGGAGAACTTGCACTGATACGGGAAGGGATTGAGAAAATTCATGATGCATTGCCGGACTATAAGTATGTACCAATGCGGGATGTTCGGGAAGCAATGTATCCAGAGAAGATGACCACAGAACAGTTGGCAGAGGCATTGGATGAGATTGCAGAAGCTTTTGATCCGTATGAGTATCGAGATAATGTGGAGACGGGAGAAAATACGGTACAAGAGGTGATGTTGGATTTGCAGAGTGGCAATACACATTCTTATATTTCTTATCTGAAGGATATTGTAGACGAAGAATGTGACCAGTCTGTGCGTGCAGGTGTATTGATTGAAAGACTGAAAGTCTATGAGCCGGAGTTTCCAAAGAATCTGGAACCAATGGTGTATGTAAACTATTGTGAAGAAAGTGCTCTCATGAATCCAAGATGTCAGAAGTTATCCGAGCTGGATGCAAAAACAGCAGAAATGGATAAAGAATGGTATGCAAAACGTGATTCGAAGACAGAGGAACCTACAAAAATCACAAAGATATATGTGACTGTATATTATGCGGAAAAAGGTGAACAGATGCTGCATCATTTCAAGAAGTCAATAGATATTGGAAATGGACATGGCGGTATTGTGAGTCAGTTGAAGTATGATAATGAAATGAAGCTTACAGATGAGTATTGGATCAATTACCAGAAAGGTAAAGGAAGTGAAGAGTTCCAAAAATATATGGAAGATCTGACAGACATGCAGAATCATGTGCTTCCGTATCTGCAGAGCTTTTGCAATCTGGAAGAAAAAGGTGTGAAAGAGAGACGAGAACAGCAGATAACGGAAAGAAATGAAGGAAGAGCAGATGAGCGGGGAACAAGTACCGAAGCGAATGCAGTGGTCAAGGATGCAGGAAAAGCAGATAGGAAACAGGTACAACAGAAGCAGGCGGTAGTTGGAAAAGATAAGAAATTATCCATTCATGAACGGCTTGAGATTAATAAGAGGATTATTCAAGAAAAGCAGGGAAAAGATAAGCCGGAGAGAGGGGCTGATCGGGGTGTGAGATAAGTATAATATTATAATTCTAATGAAGGATGTAGGGAGTCAATCCCTGCATCCTTTTTTAATGCGTAAATATGGATTGAACGTTATAATGAAAGCAGATTGGAGATGTTTTTCTTCTAACCACATCAATTAGGAAAAGAGTATCTGTAGCAGATAAATTCAAAAGGTTTGTGAATAAATTAAAAAAGATATTCAATATTTGAAAAAAGATATGTGATATTTGTAAATGCGAATTGTACAAGGAGTTTTTTGTGTGATAAAATAATTTTGATATTGATTGCACATTAAACGGAGGAAAAGAGGATGGCAATTAGTTATAATGGATTATGGAAACAGTTAATTGACCACGGAATGAAAAAAGGAGATTTGTGTGCCAAGACTGGTCTTAGCTCCAGTACAATAGCAAAGATGACAAACTGCGAGTCGGTGAAACTATCTGTTTTGGAAAAAATCTGCAAAGAGTTGGATTGTAACTTTGGAGATTTGATTGACTATGTACCAGATAACAAAGAAAAGTAAATTACCTTATGGAGGAAAATGTAAATGGCTACGAGAAGTGCAAAAATAGATCAGAAAGCAGACCTAATATGGGCAATAGCAGATAAGCTTACCGGTGTATATAAACCACATGAATATGGAGATGTTATATTACCACTTACAGTAATCAGACGTTTTGACTGTATTCTCTCAGATACGAAGGATGCGGTATTACAGAAATACGATGAAGTAAAGAATCTTCCAATGAAAGATATTTTACTTCGTAAGGCTTCAAAAAAGGATTTTTACAATACAAGTAAATATACATTTGAAAGACTTATGGATGATCCTGACCACATTGAGGAGAATTTTAGAGAGTATCTGAATAAATTTTCAGCAAATGTGCGGGATATTCTGGAAAAATTTAAGTTTGATGGACACATCACAACGATGGCAAATAAGGGGATTCTGTATATTGTTTTAAAGGAATATACAACAGACAGAGGAAATCTTCATCCGAATGAAATCTCTAACCTTGAAATGGGATATATTTTTGAAGAAATTATAAGAAGATTCTCTGAGTCTCATAATGAAGATGCAGGACAGCATTACACTCCAAGAGAAGTTATCCAACTTATGGTTAATATTCTCTTCTATGATGATAATGACATCCTTTCTGGCAATAATGTGGCAAAGACGATTTATGATCCTGCCTGTGGAACCGGAGGTATGCTTTCTGTAGCAGAGGAATATTTACATAGTCTGAATGCATCTACAGAGCTTGTATCGTTCGGTCAGGAAATCAATGACCAGACATTTGCAATCTGTAAGGCTGATATGCTGATTAAGGGTAACAATGCTGATTACATTAAGGATGGCAACACATTATCGGATGACCAGTTTGCAGGCAGTACATTTGACTATATCCTTTCAAATCCTCCGTTTGGACGTGAGTGGAAGAATGAAAAGGCAAAAGTAGAGGAAGAGGCAAAGCTTGGCTTCGGAGGAAGATTTGGAGCAGGACTTCCGGCTACAAGTGACGGACAGATGCTTTTTCTTATGACAGCAATATCAAAGATGAAAGATATTGATAAAGGTGGAAGCAGAATTGCAATCATTCATAATGGTTCCCCACTTTTTACAGGAGATGCAGGAAGCGGACCTTCTGAAATCAGAAGATATATTCTTGAAAATGATCTGCTTGAGGCAATCATTGCTTTACCGAATGATATTTTCTATAACACAGGAATTGCAACCTATATCTGGGTATTGTCAAATAAAAAGGCAGGTACAGTCAGAGAAGGAAAAGTGCAGCTGATCAATGCCAATGAGATGTTCGTGAAGAGAAGAAAGGCATTAGGAAATAAGCGAAATGATATCTCTAAGGAAGATATTGCAGAGATTACAAAGATATATGGTGATTTTAAAGAGAGTGAAATCAGCCAGATTTATGATGACGAGGATTTTGGTTATACCAAGATTACAGTAGAAAGACCGCTTCGTGATGAAGAAGGCAATCTGGTATTGAAAAAGGGAAAGAAACAGCCGGATACCAGTCTTCGTGATACAGAAAATGTTCCGTTAAAAGAGGATATCAAAGAGTACTTTGAAAGAGAAGTACTTCCATTTGCACCGGATGCATGGGTAGATGAGAAAAAGTCAAAGGTGGGATATGAGATTCCGTTTACGAGATATTTCTATAAGTATGAAGCTCCAAGACCATCAGCAGAAATTATGGCAGAGATTATGGATTTAGAGACAGAACTATCTGGAAGTCTTGAGGAGGTATTTGACCTATGAGAGAGATGAAGGATAGTGGAGTGGAATGGATTGGGAAGATACCAAAAGATTGGGAGATTGTTCCCTTAACAAAGCAATTAGATTCAATTGTCGATTATAGGGGAAAAACACCAGAAAAAACAGAAGAAGGAACTTTTTTAGTAACTGCAAAGAATATAAAAGATGGGAAAATATGCTATGAGTTATCAAAAGAATACGTTCGTGAAGCCGATTATGAGGAGATAATGCATCGAGGAATACCACAAATTGGCGATATACTATTTACTACAGAGGCTCCATTGGGGCAAGTGGCTAATGTAGATAGAACTGATATTGCCTTAGCACAACGTATTATAAAATTTAGAGCATTAAGTACTGTTAATAACTATTATTTGAAGTATTGGATGTTGAACGAGGGATTCCAGCAGTTTTTACATTCATTATCTACTGGTTCAACAGCAACTGGAATAAAATCAAGCAAGTTATTTTTACTTCCGTTGGTTAGACCAAATATAGAACAACAAAATAAAATAGTTGAATATCTGGATGCCAAGTGTTCAAAGATTGATGAAATTGTAGAAAAGCAGAAGGTGATAATTGAAAAATTAGAGGAATACAAATTATCAATTATTACGGAAGCAGTAAAGTACAGTTTACAAGGGACTACACAGGGTAGGTATCTGACGGGAGGGGTGCCGCCAGTCAGATTTTCCATGTGATGTTCAAGCTGTCGCTTGTGGCGGCTATGGTGGTGATCATCAAATCCACCACACGCCGCTTGTCATCAAAAGATACATTCTCCCAGGTATCGAGGTAGCCGGAAATCTGGCTGACCTGTTCCGGGCTGATGGCCTCCACAGTCAACTCCGCTATCCTTGCCAGAAGTTCCTGCTTGCGCCCGTCCAGTTCCGCTATCTTCACATTCACATAGGAGAACAGGACATTGTTTGCCCCCGTCAGACTGTCCACCAGCTTTTCAATCTCGCTGTCTACATGGGCAAGTTCCACTTGCAGGGCGGTGATTTTCGGGTTTGCCTTTGCCGCTTTCTTTTTTCCTGTCAGCGTCTTGTAGCTTGCCAGCTTCTTTACCATCTGCTGATAAACAACCGCTTCCAGTTCCGAAGTGATGATTTTCCCACAGCCAGGACAGCTTTTATTGTCCAGCCGTTTCGTGCAGCGGAGATACTGTTTGCCGGAGGGATTGTAGATACTCATAAGAGCATACCCGCAATTCCCGCACTTGATTTTTCCTGCCAGCCATGTGTGGGTGGCTTTCCGGGCAGACTGGATTTTCATGTTGTTCATCA
>OLQL01001374.1_pt1 | contig 20376 bp, 12 predicted proteins | sample 1672971 | NCBI WGS metagenome assembly OLQL01 (sample SAMEA3136742, study PRJEB25190) | human gut metagenome | biome: human gut; feature: human-associated habitat; material: faeces | place: Austria | collected 2013
CCTGCAAAACGGTATTATCCTGCTGGTGATGGCATTTCTTATTAGTCCCTATGGTGCCGGTGGGCAGCTTCACCGTGGCGGGCGACGGCGCGTTTGAAACAGATGTGGCCTCGGGCCGCGTCGAGGCCGACGCCGTCGCGGGCGGCATCATCGGCTACAACCGTCTGCTGGCGGACAAGCCCGCAGGCGTTACGCTGGCGGCGCTGCTGCCGACGATTAACGAGAGCACCGGCGTGCTGACCGACAGCACCGACGCGCAAACGGAAACGGATACACCAATCACCCTGACCGATTTTTGGAACATGCTCAACCTGCAGGCCGACATCTACGTCGGCGGCATCGTCGGCGCAAATGACGCTAAAACGAAGCTGACGATTCAAAATGCAGCCAACGGCGCAACGCAGAACGCCCTGTCCGTCGGCGGCCTGAACCCGTCCAACAACGGCGCGTTTAAAGGCGGCGTATCGCTGAACGCGCTGGCCGATGGCCGCTATGATTTCGACGACATGCGCGGCGCACTGGCGGGCGGTATCATCGGCTATGCCACACCCAACACAACGCTGAAAGACTGCACAAACTACGGCACAGTGGCTCACAAGTGCGCCGCGGGCGGCTTTGCTGGCTGGAACGAGGGCACGATCACCGGCGGCAGGATGGCGGCGTCCCTCGGCAACCGTGAAACCGGGTATACCTATCTGGGCGGCGTTGCGGGCGTCAACGGCGGTCTTATTCAGTCTGCCTACCCGGCGCAGGGCTGCGCCGTGCGCGGCGACAGCTATGTCGGCGGCATTGCGGGCGTCAACCTGGGCGGTGACGCTGAGGCAAGCACCCGCAAGGGCCTCATCATCTGCACGGAGAACAACAACACTGGCACGGTGGAGGCCAACCGGTACGCGGGCGGCGTGGCCGGTGCCAACGTCGGCAATATCTCGCTGTCCGGCCAGCTGCAAAGCAGTGTCACCGCCACCGGCTATGCGGGCGGCGTGGCCGGTATCAATACGGATAAGGGCAGCATTTACGGCGATGAAAACGCCAACGGCGCGGTCGGGGGCAGCGTCATTGCCGCTAACTACGCGGGCGGCGTGGCCGGTACGAACCGTGCCGAAATCACCCGTGTGGAAAACCATGCCTCGGTGCGCGCCAGCACAAAATATGCGGGCGGTATTGCGGGCGTGAACGACGAGGGCGGCAAAATCAGCGCCTGCGTCCATGCTCGGAATCAGGTCTACGCCACCAACGGCGAGGCGGGCGGCATCGCGGGCAATAATAACAGCGGTGCGTCCATTGAGAATGTGCAGGTCAGCGCCGACGTCACCGCGGCCAACGGCACGGCGGGCGGCGTCACGGCCACGAACTTCGGCATCATCGGCCAAGGCAGCGGGCTGGAAAGCAGCAGCAGCGTAAGCGGCTGCACGATCACCGGCACGTCGGAGAGCATCGGCGCCATTGCGGCGTACAACAGCGCGAACGCGACCATCCGCAATGTGAAGCTGGCGGAAAACGCCAACGTGCGGTTCAGCACCCCGGCAGTCACGATTGGCGGCCTTGCGGGCATGAACGAGGGCACCGTCACCGGCTGTCAGGTCGGAAACGGCGCGCTGGCGCTGGACGCCGGTCTGCGCGCGGGCACCAACACCGTCACGTTGGGCGGCGCGGTGGGCCGTACCACGGCGGACGGCAAGGTCAGCAGCACCGACGTTCTGCTGGACCTTACACAAAATCTTGATAAATATACAAATTTGGGCGGCGTCGCAGGCCAAAACGACGGTACCCTGAAGCAGTGTACCTATTCCGGCACGATGGGCGGCAACGCGGGCGCGGACGGCCTTGTCTCCGTCGGTGCGCGCAGCACCGGCAGCACGGTGGGCGGCATTGCCGGTCTGAACAACAGCAAAATCAAGGGCTGTGAGGTCAAATACATCAAACTGCAGGTCAGCGGTATCAGCAACATCACCACGACCCAGACCGCAGACGAAAAGCTCGCCAGTGCCAGCCATGTGGGCGGCATTGCGGGCCGCAACAATGACGAAATCGCCAACAGCTATGTCGCCACCGAGCGCAGCAACGGCGCGGGCAGCATCATCACGGCGCGTTACGGCTTTGTGGGCGGCGTCGCGGGCTCCAACAACGGCACTATCAAGGGCAGCGGCAGCAAAAAAGCGCTGGTCAGCGACGACACAACAAAACTTGCCCTTGTTGCACAGGTTGAAAAATGGCTGGGTGCGGAAGATGCCAATGCCGGCATCAACAGCATGGCGGCAGAGCTGACCACAGGCACGACCTACGCGGGCCTCAAGGGTGTTGACACTGTGTCCAAAGAAGGCTGCGGTTATGGGAATGTCTATAGCCAAAACGGCCTTGCCGCCAATGATCTGCTTGTCGCCCTGCGCGGCAGCAACAACAGCGAGACTGTCCGTGCCGAAGGTTATCTGGGCGGCCTGGCAGGCTTTAACTCTCTCCGCGGTACAATCGACACTTCCGCCACCGGCAAGTGGCTTGTCTATTCTGACAATGCGACAACGGCATCCACCGTCGGCGGTATTGTCGGCCAGAACGAATCCAACGTCACAGACAAAAGCGTGCTGGACACTGTGGTAAACTGTGCCGCTGTGCGCCGGTTTACGCGCGTGAATAACAAGAATGATACAGACAATGACAACATTTACAAGAGCAAAAATCGTGTTGTTGTCCATGTGGGCGGTGTCATTGGCCAGCAGCAGAACCGCAGCGATGACCGGTGGTCTGTCAGCAAGGTAGTCAACTGCGGCAGTGTGTTCAACAGCCGCTCGGCCAATGTGGGCGGCGTGATTGCCTATTGGCTGGACTACGGCGGAACCGTGCAGAAATGCTTCAATTTTGGCAAAATGACAACAAACACGAACGACGGAAACAGTGCTTTAGGCGGTTACGGTGCAGTCGGCGGTGTTGTCGGCATTATTGACCAGCCTATTTCCGGCGGCACTACAAATGTGCTTTCCTGCCGTAACTACGGTCAGATTTGGTATAAATCAAACGGCGCAAATGACTGCGCGGGCATTATCGGTAAAATCGAGATGAAGAAGGTCACCGATATTATGACGCTGAACATCATCGACTGCGTCAATAGCGGCGCAATCAAGGCAGCGTCGCAGGCAGTCGGCATTCTGGCATGGATCGGCCCGTACAACAAGGGGAACATTGATAATGTTACGGTAAATATTGACCGCTGCCGAAACCTTAATACAGACTTTACGTGTGGCGGAGTGTATGACAGGAGAGTCGGCATTGTCGGCAGCCGCGGCAATGGCTCTGGGTCGAAAGAAGCAACCAATGTCACAAACTGCTTTGCCACGGTTGGTACAGGTTGGTATCCTATTGCCTATTTGCGCCAGAGTTACGAGAATGTCACCGGCCACGGCAACTATTATATTGAGAATTCCGAAAGTGCAGGCAAGAGCTTCTTTAAGAAAGATTCCCGTAAACTGACCACAGAAAAACCGAACAGTACAACAGGTAACTGGGAGAAAGCGGATAAGCAAGGAAGTGACAAGGCCTACAACGAGACAGATTGGAACTCGTCCTCGGGAAAAGTAAAAGCACACCGTCTGTACATAGGCTATAACGTCACTGATAAAGCAACCAATCCTTATATTGCGTTCCTGCCCACTTTGGCAGAGGGTGGGAACGGCGCAGCGTACAGTCTGAAGTGGATGCGAGGCATTACTTCTACGGATTCGGATGCCGCAGCAAACTCTGCCTATATCAAGACCGACGGTAACAAAGCCTACATTTTCGATGATACCGGCGCGGGCGATGATACCAATCCCGGCAACCAGAGAGCGACTGTGATGCTGCAATTCGGCGAAACCGCGAACAGTACGAAATCGGACGTTGATATTACCGACATCACCGACGAGGTCATCCAGAACTACTATAAGTACGTGCTGGACAGCACCAAACCCGCCAAGCCGGAAAAAATCCGTGTCAAGGCCAGCCAGGTGCAGGACGCGGACAACAACGTCTATGGCCGCTACGAGGTTACGTGGGAAGCGCCTACCGATACGGACGCCAGCCCCGCCTCCTATTACCGTGTTGAAATTCTGCCCTGCGACGCCGCAGGCAAGATCACCGGGGCCGCCTACCTGACTGCTGACGTCTACCAGCGCAGCTATACCTTTGTGGCAGATAAAGCGTGGACGGGTAACTTCGTCGTGCGTGTAACGCCCTACAATACCAACGACGACCCGAAGCAGCCTGATAACCCCAACACCAGCGGCGTGCAGACCTTTATGCACGCCCTGCCGACACCTGAGATTGAGTTCCGGCTGGTCAAACGCAAGAACGGCGGCTTTGACTGGAATCAGTGCCAGACGCCAGATTACACGGGGATGCAATTCAATTATGAAGTTGTCGCGGTGCTGAAAAACTACACCGAATACCCGACAGACGAGGCTTGGACCGTCAAGCTGACCGATGGAAGGAATACTTATTCTTTCAGCAGACGGAATGGCAAGCAGTACATCCGCCTGACCCAAAATTTGGAACGCACTTTGACGCTTACGGCGTTGGCAACCCCGGACAACAGCAGCAGTACAAAGTATCTGCGCTCGGCCCAGTACAAGTCAGAGACCTATCTCCCGTCCCAGTGGCGAGACAATCCGGGTTCTGCCAAGGACGAGGACGGTCTGCCGCTTGGCACGCTGAAACAGGACGGCGACACGGAGTTTGTGACCTACACCGGCCAGACAGCGGAGAGCTTTGAAGCAACCGTGAAGTTCAGCTTTGCCCCGGGAGTCAAGAGCAACAGCAGCGAGCACGGCAGCCCGACCTACCGCGTCATGCTGCTGGCAAAATATCTGGGCAATGACGAAGTCAACGGCGTATCTTTGAACGGCCAGTACATCACGCTGGCCGCGCGGGAAAGCATTGTTACAAAGTCTCCCGTCACCTTCAACCTGAACAGCCTGCCGTCGGATGCCATGACGAACTACACCGACTTCCTCGTTGTCGCGGTGCCCGTCACCAGCGGCAAGGGCGATATGAAGTATCGCTGGGATGCCACGGCGGACGAGGTGTCCACGGCCATTGCCAGCCACGCAAACGACACCAGCAAAGAAATCTGGTGGAAGAACGGTTATGAGATCGTCCGCACGGGCGAGCACAGCTATACCTATGCCCATCTGACGCCGCTCTGCTTCTCCGACGTGAGCCGCACCGATGACAAGAATTGGGCTACACAGGCCACGGTAACGACCCCGCAGATCATCTTCAAGCAGCTGAATCTGAATGTTCTGAAAGCCCCGACGCTGGCCGAAACCACCGAAGGAACAGTTGACGAGGCAACCAACGAGTTGACCTATACGTTCAACTGGACGCAAGAGGACATGGGCGCGGAAACGCCGACCTACAGCATCAAGCTCTACGGCCTGTTGACGGACGAGAACGGCAATGTGACCGGTCAGGAGCAAATTGCGCTGAAGGACGGCGTCACCCTGACGCCGACACAAGATGGCAACAGCTTTACCCTGCCTGTCAACGTGGATACCATGCTGGCCAACGGCAGCGACAGCTGGCGCTATGACAAGGTCCGGCTCGAGGTCACCCGCGTGGCGGCAGCCGACACCGATGAAATCGGCGCGTCCGCTGTGGCGGATTACAGCGTTAAGCAGCGCCTGCCCGGCATCAGCGCGCCGAGCTCCATCACCCGCGTCAACGGCGAGACCGACAACGCGGATGCCCTGCTCTACACGGTCAGCTGGTCGCCGTCCGACGACGAGCGCATTGACCACTATGACCTGTGCGTCGTCGATGACGGCGGCAATACTGTGCTGACGCTGCCCACCACGGGCAACGTCGGTAGCCTGACGCTGGATCTGGAGCAGTATCAGGGCAAGACATTGCGCTTCCGCGTCATTGCCCGCCGCAAGGCTGGTAGCGATACCTGCTTTGACGGCCCGGACGGCGCGTTGAGCCAGTCCGAGACCATCGTCAGCCGCGCCGCTGCGCCCAAGGTTACGGCCAGCAGCTTTGCGCCCGACAGCCCGAATCAGGAGACGTTCCTGAACGACCTCAAGCTCAACATGACGCTGGACGCAGCCGCACAGGGCAATGTCTACTTTACCGGCTATATCTTCAGCGATGTGGCCAACTATACAAAAATTGCCAAACTGGCCGAGGCTTGGCAGGACGAAGGCACCGGACAGGCCAAGTACGAGGCCCAGCAGGAGCTGACCAAAGCACTGGACGAGATGCTGGCCAACGGCGACGCCGAGCTGGTCATCCCGAAGGACAGCCGCACGGTGGGCGGGAGCGCCAGCGTCAACGACAACACCGCCAGCTATACCTTTGTGCCCGACGGCAACGGCTTTACGCTGACGCCCGACCACGCAAAGCAATACCTGCTGCCCGCGGTGCGCGTTATGCCCACCGACGGCACGACAGCGTCGAACTGGTTCTACATCCTGCAGCAGGATACCGAAGCGGCACAGCTGCCGGCCATCACGCTGGACGCCCCCGTGGACGAACCGGAACGCGCACTTGGCAATGCCGTTTACAAGCAGGAAGTCAACCTGTACAACGACCCCGAGTTTGCCGTCGAGCGCGGTAAGGCCTCGCTGGAGCTGCGCCGCTTTACGGTGGAGTGGACCGCGGTGAACAAGTACACCCAGACCGACGGCACGGTGCGCAACCTGACAGACCGCTACAGCTTTACCGTCACGCCGCTGGGCAAGGACAAAACGCCCTACAGCATTACGGTGACGACCTACGACAGGGACGTGACGGACATAGACGGCAATGTCACGCATAAGCGCGGAGAAATCAAAACCGTTACCAAGACCTATGACGGCAAAACGACGGCGCTTGACAAGCAGACCACCGTTGTGGACGCGGAGACCAACAAGACCCGCACCTGGTACGACCTGAGCGTTGAGCCTGTGACCGACGAGAACGGCAACGTGACATGGAAACAGAAAACCTATGACGTCACCGGCACGGTGGAAAAGGACGGCGGTACGCTGTACTACAAGGCACAGACGGTTCCCATGCTGGAGCTGGTGCAGGAGGACGGCGCCGAGCCTGTTTACCGCATCACCCTGCCCGAGCTGCAGGAAAAGGTGCAGGACGACTCGCTCGAGCTGCAAAAGTTCACCGCAAGTGTGACGCTGCAGACGCTGGCGCACTCGGATAACAAAGGTAAGACCGTCGAATCCGGCACGGTCAAGGTCCCCGTCAACGAGACGAACACCGCCGATGCGGCGGAGGATGCCCAGAGCATGGACTCCGCGGAGAGCGTCGCGCCCGCCGAGACTGCAGAAAGCACGGCGGCGGAAAGCGCCCCCGCAAGCGTGCCCCCGGTCCTGATGCGGGCACGTGCGGCACTGCCCATGGCGACCCCGGAGACCGCCGCTGCCCCGGATGAGACGGACGCGGCGGAAACTGCACCCCCGAAACGGACGGAAACAAGCGACGCATCGTAATTTTATTTCAGGAAAGAAGGTGGCATTATGCACCGCAGGGCACGCAGCATTCTGCGCGGGGAGCAGGGACTTTCGATGATACTGGTCCTCTGCATCGGCGCACTGTTTGTGGCGCTGTCGGCAGCGCTGGTCTATGCGGCCTCCGTGCTGACGGCCAATGCCAACCGCCAGCTGCTGGAACAGGAAGCCTACCAGCTGGCAACCAGCTTTTCCGACGTGCTGGAAGGGGAGCTGAACAATAAGGACAGCAGCTTTGCCAAGTTCGTCAATGAGCAGTTCATGTTCTCCCAAAGCTACGGCAAGGACATCTATGATTTGGAATCCCAGCCCAAGGAGTTCGCCTGGAAACCGAAAGGCAGCCAGCCTGATGGCGGGGCCGAGGCCATCACGGTAACGCTGCGCCGCCGCCCGGGCGACGGTGCCGACAAGCTGAACCAGACGGTGAACAGCACCACTGCCACAGACCTGCGCAACCTGCTCGACACACTGGAGGGCGAAGACCGCAAGGGCATGGCAATCGTCGATTTGCAGCTGGACATTACGGTGACAGTCACGAAAAACGGCGAGAGCTTTGCCTTCACGCGGACCTATGACCGCACGGTAAAGTACAGCAGCAGCGACAAGTCAACAAGCAAGGTGTACTACACGGTAAATGGCAGAACAACGGAGTATTACCGTGAGGATGCCCTGACATTTGTTGCCGCCGGTCAAGAGAAATTGATAATCACAGACGATAATATCAACAGCAACCGCCTGACGTTCCATTGCGACACCAGCCAGCAGCCCGATTCCATCACCTACACCCGCGGTGCCAAACAGAGCACCGGCACAACACAGGAGTGACCCGCTATGAAACATACTTTACAAAGTCAGCGCGGCGAGACCATTGTGGAAGTGCTGGTGTCGTTCCTGCTGCTTATGCTTTTCACGGCTATGTTTGTCGTCTCGCTGCGGTACGCCCGCGCCATGTCCCAAAAGGCCGAGTCGCTGCGGGAGACAGCCTATGCCTTCTGCGCCGGGCTGTACCCGGCCAGGGACGCGGCCCCCGACTGGAAGAAGGAGCAGTATGGGCTGAAGTTCTCCTTTGGCGATTACGGTGAGTTTACGGTGGAAGGCGTCGAGCTGGACAGCGTGGAGACAAGCGCAAAAGTTACGGAAAACGGCCAAGAAACGACGGAACAGCACAAGTTTTACCGCTACAGCAAGAGCACGGCAGAAGGGACGACCGACCCATGAAGCAGCGTTTGAAAAACCAGAACGGCACAACGCTGGTGGAGCTGATCGTCTGCATGGTGCTGCTGTCGCTCTTTACGCTGGCGGCGGTCACGCTGATACAGCCCAGCGCGCAGGCGTACATGGACATCCAGCAGCAGACCCGCGCCCAGAACCTGGCCGACGCGCTCATTGAGACGATCCGCGGCGAGGTGCTCGAGGCGAACGGCTATATCCGCTTCACCGACGGCGCGACAATCCCCAATGATACTGATGAAGATAAAGGATATGACAGCATATTTAAAGAAAAAACAGGGGTGAGTGACGGTACAGCACTGGAATTTAGTGTTTATCCCAATCACATCGAATTGATTGATAAAGACTATGTACCGCCATTAACAAAAAGTGACGGGACACAACTGCTGAAACAGGAACAGGCAAATGCGCTGAACGGCTACCTGCACATGCGGTTTTATCAGCAGAGTGGTACAGATAACAGCCCGCAACACACTGCAACAGATGAAAATACCAAACAAGTGACGCAGAAATACGTTGCTTACGCCTATACGACGGCGTACCCCAAGGACGCTTACATGGGGTTATACATCAAAGACTTGCACTTTTATGCTCGCAGTTATCAAAAACTCAAAAATGGAAGTAAATATGCGCGTGTTACCGCAATTACGGTAGTGATAACGATAGCTAAAAAGGATGCAAACGGTCAGAGTGTGACGCTTTGTACGCAAAAAGCAATTATTGCACTGCCGGGCGAACCTGTGTATATTGAGACGCCCGGCACCTGGGACGGCAAGGCATCGTCGGAGTCGTGAGCGGTGCCCTCCGGGACGATTTTTGAAAAGTTTATTACAATCCCGGCGGATGTACTGGACAAATTCAAATGGACTCGTTATACTTTAAAACATGAATACCTGTGTCCCGGACAAAAATGCAGGAACGTCATGGGCATCAGAGGAGAGAGGATGACTAGGATGGCAACAATTGAAATCAAAATGCTGGGCGGCTTTGAGATCCGTGTGAACGGCAAGCCCGTGCTGGCACAGCTGGCGCAGTCCCGCAAGGCAACGGCGCTGGTGCAGTATCTCGTTTTGCGGCGCGGGGAGCGCGTCTCCCACAAGGTACTGACCGATACCCTGTGGGCAGGGGAGCGGTCCACCAACCCGGACATGGCCCTGCGCGCCATCTTGCATCGCTTCCGCCTTATGATCGACGCGGAGGATCTGGATGAGATGAAGGACTGCATCGTGACCAGCCGCGGCTACTACCAGTGGAACCCCCATCTGGACTGCAGCGTGGATGTGTTTGAGGTCAACGACCTGTCGGAGCTGGCCCGCAAGGAGAGCGACGCCGAGAAGCGCAGCCGCATTTATGAACAGATCGTCAACCTGTATGACGGACGCCTGCTGCCGCAGTCTGCGTCCGAGCCGTGGGTCGAAAGCGTCAGCGTGCGTCTGCACGGGCAGTACCGCACAGCCATTTTAAACCTGCTGGAGCTCTGCAAAAAATGGGGCGAGAGCACCCGCATCGTTACGCTGTGTACCCGCGCGCTGGAGCTGGACCCCTACGAGGAGCGCCTTTATCTGGAAAAGATCGTCGCGCTGGAGACGCTGGGCCGCCACGAGGAGGCGGAGGATCTGGCACGCCGCGGCAGCGCCATGGGCTGCCTGCATCATGCCATTGAGCCGGGCCGCGCAGGCTCTGCCTACCGCCAGATGCGCCAGGCAGACCGCAATATGGAGAGCGAGGTCTCCAAGCTGATCTCTGCTCTGCCGGATACTGAGGACACGGGGGCCTGCATCTGCGACTTTGAGACGTTCAAGGAAATTTACCGCGTACAGCGCGGCGTGCAGGTCCGCTACGGTCTGCAGGTATTCCTGGCGATCCTGACCGTGGCTCCCAGCCAGAACACCGATGCTGCCGAGACCGCTCTGATGGTGGAGCAGCTGGGCGATCTGATCCACACGAATCTGCGCCAGTGCGATGTGGCCGCCCGCTACACCGATATGCAGTATGTTGTTATGCTGAGCGGCAGCACCGCCGAGAGCGGCACCGGCCCGCTGGAGCGCATCAAGGCCGCGTTCTACCGTATCCCTGCCCATGGCCGCTACCTGTTGAGCTATAGCCTCTATGTTCCCGAGGCCAAGGCCGACAGCGGGCGCGTCCGCCGCCGCAAAAAGACGGCGAAGAAGGAAAAATAAATGAGCCGTTAAGCCGTACAGTGAAAGCTGTGCGGCTTTTTCATTACCCTGGCCCCCTCTGCGAGGGGGCTCCGCCCGCAGGCGGTGGGGGAGAGAACCTTGCGATAATCCGACATATTTTGGGCTATGGAAAGGTTCTCTCCCTCCGGCCCTGCGGGGCCACCTCCCTCGCAGAGGGAGGCAAGGGTCTGTTTTTTACACTTTCCACAATCTTTTGCCTAAAAATTTTTACAAAAAATCCGAAAAAACTGTTTAAATTTCCACAACAATGTGGTAAAGTAGTATCAAACAGGCGGGAGTGTTCAAAAATCACTGCGCCGCAATGAAATTCTACGCCGCAGGGCTGCCGGAAGCAGCCCCGGCGCGAAAAGAGGTTTGACGATCCATGGGCTACGCAAGCAAAGACATCCGCAACATTCTGGTGGCCGGCCACGCCGGCTGCGGCAAAACGACGCTGACCGAGGCGCTGCTGTACATGAGCGGCGCGACCGAGCGTATGGGCCGCGTCGAGGACGGCACCACCGCCAGCGACTTTGACCCCGAGGAGATCCGCCGCAAGGCATCACTCAACTCGAGCGTTGTCCCCGTCGAGTACGAGGGCATCAAGTACAACCTGATCGACGCACCGGGTCTATTTGATTTTGAGACCGGCGCTGCCGAGGGCATCATGGCTGCCGAGAGCGTGCTGATCTGTGTGTCCGGGCGTTCCGGCGTGACTGTCGGTGCCGAGAAGGCGTACCAGCTGGCGCTGAAAAACAACAAGGCGCGGATGATCTTTGTCACCAAGGCTGATTTGGAAAACGCCGACTACTTTAAGATCCTGGAGCAGATGAAGATCAAGTTCGGCCCCAGTGTCTGCCCCTGCGTCGTGCCCGTCCGTCTGGACGACGGCACCGTCGCCTACATCAACCTGTTCAGCCAGAAGGCCTTCAAATACGAAGGCGGCAAGCAGGTCCAGATCGACCTGCCCGACATCGGCCACCGCTTTGAGGGCCTGATCCAGGCCATGAGCGAGGCCATCGCCGAGACCGACGAGGCTTTGATGGAGAAGTTCTTCGAGGGTGAGGCTTTCACCACAGAGGAGATCGTCCAAGGCATGGCCTCCGGCGTGCGCAGCGGCCAGATCACGCCCGTGTTCTGCGGCTCCGCCGTCAATGCGCAGGCGCTGGATATGCTGCTCTACAACATGAACGTGCTGCTGCCCGGCGCGGACACCGCGTCCGCCGTGGGCGAGTCTGGCGGCGAGCCGGTGGAGATCACCGCCGACCCCGCCGCCCCGCTGTGCGCCTACGTCTTTAAGACTGTGGCCGACCCGTTTGTCGGCAAGCTGAGCTTTATTAAGGTGCTGTCCGGCAGGCTGACCGCGACGAGCAACGCCGTCAACGCCCGCACCGGCCAGCCGGAGCGCCTGGGCAAGACGCTGACCGTCTGCGGCAAAAAGCAGACCGACACGCCCGAAATCGCCGCCGGTGACATCGGCGCAGTTGCCAAGCTGGCCACCGCCAAGACCGGCGATACCCTGTGTGACCCCGCCCGCGTCGTGGCGCTGCCCGCACCTGTGTACCCCATTAGCAGCTACCGCATGGCCGTCAAGGTCGCCAAGAAGGGTGACGAGGGTAAGGTCGGCAGCGCGCTGGCCCGCCTGATCGAGGAGGACCCCGCCATCCGGTTCGTGGTCGACCCCGAGACGAAGCAGCAGATCATCAGCGGTCTGGGCACCCAGCATCTGGAGGTCGCGCTGGCCAAGCTGAAGAATAAGTTCGGCGTCGAGATCACGCTCGAGAATCCGCGCGTGCCGTACCGTGAGTCCATCCGCAAGAGCTGCAAGGCGCAGGGGCGCCACAAGAAGCAGACCGGTGGCCACGGCCAGTTCGGCGACGTCTGGATCCAGTTCGAGCCCATCGAGGGCGAGGGCATCGAGTTTGCCGAGAACGTGTTCGGCGGCAGCGTGCCGAAGAACTTCTTCCCGGCAGTCGAGAAGGGTGTCCGTCAGGCCGCCGAGCACGGCGTGCTGGCCGGTTACCCGATGGTCGGCATGAAAGCCACGCTGCTGGACGGCAGCTACCACCCTGTTGATTCCAGCGAAATGGCGTTCATTATGGCCGCCAAACTCGCGTATAAGGCCGCCATCCCCGAGGCCGGCCCCGTCCTGCTTGAGCCCATCGGCGCATTGAAAGCCCACGTCCCCGCCGACAACACCGGCGATATTATGGGCGAGGTCACGAAGCGCCGCGGCCGCGTGCTGGGCATGAACCCCGATGACGACGGCCTGCAGGTCGTCGAGGCCGAGGTCCCCGTGGCCGAGATGCAGGACTTCACCACCTTCCTGCGCCAGCTGACCCAGGGCCGCGGCTACTTCACGTTCGAGTTCGTCCGGTATGAGACCCTGCCGCAGATGCTCGAGAACAAGGTCATCGAGCAGGCAAAGGCATTGGGCAACTTTGCGGATGAGGATTAAACGAGAGATGTTCTTTCTTTGCAAAGAAAGAACCAAAGAAATTCTAAACAAGTAAAATAAAAGCACCTGCTGACCGGTATGCGTGTGACCGGCCAGCAGGTGCTTTTTGGATAAAATATGTAAAGCTTCTTTGCTTACTTTCTTCTCGAAGAAAGTAAGAGAAAAGGGAGTCTGCGGGAAACTGCCAGAGCCCCTCAGGCCTCGCAGGCTCGGCCCGAGAAAAGCCTCCCCTCACAGGGGAGGTGGCCGAGCGCAGCGATGGCCGGAGGGGCTCTTGCCGTTGCCCGTTAGCACCAGCCTCCCGGGAAAGCACCGGGCCGGGCATGCCCGGCCCCTACAGCGTAAAGGCAAGGCCCCCCATCACGTGATCTTCAACGCCCGCTGCACGCGATACACAATGTACTTGAACAGCCCGGCAATCAGACTGAACTCCACCCAGACATAATTGGGCAGGTTCCGCCACTTGAATTTCGGTTTGTTTATCTTCGGCAGCGCCGCCCACGCCTCGCGGAAGCCTTTCGCGTAATCCCCGCCGAAGCCGCGCAGCCGGAACATAAGCACTTTGAGCAGATACCCCAGCAGCATCGGAATAAAATTCAAAACCAACATCAAAATCGGCTGGTTCTTGTAGGGCAGCAGAATGCTGTTGCGCCCGCTCTGGATGCTCTTAAACGGGTTGTAGCGCACCGCGCCGGTGGTCGCACCGCAGATGTGGCGGCAGCGTGCCGTGGGGCAATAGACGTTCCTGTAGCCGAAATTGTTCGCACGCCAGCTCAAATCGACGTCCTCGTAATACGCGAAAAACAGCTCGTCAAACACGCCGATCTCGTCCAGAATCGACTTACGGTAGAGCGCCGCGCCGCCGCACGCGCTGAACACACGGCAGGGCTTTGTATAGCGGCTGGCCTTTAAGCCGTCGCCGCGCTTGCAGGCAAAGCCCAGGATCGTCACGTAGTCGCCCGCGTCGTCGGCCAGCTCCGGCTCATAGTAGCGCAGCATCAGGCTGCTGACCGCAAAAATTTTCGGGTCGGCGTCGGCGGTTTTGATCAGCTCCGCCAGCCAATCCGGCTCCGCAAAGGCGTCGTTGTTGAACAGCGCCATGTATTCGCCTTTGGCAATCGCAATGCCCTGGTTCACCGCATGGGAAAAGCCGGTGTTCCCGGCGTTTTCAATTAAAGTGTAGCGGTCCCGCCCGCAGTAGCTGCGGGCGATGTCCAGGCTCTCGTCGGTGGAGCCGTTGTCAATGACGATCAGCTCAAAATCCTGCTCGGTCTGCGCCCAGACGGACTCGATGGAATCCCGCAGCCAGCCCGCACCGTTCAGGTTGGGGATGATGACAGATGCTTTCATGGCGCCTCCTCAACGGTAATAGTAGTAGGCCAGCTGGCTGTGCAGCGCGGCGGTAAACACCATCGCGGCCACAGCCACAAACAGGATGACCAGCCCCGCCACGACCAGCGCACGGATCAGGTACGCCCGGGCCAGCCGCCTGCGGGCAGGGTCCTGCGTGCCGCCAAAGCTCCACACCACCGCCAGCACGAACCCGGCGATGGGGATGGCGAACAGCAGCATGGCCGCCGTCGTCGCGCCCTGGCTCATGGCGTCGATGCGGTCCTCCTCCAGGTCCTGCTCGTACAGCGGCTCGCCGGTCTCAACGGTGCCCTCCGGGGACTGACGCATGGACTCCAACAGAGCCTCGCCCATCGGGATATGCGGCAGCGGTGCGCCGCACTTGGGGCACCGCTCGTCGTACGGGGCAGTCAGCAGACCGCAGTTTTTGCAAAAATGTGCCATAAAAACCTCGCTTATTCGTCGAATGCCAGACCGCGGTCCAGCTGGGTATTCAGGATGATCTGGGTGTTGGTGGAGCCCATCTTCTGCATCTTGGTCAGCAGGTGCTCCAGCGCGTCAATGTCGGTGCAGCTTACCTTAATTATAAAGTTGTAGCTGCCTGTCACGCGGAAGCACTGCAAGACCTGCGGCTCCTGCTCGATCATGGTCAGAAAGCTCGCGCGGGTCGCTGCGTCCACCAGTACCGAGATCAGCGCCTCGACCCGGGCGGGCGCGTCGGGGTGGCGCAGCACGACAGTGTACCCGCCGATGACGCCCTCCTGCTCCAGGCGGTGGATGCGGCTGGATACGGCGGGACTGGTCAGGCTGACCCGCTGGGCGATGTCCTTAACGGGCATACGCGCATTTTCCGCCAGCAGTTGTAGGATTTTGTGGTCCAAATCGTCCATGGATTGACTCCTTGTCATTGTTTTGTGTAATGCGCACAAAAAAATAAAGTGAAGTATACAATCACTGTTATCTTTAACAAAATTGGAAAAGTATGCTTTTTTGTGCGCTTGCTAAATAAAATTAAGTAGGAATGACTTTATTATAATCTTTTGAAAACCAAAATGCAAGTCTGACATTTGACATTTTAAGAAAACTTGCTATAATAATATTTGTAATCAATCAAGACATTCACTGACCTTTATATACTTTCCCACCCCTCTATGCACAGAGCCCCGCAGGTACTCCCTGCGGGGTTTTGTGTTTGTGTTGGCAGGACACAACGCAGGAAAGTGTGCAAGAATTGGGGGGCTTTTTGCCTTCCCCCGCGGGGGAAGGTGGCCCGCAGGGCCGGATGAGGGGCGTGTGCACGGCAGCAGCCTGTAAACGGGCAGCATCTGCAAGGTCGACCCTCATCAGTCAGTGGTCGGGGCCACTGACAGCTTCCCCCTCCGGGGGGAAGCCATGCGCGCGAAAGGCTACATTTTTACATTTTAAACCCCGCCCCGTTTGACGGCACCCGGACTGCCGTGGTATAATATAATTTCCGACACATAACGTGCATTTTTAACGGAGGAATCAATATGCTCATCCCTGTGCTGCTTTTTATTGTCGGTCTGTTGTTCCTGATCAAGGGCGGCGACTGGTTTGTTGACGGCGCGTCCGCACTGGCCCGCCGCTTCCACCTGCCGGAGCTGCTCATCGGCGCGACGGTGGTCTCCATCGGCACGACGCTGCCGGAGGTCATGGTCTCCACGATGTCCGCGCTGTCCGGCCATGGCGAGATCGCCTACGGCAACGCCATCGGCTCGGTCATCTGCAATGCGGCACTGATCGCGGCCATCACGATTGCGGTGCGCCCCGGCAGGGTAGACCCCAAAACGCTGAAAACCCCCGTCGCCTTCTTCTTCGCGGCGGCGGCCATCTACTGCATTGCGGCCTATGTTTTCGGCAGATTCACCCGCGTCATGGGCATCATCATGCTGGCAATGTTTGTGGCGTACATGGCCGTCAACGTGCTGCAGATGAAAAACACCCCCGCCGGTGAGCAAGAGGCGTCCGAGGAGGAGGAAATGCCCCTCGCCAAGACGCTGATCCTGCTTGTGCTGGGCGCGGTGCTGATCGCCGTCGGCGCAAACCTGCTCGTGGACAACGGCACCCTGATCGCGCAGGCCCTCGGCGTGCCCGAGAGCGTCATCGCCCTGACGTTTGTCGCGCTCGGTACCTCGCTGCCCGAGCTGGTCACGGCCATCACCTCGCTGGTCAAGGGCCACAGCGACCTGTCGCTGGGCAACATCGTCGGTGCGAATGTCTTTAACCTTGTGCTGGTCAGCGGCATGTCGATCACGCTGGCACCCTTCACCATCCCGCAGAGCGCCACGCTGTTCGGCATCAATTCCAGCCTTGTGCTGGATCTGCCGGTCATGCTGGCCGTCATGCTGATCCTGACGGTCCCCGCCCTCGTCAAGGGCAAGCTGCACCGCGCCCAGGGCATCCTGCTCCTGGCGATCTACGCCGCCTTCTGCGCGGTGCAGTTTGCGCTGTAAAGAAAAAGGCTTCATCGCCCATGGGGACGTCCCCGCCGACGTGCGCCGCGCCTTTGCACAGCTCCAAACCGTCTGCGGCAAGGAGACCCGCGCCAACCCGGCGTTCGCCACCCAAAAGACAGAATAGAATTTCCATGCCCGGCATACACTTCCGCGAGGTGGTGTGTATGCTGGGCATTTTTGGTTTGTTTTTGCAGGCGGCGGCAGGGCATATTCTGTATCTGGCGCTGCATCTCGAAAGCGGGTCCTTCCCGCGTCCGCTCCCGCCGGACATGGAGCGCGCGGCCTTTGCCGATCTGCAAAAGGGCGGGGCAGCCGCCGCACAGGCGCGGGATACGCTGATCCGCCACAATCTGCGGCTCGTCGCGCATATCTGCAAAAAATACTATGCCGGGAACAGCGCACAGGACGACATGATCTCCATCGGCACGATTGGGCTTATCAAGGCGGTGGATACCTTCGACCCCGCCAAGGGCAAGCGCTTTGCCAGCTATGCGAGCAGATGTATTGAGAATGCTATCCTCACCCCAACGCGCTTTGCGAGAAAAATAGGAACACCGGATACCTGCGTTCGTTCTTGGGAAAATAATACGAAGCTCATAAGCCGAAAAAGCCGGGAGAGATGTTTTAAAGGTAGGATAAAAGAAAAGGGCAGGTGAACAACCCCAATCAGGGCTGTTCACCTGCCTTTTCTTTGGCAGTTTTTATGATGGCATCCAGCAGTTGAATCTTCTGCTCGGAAGAACAATTCAAATCTTGAAGACGGTGGTTGACAATATCGGCGTGGATACCGGCAACCCGGTTTGCGAGTTCACGCTGACCGGCTTCTGTTTTAGGATAGTAAACAATTACATGGATTGGAGCACTTTTTCTAGCGATACCACACACCTCCCTCTGCACTCAAAATTTATGAGAGAGAGGATGTCTACTATGCCTTTTTACATCGCTCGCTCTGATGCAAGAAATTACGGGAATATTTGTTGCCTGCCAAACTTTTGCCGAACACTATAAATTGTAGTACAACGCACTAAATTACACAATTAAAACGAGGTGATCACAATTTGCTGCAAAATTTGGACAATAATTGTGCATTTTAGCGGCGGACAAAGTGTGTGTAACTCTTGAAATTTTCTTGAATTCGTTGTATCCTTATAAAGGACATCGTAGAAAATGTACGATGGAATAGAATTACTTTTGGAGATACAACGGTTTTGAGTAAAACGACATCTAATTTGTACAAAACAGTCCTTTGTGTATTAACTTTGGTGGCGGCGCTGCTGCTGGCTGGCTGCGGCGGATCGGATGCTTCTATTCGGGCAGAAGCCAGTGAGACGGTACAGACGGCGTTATTCGATTTTACCTGTGATACCCCCCGTGTGGTGGATGGATATAACAGCATTACAACTCCCGATGGTCAAAAACTTGTCATTTTTATGATGACTGTAACAAATACCAGCAATGAGACCTACGATATTTTTAAAGACGATTTTCAAATCCAATGGGGCAAGGATGACTTTGGCGTAGCATTGGATGCTGTGGACGATGTTATGATGCCTGATGCGACAACCTTGCAGCCAGGTGAGAGCCTTTCCGGCTGGATGCTGGTAAATTTACCGCAGGACACCAATGATTTTGTTGTTGCTTATCAGGAAATGCTGGCAGATGGCAGTAACGGAAACGCTTATTTTGTGGATCTGAGTTTATGAAACAACGCACCAAAGCACTTTTGGCGGGGGTTATCTCCGGCGCGGCCTTTGCAGGGCTGGTCGGCGGGCTGATCCTCTGGCTCCCTTCCTATAAGCAGAAAAAAGAGGTGGAAGCCATTAAGCCGGTAGAAACGGCTGCACCTATTATAAAGGAGCCCGAGGCCACCCCTGACCCGGCCACTGAGGAAGCTGCTCAGCGGACTAAATATGCGGACCTTATCGCCCGCAACCCGGATTTTGCGGGTTGGATCGAAATCCCGGGTGTGGACATTGACCTGCCGATCCTGCAAACGACAGATAATTACTTTTACTTATACCATGATCTGGATCGCGCCGATGATAAGCGCGGCATGCCCTTTGCAGATTTTGAGTGCGACATGAAAAACGGTCGCCATCTCATCATCTACGGGCATAACATGGGCGTTAATAATACCGACCGCTTTTCTAACCTGCAAAAGTACCGCGACGCTGATTACTACACCGCGCACCCCTACTTGAAGCTTGACACGCTATATAAAAGCGAGATTTACAAGATTGTAGCGGTCTACGCCGTCACCTCCCGCGAGAGCGACGGCGATGTCTTCCGCTTCAACGAGTATATCGACCTGGACGATGCCACAGAGCAGACATTTTTGGACGAGGTGGCAAAGCGCGCGTTTTATACCACCGGTGACTATGCCTACCACACCGAGCGTCTGCTGACCTTAAGCACATGCACCTACCAGATGGATGATGCGCGTATGGTCATTCTGGCACGCCCCTTGCGGGACGGTGAGACCACTGCGGCGGATGAGGTACACATCAACAGCGATCCGCTCCTTCCCGCCCGCTGGCCTGCCGGCAAATAAGGTCAAAAATTTTGGCGAAAAGCCCTAGGGCTTTTGTATTTCCTTTTTCAAAGGAAATAATAACCTCTGATTCACCGCTCTCATCCCAAGTGGGGGTGTTGGATATATGTCCGTATCTACTGCGCCAGTAAGCAGGTGCGCTTGGGGCATCTGCCTGCAAAACGCTTTAGATAAATACTTAAAGAATAGGAGATTTAACATGCAGAAAACGAATTTCAAAACTCGTCTGCTTGCTCTGCTGACGGCCGCGTTCATGATTGTCATGTGCGTACCGTTTGCGGCGTTTGCAGCGACAACGAATCCTGCTGAGCGTGAGAAAATTGTTGTCAATTTCGCAAAAGATGGCAATGCTACTTCCTGTGAAGTAGTGGAGAATGGCATCAGCCCGACGGCACCTGAAGCTACTGGCGGTAAGTGGGTTTCTGATTCCGGTGCTCCTGAGCTGACTGGTGGGGAATCCCTCACTTGGACTGAAATGAATCGCTGGGCTGCTGGCGATAACGATAAGACTGCTTACATCAGCTACGAGTTCAAGCCCGCTACCAAACTTGTTTACGTCAGCTACATTTTGGAGAGCGGCGAGCCTCTGGCCAACGCTACCGAGCAGATTGAACTGGAGAACGGTGCTACCACTTTCAGCACTTCTCTGCTGAAG
>OLQL01001383.1_pt1 | contig 20304 bp, 9 predicted proteins | sample 1672971 | NCBI WGS metagenome assembly OLQL01 (sample SAMEA3136742, study PRJEB25190) | human gut metagenome | biome: human gut; feature: human-associated habitat; material: faeces | place: Austria | collected 2013
CAGATGAAGGCAATCAAGCTGGTAAAAAGCAAAGTGACGGATATCAACCGTATGAAAATCGAAGAACAGAAAAAAGCAGTCCGGGCCGGATACGATATGGATATCATTCCATCGGATCTGAACACGTATGGCGGAGAAGCTAAGCGTCTGTTAGAAGACCTGCAGTCACGAAATGAGCGTATGTTCCTTGTAACAGCGCTCTTTTTAAATACAGCAAAGACCAAACAGGCACTGGACAATGCCATCTTCCAGACTGCCGGAATTGCACAGAAATACAACTGTGTACTGAAACGTCTGGACTATCAGCAGGAAGAAGGACTGATGAGCAGTGTTCCGCTGGGAGTCAATCATATCCCCATCAAACGTGCACTGACCACGACCAGCACTGCTATCTTCGTACCGTTTACCACTCAGGAACTTTTTATGGCAGGAGAATCCCTGTATTACGGATTAAATGCACTCAGCAACAACATGATTATGGTGGATCGTAAAAAGCTGAAAAACCCGAATGGACTAATCCTTGGTACACCTGGATCCGGTAAATCCTTTGCTGCAAAAAGAGAAATCACCAACGCTTTCTTTGTCACGAAGGATGACATTATCATCGGAGATCCGGAGGGTGAGTATTATCCACTGGTCCATGCACTTGGCGGACAGGTCGTACACATTTCACCGACCAGTAAGGATTATATCAATCCGATGGATATCAATATGGATTATTCCGATGATGACAATCCACTTGGAGTGAAATCCGATTTTGTCCTGTCTTTATGCGAGCTGATCATGGGAAGCAGGGATGGAATTGAAGCAGAGGAAAAATCAGTGATCGACCGCTGTCTTCCACTGGTGTATCAGAAGTACTTTGCAGATCCAAAACCGGAAAATATGCCGGTTCTCGGTGACCTGTATGACTGTCTTAGAAAGCAGAAAGAACCGCAGGCCCAGAGAATTGCAACAGCGTTGGAAATCTATGTAAATGGATCACTGAAAGTATTCAACCATAGAACCAATGTGGAACTGAATAACCGTATTGTCTGCTTTGATATTAAGGAACTTGGAAAGCAGCTGAAGAAAATCGGAATGCTCATCGTCCAGGATCAGGTATGGAACAGAGTTACGATCAACCGTGGCATCAAATCTACCAGGTACTATATCGATGAGTTTCATCTTCTGCTCAAAGAAGAACAGACAGCAGCTTATTCCGTAGAAATATGGAAGAGATTCCGTAAATGGGGTGGTATTCCAAGTGGTATCACCCAGAATATCAAAGATCTTCTTGCCAGCAGGGAAATTGAAAATATCTTTGAGAACAGTGATTTTATCCTGATGCTGAACCAGGCTGCAGGTGACAGACAGATCCTTGCAAAACAGCTGAATATTTCCCCATATCAGTTGTCTTATGTGACGAATTCTGGGGAAGGAGAAGGACTTCTTTTCTATGGAACAACAATTATTCCATTTAAGGACAAGTTCGATAAGAACTTGAAGCTGTACAGTTTGATGACTACAAAACCGGAAGAAGTTGAAAAACGAGAGAAAGAAATGGAGGCGGAAAAACATGAAGGAAATCGATAAGATCCGAATCAGGCAGTGGAACCAGGATAATCCTTACATTCAGATGAAAAATCTGGAAAATGCGCAGCCTGGATACCGTGTTCATACAGTCAATGATGATCATCATCTGTATGAACTTCCGCTGGAAACACAGAACATTATCCTTGACTGGGTATTCTGGAATTTTTATCCGGCACAGAAAATCTATCCGCATCTTACCAGTGATGATCTGAAAGAAGTTTTGTATAAACGTACCCAGATCCATCTGCACAACAATCAGTTCAAGGAAGCCATGCTGATCAATGGATTCTGGCCAAGAGATTCGAGTGAGATGAACTGGGTATTTCATATCCAGGCAAGCTCTCCGGCAATCAGGACACAGGCAGATGGTTATCCTGGTATCCCGATTATTGGACGCCAGGAACTAAATGAGTACAGAAAGAAAAGTTGTGCCAGGAGGTGATGACCTATAGCTGGAAAAGAATTTAAAGGCAAAGATAAAAAGGTCGCAAAGATGACCAGGGATGGTCTGACAGAAGAAAATCTCCATGATGGTAGTGTAAAAGATATCAGTCACAGGAGCCGTGGGCGACCGGAAACTAAAGAAGAATTTGTTCCTGAACGGGAACGGAAAAAGGCTGAGAATGAAGATTCAAAATCGGGAAAAGGTAAACGACTGCAGATGGAAAAAATCCGGAAATCTTCTGTCCGGCAGGAAGCTGTTGAGAATACAGTTGAAGTTACACCGGAAGAAAAAGTATCCGGATATCGAAAGAAACTGCATCGCCATGAAAAAATCCCGGATGATGATAACAATCTGAACAGCCAAAAGAAATCCATTCGGAAGAAACAGCTGCAAAAACAGATGACCAAAGAACAGGCAAAAGCCGGAAGATTATCCTTTGATGATGAAGGAAATCAGATGGTGAAAGGTGCTGGCATGAAACCGGGAGGGACAGCCGGGAAATACATTGCCACACAAGCTGTTATATCTGGTATGAAAGCAGTCTCTTCCGAAGAGGAAGAAACAGATGAAAATGCAGGTGTGGAAAGTGCCAGACTTGCAGAGCGTGAAACAGAAGCTGCGTTACGTGGTCTGCGTCATGCTCAGATTCGAAGCAAACGAACGGATGTGAAAACCCATCGCAGAGGTTATCGTGAGGCTGCCGTAGAAAAGAAACTGAAATTTGGTTCTGCAGAAAGTATGGAAAGAGTCAAGAATGCAGAAACGGTAAAGAAAGCCGAACAAAAGAGACATTTCTATAACCGCTTCTTTCAGAAAAAACGATATAAGGATGCATACCGGGCGGCCAGAGCCGGAAAATCCGCTGGCAGTCTAGGTGGAGCAACAACCATTGCCGGTGTCGAGAACATGACGGTAAAAGCAAAGATTGCCTTGAAAGAGATCATAAAGCGTAATCGTGCCATGTTCGCAGGCATCGGTATTTTTGCGCTTCTTTTTCTTGTCATAGCGGTATCTCTGGGAAGCTGCAGTGCTTCTATCGAGGGTGCTGGATCTGTGATCGGTATTACAACGTATCCAAGTTCAGACGAGGATATCTATGCTGCCGAAAACAGATATGCCGCTTTGGAAAGTGCCTTGAATCAGCAGATCAATGAGATGGAACGAAGACATCCAAATTATGACGAGTATCAGTACAACATTGCTGAGATTGGTCATAATCCATACCATCTTATCTCGTATCTTACCGCAAAATATGGGGACTGGACGTACTCAGATGTTGAAAATGAACTGCAAGCTCTTTTTGAAGCACAATATCATCTGAATACAGAAGGTCGAACAGAAACGGTGACAGAAACCAGAAATGTTCGAGTTGGAGAATCATTGGGACAGGTAGTGACCAGTGGATACTGTAACTGTCGAATCTGTTGTGGTGTATGGTCCGGAGGTCCAACTGCCAGTGGTGCATATCCAACTGCAAACCATACCATTGCTGTAGATGCATCCAATCCATTTGTGCCGATCGGAACGAAGGTAGTAATGAATGGTGTGGAATACACGGTTGAAGATACCGGAGCTTTTGCACGATACGGTGTGCAGTTTGACGTTTACTATGACAACCATGCTGCAGCTTCTGCTCATGGACACCAGACCTGGGAAGCCTATATCGCAGATGACAATGGCAGTCAGGAAGTAACCGTTACCAGTACAAGCACCAAGAAGATTCTATATGTGACACTGACAAATGGAGACTTTGATGCTGTGGCAAGAGCTAATCTGAATGCAGAACAGCTGATCATTTACAATGCATTAAATACGACCTATGGAAACAGAAATTATCTGTGGGATGTAAACAATGTGACCAGTGGATCAGGCGGTAATGGAATGAGTTATGAGATTCCACCGGAAGCACTGCAGGATGAAGAATTTGCCCGGATGATCCGGGAAGCAGAAAAATATCTGGGAGTACCTTATGTATGGGGTGGCTACTCTCCGTCCGGATTTGATTGCTCAGGTTTCGTATCCTATGTCATTAACCACTGTGGTAATGGCTGGAACTATGGACGATTGACCGCAGATGGATTAAGAGGCGTATGTACTTATGTATCACCGCAAGAAGCAAAACCAGGAGATCTGATCTTCTTCCAGGGAACGTATAACACATCCGGTGCAAGCCATGTGGGTATCTATGTCGGTAACAATATGATGATCCATTGTGGGGATCCGATCCATTACTCAAATATCAGCACATCCTACTGGCAGCAACACTTCATGTGCTTTGGAAGACTGCCATAAATGGGTGATTGAAGGGAGGTGAAAGTTTGAATAAAAAGATTAAAAAATATCTGGATGAAATTGCCAAGACAGAGAAAAAGATCGCGGATCTGCAACAATATCTTAGGGGTGTCCAGGCTGCATTAAAGCAGGAAGAGGACAATGAGATGATTAGGTGCATCCGTGGTATGAAGATGGATAATGATCAGTTATATGATCTTTTGGATGGTATCCAGAGTGGAAAAGTTAAATTTCAGGTAAGCAGGGAGTCTGACGATGAAGGTTCAGGCTCCTTTGTATTCACAGAAGAAAATAAGGAGGAATATCAGAATGGTGAAATGGAAGAAAATGAATAAGAAAATGGCAGGACTGCTGTTGGGAGTCATGATGCTTTTTACAGCATCAACCACAGCATTTGCCTATGTGGATGAATCGGCAGAGGCATCCAAAGTAGAGACAACTCAGACGGAACAGTCAACAGACAAAGAAGAGAAAAAGGACGAGGCGACAAACACAAACGAGGTGCTGCCGGAAGATGGAACAGACAAGGGAACTGCATTTACGACACCTGGCAATGGTGAAGTCAAGGATGACATTACCGATGATTCCACAAAAGAATTTCTTACGGTTACAACGAAGAATAACAACACTTTCTATATCGTGATCGACCGTAGTGCCACATCACAGAATGTCTATATGTTATCCCAGATTGATGAGAATGATCTGTCCGAATTTCTGGATAAAGACAGCACTGCTACTGTCGTAACACCACAGCCAGATAAATCAAAGGTAGTGCTGGATGAAACAAATAATGAGGATGTAGACAAGGAAGCTACCATTGATCCGGAGAAAACAGCATCTGCAAAAACCAATATGGGTGCAATGGCAACAATCCTGATTTTGGCTCTCGGCGGTGTGGCAGCTTACTACTACTTCAAGATCTATAAACCTAAAAAAGAGGAAGATGAGGATGATCAGCCGGAAGGTTTGGAAACAGGTGGACTGGAAGAAGCTCCGGATGAGGAAGAGTCTGAAGACGAAGATTTTGAAGAAAATGAAAAATAAATAAACTTTTTTAGCGGAGGGGGCTGTAAAACATGCTCTCTCCGTTTCGTTATATGAAGGAGGTAATACATCATGTATTTAGTAATTGCAGAAAAACCAAGTGTATCAAGAGCAATCGCAGAAGTGATTGGAGCACAGGAACGAGAAGACGGATATTTACAAGGAACCGACTGTATGGTCAGCTGGTGCTTCGGACATCTGGCCGAATATGTTTCACCGGATGCTTACGATGAGAAATTTAGTCAGTGGAGATATGAAGATCTTCCGATCATCCCGAAAGACTGGAAAGTTACAGTCTCAGAAGATAAGAAAGATCAGTTCTATATCTTAAAAAGACTGCTTAATAGTCCGGAAATTGAATACGTCGTAAATGCCTGTGATGCCGGACGTGAAGGAGAATTGATCTTCAAACATGTCTATGACTTGTCCGGAAGTAAAAAGCCGGTGAAACGATTATGGATCAGTTCTCTGGAAGATTCCGCAATCCTTGATGGAATGCAGCATCTGAGATCCGCAGAGGAATACCGACATCTGGCCGAAGCTGCTGTATGCCGTTCTCAGGCTGACTGGCTGGTAGGAATGAATGCAACCAGAGCTTACACCACGAAGTATTTTAAAAAGCTGACTGTTGGAAGGGTTCAGACACCGACACTCGCCATGTTGGTGGAACGTGCCGGACAGATCAGTAATTTCCAGAAAGAAAAATATTTCAATGTGGAACTGGATTGTGACGGAATTTTGGCAGTAAAACCAAAGATCTTTGATCCGGATGAGGCGGAACAGTTAAGAAGCAGATGCCAGGGAAGTGAAGCTAGTATCACTGCAGTAAAAGAAACGGAAAAGAAAGTAAAAGCACCAAAGCTTTATGATCTGACCACACTGCAGAGAGAGGCAAACCGTATCTATGGAATGACAGCAAAACAGACACTGGATACCTCTCAGAGCCTGTACGAAAAGAAGCTGATCACTTATCCAAGAACGGACAGCCAGTATCTGACCGAAGATATGGAGCAGACTGCTAGAAATGTGGTTCGTCAGATTTATGAGAAATATCAGCTGACAGGTCCTTTTGATCAGCCGGAGCAGCCAAATGTGAAGAAAGTCATGAATAACAGCAAAGTGACAGATCACCATGCAATCATTCCAACGCTGGAGCTTGCATCCTGCCATCTGGATGAATTGAAATCCTGGGAAGAAAAGATTCTGTTTCTGATCGCAGTTCATACGGTCATGGCAATGAGTAAGGATCACATTTACCAGGAAACAGAGATTGAGGTGGAATGCCAGGGAGAAATCTTCAAGGCAAAAGGGAAAATTGTCCTGCAGGATGGATGGAAACTCTTTGAAAACTGCCTCAAAAATAAGGACCGCATGGCAATCGCAGATCCAGATCAGGAAATGAAAGAGAAGATCCCGAAAGTAATCCAGGGGCAGACTTTCTATGCTGTAGCTGCAGAAAAGACAGAACATTTTACATCGCCACCAAAACCATACAGCGAAGATACTCTCCTTGCGGCAATGGAAACAGCTGGAAATAAGGAATTCGATGAAGACACAGAAAAGAAAGGATTAGGAACTCCGGCAACAAGAGCCGGGATTATCGAAAAGCTGATCAGCTCCGGGTTCGTAAGCAGAGATAAAAAGAATCTGGTGCCAACCAATGATGGAAATGTCCTGATCACTATTCTTCCGGATGAAATTAAATCTCCGGCAATGACAGCCCAGTGGGAAATGCAGTTAAATCAGATCGCCAGAGGAGAAGCCGATGCAGGAGGCTTCCTGCAGGGAATTATCCGGATGTTAAAAGAACTGATTTCCAGATACTCAGGAGTGTCAGAGAAGCAGAAAGAGCAGTTTTCTCATGGAACGAAAAAAGAAAGTCTGGGAAGTTGCCCCAGATGCGGAAGGCCAGTCTATGAGGGACAGAAAAACTTTTACTGTTCAGACAGAAAATGCCAGTTTGCTCTTTGGAAGAATGACCGCTTCTTTGAGAGCCAGGGCAAAAAGATGGATGCCGGGACAGTGAAGAAACTGCTTGCAAAAGGAAAAATCCATTATAAAGACCTGCATTCCCAAAAGACTGGCAGAACTTATGAAGCAACTGTTGTTATGGCAGATTTCGGGGAGGGCTATGTAAAGTTTAACCTGGAATTTTCGCAGAGATAATGAAGAAAGAATGAGGTAGAATCTATGAGATACGGAAGATTTAAGAAAGCAGTATCAGGTTTTCTTGCAGCAATGACGATCATGACTACTGTATTTTCACCGCTGAGTGCATATGCAGCAGAAGTACCGCCAGAGGAGCCAAAGCCACCGCTTTACGAGGAAGTGAAAGATCAGCTGGATGTAGATGAAGTGGTGAAAGCAGAAGACCTGGAATTGGAATATGGATGCAATTTTGATGTGAAAACAGATTTCAGTAATATTGAGATCCCAGATAATGAGAAGGTGAAAGTGACCTTTGAAGAAGCGAAAAATGAATCCGGCGAAGAGTTTACAACACAAAAAGCGGATTCCTACAAAGCGGTTTATTATGTTCAGCCTTTAAAAACGGAGCATCCGAAATACCAGATCAGCAGAAAACTGATTGTGAAAGAAGCACCGCAGACAGAACAGGAGACAGAAACACCGACCGAAGCTGCAGAAAATGGAAACAGCAATGAAAGTAGTGAAGAGCAGTCTGATGATGGCTTGGTAGATATACAGATGCCAGAGGAAGCACAGCCAATAGTGCTTGAGCAGGAAACGCCATCAGACGAAGAGGTTCCGACTGAAGAAGAAACTGCAGAAGTTACAGAAGCTCCGACAGAATCAGCGACAGAGGAAATCACAGAGGCACCGAAAGAATCTGAACCAGAAAATACGATAGAAAATTCAACGGAAGAAGCTACAAAGGATTTTTCCGAAGGCTTATCTGAAGAAGAATTTGATGAAGCACTGGAAGAGGCAGAGAATCAGGAAACCTATGATCAGGAAACAGGGCTTGATCTTGAAATTGTGCTAACCGCTGCAAGAGACCAGGATATTGACCTGTTTGCGCTGGAAGAAGGGGAAAGCGTAGAGTTCTATGTAGAAGCACCGTCTTTGATAGTAACTTATGCAGCATCAACGACAAAGAAAGTAACCATCACCCGTGGTTCCTGGTATTACTACGCAGACTATGGACTTGGCTCCTATCAGACAGCACCATATAAAGTAAAATATGGCAATGTCAGTGCAACAGCTTATTGCGTACAGCCGTCTAAACGTGGTCCAGATGATGGAACATATAAAATCACAAAGTTAAGTGATGGAAAAAGTCTGGCAAAGGTTTGCTACTACGGCACCAAAGCCAGTGGAGATGATGGATTTTTTGCAGAAAAGCATCCGGATTTTTCAGCAGGAAAACGCTTTATTATCACCCATATGGCAGCTGCATATGCAAATGGAAGCAGTGATGCGTTCAGTGGCACTAACAGTACCGGAAAATCACTGGCAATGGAACTTTACAATTTCTGTATGTCACAGCCGGAGATTCCGGAAGTAGATATGGCATTTTCCAATCCGAATGTAACCGCATATGTAGATGGAAATCAGCAGAGAACAGAAGAGGTTACTTTCCTTGCGGATACCCTCCAGTCTATTACCTTTAAGCTTCCAGCAGGTGTGAAGTTCCATAATGTAACAACTGGCAAAACCAGTGCAGCAGGAGCAAGCGTGGAGATCAATGGTGGAACGAAGTTTTATCTTTCTGCACCGATCACACAGGCTGCTGATGTAAGTGCGACATTCTCAGCAACCATGAAAGGTACTATCGTGAAAGACTATTCTGCTTATAAGATCAGTACCGGGGGCGATTTACAGGATCTGGCCTTTGTTTTTGGCGAGGCCGTTGACGATGAAAAGTACGTGGATTTTTCTGTTACATGGGTAAGTCAGGCAAGCGTTTCGATCGTAAAGAAAGACAAGAAGACGAATGCAGCTGTGGCCGGGGCAGTATATGGACTTTACAGTGATCCAGACTGTACAAACCTGATTATGGAAATGCCAGCTACTGATGCTAACGGAGCATCCAGTGTTACCTTAAATAAAACACAGGATATGATTTACCTGAAGGAGATTTCAGGACCGACCGGATATCTTCTGGATACAGCGGTGCATAACATTCAGTTGGTAGTTGGAAAGACATCCAATCAGGTGGTCACAGATGAGGAGCAGAAGGCGAACTTAACCATCTATAAAGAAGGTGAAGTGCTGACAGGCGCGAATGTTACAGAGGAAGGTGTTTCTTTCGTTTATGAAAAGAGGAGACAGAAAGGGGCAGTTTACAACGTTTATGCTGCAGCGGACATTAAACGTGCAGATGGAACCGTTGTATATAAACAGGGCGCACTGGTGAAGGAAAATTTTACCACTGGAGATGATGGCAGTGCAACCTTAAAAGGACTGTATCTTGGTACTTACAGAGTAACGGAGATGAAAGCTCCGACAAACCTGATTTGCGCTGGTGAATCAAAAGAAGTAACCCTGAGCTACGCAGGACAGAACGTAGAAGTGGCAGTTGGTGATCTGACATTCGTAAATGATCGTCAGAAAGCAAAAGTATTTGCAGAAAAACAGGATAAGGATACGAAAAAGCCACTCGCAGGAGCAGTATTTGGACTGTATGCAGGCAAAGACATCAAGAACCAGGACGGACAGGTTGTGGTTGTAAAAGATACCCTGATTGCAAAGGCTACTACAGATGAAATGGGAAGCGGTGCTTTTGCTGCAGATCTTCCAAACAACAACAGCTACTATGTGAAAGAATTACAGGCACCGGCTAATTACTTTAGAAATTCTGATGAGGTGTACAGTTTTGATTTCCTGTATACCAATGACAAAGAAGCGACAGTTTCCTTTTCCCATACTTTTTCCAATGAGCATGTGAGTGCATCGATTCATCTGGTAAAAAAGGATAAGGAAACCGGAAATGTGACACAGGGCGATGCGAAATTTGCAGGAGCCGTGTATGGTGTATATGCCCGTGAGAACATTGCTCATCCGGACGGAAAAAGCGGCGTTCTCTATAAAAAAGATGCACAGGTAGCTACCATGATCGTGGATGATTCTGGAAATGCAAGGGTTGAGAATCTGTTCCTTGGAAAATACTATGTGAAAGAGATCACACCGCCAACTGGATATCTTCTGGATGAGGAGGAACATGATGTTGACTGCAATTATGAAGGAGATCAGGTAAAGAACATTGAGAGAACAGCAGAATCTTCTGAAACAGTAGTAAAACAGCCGTTTGAGGTAATCAAGGTTGCCAATAATGGAAAGACAGATGCGGATCTCTTGAAAGGAGCCGGATTTACTGCATATCTTGCAAGCAGCCTGAAAGTAAAAGAAGATGGTAGCTATGATTTTACTGGTGCGAAGCCAGTAGTGATTACTGAAGATGGAAAGACAGAAATGTTCACAGACGCAAAAGGATACGCAAAGAGCATCCCACTTCCATACGGTAAATACGTGGTAAGAGAGACAACTACCCCTCATAATTATAAGCCGGTGGATGATTTTGTGGTAACTATTTCAGAAAACCATCCGAATGAGCCACAGACATGGAGAGTTCTTCTGGATGATGAATTCCATGCAAAACTGAAAATCATCAAAAAAGACGATGAAACAAAGAAATCGGTTCTGGTTGCAGGTACAGAGTTTAAGATCTTTGATCTGAATCAGCAGAAATATGTAGAGCAGGTAACGACATATCCGACTGTGCAGAAGCATACTTCCTTCTTCACAGATTCAGACGGCTATCTGATTCTTCCGGAAAGTCTTAAGATCGGAAATTACCGTATTGAAGAAGCAACTGCACCAGATGGTTATACGCTTAGTAAAAACTATGTGGAAGTCAGCGTGGATTCCAATACAGCGTATCTGCAGGATGCAACAACCGGTGATGCGATCATCGAAGTAGAATATGAAAACCATCCGGTAAAGGGTGAGTTATCTATCTACAAAAAGGGTGAGGTACTTGCTGGTTATGATGGAAAAGATTTTCAGTATGAAGAAAAGTACTTATCTGGAGCAGAATTTGAAGTATATGCTGCCGAAAACGTCTATACAGCAGATTATCAGAAGGATGCAGACGGCAACCGGATTCTGGAATATGCAGAGGGTGAACTGGTAACAACCGTAACTACAGATGATTCCGGACTGGCAGTTGTGAAAAATCTGCCTCTTGGTAGTTATCTGGTAAAAGAGGCAAATGCACCGACCGGATTTGTATTAAATGCAGTTCCGCAGGAAGTTTCTTTTGATTATGCCGATCAGAATACTGCAGTAATCAAAGAATCTGTTACCTTTGATGATGACCGCCAGAAAGTGGAAATCACAGTAGAGAAACAGGATGCAGAAAATGAAGCTACAATCGCAGGAGCTGTCTTTGGCATCTATAACACAGAAGATCTGAAGAATGAGAAAGGTGAGATCATTGTAAAGGCAGATACACTTCTGCAGGAAATGACTTCTGATGAAGATGGATCGGCAGTATTTACCGTAGATCTGCCACTTGGCCAGTATTATGTAAAAGAACTGAAAGCACCGGCAGGATTCGTTTCATCTGATGAAATTCTGACTTTTGATGCTTCCTATCAGGGACAGGATATTGCAGTAGTGAAACTGAAAGAGGTAAAGAAAAATCAGCCGACTACGGTAGAAATTACAAAATCCGATATTACTACAGGAACTGAACTGGAGGGTGCAAGCCTGAAAATCCTTGATAAAGACGGAAATGTGGTGGATGAATGGACTTCTGTAAAAGACCAGCCACATGTAATCAAACGTCTGGTTGTTGGTGAAGAGTACATTCTGAGAGAAGAAATTGCACCATACGGTTATTTGAAAGCAACAGATGTAAAATTCACACTGGAAGATACTGCAGAGGTACAGAAGGTGGAAATGAAAGATGAAGTGCCGACAGCCCTTTTGATCATCAACAAAAAGGGAGAGTTTCTTGATAAAGTAACTCTTCTGGATAACGCAAAAGGTACTGTAGAGCATCTGTTTGAGTATATTTCCGGTAATCTGACTGAGGTTACTTTTGAGGTATATGCGGCAGAAGATATCAAAGCTGCCGATGGTATTAGTGAAGATTATTACAAGGCAGATGATCTGGTGGGAACCATTACTACAGATGATACAGGTATTGCACAGCTGGGAGATCTTCCGGTAGGCAAGTATTATGTGAAAGAAGTGGCAACCGCTCATGGTTATGTTCTGGATGCTGAGATCAGATATGTAGACCTGAGCTATCGTGATCAGGATACCCCAGTAGTCACTTATGATGAAGACTGGCAGAATGCCCGCCAGAAAGTAACGGTACAGGTTCTGAAGAAAGAAAAAGACAGTGACCGTGTACTGAAAGGGGCAATCTTTGGACTGTTTACAGCAGAAGATATCAAATCAGTATCCGGTAAGGTTCTTCTGGAAGCTGATGAAATTATCGAGCAGAAGACAACCGATGAAAACGGAAGAATTACTTTCCTTGCAGACCTGCCAGTAGATGGTAAGTATTATGTGAAAGAACTGCAGGCTCCGGATGGATTCGTAACAACAGAGGAAGAACAGGAATTTACCTTTGAATATGAGGGCGAGGATGTCACAGATGTCACTTATGAGTTCACCTTTGAAAATGAACCGACCACAGTAGAACTGACAAAATCCGATCTGACAACCGGGGAAGAACTTCCAGGCGCACACCTGAAAGTAACGGATGAAGCAGGAAATACCGTAGATGAATGGACTTCCACAAAAGAAGCTCATGCAATCAAAGAGCTGGTAGTTGGAAAGAAATATAAACTGACAGAAACAAAACCGGCTGACGGATTTGTCACTGCAGAAAGTATCGAATTTACGATTGAAAATACTGCTGAAATCCAGAAGCATGAGATGAAAGATGATGTGACAAAGGTTCAGATCAGTAAAACAGATATTACTGGTGATCAGGAAATTCCAGGCGCAAAACTGACCATCCTTGATGAAAATGATCAAGTCGTGGAAAGCTGGACATCCTCAGATAAACCGCACTATGTGGAGAAGCTGCCGATTGGTAAATATACACTTCGTGAGGAACAGGCTCCGAAAGGGTTTATCCTGGCGAATGATGTGACTTTTGAAGTAGCTGACACTGGAGAAATACAGACAGTATCAATGAAAGATGATACAGCCAAGGGTAAGGTAATTATCAATAAAACCGATGCAGACACAGAAAAACCGCTGAAAGGTGTGGAATATGAGCTTCGGGACAGCAAAGGAAAGGTACTGGAAAAACTGGTAACGGATGCTGCTGGCCATGCGGAAAGTGGGCTGTATGAGATTGCAACTTATAAGAATGGAAAATTCAGTGAAGCAATCAAGTATTATCTGGTGGAAACAAAGACACTGGATGGATATGAACTGGATCAGACCGAGCATGAGATTGTGTTTGAGTACGCAGATCAGAATACACCTATTATTGAAGTGAAAAAAGATCTGACAAATAAAGAAACACAGCCGGGAACACCGGGCACACCAACCAGTGGAAATCCAAAAACAGGTGATGAAACGAATCTCTGGCTTCCGGTAGTGATGATGCTTAGTGCAGCTGCAGTAATGGCGGGGGTACTTGTTTCTGGAAAAAGAAAGAAAAAACAGAATAAAAGTGAAAAAGGCAATGATTAAGCATCTGCTTAGTCAGAAATGACGATGATTACGGCGCTCTCTGGAACGATATCCGGAGAGTGCCTTTTTTATAAAGAAAATGGAGGATATCAGAATGAAGACATTTGGAAGAAACAGCAGTTTACAGGAAAGAGAAAAGAGAACATTAAACCGTCTGCTGGCATATCAGAAAGAAGCAGAGAAGATTATTAGAAAGCAGCCGAGCCGTCACATGATCAGAAAGGGGTAGTATAGATGTTGAATTTTAAAGAATTTCAGGAATATATAAAAAACAATGTAAAAGATTACCTACCAGAGAGCTATAAGGATGCGGATATTCAGTTTAGGGATGTGGTAAAAAACAATGATGTACATTTAACTGGCGTGATGATAAAAAGAGAAAATGAAACACTCACGCCTAATATTTACATCAATGAATTGTACGAAAAGTACAGTAGCGGTATGAATCTCGATGAAATTGTGGGAGACATTGCGGATCTGCGAATTGAACATGATCCACCGGAAGAGGCGCAGTCCATTAGCGGTATTTTTACGAACTATGAGATGGTGAAACAGAGATTGGAAATCCATCTGTGTGATATGGAACTGAACCGGGATAAATTGAAGAATCAGGTTTATACAGAACAAGGTGATTTTGCTGCGACATATCATATTAAGATAGGTGGAGATGGAATGTTAAGGGGATCTGCAGCAGTAACTCCAAACCTGCTGAAAGGATGGGGAATTACGGAGGAACAGTTGCGTGAGGATTCATTGCGAGCGGAACATTCAAAAGGTGCAGTGTTTACGGATATCGAGGCGCTAGATGCGGAAAAGATGTTTGGTCTAAAGCCTATCAATTTGTTAGATAAGCAAAATGACATTATTGACAACGGAGATGGTTTTTCCTTGTACTGCTTGACTAGTGAAGATTATAGATATGGTGCGAGTATGATTTTACAAGAAGATGTGATGGGTAAGGTAAGCAAATTAATGGGGGGAGATTTTTATATCTTACCGTCTAGCATCCATGAAACACTTATCGTTCCAACTACTACACAAATGACACTGGAAGATATGAGCATTATGGTGCAGGATGTAAATAAAGAAGCAGTGGAACCAGAAGATAAGCTTTCAGATAAAGTTCAGTTTTATGACAGTAAAGAAATGGTCATCGAAAATGCCAAGAAGCGTGAAAGCAGGCTTGCAATGGAAAAGGCAAATACAAAAACTGCCAGTATCCATCAAAAAATTCAGACAAATAAGCAGAAAAAGGGAAATATAGTGTCCGAAACAAAGCGGACAAGTAGTCGGGATCTAACTGCAGCATTATAAATAACAGCAGTGGTTGCATGAATGTGTGACCGCTGCTCTTTTTTTGGAGGAAAATGAAACAATGAAGAGATGGCGATATGTTTTGCTGGTGCTATGCACTGCAGTTATTTCTATCAGTGGGACATATTTAATGAACTACTTTATGAAGTCAGAGGAAAATAAGCAGAAATATGAGGATATATCAGAAATTGGTTTCCCGGAGACAGAGGCAGATCACGAAGAAGAGAACGATCAGCAGGACGTGAAACAGTCGGAAGATGATTTTGATTACCAGTCACTTATAGCAATGAACAGTGACTGTGTAGGCTGGATTCAGATACCGGGTACAGATATCAACTATCCAGTTGTGCAGGCTGCAGATAACGAATTCTATCTGACACATAATTTTAACCGGGAAACAGCGGCATGTGGTGCTATTTTCATGGATTACAGAAACGATGTAGATGCCAAGGCAGAGCATTTAATCCTTTATGGTCACCAGATGAAGGATAATTCCATGTTTAAGCAGCTGAATGGATACAAGGAAGAAATCTTTTATAAAGAACATCCTAATATAAAACTATACCTACACGAGCAGAAATATGAATATGAGATTACCGCTGTGTATGTTACAGATGTAGCCAATGGGGGAGGGTATTACAATTATCTGCATTGGAATACACGAAAAGAGCAGCTTAATTATTTGCAACAGAAAATGGCTGGCTATCAGATTTATGATACAGGGAAAAAAGTAATGGAGACGGACGAACTGTTATCTTTATCCACCTGTGAGTATTCCAGTGACAATGGAAGGCTGATTGTTCAGGCGAGAAGAAAGGGGGAAATGACAGATGGCAAACAAATTATATGAAATGCAGAAGCTGACTGCAGATGTTTCAAGAGATGTATCTGCCAGTCCAGAGGAATGGATGAAGTTTCTGGACACAGCGGCCAGATTATACCGTTATACTTTTCCGGAGCAATTACTGATTTATGCACAACGTCCGGAAGCAACTGCAGTGGCTTCAATGGAGATCTGGAATAAAAGAATGTACCGATGGATTAACCGTGGTTCTAGGGGAATAGCTCTGATTGATAATACATCGGGACCGAGAATGAAGCTACGCTATGTATTTGATATCCAGGATACCCATAAGGTAAAGAATTTGGGACGAGATCCAAAGCTATGGGAAATGATACCTGCAGGTGAACAGCTGTCAGCAGAGTATCTGCAGAATCAGTTCAGTCTGGAAGAAGTAGATGGAGGGCTGGCAGAAACACTCCGACAGGCAGCCAGAGAAAGTGTGCAGGAATGGCTTCCAGATGCCTTTGATGAACTTTTGCTAAATGTACCAGATACCTATTTGGAAGAACTGGATGAACAGAATCAAAAGGTCGAATTTCAGGAATTAATGGAGAACAGCACCTGGTATGTATTGCTGAAACGAAGTGGTCTTGATGTGAAGGAATACCTTGGTGACAAGGATTTTCAGAAAATCACAGATTTTAACGAACTGAAAGTAATGGTACATCTGGGAACTGCCGTAAATGAGATATGCAGGCCGATACTTATGCAGCTGGGAAGATATGTACTGACAGAACTGGAAAATGATCTGGAAACGGTTGCAAAAGAAAAAGAAGTAGTTTATAATAAATTTAACACGTTAATTCGTGAAAGTAATAATATAACGCAAGATGACAATAGACAAGAAAAAGAGGAGGATATCGAGCATGAAAGCAATCACTTACAGTCAGAACGGAAGTTATCAGATACCGGACATCAGCATGAAGGAGAGCAGCGGAATGATCGGGAAGTACGGACTGATGCGGAGAGAATATCTGAGGAACCACAAAATAGCCAGGTTCAATCTGATGACACTGCAGGGAACACTGGACGATCATCTGGCAGCAATCGACAGCGAAGCCAGACAGAAAGTGGAAGACCTGACCGAACAGCTCCTTCGGCAGAACCCGGCACCGAACAAAATGGCAGACGGACTGGCATGGACACGTCATATGAATCAGATCAGAGCGCAGGCAGAGGAGCTGGTAATTCAGGAGGTTATTTACAGTTAAGTCTGTTCCAGACAGAAGAGGAGCAAATTGAAGAAATAAGGAAAGCAGCAGCTGAAGTAGAACAGCCAGCTGCTTTTTTTATTACAGATGAAGTAGTGGATGATGTACTCCGGACAGGAAGCGGCAAAGACAATACGTTGTCTTATATTACAGCAAAACTTGTAGAAGATTTGGAACATGACGAATTACGACAGTATTTAGTCTTGCATTATGGCACAGGTGGTAAGGGATTTGATTTTTCCGGACAGAAGATCAGTGTGTGGTATGACCAAGATGGTCTACGATTCCGAAGAGGAGAATCAGCAAGAAAGAATTTTGACCGCATGGTTACCTGGGAAGAGGCCACAGAGCGTATCCAGAATATGTATAACGATGGAACCTTTGTATCCCAGAATATTATGCTTGGCTCTATTGAAGCGGAAATTAACCGTTTATCTGGTTTATTGGCATTACATTTCAGAGACACTGGAAGAGGCGAAAAGTATTTTTCTTTTCCCGAAGCTCAGGAATTAATTCGTGGTGGTTTAGAGGATCCGGAAATAACCAGAGAATATTATCAGCGTCTGGTTTCTTTAGAAAAAGATATGGAGAATCATCCGGATCAATATCTGGGATATCAGATTAGAAATAATGCCCGTTATAAGCAGGATGTATATGACCTGGACAGAACATTATGCTGGACCAGACAGCAGGAAAAGGTCGATATTCCAAAACTTTCTTTTATTACTCAGGATGAAATAGATTCTGTACTAAGAGGTGGCGGCTCTGTTGCAGAAGGAAGACATCGGATTTATGAGTATTGTCTGGAACATCATGACACAAAAGAAATCGCAGAATTTCTTAAAAATGAATTTGGCACAGGTGGAAGTCCTTCGGGAATTACAGGAGCGGAATCATCTGAAAGATGGAATGATGCAAAAGGGTTACAGCTGAGCAAAGGAAAGATTTCCAATCCAGATATCAGCGTTTTATTAAAATGGAATAAGGTTGCAGAACGTATCCGTCAGCTGGTCAGAACGGAAGATTATTTATCACCAGAAGAATATGCTGCTTATCAGGAACGAGAAGAGGCACAGCAGCTGGCAGATATGCAGGAGCTTCAAAGCCAGTTACCGGATGTTGAATTGCCGGAAGATGCAGAAACGGAAGAACCATTGTTTCCTGATCAACAGGCAATAACAAACGAATTGCCTGCTCAAGAGGAATCAGAAATATCAGAACTAATCCCGGCGGCAAATTACCACATTACAGATGATACTCTTGGACGGGGAACTACGAAAGAAAAATTTCGTGCAAACATCATGGCTATTCAGTTGCTTAAAAAATGCGAAAGTGAAAACCGTCATGCAACAGCAGAAGAACAGGAGATTTTATCCCGGTATGTTGGTTGGGGCGGCTTGGCAGATGCTTTTGATGAAAATAAGCCTGCCTGGAAAACCGAATATCTGGAACTGAAGACAGTATTAACCCCGGAAGAATATGCCGCCGCAAGAGCATCTACCCTGAATGCCCATTATACACAGCCCATTGTCATTGAGAGTATGTATCAGGCATTGAAAAATATGGGATTTGAAAAGGGAAATATTTTAGAGCCTGCAATGGGAGTTGGAAATTTCTTTGGTATGCTCCCAGAGAAAATGGAAGATTCAAAGTTGTATGGTGTAGAACTGGACAGCATCAGCGGAAGAATCGCCAGTCTGTTATATCCAGATGCAAATATCCAGATCAAAGGCTTTGAGAAGACGGATTATCCGAATGATTTTTTTGATGTAGTAATCGGTAACGTACCGTTTGGAGCTTATAAAGTAAATGACAGACAGTATGAAAAATATAATTTCTTTATTCATGATTACTTCCTCGCAAAATCCATAGATCAACTTCGACCGGGTGGTGTGGCTGCACTGATTACCACAAAAGGAACGATGGACAAAGCATCACCGGAAGTGAGAAGATACCTTGCTGAGCGGGCAGAACTGCTTGGGGCAATCAGACTTCCCAATACCGCATTTTCAGCCAATGCAGGAACAGAAGTAACGGCAGATATTCTGTTTTTCCAGAAGAGAGAAAGTATTGCCCATGAAGAGCCGGAATGGGTCCAGCTTGGCAATGATGCAAATGGAATAACGGTAAATCGGTATTTTGCAGAGCATCCGGAAATGATTCTTGGAAAAATGGAAGAGGTTTCAGGTCCATATGGTATGGAAACAACCTGTGCACCGATGGAAGGAGCAGATCTGGAAATTCAGCTGTCAGAAGCAATCAGACATATTCAGGGAACTATGACACCTGCACTTGACCGGGAATCAGAACTGGATGAAATGATAGAAAGTATCCCGGCTGATCCGAACGTAAGAAATTACAGCTTTACAGTGGTTGATGATCAGATCTATTATCGTATCAATTCCCTTATGAATCCGGTTAAAATGCCGGCAATGACAGCAGAGCGTGTAAAAGGAATGATTGGTGTCAGAGATACCGTAAGAGAATTGATTGCCATGCAGATGGATGAATATTCCAGTGATGAGGACATTGCTGCTCTTCAGAAACGTTTAAATGAAGTTTATGATGCTTATACGGAAAAGTATGGTGTCATTGGAAGTAATGCCAATAAAAGGGCATTTTCGGACGATTCATCTTACTGTCTGCTGTGTTCTCTGGAAGATCTGAATGAAGATGGAACCTTGAAGCGTAAAGCGGATATGTTCTATAAGAGAACCATTAAACGTGCGGTAGCAGTGACAAGCGTGGAAACATCCAGTGAGGCACTTGCGGTATCCATGAACGAAAAGGCAAGGGTTGATCTTCCTTATATGGCACAGATTACCGGAAAGACCGAAGAAAAAATAGAAGAAGAACTGACAGGAGTAATCTTTAAAAATCCTTTGACAGACCAG
>OLQL01001395.1_pt1 | contig 20166 bp, 14 predicted proteins | sample 1672971 | NCBI WGS metagenome assembly OLQL01 (sample SAMEA3136742, study PRJEB25190) | human gut metagenome | biome: human gut; feature: human-associated habitat; material: faeces | place: Austria | collected 2013
GGGGGGAGCCCGGGGCAGCGGGCACGTCGGTGCGCACGGCGCCCACGGCCACATCGATCGCCCCCATGACGTTGTCGAGGGCAGCACCGGGCGCCACCATGGGATAGACGTTCTGCTCGGGGGAAATGGCCACATCCAAGAGATAGGGCCCCTCCGCAGCCAGCATGCGCCCGATAGCGGCGGCCACCTCGCCGGGTGCCTCCACGCGCTCGCCCTCCCAGCCGTAGGCCTCTGCCAGCTTCACGAAGTCGGGCACGGGCTCAAGCAGCGTCTGGGAATAGCGCTTGTCGTAGAACAGCTTCTGCCACTGGTGCACCATGCCGAGGCAGCGGTTGTCCAGGATCATCACCTTCACGGGCACGCCGTTGATGGCGGCCGTGGCCATTTCCTGGGAGTTCATCTGGAACGACCCGTCGCCGGCGATGCAGACCACCGTGGCATCGGGGTTCGCCACGGCCGCTCCGATGGCGGCCGGGAAGCCGAAGCCCATGGTACCGAGCCCCCCTGAGGAGAGGAAGGTGCGCGGGAACTCCCGGGGCAGGAACTGGTGCGCCCACATCTGATGCTGGCCCACCTCGGTGGTGACGATGGAGGCCGCCGGATCCAGTTGGCGTCCCAGCTCGGCGATGACGAGCTCGGGGACGATCTCATCGGTCTGCTCGTTCTCGGCCATGTTCGGGTGGTAGAAGGGGTAGCGGGCGCGCCATGCGCCGATGTCGGCGATCCACTGCTCGTCGCGCGGGACGGCGCCGTCCTTCTCGAGCACCTCGAGCATGCCGGCGAGCACCCCCTTCAAATCGCCCACGATGGGCACGTCGGCATCGCGGATCTTGCCGATCTCCGCCGGGTCGATGTCGATGTGCACGATCTTCGCGTTGGGGGCGAACTCGGTGACGCGCCCGGTGACGCGGTCGGAAAAGCGCGCACCGGCGGCGATGATGAGGTCGGCCTCGGTCATGGCCATGTTCGAGTACTTCGCCCCGTGCATGCCCACGGGCCCCAGGTTCAGAGGATGGCTCGCGGGCACACCCCCCTTGCCCATGAGGGTGACGACGGCGGGGATCTGCATCTTGTCCATGAGAGCCACGAGCTCTCCGGTGGCCTCCGACGCGATGACGCCGCCGCCGACGTAGAGCAGGGGCTGCACGGCCTCTTCCAAAAGGCGACAGGCGGCGCGGATCTGCTTGGCGTTGCCGCGGTAGGTGGGCTTGTAAGAGGGCAGATTCACCGCGTCCGGGTACTGAAACACCATAGTCTCGCCGGCCACATCGCTCGGGATGTCGATGAGCACGGGACCGGGGCGCCCTGTGACGGCGATGTGGAAGGCCTCGCGGATGGTGCGGGTGAGCTCTTCGGTGGATTGCAGCAGGTAGGAGTGCTTGACCACCGGCATCGTGATGCCCACAATGTCGGATTCCTGGAAGGAGTCGGTGCCGATGACCCCCCGCCCCACCTGGCCGGTGATGATGACGAGGGGCACGGAGTCCATGTAGGCCGTGGCGATGCCGGTCACGGTGTTCGTGGCGCCGGGCCCCGAGGTGACGATGGCCACGCCGGCGCGCCCGGTGGAGCGGGCGTAGCCGTCGGCCATGTGGACGGCCCCCTGCTCGTGGCGGGCGAGCACGTGGGTGATCTGGTCGGAGTCGTACAGCGCGTCGTAGAGCTTGATGGCCTGGCCGCCCGGGTAGCCGAACACCGTCGTGACCCCCTCGGCCTCGAGGCTCGCGATGACGGCCTCGGCGCCGAGCATGGCGCGGCCCTGCTTGGCCGTGCGGGATCCCGCGCCCCGGGGCGCCCCCTGGGTGGCGGCGTTGCGCCGGGCCTGGGGCGCGGACTTGCCCTCGGCCGCCGTCGCGCCGGCTGCTGCCTTCGTGTCGTTGATGTCGCTCACAGGATGATCGCCCCCTTGTCGGCGGAAGTTACCAGTTTCGCGTACTTGGCCAGCACGCCCGCATCGTGCTTGGGCGCCGGGGGCTCCCACGCCGCGCGCCGGCGCGCGAGCTCCTCGTCGCTCACGTTCAGCGTCAGCGCGCCGCCCTCGATGTCCACCGTGATGGAATCGCCCTCGCAGATAAGAGCGATGGGGCCGCCGGCCGCCGCCTCGGGGCTCACGTGGCCCACGGCCGGCCCTTTGGTGGCGCCGGAGAAGCGCCCGTCGGTGATGAGGGCCACCGAGGTGGAAAGCCCCATGCCGCAGATGGCCGAGGTGGGCGAGAGCATCTCGCGCATGCCCGGGCCTCCCGCCGGTCCCTCGTAGCGGATGACCACCACGTCTCCCGGGACGATCGCGCCGGCGCCGATGGCCGCACAGGCCGCCTCCTCCGAATCGAACACGCGGGCCGGGCCGGTGTGCCGCAGCATGGACGGATCCACCGCCGCTTTCTTCACCACCGAGCCGTCAGGCGCCAGGTTGCCGTAGAGCACCTTGAGGGCGCCCACCCCGGAATAGGGGTTCTCGCCCGTACGGCACACCTCGCCGTCGGCCGGCGGGCAGCAGCTCTTTAGGTACTCGGGCAGAGGCCCCATGCAGGTGAGGGCGCTCTCGTCGAGCAGGCCCAGACGCCCCAGCTCCCCCATGACCGCCGGCACCCCGCCGACGCGGTACAGGTCGATGAGCGGGCGCGGGCCGGAGGGCGCGAGCTTCACCAAGTGCGGCGTGCGGGCACTGGCCGCATCCCAGTCGGCCATGGTGATGGGGCACCCCGCCGCGTTCGCGATGGCCGTTAGGTGCAGCACCGTGTTGGTGGAGCCGCCGAAGGCCATGTCGCACTCCATGGCGTTGTGCACGGCGGCGGCGTTCAAAATGTCCTTGATGCGCACGCCCGCGCGCACAAGCTCCATCACCTTCATGCCCGCGCGCTTGGCCAGACGAATCCGTTCGGAATAGACGGCCGGCACGGTGCCGTTGCCGGGAAGGGCGATCCCCAAGGCCTCGCACAAACAATTCATGGAGTTCGCCGTGAACATGCCCGAGCAGCTGCCGCAGGTGGGGCAGGCCGTGTCCTCGAAGTAGGCCAGCTCCTCTTCGGTCATGGTGCCGGCGGCCACCTTCCCCGCCCCGTCGAAGAGCGTGTTCAGATCGGTGGAGCCCTCCCCGTCGGGGCCCGTGCCGGGGAGCATGGGGCCGCCGGAGACGAAGACCGTGGGCACGTTCGCCCGCAAGGCCCCCAGGATCATGCCGGGAACGATCTTGTCGCAGTTCGGGATGCACACCAAGCCGTCGAAGGCGTGCCCCATGACGGCGCATTCCACGGAATCGGCAATGACCTCGCGCGAGACGAGCGAGTAGTGCATGCCCTCATGGTTCATGGCGATGCCGTCGCACACGCCGATGGTGCTGATTTCGAAGGGGACGCCGCCGGCCATGTAGATGCCGGCCTTCACGGCCTCGGCGATCTTGTCGAGGTTGGTGTGCCCGGGAATGATGTCGTTGCGCGCATTGAGCACCGCGATGAAGGGGCGGTCCATCTCCTCGTCGGTGATGCCGTCCGCCTTCAAGAGGCTGCGGTGCGGCGCGCGCGCCACCCCTCGCTTGATCTGGTCGCTTCTCAACTCCATAGGCCTCGCTTCCTCTCGCGTTCCAACGCCAAAAACACAAAAACCCGCTGCAAGATGCACCGGGCCGGAAAACGAGACGCCCGCGCGGTAACACGCGCAGGGAGGCTCTACGACAGATAACGGTGTCGCCGGTCCGACGCTACTTGCCCCTTTCGGCCCGGCGGTAAGCCTGGCAGTCGAAAGGTCGTTCGCACCGAACTGCTCGGAGGTGGCTTTTCGGGTCACCCACCGCCTGCTCGCACCAACCGCAGGCTCTCTTCAGATGGGTTCGCCCCTACTTTTCCTCGTCAACGCATTTCATCGGTATTAACTTGGCTCGGGAGTTTAGCACTCTCGCGGGCATTCGCAAGGCTTTTCGCTCATATTTTTTTCGGGAATCTGACGAAACGGGCACGAGCGGTGACAAATGGGCCGCGCCGCCGTGACGTTTGACGAGCCGTCATCCCCGCCGATCGCCCCTTCCGTAAACTGGTCGGGAAAGGGAACTGTCTATTCAGGAGAGGATACGGCCATGAGCACTGCCACTGTCCATCGTCGCAAGGTATCGGCAACCGGAGCCACTCCTGCGGGCAGCTCCGAGGCAAAGCCGAAGCCCCGCTCCCCTCACCCCTGCCGTCCCTCCGTTGCCGGCGGCTCCCGGGGCGGCACGCGGCCGCAAAGCACCGATCAAGCGACCGGCACGGTGCGCGCCGCCTCGCTGCATCCGCGCGCTGCCGCCGCGAGCAACTTCGTTCCCGACCCCGTCACCCTCGAGCTGACCGACCGCGCCGAGCATCCGATGCTCACGCCGTCATGGCACGCCTTCCGCGCCTATGCCTCGAACCATCCGCAGCTTTCCGAGCTGAAGGCCCAGGGGTTCGTTCCCATGATGCGGGCCCACCAAGGGCTGCGTCTGGCGATTTTCGCGGTGGCCGCGGCCTTGGTGCTGCTCCTTGTGGCGCTTTTGGCCTATTGGTGGCTGCTGCCGGCGCCGGCGGCGGCCGACTCGCCCTACGCCACCGCTGATGCGGGCGCCGCCCAGAGCACGGCCGTGGACCGGTGGGAGCAGGGCGTAGTGCCCTCGCTATACCAAAGCGACACCTCTTGGGCCGATGTGCCCTACGGCCAGGCCACGCTCGCCTCCACCGGCGCGGCGCCGGTGTCCCTGGCCATGGCTTATGTGGCGGCGACCGGCGACACCACCTACACTCCCGTCGAGTTCGCGCAATGGGCCACCGACCATGATCTCACGGCCGCCGGCGTCGACACCATCGGCGCCTTCCTGCAGCAAGCGGGCTCCGCCTTCGGGCTCGCCGTCGAGCCCATGGCCGTCGACGACCGGACGCTGCGCCACGCCATCGTCTCGAACGTGCCCGTGCTCGTCGTCACACAGCCCGGCACCTTCGCGCCCGCTGCCTCGGTGGTGGTGCTCGACGACATCGACAAGGACTCCCGCATCGTGCTGCACGACCCGACAAGCGCAAGCCGTTCTGCCAAGGGATGGGCCTTCGGCGACATCACCGGCGCCGCCGCCCTCGCCTTCACGGTGCATGAGGCCTAAAAAAGACGGGCGCACCGCAGATCTTCGCAACGATTCCAACCGTTTGGGTGTTTTCGCCGCTTCCGAAGAACAGTAATATGTGGGGCTGACCTTTGGAATTCGTCGCGAGGAGACCCCATGAACTACCGCCAAGTCACCGTACATCCCGAGTCGCGCATCGCCCCCAACGCCACGCTGGTAGGCCAGGTGGAAGTGGCCAAGGACGCCACGATCCTGTTCAACGCCACCCTGCGCGGCGACTACGGCAGCCGCATCGTCGTGGGCGAGGGCTCCAACGTGCAGGAGAACAGCTGCCTGCACCTCGATTTCAACCAGGACTGCATCGTGGGCCGCGGCGTGACCATCGGGCACGGGGCCGTGGTGCACGGCTGCACGCTCGGCGACAACGTGCTCGTGGGTATGGGGGCCGTCGTCATGAACGGGGCCGTCATCGGCGCGAACTCGCTGGTGGCCGCGGGCGCTCTGGTGACCGAGGGTACGCAGGTGCCGGAGGGGTCGCTCGTGGTGGGCGTGCCGGCGAAGGTGCGCCGCCAGCTCACCCTGGAGGAGATCGAGGGCAACCGCGAGGCGGCCCGGGGCTATGCCGCCATCGGACGCGACTTGGCCGAACAGGGCATCCTCTACTGGGGCGCCGACATTCCCGCCGACGCGCGCACCATCGCGCTCGCGCAGGACTAGCGGGCAGATCCTCCGAGCCGCATCAGCCCAGAACTGTTTCCAAGGAAGAGCACTTTTCTCATTTTGGACAAAATACGCTCCGAGCGAACCGCAGCATCGAACTTTACCCGGTTTCTATGCTTTCACAAGCCTCGTTTTCAAAGAGTCGTTAACCTAATTCATAAATTATGGCCACCCTGCGAATGTCCTTCCGCTGACGGGAGCTCATTCGGAGCATCATTTGTCCAAAACGAGCAAAAGTGCTTTCGAGCGACCAACTACATCGCTTGCAGAATTCCTTCGAGGAGCCGGCAGAAGTCGGCTTCTCTTGTTTGGGCCACCTCGTGAACCTCCTCGTCGGAGGGGCTCGCGCCCTCAACGCCGCAGGCCATGTTGCTCACGAGCGAGATGCCGAGCACGCGCATCCCCACATGCCGCGCGGCGATGACCTCCTCGCACACGGACATGGCCACGGTATCGGCGCCCCACGCGCGGAACATCCGGATTTCCGCGGGCGTCTCGAAGGACGGGCCGAGCAGGCCCAGGTAGACGCCCTCCTGCACGGGGATGGCCAACGCCTCGGCGGTCTGTCGGGCCAGCTGGCACAGAGACGGATCGTAAGCGTCCAGCATGCTGAAGAAGCGCGGGGCCATGGCGTCGGGCTCGGTGCCCGTGACGGGGTTGCGGCCCGTGAAGTTCAGCTGGTCGGTCATGATGCAGAAGTCGCCGACACGAAAGGACTCGTTGATGGCGCCGGCGGCGTTGGTGGTGACAAGCGTTGCCGCCCCGAGCCGGGCCATGAGCCACACGGGGAAGGCGACCTCTTGAGCGGTATAGCCCTCGTAGCCGTGGAGGCGCCCCTGCATGGCGAGCACGCACTTGCCGCCCAGCTCGCCGGCCACGAAGCGCCCCACGTGCCCGTTGGCCGTGGATACGCCCATGCCGGGCACCTCACCGAAGGGGATGGAGATCGGGTCGGCGATGCGCTCAGCCAGAGAACCGAGCCCCGACCCCAAAATGAGACCGACTTCCGGCCGGAATGCGCCGAGACGCTCTCCCATCATCGCCTGGGCTGCATCCAACGTCTCTCTCAGGTTTTCCAGGGCCATGAGCGTTGTCCTTCCTAGCGTCTCGCCACAAGCACGCGGGGGCGACCGGCGAGGTCGTCCACGATGCGGCAGTCGGAAAATCCGGCGGCCTCGGCCACGGCGCGGGCCGCATCCATATGGCCCTCGTGCAACTCGCAGGCGAGCACGCCGCCGGGCTTCAGGGCCCGGGCGGCCCAGGCGGCCAGAGGCCTGAACAGATCGAGCCCATCGGCGCCCCCGTCCAGAGCGAGCGTCGGCTCGAAGTCGGCCACCTCGCGCGGGATGCCGGCCATGACGGCGGTGGGCACGTAGGGCGGGTTGGAAACCACGGCGTCGAAGGTGCCCATGCGCTTCTCGCCGATGCCGGATCCCAGCGAGCACTGCAGCACGGCCACACGATCGGCGAGCCCCAGAGCCTCGGCGTTTTCCTTGGCGAGCGCCACCGCCTCTGAGGCGATGTCCGTGGCGATGACCCGCACATCCGGGTGCTCGTAGGCCAGCGAGCAGGCGATGCAGCCGGATCCCGTACACAGGTCGGCCACAAGAAGGCTTTTGCGAGTCTCATCCATGCCTGCAGACGAGGAGCGACCAAAGTCGCCCCCTACGGCGACATCTTCCGCGGTCTCGTTCGATTCGGTATTTTCCGAAGGGGAAACGGATTCCCCCGCCTCTACCAGGGCCTTCTTCACGGCGGCGACGGCCTCGCGCTCCTGCTCGGCGGCCTCGGGGTTCCACGCCACGTCGCGGGGGCCGGGCGTCGGCAGGGCGGCCAGCACCTCGCTTACGAGCACCTCGGTCTCGGGCCGGGGGATGAGCACGCCGGGGCGCACCTTCACCGTAATGTGACGAAAGGCCACTTCCCCCGTGATGTACTGCAAGGGCTCCCCGGACCCGCGCCGCCGCACATAGTCGCGCAGCACCCCACGCTCGTCCTCCGAGAGCGGCCGATCGTAGTTCATATAAAGCTGAACCCGAGATAGACCCGTTGCCTCCCCCAGAAGCCACTGCGAAGAAAGAAGGGGATTCTCATCCCCTTTTCCTTCGAGGTATTCAGTTGTCCAATCGAGGGCAGATTTGACAGTCCATTCGCTCATTAGACGGCAGCCTCGAGTTTCTGCGCGCGGTCGGCCGCCTGCAGAGCCGTGATCACATCCCCCAGGTTGTCGCCCAGAAGCACCCCGTTGTAGGTGGAGTTGAAGCCGATGCGGTGGTCGGTCACGCGGTCCTGCGGGCCGTTGTAAGTGCGGATCTTCTCGGAGCGGTCGCCGGAGCCGATCTGGGCCAGGCGCTCGGCGCCCTCGGCTGCCTGCTGCTCGGCGAGCATCTTCTCGTAGAGGCGGGCGCGCAGCACGGCCATGGCCGCGATCTTGTTCTGCAGCTGCGACTTTTGGTCCTGGGACTGCACCACGAGACCCGTGGGCAGGTGCGTGATGCGCACGGCGGAGTCGGTCGTGTTCACGCACTGGCCACCCGGGCCGCCAGCGCGGTACACGTCGATGCGCAGGTCGCCCTCGTTGATCTCCACTTCCACCTCGTCGGCCTCCGGCAGCACGGCCACGGTGGCCGTGGAGGTGTGGATGCGCCCCTGGGACTCGGTCTTGGGCACGCGCTGGACGCGGTGCACGCCGGACTCGAACTTCATGACCGAGTACACATGATCGCCCTTCACCTTGAACTGGATCTCCTTGAAGCCGCCGGCCTCCGACGGCGAGGCGTCCATGGTCTCGGTCTTCCAGCCCTGGGCCGCGGCGAAGCGCTCGTACATCTTGTAGAGGTCGCCGGCAAAAATGGCGGCCTCGTCGCCGCCGGCCGCCGCGCGGATCTCCACGATGATGTCCTTCTCGTCGGCCGGGTCGGCCGGGATGAGCATGAACTTGATGTCCTCCTCCAGCTGGGGCAGCTTGGCCTCGATGGAGGCGATCTCCTCCTGGGCGAACTCCTTCATGTCGGCGTCGGAGAGCATCTCCTTAGCCGCCTCCAAGTCGTCCATGGCGGCGACGTACTCGGCCGCCTTCTTGGCGAGCGGACCTTGGGAGGCGTACTCCTTGGCCAGGCGGTTGTACTCCTTCTGATCGGCGAGCACTGCCGGATCGCCCATCTTGGCCTGCAGCTCGTCATAGGCCTCGATGATCTTCTGGAGCTTCTCTTTCATATCAGTTTCCTGCATGGGTGCTTCCTTTGCGTGAAACGGTGTGGGTTAGTAAGCGCCCTCAAGGCGCAACTTTGCATTGTAGCAGAAGGGGCACCAACAAACGCGCCCTTCGGTGAAAGACCATGGCGGAAAGCAGACCCTACAATGGCACCGCGTCCCTCAAGACAGCATCGCGGAATGGCCCGGCGTCGAGTTCGGAAAGCCCGAACACATCAACCTTTTTGCCCGAAAGCTGATGAAGATCCTCTGCCACCCCAAACACATTGAGGGGCTTGAAACCTGGGTTCCCCACAAGCAAGATGTCAATGTCAGAGGACACATCTGCCTCGTCGCGAGCATAGGACCCGAACAAGCTCGCCGAGCGCATGCCGTACTTCTCAAGCAAAGGTATGACCCACGAGCGAATTTGATCTGTTGTGAGCAAACCCGTTTCCATCGATGCTTCCTCCTTTCGCTTGAGCCCCATTTTAGCAGATAAGAATATTTGGGACGCAACATCTCCGAACCAAAGAAAGGGACGGAAGCCATTCCGTCCCTTTCTGTAAGATGACGCTTGCAGCTATTTACGCAGTGGTTGGCACAAGCTCGTTGTCCTCCAGATGCGGCAAGCGCAAAGATTCCAAGCGGTCCAATGCCCCTGTCCCATCTTCATGGGATGAGACCGCTGCGCTGCCATCCGCGTCATCCAAGGGCGTATCTCTATCCGTCGGAGCCACTTCCTCGACAAGCCAGAGCGCGATGTTGTTCAAGCACTGACGATCCATCGAGACAAATGCTTCAGTAGTCTTGATCAGTTGCGGGTAAAGGCAAGGATCGCTCATTTTGTGCACTTCTGCCGCAAATGAGGGGATCCATGCAAGCAAATGATCGTCGGCGAACTTTGCTTGCGCCTGCAGAAGAGTCACGAGCTCGCGCCAATCTCGCTTATCGAATGCCTCCATGGCATCTCGGGCAAGACACGACATGAAGGCCATTTCTAGCGCAATATGGTCATCCGGCGTTCGCGGATAGCGCGCAGGAAGAACATTGAACCGACGGTAAAAGTCCCGAACGGCTAATGTCACTTCCGAAAGCAGGGAGTGATCGCCGGCGCGATAGAAAGACTCAGACGGAACCACAAGCGCCTTTGGAAACCCGTAGAAGAGTGCGACATACTCGTCACCGCATAGCCCGATAAAGCGTTGCCGCCTCTCATCATCTGCCAGATCGCGACACAGTCTCTCAAGAAAGCCCTGGCATTTTTCGATCGTCTCGTCCTCTTGGGAGAAGATGCCCAAGGCCTCCGAAGTATCAGAGCCGCCGAGCACTTCCATCAGCTCTTCAGTCGGTTCACCGCCGTAAAGCTTGTGGAACAGCAGATAGAGATACGCCCTTGCGGATAGTATCTTTCTGCAAGAGTCCATTTCTTCCGTCATGGCACCTCCTGCCTCACTCATACCGAACATCAAACAACTCGTTCTCGACAGAGAGACGCGGGGGCGCAAAGACGCCCCCGCGTCCGCGACTATTAGTAGGTCACCTCGCGATAACCGCTCTCGAGAGCAGCTTCACGCGACTTAATCAGCAGATTAGGCCCCGTCACGTCAGCGCTGGGGAGCGCCGGCACCTCCTGAACTAAATCGTCGCCATGGGCTGAACGCAGTTCATCCAAGTCGCCGAACTCCAATGCGCGATAGGGACATGCGTCCACGCACACCGGCAAGTATCCGCCTTCCCGCAGAGCGTTGCAGGTATCGCACTTCACAACGAGGTTTTCTGCCTCGATGTACTGAGGTGCGCCATAGGGGCACGCGTTCAAGCACGTTTGACAGCTGATGCACACATCATCGTCGTGCAGCACGAGGCCGTCCTTGTTCTTGAACATAGCTCCCGTCGGACAATTTTCGACACATGCCGGATTCTCGCAATGGTTGCAAGAAACGCTTGTGACGTACCCGGCCACCGAAGGAAAAGTGCCCGTTTGATAGCGATGCACCCTGCGAGGAGCGAACCCGACCTCAAAGAGATCGAAACGATCTTGACACGCCGTGCGGCACGCGGCGCATCCGGAGCAACGCGTCATATCAAAGTAGAATCCCAGACTCATTTCCAGCCCTCCTTTCCTTACTGTTCCTCAATCTGGAAGATATCGCGCTCGCAATCGGGCGGCACGGGCTCTCCCTCGTACTTCTCAATATTGACGATACCGTTGTTGTAGCCGGACAATCCGGGCATGTAATTGCTACGAACGGCAGGGGTAAGGACATTGGCAGAACCGCCGCGGTCGATCCAATGCTCCGGATCCGACTCGTCGAGATCGAGATTGCCAGCGCTCTCCGCCAAGCCCAGGCAACCGGGCATGACCCCCTCCATCAACGTGACGCGTCGCAAAATGCATCCGCCATCAGGATTCCAGATACGAGCCGTATCGCCTTCCTCCAACCCCTCCTTCTGAGCATCGACTGGATTGATGTAAAGGCTGTGGGGATACAGCTCCTTGCCGATAAGGCTCCAGTTGTCGGAGTGGCTGCCACGGGCCGGATGGAAAGTGAAGAACTGGTAGGGATAATCGCCCTTGATCTGCTTGTCCCAATCGCTGAACGTTTTTTCGTACCCTATCGTAGGCTCGTAGTAGTTGGGGTAGGGCTTCATCGGTGTTTCAGGATCGACGAAGTCGGGCGTATTGAAATTGTCCGCTTTCAGCTGACTGTAAATCTCCCACAAGCCACTTGCCGAGGGAAGAGGATTCGCGGCGGGGTCGTCGATAAAGTCCTGATAGCAATAGCGCTTCGCGTAGGCATCGTCCTTCGAGCGAGGATATTGGTAACCGCCGTGCTCGACGAATTCCTCGAAATCGACCTCACCCTCTTGGGGCTCTAGTTCGACGCCGTGGCGATCGATGGTGTCTTGAGTAATCGTCAGCAGCGTGTGCTCGGTCCCGTCCTCGTCTGTCGCGACACCACCGGCCATGCAATTGAAATAGCTCTGGATGGCATCCGTTGCAACAATCTCGTCGGGATCGAAACCCAGGCGCGCACCTATCTCCCTGGATATCCAATCGTCCGAGTGGCACTCCCACATGGGCTCGCACACGGGATAGTTGGCAGATACGAAGTCGACGCCATAGTAACGATTGACGGTGCCACTCGGCCACGCATACTCCGCATGGTCGAAGCTGCCCTCCCATTTGGAAGGAACCGGCAGCACGATATCGCTGAATCGCGCGACCGTGGACGCATAGATGGCGTTGGTGAGAACGAACTCACAGTTCCTGTACACTTTCACCGCGTTGAACAAATCGATGCTCATCGAGAGGAAGTTGCGGCATCCGTTCCAGATAAATTTGACGTTGATGTCGTGCTCGACGCCACTGTTATAGGGGTTCGGCGATTCCTGCTGGGAATGGGCGCCGTAAGAGGTGTACTTCCCCTCAAGCATATTGCGCCAATGCAGCGGCGCGGCGATCAAGTTGCGCCCAACCGAGGGGATGCCCGCGAGATTGACTCCTGGCTCGGCCTCGAACTTCAGGGGGTTCTGAATCGAAGACGCCGCGCGACCGCGTGCCCCAGTGTAGGCTTTAGTGACGTAGTTCATCGCCGTCAAGTTGTAGAACACGGCATTGCCCTGCTTGCCCATATGGCCGCCCATGAGCCCGATGGTATAGATCATCTGGGGATAGTTCTCCACACCGGTGCAGCGCGCCGCAGCTGTGCCCGTCGCCAAAATTACGTTGTTCTGCTTGCTCATGATCGCGGCCATGTCCTTGATGTCCCGCTCAGGTGCACCGCAAATGAGGCTGGCCCACGCCGCTGTTTTGGGCGTGTCGTCGTACTCTCCCAGCAGATATCCTTGGTAACATTCCTGGAGTTTGGCGTCGTCGGGCATGTTGTCCATCGTGAAGCCCTTGGTGTACTTGGCAAGGAACTCCCAATCGATGACATCGCCCGTGCTCTCGTCCAGCTTCACCATCTCGTAGGCGACGCCGTTCCAAAACGCTGTATCAGTTCCAGGACGAACCGGGATCCACCGCGCTTCAAGTTGAGTAGCACCCTGGTTGTAGCAAGGCCCCACATAGACGAATTTCGCTCCCGCTTCTTTCGCAGCCGTCAGATAAGCGCCGGAAGCGTTCGCGGTAAACACGGGATCCGAGGACGCGAGAACGAAATAGTCGGCATATACCCAATCCTGGGGGTCGTCGCCCATGTAGTTTCCGTAGAAGGGCAGGCCCCACCAACTCGTATCCGCCTGCCATGTTCCGCAGGAAATAGTGTCGTTGATCTCCACGTAACCACCCATGAGGTTCAGAACATTCTGGATCGAGCCGCCCATGCTGATAAAGCTGATGGTGCATGTGGGGCCATAGGTTCCATATATACGCTTAATCTCCGCGGCGCAGAGGTCGAGCGCCTCATCCCAACTGATGCGCTCCCATTCGTCTTTGCCACGCATCTGGCCGTTCGAATTCTCTCCGCCACCAGGCTGCCATCCCTTGCGCTTCATGGGATACTTGATGCGGCTGGGGCTGTATATCCACTCTCGAGCGACTTTGTAAGCGTGGCAGCTTCTCAGCTGGAGATTGTAGCTATCCTCTTCGAAATAATCGACAACCTTCCCTCGCATGGGGACGTTGTCAACGACATATTGGCACGGAGAGCACGTAAGCGAGCATCCCTTGGGGCACGGAGCGCCCTGCCAGCGTCCTCGCCCTTCTAGAATCGCCCCGTCTGAATCAACAACGTGTTGATTCAGATCGGTGGCATCGGCCTTCTCCCCCGTTGCAGATAAGCTTCCTTCGCTGTTTGGCGCGCAGCCAAAAGCCGCACCTGCAGCAGCTAATGCGGCGGCCGTAGCTCCGCCGCGTAAGAAACTGCGGCGGCTAACGGTGGTACTGTTTTTTGACGACATTGATCCTCCTCCTGTTCGTATGTTGATTTTTCGCCAAAGCGTGTCCAAGCAAGTGATCTCCTCTCTCCTTTGGATGTTCCGCGCTGCAAATGAGCATTCGAGTTGCTCAAGGTTCGGAGCCGTCGACGTATAGCGTGCTCGGAAGCGGCGAGGGAAGAAGGGAGGGGGGATTTAAAACTTAAACAGCATCTCTCGATACCCGCTCAGACGATCATCCATATCCGACAGCGCCGAACTGGTTGGTCATGCTAAATCGAGACAGGAGGGCAGCCGGTCATGAAATTGGATACCTCGAGGTAAATCGCGTCTCATGAAACATGGGATATTGCCCTTCGAACGTCTTTCAGACACTTTGCGCAGTCTCTTGTCGATCCCTTTCGTGCTAGGATAGTTTCAGAGGAGGATCCCGTTGAAACGCATCAAATACATCACCGAAGCTTCTCTTAGCTTCGCACTCATCATTGCTGCCAACTCTATGGCCGAATGGCTTCCTTTTGTTCCGAATGCTGAAAGCGGTTTGCCCCATTTGCTCATGGAGCTTATAAACCCCTTGACCTACTGCCTGACATGGATCCTATGTATGTTCATAGGCTTCTTCGCTCCTGCATCCGCAAAGGGCCCAGTTGTCTTCGGGGCGCTCGGTCTCATATATGCGAACATGGCCACCGCTCTCTTCCGGCAATGCGGATTCGAAATCCCCATTGCCGCAAACGTTGCGGGCACGATAGCGAACAACATTGGCGCGCCCCTGCTCTACCTATTGTGGGAACAATACTTTGCCAGCGAGGACGACGACCAGTGCATCGCTGACATACTGGTCGGTCGCGGACTTCCCGTTCTGCTCTTTGCTTTGCTAGGCCTTATATCAAGCAGCAGCCAAACGATGGGGCTGCGTGCGGTGATATTGCTTGTTGCGGCCGTCACTTTGACCCGTTGCTACCGTTCGATGGACTGGAGCGCGCCGATGTACGCCGAGCGCCCGCTCGACCATCGGCGCACCTATCTCAATGTCATGGTCTTGTCTTGGAAAAGCGCTTTATGCATCGGCTCACTTGCCTTCCTGTACACGGTTTTAAGATCGGCGTTTACAAGTAGCAATAGCACCTTAAATGGAATATTTACTTATGCACCACTGCTCGGAATGCTTGTAGCGTCCTTGGCCATCATGGCGCTATGGCAGCGCCGCTCCTTCTCTTTCAATGTCATACAGGTATTCCGCTCGCTCTTTCCGTTCCTACTCTGCCTACTTGCCGCCATTCCGCTATTCGCCACAGCGCTCCCTCAGATCACTTACGGCATCGCGTATGGAATCTTTTCTCTTTTGGTATCCATAGGGATGGTGCAGTGTTGCCAAACGTGCAAGAGAGATGGAATAAGTCCTTTGTTTATGTTTGGATTCTATTTCGGCATTGTCAACGTTATGCAGCTTCTCGGTTATGGCTTCAGCTCGATACTGACGACCTATGCCTTCTTCGGACAACCGCATGGGTTCGTCATCGCCCTATCGGCCATGTTCGTCACGTCACTCGTTTTCTATTTAGTACGGGGCGATCTCGATTCGAAGACGACAGCATTCACGAATGCAGAGTTTATCGCCCTTAGCCATGTCCCCGATTCCGATTCGCGCCTGGTCGTTTCAACCAATCCTCGGGACGCCCTCCGCAATCCCTATTGGGACAGGCTTGCGAAACAATGCGCCAATACAGCAGCTCGCTTTCGTCTCACGGCGCGTGAAGCCGAGGTACTAGAACTGCTCGCCAGAGGGAACACCGTCCCTGCTATCGCCGAAAGCTTGGTCATATCCACCGGCACTGTGCAAACTCATTGCAAGCGGCTCTATGCGAAGATGGGCATTCATAAGAAGCAGGAGTTGATTGACATAGTCCGGGCCTCGACGGACTATGTCAAAGATCAGTCGCCGCAAAAGTCCTCGAAACCAAGGTAAATCAAAGACGATCAATGGCCGTCGTCTTCGGAATCTGGAACGTTGCAGACGCCCCCGGGGCAGCGCTCGGTGAGGTCAAAGGTGTCGGCATGGCGCGCGCCCGCTGCGGCCAGGCGCGCCTTCAGCTGGCGGTGCAGCTCGCGCTCGCGACGGCGGTGCTCGGTCAGAATATGGGCCACGGCCCGGGGCTGCTCGCGGATCTCATGCAGCGCCTCGCCCAGATCGGCATTGACCGAATGGGCCATGACGGAGGCGAGCAGCGGCATGAGGAACACCGTGACGCCGCCGGCGGCCACGAGCACGGAGGCGGTCTGCTGGCTCATGGCCTCGGCGGAGACAGCCACACTGGTGACGGCCACGATGATGGGAAGCGCCGTCGTGCAGTAGAAGGCGATGGTGAGCCGCTCGCGCACGTCCATGGTGCGCGACTCGCGTCCCGTGGAGAGGCCCACGAAGATGGGCAGCGCGCGCACGAACAGCAGAAGGAGGATGAACAGCCCCAAAAGCTCCGGCTCGGCTCCGATGGCCCGCACGTCCACCTTCGCCCCGGACGCCACGAAGAACAGCGGCACGAGGAAACCGTAGGCGATGGCGTTGTGCTTCATCTCCATGGTCTGGTCGCCCTCAGGAATGAGATAGCGCAGGATGAAGCCGGCGGCGAAGGCACCGAGCACGATATCCAAATCGAAGACGGCAGAAACAGCCGTCAGGCCGATGAGCAGCAGATTCACCGAACGGATGACCATCTGCGTGTTGGTGTTGGCATTGGCAACGATGAACCGGTGCACGTAGCCGCCGATGCGCTCAGCGATCTTCGGCACGGCGGCGGCCGTCACGGCGATGGCGAGGAACGCGAGGAGGATGACCACCGTCTGCCAGGTGGCCCGGGTCGAGAGCAGAAGCGCCATGGCGATGATGGGAAGCAGCTCGCCCCAGGTGCCGTAGGCGATGATCTCGTTCCCCACCCGCGTGCCCAGGATGCCGCGCTCCTGCAGAATGGGCAGAAGCGTGCCCATGGCCGTGGTGGTGAGCGCGATAACCACGGCGAGCCCGTCCAGCTCGAAGGCCGACAGCGTCGGCCAAATGGCCACGACGACGAACGCGATGGCGAAGGTGACCGCCCAGGTAGCAGCTCCACGCTTCCCCTCCGTACCGGTGAGGTTCTTCGGCGATATCTCGTAGCCGGCGAGAAGGAACAAAAAGGCGAGACCCAAATCGGACAGCAGGTTGATGGCGTCAGTAGACTGAATGGCGCCGAGCCCGTGAGGGCCGAGCAGCGCCCCGGCCAGAAGAAGGAGCACCGTCTCGGGAATCGGCTTGCCCGGAATGAGCCCGGCGATGATGGGGCACGCGACGGACACCAGCGATATGAGGGCCAGCGAGACCAAATCGATCGCCATGACGCTTCCTTTCTCTCCCCTGCGCGAACGCGCGCGGTTTTCGAGTCCACTATAGGCATTTTAACGAATGTGGGCAGCATGCAGGGAGCGGCGATGACAGACTGTTGAAGACGTGAGCGATTCAGCCGCAGATTATCTGCCGTCTGTGCCACGGTTTCGTGTCAGCCCCTTGACGCGGCGTCGCGTCGGCAGCGCCTTTGGCTAGAATACCAGGCGGAAGCGGATCCCAGCCGATGCGCGCCAAGGCGAGTTCGGACCATTCCGCGCTATACGAACATCCATTTAGGAGGATATCATGGCTGAGGTAATCAAAACGGCTGACGAGTTCCGGACGAAGGTGCTCGAGGCGAAGACCCCGGTGCTCGTCGACTTCTTCGCCACCTGGTGCGGCCCGTGCCGTATGGTGGCGCCGGTCATCGACGAGATCGCGACCGAGAAGGCGGGGCAGGTGGCCGTCTACAAGGTGGACATCGATCAGAGTCCGGACTTGGCCTTCAAGTACCAGGTCTCCAGCGTGCCGACCCTCATCGTCTTCGAGAACGGCCAGATCAAAAATGAGCGCCTCGGCGCCCAGCCCAAGCAGAACATCTTGGCGATGCTCTAGCTTCAACCGTGGCAATGTTTAGCGGGAACACGGGGTGTTCTGACCGAGCGAGTTCCGCAGCGAACGAAACAGGACTAAATGTCCTGTTTCGCAGAGCGAGGACTGTCTGAGCGAATCAGAATACCGCGTGGTCCCGCCCGAGGGAGACTCACGACTATGACTGACCAAGTTACCGACAACCGCATGGGCGCGCCGGTGGGGCCCGATGAGGGCCAGGAGGTGTACGACCTCGCCATCATCGGCGCGGGCCCAGCCGGTCTCACGGCGGCGCTGTACGCGGCCCGCGCCGGACTCTCCACCGCGCTATTCGAGCGCCTCTCCCCCGGCGGCCAGTGCACCCAAACCGAGCACTTGGAGAACTACCCCGGCTACACCCGATCCACCAGCGGCTTCGAGCTATCCATGGACATGTACGATCAGGCCCTCTCCTTCGGGGCGAAGGCCATCATGGAAGACGTCACCTCCGTGGACTTCTCCGCCGAGCCCAACAAGCTCGTCACACCCTTTAACACCTACTTCGCCCGCACGGTCATCGTGGCCACGGGCGCGGTGGCCAGCCAGCTCGGGCTGCCCCACGAGGATGAGCTGCGCGGCCGCGGCGTATCCTATTGCGCCACCTGCGACGGCAACTTCTATCGCGACAAGGACGTGGTGGTGGTCGGCGGCGGCAACACGGCGGCGGCCGACGTCATCTACCTGTCCCGCATCTGCCGCAAGGTGTACCTGGTGCACCGGCGCGACAAGCTGCGAGCCACGGCCATCTACCATGAACGCCTACGCGAGCTCGGCAACGTCGAGTTCTGCTGGGACAGCGTTGCCGAGGAGTTCATCACGGGCGAGAGCGGGCGCGTGACGGGACTCAAGCTGCGCAACGTGAAGACTGACGACGAGCGAGTGCTTGCCGCCTCGGCCGTGTTCATCGCCATCGGCATGAGGCCCTACACCGCTTTTTTGGAGGGCGACCTGGAAACCGATGGCGGAGGCTATATCGTCGCCGACGCCATGGGCAGAACCACGATGCCTGGCGTGTTCGCCGCCGGCGACGTGCGCACCAAGGAGCTGCGCCAGGTGGTCACTGCCGTGGCCGACGGCGCCAACTGCGCCCAATCCGCCTCCGAGTTTCTGGAGGCCAAGGAGGCCATCGAGGAGGCGCCCTCGGCGCTGTAAAGGAACTTAATCTGTCGGGAAGAAGACGTCCATACGGGCGGCTTCTTTCTGCTTGCCAGCGAGCGTGCCCACCACCATGAGGACGCCGGCCACCGTCACGCCGATGACGATCTGGTGCAGATCGGCCACTTTGAAGCCCGCGGCCATGGCGGCGCAATAGGCCAATGTGCCGCCAGCGAGCGAGAGCAGAGCGCCCGTGGCGTTGGCCCGCTTCCAGAACAACCCGCAGACGAGCACGAACAGAAACGCCGTCTCCAGGCCGCCGAAGGCGAACATGTTGATCTTCCAAATGACGTCCGGCGGCACGATGGAGAGCACGAACACGAGCAGGCCCACCGCCAGCGTCACCGCCTGGCTGGAAAGGGCGACGGAGCGCTGGGAGGGCGCGCGTCCGCGGTCATCGCACCAGTGCAGGTAAACGTCCTTGATGATGGCCGAGGACGACGAGATGAGCAGCGACGACACCGTGGAGATGGACGCGGCCACTGGACCTATGATGGCGATGCCCGCCAGCACCGGCGGCAGCGATGCCGTGATGACCGTCGGAATGATGTTGTCCACGCTGCCCCCGTAGGCGCCGAGATCCTCCATGAGAACGCCGGCGGAGAGCACGCCGAGCGACGTGACGCCGATCATCATGGCGCCGATGATAACCGTGCCCCAGATCATGGCGCGGTGCAGCGACTTCACGTCCTTGTAGCCCATGGTGCGCACCACCGATTGAGGCAGCACGAAGGTGAACACGCCCACGAGCAGCCACTGGGTGAAGTACAGAGACGGCGGCATGGCGCCCCCGGCGAAGGGCTCAAGCATCTGAGGCGAGGTCTCCTTAATGGAGGTCATGATGGCCTCGTAGCCGCTCCCGGCGGACAGAATGCCCCCGGCGAGCACCACGATTCCCACGAGCATCATGATGCCGCAGAGGGCATCGGTCACGGCCACGCCGCGAAAGCCGCCGATGGTGGTGAACAGGACGACCGCCACCCCGAACAGCGCCAGACCCACCAGGTAGGAGTACCCGGTCACCGCCTCGAAGAGCTTCGCGCCTCCGACGAACTGGGCCACCATGGTGGCGGCGAAGAACAGCACGATGACGAGCGCCGACACGTTCGCGAGCGCATTGGAACCGTAGCGGGCGCGGGATTCCAAGGCTCTTTGACTTAAATCCTGC
>OLQL01001403.1_pt1 | contig 20047 bp, 17 predicted proteins | sample 1672971 | NCBI WGS metagenome assembly OLQL01 (sample SAMEA3136742, study PRJEB25190) | human gut metagenome | biome: human gut; feature: human-associated habitat; material: faeces | place: Austria | collected 2013
GGAACATAGCTTACTCCCCGTCAGCAAAGTAATATCCCATGCCTCTTTTTGTGATGATGTATCTGGGACTTGCCGGTTCATCCTCGATCTTCTCGCGCAGACGGCGGATCGCCACGTCCACCGCACGCAGGTCGCCGTAGTAGTCATAGCCCCAGACCTGCTCCATCAGCTCCTCACGGGAGAAAACCCGTCCCGGAGCAGCGGACAGGAAGCACAGAATATCAAATTCCCGCGCGGAAAGCTCGAGCGGATGACCGTTTTTGTAGACCATGCCGTTGTCCTTGGATACACGCAGACCGCCGCCGGACGGCGCTTCCGCCTTTTCCCTGTCCTCTCCTGCGTAGGTACGGCGCATGTTCGCCTTGACGCGCGCCATCAGCTCACGCATGGAGAACGGCTTGGTAATATAGTCGTCTGCACCCAGCTCGAGACCCATGACCTTGTCGGTCTCTTCCTCACGGGCGGTCAGCATGATGATCGGCGTGTCCTTTTCCGCGCGCACCCGCCTGCAGACCTCGAAGCCGTCCATCTCGGGCAGCATCACGTCCAGCAGAATCAGGTCGGGCGCTTCCTCAAGCGCGCAGCGCAGACCTTCCGCGCCGTCATACGCCGCGAGTGTGTCGTAGCCCTCACGCTGTAAATTGAATACCAGAATGTCTGAAATGGCCTTTTCGTCCTCAACCACAAGGATTTTTTTCTTATCCAAACCCTTTCCTCCTCTGCACTCTCCAATCTCCACTCTTATCTTTAGTAAAGATTCTTCAGCTTTGCTCTATACATAGCCGCCACCGTTTTTGCATCGCGGATCTCGTCCCGCTCGATCATTTTCTCTACCTCTGCGATCGGCAGTCGCACGACCTCGACAAATTCGTCCTCATCCGGCTGCATTTCGCCTTCGGCCACCGGCTGCTCCAGCATCGGCAATGCCTGCCATTTATGCAGCGCGATAGATCGCGCCGAGCGGCACGATGCGTCCGGCGGTACAGCCGGTTTCTTCTTTCAGCTCGCGGATGCCGCATTCCTCGGCGTCCTCCGGACCGTGGTCCATCTTGCCGGCGGGCATTTCGAGCAGCTCGGTATCGAACGCATAGCGGAACTGCCGCACAAGAATAACGTTGCCGTCCTTGTCGATCGGCAGCACGCCGACACCGCCAACATGCTCACAGACCTCGCGCGGCGCGGTTTTGCCGTTCGGCAGCGATACCTCGTCCACACGAGCGGTCATGATCCTGCCTCTGAACTTATATTCGCTGGAAAGCTGTTTTTCTGTCATATCCATAGAAAAATCCTCCTTAATCGGCGGCATTTACGCAGCGCAGGATATACGCGGTTTCCGGCGGGACGGATACGATCAGACCGTCCGGGTCGGCGTACGCGAAGCCCTCGCCGCTGAGCAGGTCGAGCGCATACAGCGCGTCAATTTTTGTTTCCGCATACTGGTGTCCGCGGTTGACCACGATCACCAGACGCGAGTCTCCGCTCGTGCGCTCGTATCGCAGCAGTGCACCGGCTGTCGTATCGCTGAACTGCAGGTCGCCGTCCGCGAGCGTCTGTTCCTCGGCACGGATTTCGCACAGCTTGCGGTAGAACGCCAGCAGCTCCTGGTTTTCGTGTCCCCACGGGTAGGTCCGGCGGTTGAACGGGTCCTCGAAGCCCTGCTGGCCGGCCTCATCACCGTAGTAAATGGTCGGAGAACCCGGCATGGTGAACTGGATGACCGCCGCCATCCGCAGGCGGCGCAGCGCAACCTCCAGACGGTCCGGCGGCAGCTGATAGTGTGCGCGGCCGTTTCTGTCCATTTTCCACTCGTTCTCGGTTACGCCGAGAAGGGTGAGCGCACGCGCGGTGTCATGCGTACCTACAACGTTCATCAGGTTGTAGAATACGTCCCGCGGGTAGTTTTCGCGGATGCACTCCATGCTCTCCGCGAAATGCTCGGCAGTGCCGCCGTTCAAAAAGCCGAGGATGGCGTCTCGCAGCGGGTAGTTCATGACGGAATCCAGTTCGCCGCCCTGGAAATAGCGCCGACGCTCGGAGTACGCAATTTTGTTGGACGCATCCTCCCACACCTCACCGATGATGAGCGCATCGGATTTCTCCCTGCGGGCGGCAGCGTTCAGCTTCTGGATGAAGCTGTCCGGCAGCTCGTCGGCAACATCCAGCCGCCAGCCGGACGCGCCCAGCCGCAGCCAGCGGCGGACCACGCTGTCCTCGTCCTCGATGATGTAATCCTGATAGCTGCCGTCGGTCTCATTGACCTGCGGGAGCGTGTAGATGCCCCACCACGAGCCGTACTCGTTCGGCCAGTTGTGGAAGTCGAACCAGCTGAAATACGGCGATTCCTTGGACTGGAACGCGCCTACGCTGTCATAATGGCCGCGTGCGTTGAAATAGCGGCTGTCGTAGCCGGTGTGATTGAACACGCCGTCCAGTACAACGCGCATGCCGCGTCTGGCGGCTTCGCTGCACAGCGCACGGAAGTCCTCCTCACAGCCGAGCAGCGGGTCGATGCGCTTGTAATCGCCGGTATCGTAGCGATGATTGGTGCGGGCGCGGAAGATGGGGTTCAGATACAGCACCGTCACGCCCAGCTCCTGCAATTCATCCAGCTTTTCGGCGATCCCCCGCAGGGTGCCGCCGAAGAAATCCAGCGCCCGGTTGTCCCCGGTGACGGGGTCCAGATCCAGCAGGGGCGCTTCGTCCCACTTTTTGTGGAAAACCGCCTCGGGGTGCGCGGCTTTGATCTTGCGGCTCCGGCCCGGGTGCCCGGCTTTTTCATCCCGGAAGAAACGGTCGGGAAAAATCTGATACACCACCGCATGGCGGAGAAACTCCGGCGTCTGATAGGCCGGGTCGTAAACGGTGATCTGGTAGCTGCTGGGCTGGCCGTCATAGCAGGCCCCCACGCCGCCCAGCTGATCGTAGGACGTGCCGTAGCGCGCGTCCCCGCCGGGCCGGTGAATGATGAAATCGTACCAGAACAGCATGGGCTTTTCAGGCACGAGAATCGTGCTTTCAAAAAGATGTTCCCGGGTCTGCTGCATGGGGTAGCGGGCCTCGCCGCCGTCCCAGGTGCGCAGAGTGACGTGTTCCGCTTCGTCGCACAAAAAGCGGATGGTGACGGAAGCGCCTGCGGGAACCGGGCCGATGGGGTCGCGATACTCCGCATCGTAGGAATCATGATAAAGCATGGCTTCCCGTTCCTCCTTCATGGCTGGCTTTGCATTTACGCCCTATCATATCATGAAACCGGCAGACGGTGCAAACCCTTCCCGCATAAAATTCGGCTGGAGATAATTCCCGCCGCCCTGACGAACGGTTTCCAGTAGAGCCGTTCTTTCCATTTTTATGCGCAAATCTGGCAATGATTGTCGCAAATAGGCAGTTTCGCTTCTGCACACAATAGCCGCGAGGAGGCGAACAGCTTTGAAAAGGATTTGGATTCTCCTGGTGATCTCTCTGGTCGGGGTGGGTCTGTTCACCGCTTGCTCCAGCAACGCGGACACGATGGTGCAGCCCAGCCCCAGTCCCTCGGTCAGCCCCAGCGCGTCCCCCACGGCCACGGCCACGGATTCGCCCGCGCCCAGCACCACGCCCACCGCGACGGATCGGGAAGCCAACGGAACCTCCGCCGGGGTGAACACGGTGGAGGACGCCCAGCGCGTCAGCGATCAGGTGTCGGAGGAAGTGGAAAAGCTCTCCGAGCTGAAAAGCGCGGAAGCCGTGGTGATGGGCACCATCGCCGTCGTCGGCGTGGAGTACGACGCCCAGTATCAGGGCGGCCTGACCGACCGTCTGAAGGAAATGATCACGGACCGGGTGCAGGCGGTAGACAAGAGCATTGTGACCGTGCATGTCAAGGACGGCGAGGCGGACTATCAGAAGCTGATGGAGCTGCGGGAAAAGCTGTCCAATCAGGATCTGACCTTCGAGCAGCTTCAGACGCAGGTGCTCAATCTGGCGGGAAACGACCAGGACACGACGGTGGGCTGAACCCACGTCAAAGGCGCGGACAGGACGGGAGTGGCGTCGTGTCCGCGTTTTTGTGTGGAAAGGAGAATGGCACAGTTTTTTTGTTTTTCAAAACCTTAATGGGAAATTTGCGCCGTCTCTTTTCAGAACAATGCTATGATGTTATCAGAAAATCTATTGGAATTTCCAGTATTTGATACAGATGAATCTGCATCTCCGGCGGCGAACTGCGGGAGCTGTGCCCGGAGGGGCCGCGCCCGGAGCGGCTTTTGTTCCTCCTGCTCTTTCATTGTCGGAAACGATCAGCAACACTCAATATTCTTTGATGATCCGCTTTTCCTTTTAGGACTATCTGTCCTTTTTGTCAACGGCAAACATGACATAATACCCTAAAAAGGGGCGAACAGTATGTTGAATTTGCTGAGATTGCGGCAAAAAAAGCATATGACGCAGGTTGCGCTGCACATTGTCACCGGCATCGATCAGAGCCTTTTATCCAAATATGAGCGGGGAGAACGTCTGCCCTCCGTAAGCGACTTGACGATTCTGGCGGATTATTTTCATACCAGTCTGGATTATCTGATGGACCGGACGGATCAGGCAGCGCCCTATCCGCCCGTCAAAAAGGCGAAAAAGTAAATTCCCCAAATTTTTTCGGGAAGCTTCCTGTCTTGTCTTGCAGCAGCTTCCTTTTTTTGCTATACTGCCTTTATCACAAGGCTTCTTTTTTTTCCGCTGCGACGGCCCGTTTTTACCCCCGCTGACGAACAGGAGGAATCCCACAAATGAAAAAGCTGCAACGTATGCTCTGCCTGCTGACGGCCCTGATTCTGCTGGCCGTGCAGCTTCCTGCGCTGGCTCAGGAGGCGCTTCTGACGCAGCAGGAAATCGCCGAAGCCCGGCAGCTGATCGCCATGGAGGGCGAGCTTCAGGGCTGGGCGAAAGGTATGAAGCCGTCCGCGTCCATGAACGCGCTGCAAATACAGCAATATCTGGAATGGCTGCTTTCCGACGAGATCGGCGGTCTGCTTGTGCGCATCCGGGATAAAACCGAGCTGCTGGGCAATCAGTCGCTGGAAGGGGTCGAAGACCTGTTGCGCCAGTTCCGGGATCAGCTGGATCATTAGCGGGATCGGCTGGAAACAGGGCGGCTGACCGTATTCAACAGCCTGCACCAGCTGGAAGCGGACGCCGAGCTGACCCAGCGGGAAAAACGCCGCCTGACCGACAAGGTACGGGAATATGTGGCGGAAATGCAGACCATCATCGGCACCGTGGTTCGTTACTATCAGCAGTACGAAGAAGCGGTCGATTCCCACGAGCTGAACTTCCTTAACGTGCTGCAGGCCGCGGACACGCCGGACGGCGCCATCACCCAGCAGGCCGAGGAAAAGCTGCTGGCCGAGGCCGAAGCCCTGACCAACGAAGAACAGGCCCATATCGACGGGCGGAACAGCGTGGATTTCAGCGTGGTCACGCTGTCCACCAAGCAGTTCGGCTTCATCATCCGGGATCACGAGGGCAAGCTGCTGAAAGACGCGCAGGTCTCCGTACAGGCGACGGGCTATTCCCGCTCCCTGAAGACCGTCACCACCGGGGAAAACGGACTGGCCTCCTTCCTGGTGGCGGATTTCGTTCCCACGTCGAACCGGCGGGTCACGCTGGACGTGGTCGTCACCCACAGCCAGCACAACACCCGGGAAATGCGCCGTCTCACTCTGCGGGGCGGGCAGGCGGAGATTATCCGACTGGAAAAATACACCGGCGTTCCCTACCTGCGCATGGCTTGCTATAACGGCAGCGACATCGTGGTGCAGCAGAACACCATCTATTACACCGCCAAAAACGACGCCCAGCAGACCATCGACGTGATGCTGGAAAACCCCGGTAAGCAGGTGCTGACGGGCACCCTGTATCTGGTCTACCAGACCTACGATGAAAACGGCAGCCTGAAAGAAACGGAAGAAAGCCGCAAACTCACCACTGGCGAGGCCGTCACCTTTACGGGCGAATACTGCCGCCTGATCGCCCCCGGCTCCACCGTTTCCATCCGGGCGGAGATTCCCTCCAAGAGCTACAACCGCACCTTCCAGACCCAGTTGAAGATCGAAAAGGCCTACGTGGAAGAGCCGGTATTCAACAACGATCAGTTCATCAGCTTTACCCCCGGCGGGCTCAGCTTCCAGTTCCCGGCGGACACGCCATTCGTAGGCGACCTGCAGATGAATTTGAGTCTGCCGTTCATCCAGTCTCAGATGGTCATCGATCCCAGCGGCTACATCCAGTACGCCTACGGCAAGACCTTTGAAAGCGAAGAACTGAGCTGGAAGCAGGAAAGTCTGAAAGACAAGACCGAACGCATGGACGAAGCGGCCCGGGAGGGCGAGCGGGACGCGAACGCGGTCAACAATCAGGTGTATCAGAATCAGGGTGCCAGCAAGCCCGCCAAATTCCTCGGCAACATCAAGGCCATGCTCACGCCCTTTGCCGCCCTGCAGGGGCGCATCACCGAGGTGACGACCAGCGAGGGTCTGAAGGAAAAAGTTGGTCTGAAAGGCAACGCCGGCGTGCAGATGGCCTTCAAGGGCGGCTATACCTATCCCTTCATGATCTGGGCCATTCCCTGCTTCTGCGCGATGGACTTCACCTTCTCGCTGGGCACGGCGTTCAGCATCGGTCTTACCGCCGACTGGCCCAGCATGTCCAATATGGCGCTGGACTTCGGCACCGGCGTGACCATCGCCATTCTGGCGGAGCTGGGCGTCAGCGGCGGCGTGGGTGTAAAGGACTTTTTCAGCCTCGCCGTCCGTTTCTACGGCAACATCAAGCCGCTTTTGCGGCTGGGCAAGAGCAGCGGCGCGTCCGTTACCTTGGGCTTCGGGCTGGAGGTCACGGCGCAGATGATTCTGCTCAAATTGAAAAGGACGCTCTGGAAGGGCAGTTGGAGCTCTTCCTCTAATGGAACAAGCGCCCTGAACGCGGCGAACGGAGCGGAAAACGGCGAGGTTTCGCTTACCGCCCTTTCCGCCGGGGTCAACATTCCCGAAAAGAAACAGCTTCCCCCGGCAGGCACGGGAAAAACCGGCGTGTTCCCCACGTCGGAGGAGCAGCTGTTTAAGCAGACGGACGCGCTGGCGCAGGAAATTCAGTACGTCACCCTGCAATCCGGCTCCGAAAAGGCCACCTTCGGCCTGTGGATCACCCCCACGGGTCAGGCAACGGGCCGTCAGTCCAAGCTGATCTGGTACAATCTGGACGATTCCTCGCGGCACGGCGAAATTTACCCCTCCATGGGCGGCGACGCCCAGCGGAGCGCGTCGGGCACCGCGTCCGATTACGCTTTCGCCATCCGAAGCCATCAGGATATGGTGGCGGTAAACGTCCTCAGCGGCGTGTTCACCGAGGGGCAGGATCACCCCTCCAAGAGTACCATGACGCTGGCGGTGCTGCAGCTTCAGAACGGCTCGCTGGCGATGAAAAAATACGCGCCCCACGTGACGGAAACGCCGAACGCCGCGCGGTATTTGTCCTCCCCGATCGTATACTTCGTCCGGCACAACAACGCCACCGCAGCTGCCGAACCTGTCTGGTTCCTGAACGCTTCCTGCGCCCGGGAGGACATCAAGAGCGGCGAGATCACCGCCGTCCATTCCATGGATCAGGATCAGACCTCTACCGCCTATGACGTCACCTACGACCCCACGCCCGACGGTATTGAAAATGTGCAGGGCGTGCGCCGGATGACCTCCGCCACTCCCACCAACGCCACCTTCACCAGCGATTATATTACCGGCTCCAATGGCTCCAACCCCAGCCTTTCCTGCTACTACTGGCTGAACGAGAAGCAGCAGCTTTCCGTCCACCTGAACAAGACCAAACGGGTTCTGGACGACCACGTGGTCTTCATGGAAAACATGGTGGAATATGCCGTGAACGATGCGCGGGAGTTCGTTTTCTACCTGAAGGAAGGCTTCGCGGAGGACGGCTCGGAGTGCTACCGGCTGATGGGCGCGACCCGTCAGGGAAACAAGGAATTTACCGTGCGGGATTACGACGTGTGCCTGTACGCCCAGCGTTTCCAGACCGCCCACGTGAACGACGGCTCCCGGTACGGCATTCACTACCTGTACTGGACGGAGAGCATCGCCCCCGACCCCGACAACGCCGATCAGGAAGAACGCTACCGCGTCAAGTGCGTGCGCTTCGACCGGGAGACCAACACCATGAGCGCGCCCTTTACGCTGGTGGAGCTGTCCCACTACCCGGCCAGCATTCACCTGCTGCCGGACGGTACCGGCTATTACACCACCGATCTGGAACAGGCCCAAACGCTGAATGAATCCGCCGTGAACAGCCGCCGGCTGATCCGCTTTGAGTTCGAGCTGAAGATCGCCGCCGAGCTTACCGGCGTGGCTTCCAGCGACCCCTGCGTGACGGCGGGCGAAAGCGCCGGGCTGCTCTTCTCCGTGGAAAACAAGGGCAACCTGCCCATCTCCCGCTTCGGCGTCACCATCAAGCAGGGCAGCAAGATCGTTCAGCAGGTTCTGGTGGACTGCCAGAATCCCCAGAACAGTGTGAACAGCCTGTTTGCCTCCAACGGCCCCGGCTATTCCGTCACCCGGCTGGAAAACGTCTATGACGATATGAACGGCGACCGTTGGCTGGTGACCACCACCGGCGACAACGGTCAGATGGTGGAGGAAGCGCTCCATACCGACCTTCTGATGCCCGGCGGCGTTCATACCTACGAAGCAGCCATCGAAATTCCCGACGATTGGGACGGAACCGTCTCCCTGACCGCCGAGCTGGAAGCCGTCTACGCCATGACCCAGTATGCCTCGCTGATGCAGGGAAGCGCCGTCACGCAAGCCAACGCGGCGGGGGACACGGCTCTGTACGAGGTCTGCGCCCTGCCCACGGGCGAAGTGACCGGCTATGCCATGACCAACGCGCCCGGCCAGATCGGCGTTGGCCGGGCCAATAAGCTGCCCGAAGACACCTCGAAGGAGATCGGTGTGGGGCAGGGCGACCTGATGCTGGACTGCCAGCCCTATGTGGATGCGGACGGCGAGGAATATGTGCGGGTCAGCATCGTGGGGCGCTCCCAGACGGACAGCACCATCGCGCCGACCCTGACCGCCACGATGGACGGCAAAATCGTCTTCAGTCACACCTTCATGCGGGCCATCGACCGGGACTTCGGCTATACGCTGGACTTGCCCGCCGAATTGCTGCTGGCCGGAAAGGACAGCGGCGACGTGACCTTCCTGCTGACCGACAACGAGGAGGGCAACGAGTTTTCAGACTTTGATAACGAGCGCACCGTATCTCTGGGCAACGAGCTGCGCTTCCTGAAGCAGCCTGAATCCCTGTCTCGGACGGAAGGGGAAGAAGCCGTGTTCAGCGTGGCGCTGGCCGGGGGCAAGCAGCCCTATGCCTACCGCTGGCAGCGGATGGACCCCAACGGCAAATGGACGGACATCCCCGGAGCCACTCAGGCCGAGTACCGCATTGCCGCCGTTCAGGCGAAGGATAACGGCGCTCTGTTCCGCTGCATCGTGCAGGATCAGGATGGATGCTCTCTGACCTCCGAGGCCGCTTCGCTGGCAGTGTTCAGTCTGCCGCCCACCACCGGCGACTCGGCTCAACCCGTGCTGTGGGCGCTGCTTCTGCTGGTGTGCGCCGCCGGTTGGCTGCTGTGCCGCAGGAAGAAGGCCTGATTTCGGCTGAACAAACCGTCGTCCAGAAGGAAAACCGGCTTTTCGGGACGAACATAATAGGCGCAGGGCGTTGGCTCTGCGCCTTTTCGCAGTCATTCAGCCAAAGAAAGGATACAAGCATTATGAGACTGGATAAATTTTTGAAGGTATCCCGCATCATCAAGCGGCGCACGGTGGCCAACGAGGCCTGCTCCGGCGGCCGCGTCAGCATCAACGGCAAGGTAGCCAAGCCCGCCGCCGACGTGAAGGAGGGGGACGAGCTGGAAATTCGCTTCGGCAACCGGGTAGGCAAGTATAAGATCCTGAGCGTTAAGGAGACCGTCCGCAAAGAAAACGCGCAGGATATGTATCAGGTGCTGGAAGAGGACGCGCAGACCAAAGCCGAACGGAGCGTGGGCGAATGAAGGTCTGCGCCGTGATCTTGGGCGGGGGCAGCGGCTCCCGCATGGGCGCGAAGCAGAATAAAATTTTTCTGCCGCTGCGGGGCGTGCCCGCCATCGTGCGGGCGGCGGCTCCCTTTACCGGCCTTTGCGCGGAGGCCGTCGTGGTGGCCCGACCGGAGGAACAGGACGAAATGACCGCCCTTCTGCGCCGCTACGGGCTGGATTCCTTCGTGAAGAATGTCGTGCCCGGCGGCAGCACCCGGCAGGAGTCCGTCCGCCATGGGCTGGACGCGCTGCCGAACGACACGGACATTGTGATGGTCCACGATGGGGCTCGGGCGCTGGTGACGGAGGACGTGATCCGGCGGGCGCTGCAGTCCGCTGTGGAGCGTGGCTCCGGCGTGGCGGCCATTCCCGTGACGGACACCATCAAGCGGGCAGGCGATGACGGGCGGGCGCTGGAGACCCTGAACCGGGACGAGCTGCGGGCCATGCAGACCCCGCAGGCCTTTCAGCTGCCGCTGCTTCGCCGTGCCCACGAATTGGCGGAGCAGGACGGCTTTCTGGGCACCGACGACGCTGCCCTGCTGGAACACGCCGGTCTGCCCGTCTACCTGACGCTGGGGGACAAAGAAAACCTGAAACTGACCACCCCGGCGGACATGGCCTTCGGCGAGGCCATTCTGACCCTTCGCCGGGAAAAGGAGGCGCTGGCATGATCCGCATCGGGCATGGCATGGACGTACACCGGCTGGTGGAGGGCCGGAAGCTGATCCTCTGCGGGGTGGAGATTCCCCACACGCTGGGGCTGCTGGGACACAGCGACGCGGACGTGGCGGCTCACGCTCTGATGGACGCGCTGCTGGGCGCGGCGGCGCTGGGCGACATCGGCAAGCTCTTTCCCGATACGGACGAGCGCTACCGGGGCGCGGACTCCCTCATGCTGCTGGATCGGGTGATGGAGGCGTTGGGCGAGGCGGGCTACCGTCCCGTCAACGCGGACGTGACCATCGTGGCGCAAAAGCCCAAGCTGCGGACCTATATCGACCAGATGCGGGTCCATCTGGCCCGGCACATGGGCATGGACGTATCGCAGGTCAGCGTGAAGGCCACCACCTCCGAAGGCATGGGCTTTGAGGGCGAAGAAAAGGGCATGACGGCCCACGCCGTGTGCCTGATCGAATCCATCTGAATTTCCAATGAAATCAAGTGCAAAAGCTGACCCCATGGGGTCGTTTGGCATCACGCCCATGGAGCGCAATCGCTGGATGCTGGCGCTGGGCCCTTCCTTCTGGGCGGGCTGTTTTGCCGCGCCGCTTTTCCAGCCGGACGCATGGCCGTGGGCGCTGGCTTTGGCGGGCGTGGGGCTGTTTTTGCTTGCGCGCTTTGGCGGGCGAAAGGGCTTCGCCGGAGCCATGCTGTGCGTGGCGGCGCTGGGGCTGCTGTGGACGATGCCCCGTCTGACGCCCGCCGCGCCTTCGCCGGGAACGTATGGGGAGATCACCGGGTTCGTTTACGGCGAATCAAAGCAGCGTTCGGACGAACGCCTGACCTTTACCCTGACGGATATTCGGCTGGATGGTGAACGCGTTTCAGGCCGGGCCTACTGCTCCCTGTATTACGAGGGAGAGGAGCCGCCGGAGCTGTACGACGGAGCGGAGCTGCGCTTTGAGGGGCGAGTCTATCAGCCAGACGGCAAAAGCGGCGCTCCCCGGTTCGACTTCCGCCAATGGATGCTGAAAAACGGAATGCCCTTCGGCATCACCATTTCCAAGGGCGTGGAGGTACGAAACACCCCGGAGAGCGCCCGTCCGCAGGATGCGGCGGAGCGGGTGCGGCGCAGCCTGAACGCTGCCCTGACCCGGGTCATGGGCGAGGAAGCGGGCGTTGCCTCCGCGATGCTCTTTAACCACAAGGAAGCCATGAGCGAAGATGAGACCGCCGCCTTTCGGACGCTGGGCATCGCCCACATCACGGCGGTGTCCGGCCTGCACGTGGGCATTCTGGCGGCGGCGCTGCTGCCGCTCCTCCGCCGTTTCCGGGCGGGAAGAAAAGCCCGGTTTGTGCTGCTGGCCCTGTTCCTGTTGGCTTATAGCTGGCTGACCGGCTTTTCCGCCGCCAGTCTTCGTGCGTCGGTCATGTTCCTGCTGGGGCTTCTGGCGCAGGGCTGGAATCGAAAGCCGGAGTCCCTGTCTCTGCTGGGCACGGCCATGATCGTGGTGCTGCTGCTCCGGCCGCTGGACGCAAACTCCGCCGGGTTCGTTCTCTCTTTTTCCGCCATGGGCGCGATCCTCCTGCTGGCCCCCGGTTGGCAGCGCTGGGTGGAACGCCGCTGGCCGGAAGCCCACGGACGTTTTCGCGGGCAAAAGCTGCGCGCCCGGCTGTCCCATCTGGCCCATCAGGCCAAGCGGGGACTGTGCGTCTCGCTGGCGGCGCAGTTGGGCGTACTGCTGCCCACAGCGCTATATTTTCATCAGCTGCCCCTGTACGGCGTAGCGGTCAATGTCCTGCTGCTGCCGCTGATCGGGCTGCTGGTGCCCCTCTATGCCGTCACGCTGCTTTGCTCGTGGATCCCCGGGCTGGGCACTGCCGTAGGCTTTGCCGCCGCTCTGCTGACGAAGGGCTTTACCGGCATGGTTTCCCTGCTCTCCCAGCTGCCCTATGCGTCTGTCCGTGTAGCGGAGCCGTCGGCCATCTGGCTGATGGCTGCACCGCTTCTGCTGATCTTCCTTTCCCCTCGAGTGTGGCTGAAGCCGCTTTCCCGCTGTGCGGCAATTTTGTTGACTGTGCTGATTGCCGTAGGCGGCACACGGCTGACCCGTCCCCCTGAGACCCGCTATGTTCAGCTGTCCGTCGGACAGGCCGACGCGGCGCTGCTTTTTGACGGGGACAAGACTGTCGGGATCGACATCGCTTCGGACGGTTCCGCCGTGATCGACTATCTGCTGGCCGAAGGGCGCGATCTGGACGCACTGTATCTGACCCACCTGCATCTGGATCACGCCGGAGGGCTAAGCGAAATTCTGGACGCGGGCATTCAGATTCGTCAAATCTATGTGCCGTGGAACGCCGAGGAACAGCGGCTGGACGAGCGCTCGCTGGCCATTCTGGCGCTGGCCCGGAAGCGCGGCATTCCCATTACGTCCCTTGCGCGGGGCGACGAGCTGCGCTACAATAAGACCGCCATTCAGGTGAAATGGCCTGACCGGGACTGCCGTCGGGGCCAGAACGCCAACGATCTGCCGCTGGTGTTCCGCATCGATCTGGACGGCGCGCTCATCCTCAACACCAGCGACCTGACCGGCTCCTATGAGCGCTACGCCGCCGCGCCCTGCGACGTGCTGAAAGTGGCTCATCACGGCAGCCGGGATTCCAGCGGTGAGGAATTTCTCGCTTTTGTCAGCCCCAAGCTGGCCCTCATCAGCTGCAGCTCGACCAGCCGTTCCCTGCCGGGCGCGGAAACGCTGGAACGTTTGGCCGCGCAGAACATTCCCGTACTGCGCACCGACCAGAGCGGCGACGTGACCCTCTTTGTGGAAAACGGCCGGCTGCAGGTGCGGCCCTATCGCTTACGATCCTTACCGGGAGGCATTGAATGAACCATACCGCGTTTTTTGAGCAGGTCAAAAAGGGAAACATCCAGCCCGTCTACCTGATGGAGGGCACGGAGGAATACATCAAGCAGCAGGCGGTGCGCCAGCTGTGCACGAAGCTGCTGCCCGCCGGGCTGGAGGAGCTGAACCTGACCGACCTGACCGACCCGGAGGCCGACGCGCTCATTGCCGCCGCCGAAACGCTGCCCTTCATGGCGGACAGGCGCATCGTCATCATCCGGGAATGCAGCCTTCTGACCGCCGGGAAAAAGGCGGAAAACGAGGACAAAGCCGCTCAGATCGCCGAATACGTGGAGCGTATCCCGCCCACCGCCTGCGTGGTGTTTTTTGTCAAGGGCAAGGCCGACGGACGCAAGAAGCTGTACACACTGCTGAAAAAGCAAAACGCCATTGTGGATTTCTCCCCCATGAGCGACGCGGAATGCGCGGACTGGGCCCGGAGAACCATGGCGCGGATGGGCAAGCAGATGACGCCTCGGACGGCGGACAAGCTGGTCTTCACCGTAGGCCGGGACGCGGCGCTGCTCAAGCAGGAAATGGAAAAGCTGGCCTCCTATCTGGCCGACCGGCCAGAAGTGACGGAAGCGGACATCGACGCGATCTGCACCCGTTCCACCGAATGCACGGTATTCCAGATGGTGGACGCGCAGGTGGCGGGCCGCAACGACGTGGCCTTCGGCCTTTTGAAGGACATGGTGCGGGCCGGGGAGGATCGCATCGGCATTCTGGCCATGCTGCTGCGTCAATACCGCATTCTGTACCACATGCGCAGCCTGATGGACGAGCGCGCACCCCAGCAGAGTCAGGCTTCGCTGCTGGGCATCCCGCCCTTTGCCGTCAGCCGCACCCAGCAGCAGGCCCGCCGCTACGACCGGGCCCGGCTCAAGGAGGCCTATGAGAGCCTGCTCGACTACGAGCAGCAGATCAAGGGCGGCCTGACCCCGCAGGAGGGCTGCGCCGAAAATGCTCTGCTGCGGCTGGAAGCCATTTTGCGGGCATAAAAACAATAGAAAAAAGAGATGCATGGGAAGAAAACCCTGCGCCTCTTTTTTAGGTTATCAAAATTTTCAGCCGCGAACAGCGGTCAGTGGTGCAAATTTCGAGCTTGTGCCGTTTGAAGCCCCTTCCATCGGCAGAATGCCTTTGGGAAACCCATGCTGGACGCTTCGCGCCTTTGCCGGAACCTTCCGAATCGCTGTCCGGCCTTTTCCCTCGTTTTCCTTACAGCTTGCCTTGACGGAACCGCTCGATCAGTTCCTGTGCGACGCTAAAGGTACTGGCAGGGGCGGAAAGCTGGCAGCGGGACACCCACTTGGCGTCAGCCAGCTCGCTCCGCTGAATCTTCAAGGGCAGCGAGCTGTCAGTTTCCCCCTGAAAGGCGCACATCAGCGACCCGCTGACGCCCCACGGCTGGCTGCCCACATACCGCAAGTGATGAACGGGCAGTCCGACCTCCTCCATCACTTCCCGGCGGACGGCCTGTTCCAGCGTTTCGCCCACTTCCACATAACCTGCTACCAGCCCGTAATGTTTCCACGGGCTGTTGGCACTCTTCGCCAGCAGGATAGCGTCGCCGCAGGTCAGTGCCACGATGATCGCCGGGGCGATCATGGGATAGTTCACCTGCCCGCAGGCGGGGCAGCGCAGGGCCCGCTCCGCCCCGTCGTGTTCCATCCGGCCGCCGCAGCCGCCGCAAAAGCGATTCCGGCGCATCCACTGCCACAGATGATGGGCGGCGGTCAGCACAGCGCCGGAGCGGCAGTCCATTTCCCGAAACAGCCGCATCGGCCCATAGGACAGGCCGTTTCCTTGGGGGATGACCTCGTCCCCCAGCGGATCGGGCGTAAAGACCGCCTGTCCGTCCGCCGTCAGCAGCGCGATCAGGACGGTTCCCTCCGGCAACAGGGGTTTGACCTGCCGGTAGACCGGCAGACAGGGAACGCCCTCTTTTTCAACCAGCAGCACCTGTCCCGGCTGAAAGCACAGCACCGGGCTTTCGTCCTTCGGGGCGGCGGCGCAGGGCTGCACCGCGATCCTCACGTCCTCAAACAGCATCGTATCTCCTTCTTTCTGAAACCCTTACAGGAACCTTGCCGTTACGCTTTCCCGCACCTGCCGCACTTCCTCCGGCGTGCCGGCGGCCACGATCCGTCCGCCTTCTTCCCCGCCGCCGGGGCCCATGTCGATCAGGTAATCGGCACTGCGGATCACGTCCAGATCATGCTCGATGACGACCACCGTCGCGCCGTGATCCAGCAGCGCCTGAAAGACCCGCAGAAGGGTCTGCACATCCAGCGGATGCAGACCGATGGTGGGCTCGTCAAAGATGAAAACGGAATCCGACTGGGTCTTGCCCATTTCCTCGGCCAATTTCAGCCGTTGAGCCTCGCCGCCGGAAAGACTGGGCGTTTCTTCACCCAGCGTCAGGTAGCCCAGCCCCAGTTCCTTGAGTACCTGCAGCCGTTGCCGGATCAGCTTCATCCCGTCGCAGGCTTCCAGCGCCGTGTTCACGTCCATGTCCATCCAGTCCGGCAGGGTATGCTCTCCGTGCCGCACCAGCTGGGCTTCCCGACTGTAACGGCTTCCCCGGCATTCCGGGCAGGGAATTTCCACATCCGGGAGGAACTGCACGTCCAGATTGATGATCCCCGTGCCGTCGCAGACCGGGCAGCGGAGCTTGCCGGTGTTGTAGGAAAAATCCCCGGCCTTATACCCAAGCGTCTTCGCGTCCGCCGTCCTGGCAAAGACCTTCCGCAGCTCGTCATGGACGTTGGCATAAGTGGCCACGGTGGAGCGCACGTTGATGCCGATGGGGGCCGCGTCGATCAGCTTCACCTGCCGAACGCCCTCCGCCTCCACTCCGGCCACGTGTTCCGGCAGCTTTTCGCCGTGGATGGCGGCGTTCAGCCCGGGCGCAAGGCTTTCCAGCACCAGCGTGGTCTTGCCGGAGCCGGACACGCCCGTCACCACCGTCAGCCGCCCCTTGGGCATACGGACTTCCAGCGGCTTCACCGTATGGATGGCCCGGGTAGACAAGCGAATCGTCCCCTGCGAGAAAAGCTCCTCCGCCGGGCAGCGCGTCCGTGCCACCTGCGCCGTTCCCGCCAGAAACGGCCCGATACGGGACGCGGAATCTTCAGCAAGCGCCGCGGGCGTACCCTGAGCGATCACCCGGCCGCCGTTAGCTCCCGCCTCCGGCCCCATCTCAATCATCCAATTCGCCTCCGAAAGCAGCTGCGTGTCATGATCGACCAGCACCACGGAGTTGCCGTCGGCGATCAAGTCCTGCATCACGCCGGTCAGGCCCGCCAGATTGGCCGGATGCAGCCCGATGGAGGGCTCGTCCAGCACGTAGAGCACGCCGGTGGTACGGTTGCGCACGGCGCGGGCCAGCTGCATCCGCTGGCGCTCGCCGGTGGACAGAGTCGCTGCCGCCCGATCCAGCGTCAGGTACCCCAGTCCCAGCTCCAGCAGCCGCCGGGCCGTCAGGTGAAAGGAGTCGCAGATGCTTTGCGCCATGGGTCTCATGCTTTCCGGCAGGGAAGCGGGCACATCGGCCACCCACTGGTTCAGCTGACTTAGCGGCATCCGGCAGACCTCCGCCAGCGTCAGCCCCCGCATCTTCGGGGCGCGGGCCTTTTCCGACAGACGGGTGCCGCCGCATTCCGGGCAGGTCTCCTGTTTCAGGAAACGCTCCACCCGCTTCATGCCGCTTTCGTCCTTCACCTTGGCCAGAGCGTTTTCCACCGTGTAGACGGCGCTGTAATAGGTGAAATCCAGCTCCGCCGCGTCGTTGGAATTTTTTGGTTTATAGAAAATGTGCTTTTTCACCGCCGGGCCGTGATAGACGATCTCCTTTTCCTCCGCTGTCAGCTCCCGAAAGGGCACGTCTGTCCGCACGCCCATGGCGCGGCACACGTCGGTCATCAACGACCACATCAGCGTTTTCCACGGGGCGACCGCCCCTTCGTCGATGGTCAGGCTGTCGTCCGGCACCAGCGACGCCAAGTCCACCGTGCGCACCGTGCCCGTGCCGTCGCAGGAAGGACACGCGCCCTGCGAATTAAAGGACAGTTCTTCCGCGGATGGGGCGTAGAACTTTGCGCCGCATTCCGGGCAGCAAAGCTCGTGCCCGGCGGCTACCTCCAAGGTAGGCGGCAGATAATGGCCGTTGGGGCAGCGGTGACTGGCCAAGCGGGAGAACATCAGCCGAAGGCTGTTCAACAGCTCCGTTCCCGTGCCGAAGGTGCTGCGGATGCCGGGCACGCCGGGCCGCTGGTGCAGTGCCAGCGCAGCGGGGACGTACAGCACCTCGTCTACCTGCGCCTGTGCGGCCTGCGTCATGCGCCGCCGGGTATAGGTGGACAGGGATTCCAGATAGCGCCGGGAGCCTTCGGCATACAGCACGCCCAGCGCCAGCGAGGACTTCCCGGAGCCGGAGACCCCGGCAATGCCCACGATCTGGTTCAGCGGTACGTCTACATCGACGTTTTTCAAATTATGGACCCGCGCGCCGCGAATCTGAATATGATCGATCATCGGTTTCTCCTATGCCGTTTTCGGCGGTGATGGTCCGGCGCTTCCGCGCCGTTCCCTCACTATAGCACAGGAAAGGGCAAATGAAAACCCGCCGCGTATCGAAGCGGCGGGACAGTTTCCTTATTCGTCCAAAATTCGACCATCGGTAGAAATGGTGACCACATTCCACGGAATGAACTTTCCGCTTTGCTGCAGCGCCGTCTTGGCGGCCCGTTCCAGTCCGCCGCAGCAGGGTACCTCCATACGCGCCACGGTAACGCTGCGAATGTCGTTCTGACGGATGATCTCCGTCAGCTTGTCCGCGTAGTCCACATCGTCCAGCTTGGGGCAGCCCACCAGCACGATATGTCCCCGAATGAACTTCTGATGGAAATTGGCGTAGGCATAGGCCGTACAATCGGCGGCGATCAGCAGCTTGGCCCCATCGAAATAGGGCGCATTCACCGGCACCAGACGGATCTGCACCGGCCACTGGGAAAGCTGGCTGGGCATCTCCTGCGTGGCGGCGGGCGCGGGGGCGTTTTCCCGGCGAATGGCCCGGGCCATCATGCCGGGGCAGCCGCCGTGAACGGGTTTGGCGTATTCCAGTGCCTTTTCCGCCCGCTCCTTCAGGTGTTTTTCCACCGCCGCCTCGTCATAAGCGGCCGCTTCCCGCTCCACAAAGGTGATCGCGCCCGTGGGACAGGCGGGCAGGCAGTTGCCCAGTCCGTCGCAGTAATCGTCCCGCATCAGCCGGGCCTTGCCGTCCACCATGGCGATAGCACCCTCCTGACAGGCGGACGCACACGCGCCGCAGCCGTTGCATTTTTCCTCATCAATATGGATAATTTTGCGAATCATATTCTTCCCTCCCAAAAGTTCGGTCGCTTCGGGGCAAGGCCCCTGCGGCCCCGCAAAGCCGATTCTTCGGGAGCGTTATCCCCGCTTGACTTTGCACGTTCAGTCTACTACAATTCAGCTGGATTGTCTGTTGAATTTTCAACGAAAGGAAAAAGCCCATGCGAGAAATTTTACCGCTGCTTCGTTCCACATCCCTGTTTACGGGGCTGACGGAAGAGGAAACTGAATCCCTTCTTTCGGCGCTGCACGGAGAAATGCGTGCTTTTGACCGGGAGGAGTTACTGTTGCGGGCAGGACAACCCGTCCGGGCCTTCGGGGTGCTCTTAAGCGGCGGCGCGCTGGTGCGGCAGGAGGATTTCTGGGGCAACCAGAACATCCTGTCCTCTCTGCGTCCGGGGGACTGCTTTGCCGAGACCTTCGCCTGTCTGCCCGGCGCGGCGCTGAACGTGGATGTAGCGGCCAGCCAACCCTGCGAGGCGCTGTTTCTGGAAACGCAGGGGCTTTTGACCGGCGGTCTTTCCGCCCATGCGGGCGGAGCGCGGTTTTTACAGAATTTTCTGGTGAATCTGGCGGGAAAAAATCTCCGGCTGAACGAGAAGATCACCCACATGGGGCAGCGCAGCACCCGGGCGAAGGTACTTTCCTACCTGTCGGCCTGCGCCCGGCGGCAGGGCGGCGCTGAATTTGACATTGCCTTTTCACGGCAGCAGTTAGCGGACTATTTATCGGTGGATCGAAGCGGCTTATCGGCGGAGCTTTGTCATCTGCGGGACGAAGGGCTATTGGAGTTCCACAGGGAGCATTTTCGGCTGATAAAGCCGTTGGAGGAAGGATGGGAGTAAAGGGGATAGGGGGGATTGGCGCGCCGACTACGGCGAGGGAGTGGGATTTGACGTCCCATGGGTTTCTTGCCACCTTTGGCGTCCGAAGGTTTCCAAAGGGGAACGAAGGGAAGCGGGTATCCAGTGGATACAACCGC